>SDBS01001223.1_pt1 | contig 26228 bp, 20 predicted proteins | sample 2277091 | NCBI WGS metagenome assembly SDBS01 (sample SAMN10404972, study PRJNA504765) | marine sediment metagenome | isolation source: marine sediment core GS10_PC15, 163 cmbsf | place: Arctic Ocean: Southern Knipovich Ridge | collected 2010
ACTGCCTTTTTCCTTTTATAATAGCCACCTTTTTCAGGTTCTAACCCCTTCTCTTGTTTTCGTATGGAGACAAGAGCAAGTAATTGTTCAATCTGCTGAACAGAAACACTCGGGAAAGAAAACGCCTTACTCCAATTAGTTGTTCGTAGGCTCTCCCTCCAAGCGAGGCGAATGTTTATATAAGAAAAATGTAATTTGACCAAGTTGTTCTTGTGTGAAATAGTTATCATATGGAAACTGAAAATGGGGCAGAAACAAAACCGAACATCGCCTTTATGGATGGTCAGAACTTATATCTTGGCACTACCAAGTGTTCTAATTGTGCCGGGAAACTTGGAATAGATTATAAAAAAATTGAACTCTCAGATTGTAAGTGCGGTTATGCTTGGAAAGTTAATTTATCAAAACTGAGAGTTTATTTAAAAGAAAATTATAATGCTTCTGAGGCTTATTACTTCATCGGATATTTCAGAGAAAAGAATAACGAAATTTATGAAGATATACAAAAAGCCGGATTTATCACGGTATTCAAAGAGCATAAGGAGCTTTTTACATCAAGTAAGAAGGGAAATGTCGATGCAGATATAATATTTGATATTATGAAAAGGTTGATAGATGAGGGTGATAAATTTAACAAGATTGTAATGATCTCAGGAGATGGTGATTATAAAAAGCTGGTTACCTACCTAATTTCAAAAGAAAGATTTGAAAAAATACTTTTTCCAAATAAAGAATTCGCGTCATCCTTATATAAAGAACTGGGTTCAGAATACTTCGATTATTTGGAGAACATAAAATCCTCCATTAAATAAAAAAGAAAGGGGCTCCTAAGGCACCGACACCTTTCGGATCCCCTCTCGTATTGATAGGTGAATCGTATCACAGAAAAAGCGGAAAAGTCAAGTTTTTGTGGATAAATTAAAACTTGATAAAATTCACTTTTTTAACAAGGCTTGGAATTAGAAATATTAAATGGAAATTATCTCAATATCCATCAAAACTTCTACCAAAGCATCTTTTTCTCCAAAAAAGGTTCCAACATCGTCTCTAAAACAACAAAATTCTCTCCATTCTCCATAATCCAGGTTCTAACGTCTTTCACGCTACGCAGCAAAACTTGACATAAGTATAGTAATATGCTACACTTAACTCAGCATTGAAATTGGTCAGTCCAAAAACCGAATAGGAGGTAGAGCCATGAAAGTCATCAGAGATTTGCAAATCGCATTGGGTAGGGAGCAACTCATCAGACTCACATGCAAATGGACTGTGATGTTCATCACGCTCATTGCAGTTCACCTGATCCTCGGGGTTGTGACGGGCCTTAAGTCTCCCATCCCGGTCTGGGTCGGTCCTACCATCATCACTATCGTCTTCGCTTTTGGGCTTGATATCGTCTATCAACGAAGCGAAGAACTCTTGCGTCTACGAGGACAACCGTAGATACGGAAGAACATCACCAACCGCCAAGGCATAAAAGCTGAGGCGGTTTTATTTTGTAAAATCTAACTCTAAAACAACAAAACCCTCTTCATTCTCCATAATCCATGTTCTAACAGCCTCCACGACCCGCAGCCAACTCGTGATAGGTTATCGCGCACGAGAACGCGTCGATAATCTACAAGATATATTCCGACATAGCGTATCTGCTGAGAGCAGTATCCAGAACAAAAAATCACCCAATCGGGTGGTTTTTTGTTTAGACATTCAGTACCTCGAGATGCTACCTTTTTGCATATCCCAAGTCTATATAGTTGTCCACATATGTATTTGCTAATAGTATCTAAATTTAATATAATATATAATGAACGAGTTTTAATATTAATTGGTTACTTTGTGCTGTTAAATCTTGAAAATAATGTTGATGTTATAAATTAATCGCAGAATAAAAATATGAAAAACAGTAAAAAATTTATATTTGCGGGAATTTTTGGTTTTGCCATAATCACAATATTATTCGGATTTTACACGATTGGGCAAATTTCCAAAATTTCTGAGATTTCACGGGAAATTAAAGAAGCGTCTGAAATTTCTCAACTCGTTTTAGATTTTAACAAAGAAAATTATCATAACCAATTAGAACTTTTGAAATATGCATATGAACCAAATGAAAAGCTATTAAATATATTTGAACGACATAATAAAAGTTTGCACGAACATCTAGAGGATTTGGTGAAATCAGGCGAGGCCGAAGAAAATTATCGTCTGCAAAATCCCGGTAAATTAGCTGCAATAAGTCATGAAGGCTTTGAAAAAATTTCAAAGATTGCAGACAATCTGGAAAAGGTACACACTGATCGGATTACTCTTCTTGGAGAACTTGAAAAAGTAAAAGAATTAGGAGACCTTGGTTATGGTGATAGTAATAGTGCTAATCACCAGATGTACATGACGGCTTGGGAAAAATCAAAGATTTTTTTAATTGCTCATGAGGCTTTTTTTAACACATTAGAATTTAATAAGGTGGTTAATGAGTTTGTTGAAGATCAGGAAGATCTTACCTGGAAACTACAGGTTCACCAAGAGTCACTTATTTCTGGTTTCTTTACCAATTTTGGTATTTTAATAACGATTTTAATTATTTTTAATGCCGCGATTGCTTTTTCAATCATTAAATTATTGAAAAAGAGAAATTAAACAATATAAATTTATTATGCCGCGCGATTAAATTTATTTTCTTGCGATGGGCTAATCCAGATTTAGTTGTTCATAAACAATATGTATAATGGTTTGTTAAAGTGGGAATATACAAAGCTGAAATTATTCGTATTTTTTTTCTCATTAATTTTTGTACCGTATATTACATTTGCGCAGGTTACTCTCTATATCTCCCCCAGCGACATTGTCGGACAAAGCGATAATTATGGTATCGGTACGATTATTCCTGTAGAGATTATCCTTGATACTCACGAAGCGACTATAGGCGTCGGTGAAGGAAGAATATTATTTTCTCCCGAGGATTTTGAAATCATTGAACTTTCTGATGACAATTCTATTTTTGATCTCTGGCTTCATGAACTCAGCATATCCGATGGTGTAATTTCTTTCGCCGGCAGTATCCAAGAGGGATTTAGCGGGAAGGGCGAAGTATTTAGGATAAAATTACGGGCCAAAAACAATCTTACGACAGCTTTACTTTTTGACGATGTTCGAGTCTTAACATTTACTTCTCAATCACAAAATATTTTGCAGAGGACTCAAGATGCCTGGTATCCTTTCAAAATACCGACGGCAATTCCAAAAGAATTCATTTTTGATAAAAATCGCGAACAAGGTAGCCGTTATCTTGATCTGGCTTATCTTCAGATATGTTTGAGGTCTGAAGAGGTTTATTCGGAAGAAATTACCGGCTTTTTTGGTTCTAAAACTCAAGAAGCTCTTATCAAATTCCAAGAAAAATATTTTGATGAAATACTTGCGTCCCAAAAGCTTCAAAACGGAACAGGAATGCTGGACGAGCAGACGCGCAGTAAACTCAATCAAATATGCCCTCGAGAACTTATAGAACAGTTGTTTGATATCAGCTTTACTCTTGAAAATTTAACTGTCTTAGAATCAAGTGAACTCACTGGTCTTATTACTTTTGAGAATTTTGGATTAGTGTCAACACCTATTAACCTAACGTTTGTTGTTTTTGATGAAGCTGGCAACGAAGTATACCGCGAGATGGAGGATGTTATTATTGAAACCGAAAATGTGATGCGGAAAAGATTTCCTAAACTTGAACTATCTGATGGCAAATATACACTTATTTTAGAGACGCTCTACGATGTTGATGTATTCGATGAGTTTAAGAAGGATTTTGAAGTTGGAGTGGAGGAAAAGAATATATTCGCACAAATTTGGCCCTGGATACTATTCGGCCTCGTAATTTCTGTTATTCTCATCATTTGGAAAAGGTGGGACAATAAACAAAGGGTATAATAAATAATAAGATAAAAAATATGAAACTGAAGCACTTTAGCAGAAAATACATTTTTGTTTTAATCTGCATATTTTTGTTTGTTCTTCTATTTTATTTAATAGTGGAAGGTTATTCTGACTTGAATAAGTATAAAAAGGTTTATAGTTTTAATACGATTGATGTAATTGATCAAAGATTGAATTCTCTTTATGCTGAGGTAGAAAATTTCCCAAGAAGCACTGTGAACGACGTCTTGTTTTTGGCTAAACTATCAAGTTTAAATGCCCTCACAAATTCTATTGACAGCGCTTCAGAGAATGAAGCAATAAAAAATGTAGAGAAAGACATGTTAAGTTTTTTGGAAGAGAATTCTGCTTATTACCAAATACGATATTTTAATAGAGAAGGCAAGGAGGTGGTAAATGTAAAATATGATAAAGAGGAACGCCGGATAATTCCACCAGAGGATTCCCAGAGTGAAGAAGACAAATATTATTTTGAAAAAACCATAAGTTTGCAAGAGGAAGAGGTTTTTATTTCTTCTTTGGATCTGAACAAAGAGCATGGAGAAATAGAAAACAGGGGGTCTAAAGAGAATCCCGTTTATGTTCCGGTTATCAGATATGCTACCCCCGTTTTTGATGAACAGAATAATCGTAAGGGAATTATTATTTCTAGTGTTTACGCAGATTATTTTTTAGAAGATATTAAGAAATTTCAGAGGGAAGGCGAAGTAGCACTTTTAGTTAATAGCGAGGGCTATTATCTCTCCCACCCCGATAAGAGCAAAGAATTCGCCTTCATGTTTGGCAGAGATGATAAATTTTACAATGATTACCCGGAGATTCCTCAAGAGATTTTGTCAGATTTCAACGAAAGGAACCAGGAGATGGGCAATTTGATTTTTTCTTTTCGGCGTATTTTTCCAACAGTAGGAAGTTTTGAAGCCTATAAGGGGTCAAGGAAGATATTTGGAGAAGATTTTGAAAAAAGTCATTTCTGGGTTTTGGTGGTTATTTCAGAAACAGATTTCATCAATACGGCTTCCAGGAATCTCGTGAATGATTATTTATTTTTTCTGATTTTTTCAGGGGTAATTATTTTAATTGTCGTTATTCTAGCGTTTTTACTGGTTTTTTTTCCGACAACGCATCGTGAATATAAAAACAAATGAATAGCATTACAAAAATAACATACATAGCAGTATCTTTATTAGCGTTTATTTATTTAGGTACTGTTCCTGCTTGTGCATTAAGCATTGCTGTCCGTGTTCCAGAGAAGTATGTCGATGTTGAAAAAGGGGAGAGGCTTTATTTTGAGATTGAAGTAAAGTATCCTGAAAACCCATCACGCAAAGATCTGCGACTCAACTACGAGGTTAAAAAAGATGGTGAAGTTATTGCTCAGTCAAAAGTATTGAAGGCTATTGAAACTCAAGCATCGTTTCTTGATTTTATTGTGATTCCTGAAAATACTAAAACCGGCTTACATATTATTGATGTCACAATAAGTGATTATGAAAATCTACACGCGAATGTTTCCTCAAGTTTTCAGGTTATGGGAGGAAGTGGAGATCGGTTTCAATTGTATTTATTTATACTTTTAGGGACTATCGTTTTTATTGGTATTATAGGAAACATTCAGATTTTTCTAAGGAAAAAAAGGAAAAAGAGTGGTTAAACTCATTCGGCTTAGTTCAATGGATACCAATATAAAAAAAACAAATCTATGAAATTCAAAATACCAAAAATTAAATTAACCAAAAAGCTATTCTACAATATTCTTCTTTACTACTCTACTTTATTGTCAACCGTTTTAATTATAGGAGGTTTTTACACTACTGAAGTAGCAGAAATTATTTCGAGTCTTGTATTTTTGCCAATCGTAGTTTTTCTTTGGATGACATTAGTACAATTAACACAAAAGAGAAGAGGGGCAAAAAGAGAAAGAATCACAACATAATGAATGGATTTAAAACTGGATAAAAATAACTTGTTTTTAAAAATCTATCTTAAAAAGATAGTAGTTTTAGGTTTGGTTTTAAGCTGGATTTTTACGGGGCTCCCTCAAATTTTCGATTTCCCACCCACTATCCAAGAAACACATGCAGCTACTACAACGCTTAGACCAAATGGAGCGGGAACTTATCAGCAGTGGGAAACGCTTGTGGGCTCGAGTCACTGGGAGGCAACTTCCGATCAAAGTGACACAAGCTACATTGAAGATGATGGCACTAATAATTTAGTGGATATTCAAGCGTTACAAGATCCAACTTTTAGCAATAGCTCCACAGTAAATTCTATAACTATTTATGCCCGAATATACACAGACGGTAGTGCTGTGGCAGAAAGGGTAACCTTTTTTGATAGATTGGGTACTACTGATAGGGAAACGGGGAGTATTTCAATAACTAGAGATTCTTTCAATGAATATAATAGCGGATCTTTAACAGTTGATCCAGACGGTGTTGCTTGGACGAAGACATCAATTTCTGCCTTAGAAGCTGGAGTAAAAGATACTGTGCTTAGTGCTACTGAAATGTTAAGAGCTTCGGAAATTTGGATAAGCGTGGATTACACAATGTCAGTTAATAATGCTCCGGATACTCCAACAATTACCAATCCCTCTCGTGGCTCGGAAATTATTACCTTAACTCCAACGCTTTCTGCTTCTACTTTTTCCGACCCAGATGAAGATACACACGTTGCTTCACAGTGGCAAATGACCACTACTTTTGGGAACTATACTTCCCCGGTTTTTGATTCGGGAGAAGATGCGGTAAATCTTACTAGTATCGTAGTATCGCAGGAGCTTGATTATAATGTAATGTATTTTTGGCGCGTGCGCTACAAAGACAGCCAAGGAGGCTGGAGTGCCTACTCTTCAGAATCAAGTTTCTATACTTCCATTAAAGGAGTGGCCGTGTCTATTGAAATAGACGGAGGAGGAGAATACGGCATAGGGGAAACCGCTGTCATTATTGCCCAAATAAGTGACAGTATTGGGGCGCCCATTAATTCAGCATCTACTACGCTTGCAGTGTTTGACCCTACAAAGACAAAGGTGCTTGATGATGCACCTATGACTTATATTACCGATTCTAACGGACTCTATTATTACGATTATCCTATTACAGCTCCTGTTGGTGTATATATTTTTCATATAGAAACATTAAAAACCGAAAGCAAACTTCAAATTTATAGCACCGGTATAATCCATGTTGCTCCTTGGATTCAAGATATTGAGAACACAAGGGATGCCTTTGTGGCTGCGAGTGGCACAGCGGAAAGTGGCACCGTGTCAACTTTGATTGACAGCAGCCTAACTGAGCCGGATGATTTTTGGAACAGTATGACGCTTGTTATTACCTCAGGAACTAACACTAACGAGATACGGTATATTTCCGACTTTAATAGCGCTTCTAGTACGCTTACAGTTGATGAACCTTTTTCTTTTGCGATAAGCAGTTCATCAGAGTATCTTATTCGCAAAGACTTGGACTTTGCAAGTCGCGCCGCCAGCGCCGTTTGGGATGAGTCGCGTGACTTGCATACAGCCACTTCCACTTTTGGTTATGCTTTACAAAATCCTGTTTCAACCGCGTTAGATGTCGCGCAAGCTGTGTGGGAATATTCATCAAGGACTCTGACCGATTTCGGCTCTTTAGCTGCTGATGTTTGGGATGATGCTTATGCACCTGTACGCAAATTAACCTCTCGCCAAATTGGAGAAGGTGAATATCTTGTTGGAGTTACTGTTTCGAGCACTGTAACGCAGGTTGCTGATAAGCCCACCCAAGACACAATTGTCTATGATGTTGAATTAATACGAGCAGCCACCTTTGACTTTGCCGGATTTGCGGATTCTGGCACTACCTTGACTCTAGTTGATTTAGAGCTTGAACAGCCAGATGATTATTGGAACAATTACCGTTTAAGGATGATGTCCGGGAGTAATTTTGGCGAAGAGCGGAGGGTCTCTAGCTTTGATGCGGCATCAGACACTATCACGCTTTCTTCTGCTTTTACTAACGCCATTGCGAACGACGATAAATATGTACTTTTACATGAGGATCGTTTAGTTTATAAAATCTGGAATGCCACAGCTCGTACTCTTACGAACTTTGGAACACTTACCACAGACATTTGGAGCGATATCTCTGCCCCAGTCCGCAGATTAACTGATAAGACCTTGACTGGTGGTGGTAGTTTAGCTACTGAAACATATTTAGATACCATAAAATCCGACCTCATTTCTGAAATTGATGAAAATCAAACTTTAATATCGACTCTTAACGACATCTCCGCAGCTGATGTCTGGAGTTATGCTATTCGTGACTTAACCGGAGAAGTTGATTTAACCTCAACTTCGACTCAAGCGATTTGGGATGTGGCTAAATCAGAATTGACCACCGCCGGTTCTATTGGTAAGCAAGTAGCTGATAACTTAGACGTGGTTGTTTCCACCCGTTCAACGTTAACTGCCGCTGATGTTTGGTCAGAGTCTACCCGTACTTTAACCGATTATGCCACTTCTTCTATCTCTGTTGCTGTTTGGTCTGAGGCAACCAGAGAACTAACCGAGTACGGTAATGATATTACTGCCGCTGATGTTTGGGATGTCTTGTCCAGCACTCTAACCTTAGAAGACAGCATTGGTAAACAACTAACTGAAGGTGTGGATGTGGCGGTATCAACCAGAGCTTCCCAGGTCTCTCTTGATGTTCTTAACGACATCTCCGCAGCTGATGTCTGGAGTTATGCAGATAGAAGCATTACCGATCCCGACGCTATCTGGGAATATGCTTTAACCCAAATCGGCGACACAGGCTCTGTTGGTAAACTATTAAAAGACAATATTGATGCTTCAGTTTCTTCTCGTTCTTCTCACACCGCAGCCGATGTTTGGAATGCCACAACTCGTACTCTTACCTCAAATGATAATTTCAATGATCCCGATTCCGCAACCATTGCCTCCGCTGTTTGGTCTGAGGCAACCAGAGAACTAACCGAGTACGGTAATGATATTACCGCCGCTGATGTATGGAATGTATTATCCAGTAATTTGACTACTAACGGAAGTATTGGCAAACAATTAGCAGTTAATGTGGATGTGGCGGTATCAACTCGTTCCACACTTACAGCCGCCGATGTTTGGGGATATGAAAATCGCAGTTTAACTAATTTCGGAACTTTAGTGGCAGATATCTGGGGCTATTCTATTCGTACTCTTTCTTCCGTATTGCTTGGTGGAGGCGAACAACTGGCCACCCAATCCGATGTAACTGTCGCCAAGGACGAAATTATTGCTTTAATCAATGCCTTAAATGATGTTTCTACTTCCGATGTTTGGGCATATTCTAACCGAAGCCTAACCGACCCTGATGCTATCTGGGAATATGCCTTAACTGAGATTGGAGATGCTGGCTCAATCGGTCTGCTCCTTAAAGATAATATTGATGCCACGATTTCTTCTCGGGCTACCAGTACTTTAACAGCCAGTGATGTCTGGAATGCGGCTGTGCGAACCCTTACCTCTGGTGATAACATTGGTATCAGCACAACAGAAGAGATTGCCGACGCGATTTGGGATGAAGCGATAGCTGACCACGCTGTGGAAGGTAGTACGGGCGCGGCTCTTAGTACAGCAAGCGCTGGAGGAGGAGGCGATGGGGCAGGCGGACTAGTTATTGAAACTCACACCGTCAGTGAATTTGAACAGGGAGACACGGCAGCTGCTGCTACTGTCCAAGTAAAAAATAATGGTGTTCCTGTTACAGGAGCAACGCCAACCGGAGTATATTATGATCCGGATAATGTCGCCAAGACATGGCCGGACGAAGGAGGTTCTACGGTAAACTTTACTGAAATTGGCTCAACTGGAATTTATACTCATAATTTTGATACAACCAGCGCTGACTTAGGGGTGTATAAATTAGCTGTTCAAACATCTCAATCCTCGGGCGGATCAAACTATACAAATGACTTTGAAAGCGACACCGTTGATCAAGATGCTGATGGCTGGGCGAACACCGGCGCAACATACATTGTGAAGGATGAAGGCGCGCCGCAAAACAAGGTTTATAGAAAGTCAAACTACGGTGGCTTTATATTTGGTTATGCGATATCTACTACTGGTCTTGCAGATATTACCTATACAGCCAAGGTTCGGATGGACACCTTAACTCCAGAAGGACAAAATGCGGCTAGTGATTATGTCGGGATAACCTTTAGATATATTGATAGCGGTAATAACTACATCTTTTATTTTAGAAGAGGAGCAGGAAACGTAAGATTAATGAAACACACCAACGGAGGCACCGCGACATTACAAGAAACAGCATCTTATTCTTTGACTGTTAATAAAGACACATGGTACACCATGAAAGTTGTAGTCACGGGTGGAAATATCAAGGGTTATGTTGATAATGTCTTGCAAATTGATTATACCGACACTAATCCCCACGAGGAAGGAATGATAGGAGTATTTACCTATAATTCAGTAGGATCTTGGGATGACTTCAATGTTACCTCTGCTGGAACTTCACAGTATGCTTATGTCGCCAAGGACTTTGCGATTGTAAGTCCAAAATCAACCCTCACAGCTCAAGATGTCTGGGATGTAGCAACCTCTTCTTTGACAACAATTGGTTCAATCGGCAAGACACTTGCGGACAACCGCACAATTCAATTTAAAGCCAACGGCGAAGTGTTGGCCGGTAGTGGAGCTAATAATTACAGGGCTAAGCTCTATATTTCTGATTTATCATCTCAACCAGTTAATGCCGTGTCTACTCCGACGATAACACTTTATGATTCCACTCAAGAGGTCGCTACCGGCCCCACGGCTATGACAGAGGATTTAACCGGCGTTTATAGTTATCAGTATACAATCGGGGCAAGCGTAAACGCCGGCAGATGGGAAGCGGTGGCAAACGTTAATACTGGCGGAGCCACTACTACACAAACAAGTAGCTATTTTGAAGTTGAGAGTGCGCCGGCCCGGGTAGCTATTAATTCTATTACGGATAACACGGTGCCGAGTATTACTGCAAATATTGAGATAGCTAACGAAGGGGGTGCTCCTTACGAATATCAGTATGAGTATTGCGTGGTTGATACAATAGAAAATATCTGTGGAGGGGGCGATGATATAGCCTATGCCTTATCAGCTGAAGAAATTGATCCAGGAGAGGAGAACAAATATGTTGCTAACAAAACATTGACAGTTAATGAAATAGGTACTTATTGGTATAAACTGGCAGTTTACTGGGGAACAGAAAAATCCGTGGCCGTTCTACAGTTTGATGCCCGGTCCGAGTCTGAACCGGACACGCCAGGTGGTGGAGGTGGTGGAGGTGGTATTATAACGTTTCCTATGCCACCAATAGCGTCGCAATGCAGCGGAGCAGATTTCAATCTGGACAACATCGTCAATTCAATTGACTTTTCAATTCTTCTCTATTTCTGGAAGATAAATCCGCCTTTTAGAAATCCTTGTGTTGATGTTAACAAAGATAATCAAGTAAATTCGATTGATTTTTCTATTATGCTTTACCAGTGGGGCAAGCCAGGAACCAATGTTTCGTAGTATAATTCTAATAGAATTAAAAGTTTGTTATGAATAAAAATTTTAATAAAAAAAATTATTTAATCATTGGAGTAATTTTTACTACATGCTTCTTCTTTTTGCCTTTCACCGTTAAAGCAGTAACAAGTGTTTATTTTGATTTAGATAAACCAACATTTTATAAGGACGACATATTTTTGCTCAATTTAAAAATTTCCTCACCTGATAAATCAATCAATGTTATCGACGGAACGCTTATCTATGACAAGGATAAATTGGAAATTAAGGAGATAAGTACTGGGGGCTCTTTATTTACTCTTTGGCCGAAGCCTCCAATATTTTCCAATGAGAAAGGAAGTGTAAGCTTTGTGGGAGGAGTGTCTAGAGGTTTTAAAGGCGAAATTGGAGAGGTTTTAAAGATAGTCTTTTTGGCTAAAGGTGAGGGTGAAGCAAAAATAGATTTTCTTGATGGTTTTTTAGTTTTTTTGGACAATGGACAAGGAACCAGCATTAGTCCCTGGCTGAATCCTATTTTATTAAATATTTCAAAGAGGTCGGCGCAGCTGCCAGTACCAGTAAAAGATGAGTGGCGTGATTTGGTTGATAAGGATGAAATCTTGCCCGAATTTATTGAAGCAGTAATAAGCAACGATCCTCGTATTTTTGATAATCAATATTTTGTGAGTTTTTTGGCCATTGATGAGGATTCGGGGGTCGCTTATTATGAAATTAAAGAAGATGACCTTAATTTTGTCCGCACAGAAAGCCCCTATCTTCTTCAAGATCAATCGCTTGGGAGTACGATACAGATAAAAGCAGTTGATAAATCAGGGAATGAAAGAATAATAACTATTTCGGTTTTATCAACTCTAGAATCTTTTTATAAAACATATTTGATTTGGGTTCTCGGGGTGTTGCTGGGACTCACTCTCATTTTTGCGCTATGGCGATTAATTCAGGCAAAATTAAAATGAAAGATAAAAGATTGCAGTTTATAAAATTTACGCTGTTCCTTGCTTTTTGTACTTTTTTGATTTTAGGCGTGAAAACTGCAAATGCTGCGGTCCTTTATTTTAGCCCTTCCTCTGGTAGTTTTTCTGTTGGCGACATTTTGAATGTTAGCATTTTGGTTAACACCCAGGGCAAAGAAATTAACAATACAGGTGCAGTAATCAATTTTCCGACTGGGTTATTGGATATTGTTTCGGTAAATAAATCTAGTTCCATTTTTTCTTTATGGGTTGAAGAACCAATTTTTTCTAATAGTACAGGTGTAATTACTTTTAATGCTGGACTACCAACTCCTGGTTTTAATGGTACGGCGGGAAAGATCATAAATATTGTTTTTAGGATTCGAAGTGCGGGAACAGCTTCATTAGTTTTCTCTTCGGCAACTGTTCTCGCTAACGACGGTTATGGTACCGACATTTTGCAATCTAAAATACAGGCACAATTCAATCTAATTTCAGAAGAAAGACCGGTTGTTCCTTTAGTTTCTCCTGGTGTCCCTCAAGCTCCAAGGATTTCTTCAGAGACCCACTCTGACCCAGAGGAGTGGTATGCAAGAAATATTGCAACTTTCACTTGGCCAGTAAGTGGTGATGTAACTGCTACAAAATTATTGGTTGGGAAAATTCCAACTGCGAAACCTATAGTTCTATATACCCCACCTGTAAGCAAGAAAACTATTGAAGACTTAGATGATGGTGTTTGGTATTTTCATGCTCAATTAAAGAATAATTCTGGATGGGGGGAGGCGGGACATTTCCGTCTTAACATTGATACTACAAAACCAGATAGATTTGATATACAGATTGTTGATAGAGAAGACCCGACAGATCCAAAGGTAAAGTTCGCGTTTGACGCTCATGATGAAACATCAGGTATTGACCACTATAATATTCAGATTAACAACAAAGATTACAGCGAGTGGCGTTATGTTAATGGAAACTCAATATTTGAAACACCAAAGCTTGACCCCGGTAAGCACATAATAGTAGTTGATGCTGTGGATAAGGCTGGCAATATGCTTACTAATTCAGTTGAGTTTGAGATAGAGCCACTTGAAGCGCCAATAATTACTGAGTATCCGAGAGAGATGAAAAGTGGAAAGATCCTTGTCGTCCAAGGAACAACATATCCAAACACTGATGTAGAAATATGGCTACATAGAAATGATAAAACGTCAGACACATATTCGACCAGAAGTAATAATGTTGGTGACTTTACATTTATCAGTGAGTCTGGGTTGTCAGCTGGTGAGTATAAGTTATGGGCTAAGGTTACTGATAATAGGGGTGCAAAGAGTCTATATAGCGAGAAAGTCGAATTTACTGTCAAATGGTCGTTGTTTCTAAATATATACACGTTTTTTATCGGACTTCTTTCAACGTTCACCCATCTTCTGGCATTTATTATTTTCCTTATATTCATGCTACTGTACGGTTGGCGTAAGTTTACGAACCTCAAGAGTAGGGTGTGAAAAGAAGCAAATGAAGCGGATCAAAAGTTACATAATGGTTTTGATGAAAATTTTTTCTTGTACAAGGAAGAGGAAGATTTGTGTTTGCGTCTTCGGAAAAACAATGGGTGTGTTTTTTATGACCCAACCATATCAATACTACATTATGGAGGGGTAGTAGCAAAAAAGTCAGAACATATGCAAAAATCAGTTGATTATTTTCTTGATAAGCATTTTAGAAAAAAAATTGGTTATCGTTTCTTTAAGATATTAAATAAAGTGATACATTTAAAAATGGAATTAACTATCAATTAACATGCGCTCGAGGAGCATAAACAATATGGATCAGCAAACAATAAATACATACAACCAACTTGCGAAAGAGTATGATGAAGAAACAAAAGATTTTTGGGATAAATTTCCTAGAACTATATTTGATAAATTTGTAAAGCTTACGAAAGGGAAAGTTTTGGATATTGGCAGTGGTCCAGGCAGAGATGGACTGGTACTTAAAAAGGCTGGGTTGGATGTGATATGCTTCGATGCTTCTGAAGAAATGATCAAAATGTCCACAGAAAGGGGATTAGACTCTGTCCTTGGAGATTTCAACGATTTACCATTTGAAAACAATAACTTTAACGGCGTGTGGGCTTATACATCTTTACTACATATACCAAAACGACAAATCCATACACCGTTATCGGAAATACACAGAGTACTCAAACCGGGTGGTACATTTGGGTTGGGTTTAATAGAAGGAGAAACAGAACTTTATAGGGAAAGCTCTGGGGTAGGCAAGCTACGATGGTTCAGTTTTTATAAAAAGGAGGAAATCGAGAAACTCATATTTGAACACAATTTTGAACTTATTTATTTTGAAGAATTCAAGATGAACACAAAAAATTATTTGAATTACATTTTTAGAAAGATTGGTTAATTTAACAAGTCCTAAGAGAGTCGGAATTGTAAACTAAAATTGTTAAAATAATTTTCCAGTATTTAACTGATCACGGCCCTAGCTTATGACGGTCAGCAAATTAATTGCTCTCGGCGATTTTTGTTTGTAATGTGTAAACTGCTATACTTTTACATATGGAAAAATACAATAAACTTGTGAGAGACAATATCCCTGAGATTCTTGATAAAAAAGGAATTCCGTATGAGAAAAGGGAGGCCTCTCTGGAAGAATATAAATCTGAACTTATTAAGAAACTTGAAGAGGAGGTTAAAGAATTTTTGGAAACAGCTGATCTTGAAGAGTTAGCGGATGTCCTTGAGGTTATTGAAGCGCTCAAAGCATTGGATGAATACAAAGACATTGAGACGGTGCGGTTAAGAAAAAGGGAAGAACGCGGGGGATTTGATGAGAGAATTATTCTCAAGGGTGAGAAATAATTCCAGCCCAATCGTTAAACAGGGATGTAACAAAAAACCACCCATTTGATACACTAAGGGTGGTTTTTCTGCATCAGTAGTGCTGATTCTTACCAACCACTCTTACTTTACTGGTATAACTTCGCTATGCCGGCGATATCACCAGTGTTCAGGTCTCTTTTCTTGATTTCCCCTTCTGTTGAGTAGCCGTACATTGTCTCTTCACCGCAGTCGGCATCGTAGAGATCAGCTAGTCCGACAGAATGTCCCAATTCGTGTGTGGCAATGTTCTCAAGGTCCATTTTATTGGCTTCGCCACTATCAGACCACTGGTAATAGGTGTTGTATACCTGATCCCACTCAACCAACCTCCTGTTTGAAGGTTTTCCACTAAAGACACCCCAGACAACAGTTACCCCAATTATCCCTTGGTCAAGGGAACCAAAAAGAACTTCGTTCTTATCATCTGGGCTTATTGTATCTGCACCGTCAACAATTCCTGCGATTTCATTGCCGAGGATATCTGCACTAGCTGCGGCTTCCCACTTGTCAATGTTAGAAGCAAAATTGCCTCTTATAAACAAATCGTTAAGTCCGCTCCCAGTGGTGTCAACCATATAATCTTCAACTACCTTCCATTTGGTGTCTTTTGCCAAGAAAGCATGACATTGGTTTTCTCCCTTACCACCCTTTCCTTCTGGCGGACCTTTCTCACCTCCCTTCGCATAGTGAATAATGGCATATCCTTCAACCATACTGTTGCTGCCAGGATCAAAAGCTGCACCCAAACGGATTACCGGCGAGTTCTCTATCGCTTGAGGCGGTAGAAAAAGGACTCTTTCGGTTCCTGGTGTGCTCAAGTGAGCGCTTTGTTGATTCCCGGCCAAAGTCGGTGCGGTAACTACAACAAGACTGATAATCCCAAAGACTACTATATATTTTTTCATTGTGTTTTTATCTTAAATAAAATAAAACGACCTTTTTATTATAACCATACTTCTTTTACAAAACCAATAGGTATCCACATTAAACCATAACACATGAATTAGGCAAGGACATTTGTCGGTCTAGTTAATTAATATAATTAGCAAGAAATTCATTTGGAAATAATTTTTTAACACTCAATCATGTAGTTAAACTTTTCAATTTATAATTGCTGTGTTAATGTGTAAATAGTTCTAGATTAACAACACAGGAGGGACCAGTGACTGAGAATGTGCGTAAGTCAGAGTGCTGTGATGCAGAGGTAAGAATGGAGGGTGTTCCTGATTTCGTAGGGGGCAAAGATATATGTACGGTTAGTTTTGTTTGTAATGAGTGTGGTAATGCTTGTAATATTTTGCCATCTCATGACAAACAAGTTCTGTCGTGTTATCTCGCAGGATATTTTGTCCCATGGGGGCAACATTCTGACTGGAGAGATTTTGTTCTTCAAGAATTGCAGGATGCAATAAGGTTTTACGATCCGCGGGTGGATACGGATCAGGGATCTATCGCAATGTTCATATCTCAAGATTTAGCGGGCGTAGAAAGTTGTGATTGTGTTTTTTACTTCCTCACCAAATCGCAAGGCGATGTGGGTGCAGCAATAGAGTGCACTCATGCCCATGCTAAGGGGAAGTTAGTAATTCTCTGCATCGATCAAGGGCTTGGGTTCGTTCATCCATTTCTCTTAGGAATCGCTCGGAGGGTTTTAATAGGGATGGATGCGGGGGTATCGTATTTGTCTTTGTTGTCTGAGTATGGACTAGAAAACGAATTCCAAGCTGCTTATAAAATGATGAGAGCTTCAAAAAAAGAGAATTAAGGTAACTCATGCCGCGGCGTTAATCCTGCGGCTTTTTATTAGATTCAGAAGCCTAAAAACGTAAATGTCTTGCGAAACGTCTTATTTTCTATATACTAAAGCACAGTTGCACAATTTGTTCATTGACAATTAGTTTTCTGTCACGGAAGCATTGTTCTTGTATTATTAATTTACAGTTTTTATGAAATCGATATTATACGGTGCTATTGTGATTATTTTGGTTGGTGTTGGTGTGTTTGTGGCAGCTCCTGCTGATGCTGCTACACTTGATACACTTAGCCCAGAGTATGCAGCTACAATTCAAGAAACATTGTTTGTTCTTGAAGAGATACTTGATATGCTCCAAATGCAGATTAGTGCTGGTCAGATTTCTGACCCAGCTACAACAGCGGTAGTTCTGGATAGTGTTGCAGATGCACTTTCTGCAATTAACTCCACTCTTGTTGCCATTGAGGAGAACGCATACCTTGCTAGTTTAACTTCTGACCCGACAGTTGGAGTTACAATAATAGGAGGTACTGGTGGAATGACTGGTGTGGAGGAAGGTTTTGGAGATGAATCGTCTGGATTGGCTTCATTGTGGGCAAGTGCGAAAAGTGTCACAACTCTTATGGGAGGAGCGTTAATTATCTTGTTTATCGTTGGAGGAAGTATTTTATGGATAACACGAAGAACACGACAGTCTTCGCCTAAACCTTCTTCTGCTCCTATTCAGCCTTATACACCTCAACAGCCCAAATTACCTCAAACGCCATACGATACAGAGTAGAAAACAAAGACCCCCTCGGGGGTTTTTGTTATTGGACGACCAACCATTGGGGTCCATAGAAATAGAGAGTAGCGTGGGCTGGAGAAGGGGAATAGTACTGGGTGGTGACATAACTCCCAGGATAATACATAGTGCGGTTAAAAGAGACATGCTGTTCTGCCTCATACTGACGTGCACAATCTCCAGAAGTGAAAGCTGGGTTATATATATTATTACTGCAGACGTCTGTTGTTACTGAGTAGAATTGCTCAGAAGAATGTTTTGATTGGTTTGTATACGTATCAACAAGCAATATGCCCAGTACAATAATAAGTATAAAACCAACAACCTTGCCCGTAGTTTTCATAGAATTCTACTATATAGAATAGTGGCTTATGTAGCAAGGGTTAAAGATATATGAATAGATTATGGATTTTGTAATATTATTGTTGGTGTGTCAATTGTGTGCGGGAAATAGTGTGATAATATGATGGCAGCTACTTAAAAACCAAAACTGCAAGGAGGTAGTTATGGCTAGTAAGAACAGTAAGGACAATAAGAACGGTAGAAACGGCAATAGCAATAAGAAAGCTGTTAAGAAGAAAAATGTGTGGCGTATCCCTGAGTTACGCAAGCGTATCGAAACCCTGATTCTTGATGGATCACTTCTTAGTGGTGGTTACGATGGAATTTACGAAACGATTAGAACTGAGTTTGCCGAACAACTTAAGGAGCCTGGGTATATGCTCGATAAGCCCAAGTTTAGACGCAAGGTAAGTGAGTTTCTTTGGCCTGAAAGAGTTCTAAAACAGTTACGTGATGCTATTCGTCACCAGATGGATATGGAGACTGTGTGTTCACGGCTCTCTTATATTCCTCCAGGACAGTTCCTTTATAAATGGAACCAACTCAAAGGAAAGGCTCCAGAGTCAAAACGTACAGAGTTTGTTCGCGGTGTCGGTCGTCTCGCGCAGGAAATCTCGACAGAGTCAGATGAGCCGTTCGAATTTCCTAAAAGTACATTCGACGATCCTTACCCGATCTCTTTGGTTGGAAAAAATCCATTTATTGCGTTTCTGAACGGTGTAAACTTGGGTGTCCCGTATAGTCGAGTGATCGATGAAAACTCGGCACGCCAAGCACTTATTGTGGCGGAACGCCGCAATGCTGCTGCTGTTGTTCTGACAAACCCTCTTGATATTAAATTCGTTAAGGCATCTGGTTCTGGACTACAAGTCAATCGTGCACGTCTTGCTGGAACAAACATTAACCCCGGGGTGTTTGATGAGGAGTATGCTAAAGAAGTGAGGCGCATCGCTGAAAAACGTCCTCACAACGCACTCATTTTTCAGACACTTGCTGAGAGGTTTGTGGATGGTATGCAGGGGTGGGCGAAAATTGCCACATCTCAAGGTAAACCGGTCTATTCGGGTTCGGTTGTTATTGTCCTTGGATATAAAGATGAAGCAATGATCGATACCGCTGCGTATTGGGAAGCCCATTATTTCTGGCAGCTGGAACTAAACAGGCTTAATGTTGAAAAACAGCTTGTCATGTATCAGATCGCCAATGCACGGAAGAACAATCTGGATACTAGGTGGCTTGAAGACGAATTGGATCGAATTACCAAAAGAATAGCGCGCACTCGGATGACCAATGTCACCGACTGGGATTTCAAACGCTACTACAACAAGGTTTTACGTTTTGTTATCGATACGCTTCACAAAACTATCCCCAACTCCACCGTTATTGGGATGGGGACAAGCTATATTACTCTTGACGGAAAGATTGTTGAGATTAATATCCCGCGACACACTCGTTCTGGCGGAGCTAGTAACGATCTGCTTGCTTCATTCTGTGATTCGTACGGACCACGTGCTATGCGTGGAAAGCTTGCTGATGCAGTGGTTATCTGTCATCCGTATGCACTCAACTGTAAGTGGACCAAACGAGAAAACGACCAGGATGGAAAGCGTGGAGATTCTGATATCTTTGTTGCCCCTATCGTTGTTGATGAGAAGCACATCAGAAATGTGTTGTCAGATCACATCCGTGCTGTTCCGGGCATTGCTAAATCTTTGTTCACCGAGCAGTTCAAGGCGGGCATGCTGTGTCTGGAACTTGTCAACGGCACGCTCCAGCCGCGCGATTGGTCCTTACGCTCTATGCAGGATTTTGTAAAGCGTGCAAAACGCAAGAGTAAAAAAGTATGTCCTGCGGAACCTCTTTATATCTGGATGATGATTGGGACTGATACTCATATTGGCTCTGTGAGTCGTGAATATGTCATGACCGATAATGGTTGTGCATTAGGATCGGTAGAAGCTGTGTTTGAGTTAATGCGGAGGGAGAACCTCTTCGAGACTCGAAGATTTCCTGTTCATATGTTTGTCGTCAACGACGATCCTGTTCAGGGACACAATTTCCCGACACAAGCACGATTGCACCCGAACAGGATGCCATACATGAAGCTTGAAAGATGGATGAACGAACAAATGATGGACATGAGGTCTGCTAGTCCGCGACGAGCACTCGAAATTGCGAATGAGATGCGGATGGTCTCTTTACGCCAAATTCTTATTCGGGGTGAGCATTGGACAGCTGAACAGGTCAGGATGTTGATTGATATGCTAATCAAGCCGCACCTTGATTTCTACGACGCTCTATTGCGTCGATGGGTTGCTTCTGGTCTTTCGATCAGGGGTATAAGTGATATTTCTGGAGAGATATATGATACTCGTGATCCCGGTGCTATTAACTGGGGATCTGGAAACCATATTCTCAAGTCTACTGACGGAGAGATGGTTGAGGGATTCATTTACGCAGAAGTTCTGCGTGCGTTGCTTGGAGGATGTCCTTCTTGGATAGGGAAAGATGATCTACTTGAACGTTTGATCCAGGCACCAATGTATAGCAGTCAGGCTATCGCGTATGGGTGTTTTTCTACCCCTGGTGGATACGAGTGGGGACTCGAACTCCGTGATTCTCCTACCAAAATGGCTGGATGGGGCGACCCTCTTGCTGGATGGGTGAGTGTTGATCTGAGACGCGGGAACTATTCTCGTATCATGGATGAGCGTATGACGCTCAAGATCTGTGGTGATAAGCACTTCGGTGCTTTTACCCGTACTCCGTGGGCTTACTATGTAATGGGTATGCCTAGTACCTCTACCGACCAGTTTGCGGAAGGATTTGGTGGATTTCCGCCCAACAACACTGGTGTTGTCTTCGTGGGGCTTCCTGCTGAGGGACCCAAATCCGGACCTATTCTGGTTCGTTCACTTTCATTCCAATGGATGAAGCAAATCCTTGAAGGTGGTATGGAGTTTGATTGGGAAAGTTTCCTTCCTAATCCTGTTTAGTAGTACATTTATGCCGGCTCTCGAGCCGGCTTTTTTATTGCAAAGAAGGATTGTTGTTGGTATAGTTCTGGCAGTTCTACACAACTGAAAAGGAGGCGTAGAATGAGTTCTACCCGTGGAAATTGGCATTCCAGTGTACTTGTAGTTCTGATTTCAATGATTGTATTTCTTGCGTCTTTGGGGATTGCCTATCAATATCTCCAACAACCCCATGCTCTTAAAATTGTTGATAGCACTATTATTCGTGACGAGGTGGCGTCCAAGCGTATCTTGGATGTGGATAGTGTTGTGGCGACTGTTTATGACGAGAAGATTTTTATAATCGCTTTGATTTTTTCTGGAGTCACAGCTTTTGTATTTCTAGTCTTTCTTTCTGGATGGTTTTTCTCTCGTGCAACTGCAGTTCGTGTAGTTGCATTCACTCTGTTATCAGGAGTTGGCATAGGGATGGTTGTCTCGTTTGTTGCAGGCAATCTACCTGCCGCATTCCTTCTTACGGTAATGGGATTTGCGTTTTTGCAAAACACCGTTGGGGGTATGACAAGCAGAGCCGGGAAGAGAAACAGCGCGCTCTACTTTGCTACAGCATTGATGTTCGGGGCTCCATGCTTCTACATCACTCTTGGTTATCTTGTGAGCCAAGACCTGTCTCTGAGCCTGATCGCTCCTTATACGTTCGCAACCGTGATTGGAAGTTTGTTTGGTGCCAAGATTTCGATGGGAATCGAAAAACTATTTGGTATCACTACGCTTCCTGAAGGAATCGATAAATCGTATAAGGGAGCAAAATACATCACACTCCTCATTCTTGGTGTTATCTGTGTGCTTGTTGCTCGATATTCTGAACTTAGCTGGATTACTGCGCAAATCGCCTTGCTTGCATTAGTGCAGACAGGGACCTACTCACTAATGAGTCGATCGCGTAACGTTGCAAAGGCGTGGTATCACACCTTTGCGACCATCATAAATGGTCTGGCATGGTATTTCATGTTCCGCACTCTTGTGATGCATGAGCTACCACTCACCCTGCTCCCTGCCTATGCTTTGGGTGGTGTAGCGGGAGGTCTGGCTGCGCAGCGGCTATCGATGATGTATGAGAAAACCGTTGGCGCGGTGACTGACAACTACCTAGATAAATCAATGAGCAAATGGCACTGGGTACTTCCCGCCACTCTCGTTCTGATTCCGGGTCTGGTGTTTTCCGTTCTATACAAACAACCCGCTTATGCTTTTGGCGTGATTGGGTTGGCTGTGTTCCAGAACATCAGTTTCTCGATCATTAGCAGAGCACGTAACAGAGGAAGCATGATACTTCATGCTGGTGCGGCGGTGCTGAGCAACGGTGTCTGGTACATGACATTCCGTGTTCTGGCAACCAGAGACCTTCCTCTTGATCTTCTGCCGTCGTATTTGGCCGGATCGATTGCTGGAAGCCTGATCGGCATCGCAATCTCAATCGTTCTTGAGAGACTCTTTGAGGCACGCTCTGACGATCATGTTCTGAATCCAAAGGTTAGTTAGTACAACCATATACACCCCGCTTTTAAGGCGGGGTTTTTTATTTCTATGTACAGATACTTACTCGGTGGTGTTTGAAGAGTAGGGGAGAGGAATAGAAATTTCACGTGCTTTTTTACCTTCTGGGGTGATATTGGTGATCGTCCAGATGCCACCTTTTTTTTGTATCTTATTGAGTTTTGTGCGTTTTTTGTCTAGCATCGTCCACACTCCGGGCTCGGGATTGAGTGCTAAAATAGTGCGGATGATTTTTTGTGGGTCGTCATTTACAAGATCAACAAAACCATCTTCTATTGTAAATTTGTGAGTTTTTGTGGCATTGTCTTCGTTTTGAGATGTTGGATTAATAGTTCCATCAAGATGTTTGGGCAACGTGTTAAGTATTAACCCTACTGCAATTTCTGCTAGTATCTTCTCCATTACTTCATACGTGGCATCAGAAGGAACAGGAGCATCTTCTTGAGCAAGAATAGGCCCGTGATCTACCTGTTCATCTACCATGTATAACGTAACTCCGGTTTTTGTAACTCCATCCAAAATAGCAGTCTGAATAGGTGTTGGTCCACGATAAGAGGGGAGGAGAGAGGGGTGGATACCTATTACGCCTTTTGAAAATACATCTAACACCTCTTGGGGGATAATTTTTGCGTATGCGGTAATGAGGGCAACATCGCATGTTTTGAATACATCTTTTTGTTCTGAAAGCTCTTTTTTTGTTGCAGGTTGAAGAATTGTAGTATCAAGGTTGCGTTCCTTGATAAGTTGTTTGGTTGCCGGGGGCGTGATAATGCCCTTACGTCCTATTGGGGCATCTGGGCTGCAGATTAATACCTTAGGAACCCATCCTTGTTTCAGAAGTTTTTCAAGAATGATATGTGCAAAGGTGGGACTGCCGAAGAATGCGAAATTATTCATGAGGAAGTTCTTCTACGTGTTCTGCTCTATCGATAAAGAGTTTTCCATTAAGGTGATCTATTTCATGTTGAAAGATGCGGGCCAAGAGTCCTTTTGCTTTTATTTTGATGCGACGTTGATTTTTGTCGTATCCGGTTATCGTTATAGAAGTTGATCGTGGAACAGTGCCGTATGATCTGGGGACACTTAAACATCCTTCAATATCCATCTCTGTTTTTTTAGACTCTTTTATAATTTCTGGGTTAAAAACTGCGTAAAACTTTCCTTTGTATCCCCTTCCTTCATTATTAGAAAGCTGGGCAACAAAAACACGGAATTTATACCCGATTTGATTTGCAGAAAGTCCGATACCGCCCGATGCAACCATCTTCTGGCGCATGTGCAGTACTAGATCCTCAACCTCACTTTTTGAATATTGAGAAAAATCGAAATCAACCGTTTTATTTTGGAGTAGTTTTTTTTCTTTGGGGGTATTAATAACCCAGATATTATTATGATCGTTTTCCATCGGTTTTTTTGGATTTTAGGATCCCTTCTTGTTCTGCGATACGCATGAAATATGCTCCTTTGTTTCTAACACCCTTCTTTTCTGCAACGTCTTTGGCAATTGCATAGAGTCGATGAACATTGCCGTTTCGCGCCAACTTCATGTACAGCGCCTTGTGTTCTTGATCTTGAAGGATTTCTGCAATTTCTAACCCTACTTGCTGGTGTTTTTGATACACACGACTTTCACTACCGCGCTCTTTGAGTGTTTTTATGTAATCGTCAATCATAACATTTTTATCATACCCTTTCCGTTTGTTGCTTTCAACAACATCTTTTAAAAAGTGTTCGTTGCAAGCAATTTGGGGCTATGATAAACTTCGTGTATGTCAAAAAAACGGACCAAATCCTGGTGGAGTAAAAATGTGCAGAACACCGTTTTTTTTGCGGTTCTTGGAATTGTGGCAGCGATTCTGATCGGTGTTACATACTATGCAGGATTTTCTAGCGGGTATTCTCAGACACGAACAATTGTTGTTGAGGGTGTTATCGATCCTAATAGTGCGCCAGTAGAATTTACATCATTTTGGGAGGTTTGGAGTGCAATTAAGAATAAGTATGTAGATAGTCAGGAGGTTGTTGATAACCAAGAGCTACTCTATGGTGCGGTTCGCGGTCTTGTCGGTTCACTTGATGATCCTTATTCTGTATTTTTGTCGCCAGAGGATGCGGATAAATTTAATGCTGATATAAGCGGTAAATTTGAGGGAATTGGTGCTGAAATCGCACTTGATGATAATAGACAGCTTGTTATTGTGGCACCTTTGGAAGGAACACCTGCATTTAAAGCAGGGCTCAAATCTGGTGATGCAATTTTGAATATTGATGGTGATCCTACAGTTGGCATCTCACTGGATGGTGCGGTTAAAGCTATAAGAGGACCGGGAGGGAGTACGGTCGTTTTAACTATCGGACGAGATTCATGGGATGTTCCACAGGATATTTCAATTGTACGAGAAACAATCGAAATTCCAACCATTTTATTTAAACAATTCAATTATGATGGGGAAGAGGGGAGTGGGCCGATCGCTTATGTCAGACTGTATAATTTCTATGATCAAGCACCACGCATGTTCTATAAACAAGCTCTAAAAATAACCTCACTCAAATCAAAAGGATTGGTCTTGGATTTGCGCAATAACCCAGGTGGCTATTTGGATGCTGCTGTATCAATTGGAGGGTGGTTTGTGGAAAAGGGAGACGTTATCGTGACTGAAGAGTTTCAGGACGAAAGCAAAAACAAGATATTCCGCTCTAGCGGACCATCACTTCTGAAAGATATGCCGGTCGTTGTATTGATTAATAAGGGATCTGCATCCGCATCTGAAATTCTTGCAGGGGCACTCAAAGAACACAACGGCACAATATTGATTGGTGAGACAAGTTTTGGAAAGGGTACAGTACAAGAACTTGTAACACTGCATGATGGATCGATGCTTAAACTCACTATTGCTCATTGGGTTACTCCACACGGTAATATAATTCAAGACAATGGTATTAGTCCAAATATTGAAATTGTTGATGATGAGGAAACAGAAGAGGATGAAGTGCTTCTACGAGCTCTGAGGGTTCTTGAAGATACTATTGCAAACTAATCATGGAAGTACTGTTGCTTAAGGGTGTAGAGAAGTTGGGACGTGAGGGAGACGTTGTTCGAGTGTCAGATGGATATGCTCGTAATTTCCTCTTTCCTAAAAATCTTGCGCGTCCTGCTACAGATGATATTGTTAACGAACACAAGCAACGAAAAATATCTGAAGGGAAACTTGTGGAAGAGAAGATGAAGGCTATAAAAAAAGTTACCGCACAACTCAAAAAAGAGAAGCTCTCTTTTCCTGTAAAAACAGGGGATGGGGGAGTACTATTTGCTGCGCTTCACGGTGATGTAATTGCCGACAAGGTATTTTCTATAATTGAACAAAAAGAAATCAAAGAAATTAATCGTGATGATATTGTTGTTGAGGCTTCACTTAAAGAACTTGGAGATCACGAAGTTGGTGTGAAGTTGGGAAGAGGGGAGTATG
>SDBS01001225.1_pt1 | contig 26211 bp, 40 predicted proteins | sample 2277091 | NCBI WGS metagenome assembly SDBS01 (sample SAMN10404972, study PRJNA504765) | marine sediment metagenome | isolation source: marine sediment core GS10_PC15, 163 cmbsf | place: Arctic Ocean: Southern Knipovich Ridge | collected 2010
ATTGGCAAAAGATTGGAACGTCAACAGGATCTGTTCCACCGTCACCAGCAAGTGAAGGCGATTTGTGGTTCGACGATGTTGCTCAACAGCTAAAAGTTTTTGACGGTGGTTCGTTCGTTTCCACCGCACTTCAATATCTTCGTTTAGATGGCGCCTCACAAATGTCTGGTGCTCTTGATATGGGTACCAACTTCATTACCGATGTGATCGATCCGGTTAATCCACAAGATGGTGCAACCAAGAAATATGTTGATGATTTGGAAACGAGTCTTAGTGGTGGTTTCCTTGATAGTCGTTACATTGAAGTTGCTGGCGATACAATGGTCGGGGATTTGGTGCTTAATGCCGATCCAACATTAGCTTTAGGTGCTGCCACAAAACAATATGTTGATGCGGTCGAGTCAAGTCTTACTGTTGTTATCAATGACGTTGTCGCTTTTGAGCCGGCTGATATCAAAGCATCCGCCCTTCAAACGATCGCTGGACTCGGTACCGATTGGTTATTGTGTGATGGTTCTGCTGTCAGTCGAGCTACATTTGCTGCTTTGTTTGCGGCTCTCAATGCAGAAGGATTAGTATATGGTAACGGAGATGGTGCAACAACGTTTAACGTACCCGACTTCCAAGGCCGATCTCCAGTTGGCTCTGGCACAGGTTCTGGCCTATCACCCCGAGCACTTGGCGCTACTGGTGGTGAAGAGGACCACCAACTAATAACCGCGGAAATGCCATCTCACACTCACACCGCTCCCTCACTTCCCCATAGTAATGTGAACATTCCAACTGGCAATAATCCACGACAGCTTGGTTTTCCAGGAGCTGGGCCACCTACTGGCTCAACAGGCGGCGACGGTGACCATAATACTATGCACCCATTCCTAGCGATTAATTACTTTATCAAGACGTAAATTGGGTCTCTAAAATTGTTAGTTGCAAGCACATAAATACGTGTTGACGCATCATATATTGGAGACTTGCATGGCAGTCGTTTATATTATCACAAATACAGAGGGTTCGGATGAATTCGCAATTCAGCCAGGAACGCTCAATGGTCCGGACGGAGTACAGCAAAACACCGATTTGCGATTACCAGGTAATGGTCTCGCGATTTGGGGTGAAGCGTATAACGAAAACGTATATCGACTAACCGAAAGCTTTGCTGTTCCAGAGAAGGGTGCGTCACCAGGTGTTCCTCAAGACGCAGGTGACTTGGGTACAGGGAACGGTATTAACATTCCTCTTGCGGGCCAAATATGGTTTAATACAACGCAACAGAAACTTTTTGTGTTTGATGGCGCAGATTGGGGAGAGCCAAATGTAGTTGGTTCTGGCACGACAGCCGAAGTTCCTGGATCTTGCACAGCTATCGGCGATATGTTTTTTGATATAGATATTGAACAACTTCTAGTTTGCGATGGAACTGGATTTGTTTCAGTTGCTGACCGATATGTGCTTAAAGCAGGCGATACGATGACGGGTAACCTCGAGATGGGTACCAATGTCATCAATCTGACAAATCCACCTACGATTGGTACCAATGCCGTAAACAAAGCATATGCCGATAACACATTCGTTGATGTGGCAGGTGATACAATGTCTGGCAATCTCGATATGGATGGGAACGAAGTTGAGAATCTTCCAACGCCCGCTGTAGGTACTGGGGGAGACGAAGGTGCATCGAGAGACTATGTTGATACATCAATTGCAAGTCTATCGCTTTCAGCTTTAACGGGCGATATAAGAATGACTATTGATCAAGTTATAACACCAGGCTGGTTAGTATGTGACGGTGCTCTCATCGGTAATGCAGCGTCTGGAGTACCACTAGATCACCAGCTGGCGAATGATGCTCTATTCAATATCGTCAGGTTGGGATTCGGCAACGGTGGTGGTGAAAGTTTCGCCGGTAACGATACAGTTAAGTTACCCGACTTTCGAGGTCGTCCTGCAGTAAGTGCTGGTACGGGTACTGGGTTAGTAACAAATCATCCATTTGGTACTTTCACTGGTGAAGAATTCCATACATTAACTATTCCTGAAATGCCTGCTCATACACATGGAACTGATGCTATCAATAATGTATTCAATCTTGACACGCACGTACACAATCGTCGAGTTGGATTTAATCCACCTTCAATAGTGCAAACACAGTCAACAGGTGGTGACGGTGCTCACAACAACGTGGGACCAGCTCTAGCAATCCTCTTTCTGATAAAGACATAGGTATAACATGACAGTAGAATTTAATAACGACATTTACACAATAGACTTTACTGATCCGTTTAACGGTAGTTTTGCTATTCAACCGTTTACGACGAATGGACCTATCTCGCCTACGAGCGTTTCACTGGCGCCTGGTGCAGTAACTGCTAGCACAACACTAACGTTGATCGGTAGAGGATTGCCTGGTTACGGCGAGTCTGTTTTGGAAAATATGGTTCACATGCTTGAAAATTTTGCTGGACCAACAGAACCAACGTTTATAATTCCAGGCCAATTGTGGTTTGACACTACAAATGCTCCAAATGATGTTCTTAAAGTTCGCAATCAAGCAAACGATGCGTGGAATAATGTTCTTACTGTAGGAGTTGATCTTGATTTTGGTGGATTCAAAGGTATCAACGTTGGCGACGCAACAGATCCAACCGATGCAATGAATCAACAATCGTCAGATGCACGATATGTTGAACTTGCTGGTGATACGATGGTTGGTGCACTTAGTATGAGCGGTAATCTAATTAACTTCGTAACCGATCCAGCTGCTCCACAAGACGTCGCAACAAAGAATTATGTAGACACAAGGTTTGTAGAGCTTGCTGGCGATACAATGACTGGCGATCTCATCCTTAATGCTGACCCAACAGTTGCGTTGCAGGCAGCGACAAAAGATTACGTCGATACTGAAATAATTTCCGTCGGTGATGTTCGATTTGTAAACGTTCTCGGGGATATAATGGCAGGTTTTCTAACGCTGAATGCTGACCCAACAATTGCTTTGCATGCAGCAACAAAAAACTATGTTGATATTTCGGTCGGTGCGGTAGGTGGTGACGGTGTTGTTTTCAGTGGTATATTTGATGGATTTACAGATAATGGCAAACTTACTCTTTCGCGCACAGAAGCACTTCCTGATGTTGTTATCACAGGATTAAGTATTCACTCGCACGACGCTAACGATATCGTATACATATCAGAGATTGGTGAACATTTAGATAATACCGCCCCTGAAAATACACAACTCTTTTCACAAACCTCTGCCAATGTTGCTTTCGACGTTGCAGCTAAATTAATTAATTTACCTAATAAACGACAATTTGCAATTGGAAGTGACTTTGCAGGATCTACGCTAACACTTGGATTCGCGTATCCAACCGAAACGAATCGTCTTGAGGTGTTTGTTAACTTGCTAGGCGGTAGTACAGGTGGACGAAAGCTTGTTGCTGATGAACGTGGAGTTGCAGTGATTGGTCTTGTGGTGGATTCGTTAACTCAAACACAAACATTCCCATCCTCTGCTACTGGACTTTCGGATGATGCAACACTCTTTACTTTTGACATAACTGTGGATGGTGCTGGACCAACGGGTATTAGTATCGAAGGTCAAGATGCACAAGTTTATGGTGAAAATTCTGAAGCTGCTATTTTGATATCCGCTGCAAATGGACTCGTTACTGCGATGAATGCGAAGTTTGTTGCGGGTGGTGTTTCTGCTGTTGCTACTTTTAACATCGAAGATGGTGAAATTCAAATCTTCTCAGATACAACGGGTGGTGCTTCGAGTGTTGTGATAGCAGATACCGGATTATTTGCTGCCCTTACGCCCGAGACAATTATTCTTAACTGGACAGGTATAACTGGAGCGTCGTTACCAACTGGTGTAACACCAGGCGCATACTTTGACGTAACACCTACTTCACTAACAACACATCGGTTCTGGTTTAGTGATGGGTCCACAACGGCGCCCGCCGACCCAGGCACGTTAGTTGCAATTGCGTTCACAGGTGCAGAAACGCCACAAGTACTATCAGATCTAGTTGTTGCAGCGCTAATAGGATCGGATGCAGACTTTGTTGGTGCTACCAATGGTGGAGGAGCAACGCCAATAATTACTATGACACTAGCATCAGTTGGTGCGGTCCCAGACATTGTAGATGGAGCGGTCCCAACGTTCGCGTTATTATTCGTTTCCGTAGAAGGTGTAACAACATCGATTACAAGTATTGGTGGAGTCGACCACGACTATTCAGAAGATGGACCAGCACTAGCCGATTCAACAAGCCTCACACTTACTGGTGGAGCACCAGCAGCATCAGATGAATTTGAAGTAGTAAGGATCAAATAAGGATATACAATGGCGATAGGGAATTACGATATTGAACTTTCAGATGGAACGACGTTAACGACGATCGAGCCACTTGAAGTAAATGGTGGAACGTCAACGGGACGAAATATCCTCTGTACTGGATTAACTGGTGGCGCTGGAACAAACTTCTTTGAAATTAGTAACGACCTTACAGCAAGATTTGTAGCTGGATTTACGTTTGATGTTTTTGGTTCAGGCACAAACGACGGTACGTATACAGTTGTTGGTTTGGGGGCTACTCTTGTAACGCCTCAACTTTCAAGTCAAACTGAAGTCGATTATGATGGTGCGGGATTAAATGGTGTATTCGTTGCCGGTGCTGGTTATAGTGTTAACGATTTTATCGAACTAACCAATGGAACACTTGTTAAAGTTCTCGCCGCTCCTGGTGGCCTTGTTACACAATTTATTGTTGTAGCTGGTTGTGGCGCCGTAGCTGCTGGATTACTTACACAGTTTAGCGTAACGCCTGCTGGCGGTGCTGGTTTTACCATGACACCTCAGAGTGCAAACATCAGTCCAAATTCTCGAACACAGATTCAGGTTAACGAAGTAATCGTTGACAACAGCTCGGTGGTTCCACTCGGTAGCATCCGTTACGATCTTCTTGCTGTTGCACCCGACGTAAACGAAAGACGCGCACCTATCGTTCTTCCAGGCCGCGGATATGTCAATTATGGTGAGTCCATTATTGAAGATATTGTGCAGATGACAGAACATTTTGCTGTCACTGAAGATGGTGGTAGTCCTGGTAATCCAGACCTCGCAATTGCTCCTCAATTGGCTACACCTCTTATCGGGCAACTATGGTATAACAAGTCAGATGGTTCTGTATATCGATGTACGTCTAACCAATTCTTTGGTGCAGCGGCACCGACAGTTGTTTGGTCGCTCGGTGGAAGCTCTGGCATTTGCGACATGGATAACGATACATGCGTTAAGTTAGAACAAGCTGTTGATGAAGATATAATCCGATTTCAAACAGGTGATACCCCAGCAGGATATACTGCTCAAGTAGACATTATGACACTCGCTTCGAGTGGTTGGAATGTTAGCATGGGGACAGCAAACTCTGGCATTAATGGCGCCCCAATCAATTTCTTAGCAGGTGCAGGAGGCACAACAGGAACTGGTGGTGACGTAACACAAACAAGTGGCAAAGGTGGCACGACAGGTAAGGGCGGCTTTATGTTCCTTGGTGCTGGCGATGGTGGTGTAACATCCGGCGATGGTGGCGATGCAACACTTCAAGCTGGTAGTGCAGATGGAAGTGGTGCTGGTGGTGCTGCAAACGTCTATGCTGGTGCTGGTGCTAGTGATGGTGGTGCAATTAATATTGTTTCTGGTGATGGTGGGAATGTAGGTGATGGTGGTATTATCACTATTAACGCTGGAACAGGCACATCAACACGGTACGGTGGTTATATGGATATTCGTGCCGGTGATGGTGGAGCCGGCGGCGGTTTGATTAATGTTACAGCTGGTAGTGCTACTACTGATGGAGCTGGCGGGTATATTAATATTCGAGGTGGCGATGCTGTAGGTGCTAATCAAGAAGGTGGCGATATAGCAATTATAACCGGTTCAGCTGGAACGGGTGACGCTACTGGCTCCGCTATTTTTATGAGTGCGGGAAATGGGTCGGGGACTGGCTACGGCGGTTACGTTGTTGGCTTTGCTGGTAATGGTGGTACTACTGGTGATGGTGGATACGTTATACTTGATGGTGGTGATGGTGGTGTTACATCTGGTGCTGGTGGTTACGTAAGGCTCTCTGGTGGTGATACAACAGATGGGATTGGTGGTGCAATACGCCTTCTCAGTGGTGACGGTGGTGGAGCAAACACTGGAGGCGAAATTGACTTAGCCGCTGGTGCTGGTGGTGCAACAGGTGATGGTGGTAATATTACACTCCAGCCAGGTGACCATACAGCCGGATCTGTGGGCGCCGTTAGATTGTTTCCAGCAGGTGATGGCGCCGGCGAAACAACAGAATTACAATTCCACGAACTCGGAGCAAGTGGTTCTGCGTATGTTGGCTTTAAATCTCCAGACGACTTAACGAGTGGAGCTGGTAGTGAGACATACGTTCTTCCTCCAGCCGATGGTGCTAATGGTGAGGCACTCCTTACAGATGGTAGTGCCAATTTAAGGTTTGGTGTTCCGATTGGTGCAGGTCGATTCGAATTATCGTTTATCGATGCTGATTTGCAAGGTGGACAAATTGTTGATGTCAGTGATGACAAACTTGGCGCAACAGCTACAGGTCTAGCCAACGACGCAACTGTTTACACAGCAACGATTAGTGTTAATGGCGGAGGTGCTCAAGCGATTGCCGTTACTGGCTCGACCGCTCAAACGTATACAGACCTACTCACTGAACTCAATGTAGACACAGCTGGCGCAGTATGGACACTAGCGGGTGGTAACCTATTAGCGACTTCTGATACCCAAGGTGGTGCAACTGCTGTCTCAATTGTTGACACCGATCTATTCTCGACGTTAACAGACTTCATCGGTATTGGTGGACCACAATTTCTACTTGCTGTTGATCATGGAATTGCAACCCTCACAGGACTTGCTACAAGCTTTTATCACGTAACGGTTTATAATCAGGTCAATGAACTATCCTTCATCGGTGCTGTATATACTATCGATGACGACAACGTGCAATTGAAACTAACAGCCGCTGTTGCAGCAGACCCAACACCTGCTCTCGATGGTACTTGGACGGTTGTCGTTTCCCAATAACATAGTCTACAATGACACATGGATGTAGATATTGATTTCCCTACGAACTTTGACCCACTGAATTATTTTGATGATGCCATTCGAGCATCGATGATCAAAAACGGAGAGCTAATAAAGCATCCTGCAGGGGCATATTTTCAAACAATGCCAATCGACCCGAAAACGGGTCTTGCTGCTATTCCTCATAAGGAGGCTCACGAGTTTGGTTTCTTCAAAATTGACTTCTTACATCTGTCCGTTCTTGACTGGTTCAGTGACAAGAATCAGATTAGGACGCTGCTCAAAAAGGAACCTGATTGGACTCTACTGGAAGATGAAGATCATGTGACGAAATTATTCCAGATTCACAAACACTTTGATCTGGTAGAAAAGGTTCAACCCTCATCGGTTATAGAACTCGCCGATATTATCGCATTAATCCGCCCAGGAAAGCGTAGGATGCTTGATGCTTACCTAAGAGATCCTAAAGGATCACGAAAAGACCTTTACAACGTTGTAAATAAGGGGGATTACAAGAAATCTCACGCAATTGCATATGCACTTACAATCGTTTTGCAGCTGCATCTCATACAAGGCGGTATTCTGTGAAATTGATTAAAGAGTTACAAGAAAGGTTAGCTGACGGATTGGAACACCTCCCCGAGTTTATGCAACATGCGAGCAAGGGACAATGGACAGAAGCCATTAACATACTTGAAGGACTTGCATCGAGTTCAGTTGTCAGCATTTATCTGACAAGATTACGAGCCGACCTTGGTGGACCAGCTCTCGCTGAAATTCTTGATGAGTGGAAAGCCGTCCGTGGAATTACCGAACGTCGTATCCTAACGAACATTCATCTCACTGATTATCAAAAGAAAGTTCTCGCAAAACTTCATGCCGCAAATGATGAGCATGATGCGTATAGTGATATTTCGATTGGAGACATCAATATGATTGCTGCTCGTGATACACTTGAGAAGATCGGATTAATCGATCTCGATCAATCTCAAGAAACAGCAATGGTGACTCCACAGGGCACGGAAGCGATGCAGAGGGAAAATCTTCTTGATGACATGGGCCAACTTACCGACGAAGCTCAACAATACATTTACGACGATGAAGATCAGGGCGCCGAACCACAACCTGGTGTGGCTCCTGGTGCGCAACCACCTGGACCTGAACAGATGGGACAACAAGATATGGGTGGCCAGCCTGGTGGTATGGGTGGCGGTGGTGGACCAGATCTCAATATGGAATCTGTTATTCGAGAGACAGCTGGGTCCGGTTTGACACAAGACGAACATCGTGACATTCGTGCTTTCGTAGAAGGTACGATGGAGTGGTACGACATGTCAGATACTGCCCAAGAAAAATTATACAGCGTTTGGGTATCGGAAATGCCTTACGGCACAGCAAAAGGTCGTACTGGTGATCCAGATCAATGGATATCTGACAGAATGCAATCAGATGTTGAAGATCTAGAGCGAAATGCCCCAGGCAATTTACGCTTCGCAAAGCGCACATATCGTGACCGCATTGACGATTATATTCTAGGCCTATTCAAATGACTTCTGAAGAGATGAAACTTCAACGAGCTAAGTGGGCGATGGAAACTGCTCGTCTGCACTTAGAAGATGCTGCACAGGCGAAGAATTTAGATAACCTCCAAAACAGTTTCCGCCTAGCTGATGTTTGGATGCAAGAAGCTGAGAAAAGACTACAAGGCAGTGACAAGTTATGAATTGTGAAAATTGTGGACGACCTGTTGACCCCGCCGTAACGAAGTACTGGCGTGAACTCGCTAAAGGAAGAATTTGGTTTTGTAATTGTATTTGTGGAACTGAATGGTACGAAATGATGGGACGCCCAAATGAAGGCTAAAGATATATTTGAAGGGATTCAACAAAGAACACGAAGCGGTGAGCAGGGTAGAGGAAAATATCCTGGCAAGCAGTTCTTTGCAACGGATTCAGGCTGGACCAAAGCCAAAATTATAAATCTGATCCAGGAACGTATGGTAACGGCTGAGCACGAGGAGGACTGGCATGCTTTTGTTGGTCATAAATTCGATGAATCGAAAATATCAAACGACATGATGCAAAGATTTGCCGACGAATGGCATTTTCTACTGGAAGACGGTGTTTCGGAGCATGCCCTCGACGCACAAGAAGAACTAGTACAAGCGACCGCTAATAAAATCGCCGATTGGTAATTTAAAGCTCTAACACCTTCCGCGTAACTTCCATCCCAGCAGGAACAGGCTTTCGACGTCTACGTCGAACTTGCTTCACTTCACCCATTTCGAATTTGGGTAATGGTCCAATTACACGCGTAACGAACTCAATACTAAACGTGCGATAAATCCGTTCGACGGACTTGGCTAATCCCTGACGAGAAAATTCAAACGAAACAGGGTAACGGTCTCGACTATTTTCGTACCAATACGAAGCAACGTTAATCACCTGCTCCTCATCTACGGCTTCAGGACCGCACATATCCAGCACATATGACTTAATTACAGACGTATCTGCGTTATCGACAATTGTCAGAAAATGCTTTGTATCATTACTGTTTCGGAACTGAATCAGCGTGATAAATGGTATGCCGTCATAGTCTTCAGGATGCGGCTCGATGATTAGAGGGTATGGATTTCCCCGTGTGCGCTTTTTTCCCATGTAAAATCCCCTTGAATTATACTTCTATTTAGGGATGTGAAATTCGGTGATTCAGGCATCGACGCCTATAAATACACCGCAATTTGTTGAAAAGGAAAATTACATGCCGAATTATGGGATGGGCTTTAAAAGTTTCATTGACCAAGTCGATGACGAATACCAGTCAAAGACGCGACGCAAAATGAACAAGCGATCACACAAAGGACGACATTATGGAGTGGACCCACGAGATTCAACGGGTGGGATTTCTAATCCTGCAGTCGGTGCTGGTTCTAGCAACGCTGGCAACACTGGTGCTGTTTCTGGTGGCGGTGGGCTGGGCGAGTCTGGCGCTCTACCATTTACTTTTGGGGCTGATGTGAAAGCATCGGCATCATACGGACAAGGCATGGGATTTGACCCTGATTCATATCCAAAGAGAGAGCAAGAAGAAAACGCCAATAAAGAAGACGATTTTGAGATGGAAGACAAAGAAGAAGATCAGGACGATTTCAATCTCGATGAAGAAGGTGACGACTTTGACCTAGAGGGTGGCGAAGGTGAAGGCGATGAAGACGAAGATCGCCAAGGAGTTATCCGCACCGTTGATAACTCACATCTTATCTTCAAGCGTCAAAATGAAGAAGGAACATACGACGAGCTCTGGATTTACAATACTGGTGCTGACATGAAAGACGAACTTGAAATTCGTCGGAACATTCTTGCTGGCACAGACATTCCTTCAAACCGAACAAAATCTGATGACGGAACACAAGCATACACATTAACATCAATGGGCAACGCACAGTACCTTCAAATTCGCGGTTTACCGAACTAAGGAAACACAACATGAGAAACATGACCGACAACAAACACAAACATCGACTACCCTATCCAGAGGCAGTTCCTCTATTTGAAAAGATGAGTCATTCACGTCTTCTTGAACTAGCAGGTATTCCGCTATCCGAGCAGGCAGACGTCGATACAAAATCTCATGAATGGGATATGATGATCAAAGATCTTTGCGTTGCAATGATGGTATTTGCAGAGCCTCACTTTACTGCACATGAAGCAGAAGACGCAGTTCGCGAGAATGTACAAGACTGGCAACAAGACCTTCAACATTACATGTATATGATGCAGCAAGGCTCGACGGCGATGCAAGCAGCATCAAAGAAACTTGAGGCAATGCTTCGTGCAGATGAAAAAGAAGACTCTTCTTCGGGAACTTCTGACTGAAGGTATTCGATCCCGCATAGAACAAAACACTGGTAGGCAACGAACGAATGGCGCGATGCAGGTAATTGCTCGCGCGTTATATAATGCCGAGCCGCGTGAATTCGACGATTACGCCAATCTAATGCTGACAAATTTCGAAAATCATTTCGAGCCCATAATGCGTCAATGGGACAAATTATCAAACAAGAGCGCGTTGTTCGAAAAACTCTTCCGTAAACTAGGCATTCAGCCGAAAGACCAAAAAGACCTTGAACGTGCACTTGCTTTCTTCGCAAAGCAATATAACGAACGTTATAACCATTGGTTAAGTATAGAAACTAGCGACAAAGTAGAGGATTGGTGGGGCAATATTTTCATTCAAATAGACGATTTGTATATGCTTCATAGAGCAGAAGCTGATGACGAAGACAGAGCAGATTATCTTCGCGACAACATTCGAGAGAGTGTAACGTTTATAAAGCATCTAACGGAAGGGATTCAATCGCGAACATCTCAGACAGATCACCGTCTCGTGAGAGCGGTTGATGTGATAGCGAGAGCACTTGCATACAATACGTATAGTCCACAATCAAAAATCATTCCACCATATCCCCAAGAAATTATTGGTGCATTTGAACAAGCGTTTGATGTAATTAGTGATAAAATTTATAAAGGTCAAACAACCGATTTTGACTTGCGTGATTATGCTGATAACTTTGGGATTACAGCAAAATATAACGAACCGTTTCAGAAAGCATTTTTGTTTATTGCCGAGCATTATATGAGGCGGTATATGAAGGCTGAAGATATTAGGTTGGCGCATGACGACTTTGCAGAAGTCGTTAATGATTCTGTCGAATGGTATACGGGCATCGTAGACCAAATAGAGAAGAAGTATGAAGCTTACAGATCTAATTGAAGGTATCACAGCCCGAACGTCTCAACACGATAAGCGAACTGAAGCTGCTATTGATGTTATTGGTAAAGCACTTAATGCTTCTCCACTGCGCCGCTTTCCAAAAGTAGATGGCTTTGAAGATGCGTTAATAAATCTAGCTGGATTTTTCGACGAGTCCTCTCCAGATGAGATGGAATGGTGGTTTCCTGCCACCTTTAATGACTTGCAACTACACAAAAAGGATCGATCCTCCCCGCATGTTAAAAACGCCCTGGTTTATCTTGCTCAACGATATAACCAAATTGAGCAACAAGAAGAAGAACATTTTCAGAAAACGGGTATCCACACTTGGTTGCGCAATATAGTTAGAGGGGTTCACGCAAAAGTTGACCCGTAAATAATACTTGGGTACACTGCACACTTGGAGAACAATAATAATGAAAGAAGAAAAGAAAAAAGAAATCCCAAGGGGTCCTATTTCAGTCGACGCTGACATCACACCTATCTCCCACGAAAAGGTTGAGAAACTCAATGCTACCGAGTGGGACGAGATGACGACGACTGATTTATTCAAGCAACGATTAATCCTCCAGCAACGAATCGACGCATGCGCTCGCATGGGTAACCTTCCAATGCATCAACAATTGATAAAGGGTATGCTTCGTTTAAACTCGGTTCTTTCTACACGTGACGACGATGATGTGAGGTTAATATGAGCGAAGAACAAAACGAACACGAGTTAGCGGAAAAGGCTCTCCGAGAAGGGGTAGCAGACTTGAAGGATGCATACTCAGTTAAGAACGCCCTGGTAGCAATGATCAATGATTATGCTTTGAAGGCAGTTGAGTACAAGACGAAACTTGATGGAGCACAGACCACAACCAAACGTAACTTCTATACGAAGAAGCTACAATCAAATAATGAAGAAGCAGCGGACGCAATCGTTGCACTAGAACAAATACTCACGAAGGAGAAACAATCAGATGAACCTAGCGAAGAATCTGTCGCATCAGTCGATGCTACGGAAACTACCTGATATTACGTTTCTTGCAGAAGCACTCAACGATCCATTTACAGACATAAGAATTGTGACACTCCGGTCACATGTTGAAACAAAAATTCAACATGATGCACGATGGTTGAACAAAATCGTTCCTACAATCGAAGCAAAACAATTTGTACGAGTTGAACCTAATAGAATTGTTATTGCGATTGATACAGATAAAGTTGACGAACAGGCGATTGATGATGCATTATTGTTACTTATGGAGGCGGACCACAAAGGGTACTGTGAGTTCGGTGAGGCAATAACTTACAACTGCGACGAGTTTCTCAATGACACCGATATCAATTAATGATCCAGCTGTACATGTTCTTAAAGTCATTCAACGAAATCACCCTACAGCTATAATTGCTGGAGGCGCTCCGCGCGACCTCTTTTTAGAATTACCCATTAAAGATTTCGACATCTTCGTTCCGCACGATCGTAAGTCAGCATCTAGCTCATATTGGGGTGATTTATTCGGCCTCGAACAAACTCAATATAATGGATGGGCTGACATTCAAGCCATGGCATTTTTCGGTCATGATAATGTTATAATGAGGTCGAGTGAAGACCCCGAAGCTGACAGCGGTTATAAGCACAAACAAAAAATCCAATTCATTTGGGACCTAATAATTAATCGCGTTATATATCAAATTATTGTTATCGATTCTACTCCACCCAAACAATACGTTGAAGACTATTTCGATTTTGGTATTTGTAAAGCATGGTGTGATGGAAAACAATTTCATTTTTCTGCCCCCTTCATGCACGATGTTCAACATATGCGTCTTACGCTAAATCAAAAAACAATGACCATGGCAGAAATGCGATACTGCATGGACCATCGAAAGCCCAGATTACTGACTAAATTACCAGGATATACGTTTAAAGTTGCTCCCCATTTGTTAGATCTGTATAATAGATACCATAACTAAAATGAGGGACAGACGTGTTAGTAGCAGTCAGTGGCAGTCAGGGTTCTGGCAAAACAACGATACTCAATAAGCTCCGCGAACGTGGATACATATCCATCAATCGAAAAACATCCAGGTCAATTCTTGAAGACTGGAACGTAACACTCCAAGAAGTTAACAACAATCATCAGCTCACTATTAAGTTTCAAGAAGAAATTACGAAACGGAAAAGTGAAGATGAGTTGGCATACGCGGACAATGTAATTTACTTCACTGAACGAACTCACGCCGACCTTTTCACTTATGCGTTAGTGTCGTTGGGTAAAGATGGTGAATACACGGAGTGGTTAAACGAGTACTACACCACTTGTATGAAAATGAACCAGCAATATGACCTCGTGTTCTACTTGCGGGCGGGACACTTCGACGTTGAAGACGACGGAGTGCGATGCGGTAACCCCCATTATAGCCGTATGGTAGACGTTGCGATGCTTGACATTACGCAACAAATGTTTCATCCTTCTATATTGAACATCATCGAGACGCCAAACCTCGAACAACGTCTGAATATAATAACATTACAATCAACAAAAATATGGAGTCAGTATGGCAAAGGCGGGACCAAAACCTGAAGGACAACAAATTCGAGAAACCTTTCTAAAAAAGTACGCAATCGAACACCAAGCACCGACCGGTGAATATAATCGAACAGACTACTCAGCTAAGATGGACGATTTGACGTTTGAGTATGACAAAGACTTTTACCCCCTCGATAGCGACCTACCCGACCCACAAATCGATCCAATCATTCCAGGTGCAAAAGTAGCACTAAAGAAAGTTGGGATCGGTCCAGTTGATCTTCCAATCAAAGTTTTCCGTCGTGAAGGTGGAACACAAGAACTTCAAGCACAGGCATCCTTGTACTGCTCTCTAGACGACCCAAATGCAAAGGGTCTAAATCTCAGTCGACTCTATCTCCTAATGCACGACGCCATTAAAGACAAACTCACAACAGATGGATTGACAGCCGCACTAAAAGAAATGGCTGAAAAGCAAGGAAGTAAAGCCGCATATTGCAAACTTCGTTTCAAGTATCCTATGACGCAGAAAGCGCTCCGCACTAGATTTCCTCTCACAGCCGACGAGTTGAATCAAGGTGAATATCAAACACTTGATGATGGCTCAAAAGTCAGCTTGCGTAAGATGGAAGGTCATATTGCATACAACGTAACGATTGAAGGGCAATATAAACAGGTGGGTTCAAGGGAAACACATACAGAATTTGATATCGATACTGATTGGCGCTTCTATTTGACCGTTGAGTATGTATACAGTTCGACGTGTCCGTGTAGTTTTGAACTGGCTCACGATGCGAAGTCAAGACGCCAAGCCGCCGCTAACGCACACTCACAACGCTCCATAATGACAACAACTGTCGAGTTTGACCCTGCAAATATCGTCTGGATCGAAGACCTAGTCGAATTGCACCGCCAACACATTCCGACGGAAGTTCAAGTGGTCGTCAAACGTCGAGACGAGCAAGCGTTTGCTGAATTGAATGGAGCAAATCTTTTATTCAGCGAAGATGCCGTGCGAATTATGTACGCCGCACTCGATTTATGGTACGATGACGGACGGATTAATGATTTTAGCATTTTAACAGAGCATCAAGAGTCACTTCATCCATGGAACGCAATCGCCGTAGTCACAAAGGGGATATCAGGCGGGTTAACCTAAACCTCTCCTCTAAATACAATTACAATAAAAGGAGATCAGAATGATAATGAAGAAGCTGTCTAATTGGCTTTCTAAGTTAGTTCCCACCATAAGTGTACCCCTTCTGCGTTGGTGGGCAAGTTGTTGTTCGATAGTTGCACTGTATACTGGCATGTATTTTTTCGGAGTTTGGCAATATCTCTGGGATGCAGATTGGTCCAAAATCAGTTTCGTCGTTATCGCACTTTTCACATTTGTCATGTTGCAGATAGGAAGACGGACCGCAAAATGTCACGGACAAAAACGTCGTGTTACCCTACTCGCCGCATCGCAAAAATTATCGCCCTATGAATGGCTTGCATCTGTTATGGAACGCGCTGGTCTTGCCGGAACAGTTGTTGGATTCATCTATATGTTCTCGTTTGCATTTGTTGGCATCGACCCGAATGATGTTAGTACTATTAAGGCAGGCGTTGAAATAATTACCGTTGGTATGTCGACAGCTCTCTTAACGACACTCGTTGGTATCGTGTGTGCAACTCTCACGCACGGTTTACTAGAGAACGCTCAGTATGGCCTTAAATAAGTTTCGACTAAACAGCACGATCTGGATCGATGTTCTATTAAACGTCCTCTGTGGTTTCGCTGGTATCTTGTTTTTGATTTACCTACTGATTCACGAACCGACTGAAACAAAGAAAATTGATTCCGTAGCCGAAGTAATCATCACAGCAGATTGGCCGAATGAGATTGGCAACGATATGGATTTGTGGCTTCTGATGCCCAACGACCAAGCTGTTGGGTATAGTCAAAAACAAGTCAGTGAAGTATCATTGGAACGAGATGATTTGGGAAATCGGGAATGGACAACGGTTGATGGAAAGCTTGTTAAAAGACATGTAAATCACGAAACGTTATTCTTACGCGGACTCCGCGAAGGACAATATGTGGTTAATATTCATTACTATTCTGATCGCGCATTAGATAAATGTTCAGAAGGTGCTCCACAATGTACTCCGGCATACGACCCCGAAAAGCCAAAAACTCCGACCGTAGTTCCGGTGCGTGTGCAGATAGTACGAGTACTGCCCTCTTATAAGTTGATACATTCGGTTGAGGTTATATTAAACAGAGAGGGGTTAGAGAAAACGGCATTCAGATTCTTCGTTAACTTTGACGGCGAAATTACTCATGTCAGTAATGATAACCTACAATTTGTCCTCGACCACAAAGAACAGACGAGACAAAATCCTGGAATAACAATGGATGACGACCCACAGGGAAATCATCCACCCAGCGGAAGACGCCAATGATAGATTTTGCAATTTTACAGGAAGCTATTCCTCTCGTAGTAATTTTTGGTTTGGTTACATCCGTATGTGCATACTTACTTGTTTATGCAAACGTGAAGTTGTGGCTTCGCGCATTGTTAATTCCACTTATTCTCGCTCTTACATTCGTAGGCTACATAACACTTGTAGATGTACTCGGCAAACCATATCCAGGTTTACCACCTGATCAAACAAAACTAATTCACTATATTGTTGACATAAGAACAACCAGACATAACACTCGAGAGAAGGTTATCCTGTTGTGGGTTTACAATCGCGGTGACCATAGATTATACAGAGTTCCATATTCACGAAAATTAGAGTTGGAACTGATTGCATCCGATGAAGATGCAAGGAAAGGAAAACCGAGAAAGTTAATTGGAAGAATTGGGCTAGAACCTGATAGTTCACCAATCAAAATGTATGAAATCCCTTGGAAAGATTCAATACCAAAGGACCCAGTTCCCGGAGAATAAAATGCACGCAAAACATACACAAGATACACCTAGTAATATTTGGTCGTTCAACAATCCAATTCGTATGGATAGAGCACGACTCGTGGTTACTAACGAACACGGCCAAACATTAAGACCATGTTCGTCAAAGATAACACGTCACCGCATAATATTGACCTTCACAGAAAGTGCGATAGGACAAGTACTCATTACCGATTGTATGGACGATGCGTGGTAAATAGGGGAATCAAATGAGAGGTGCTTCTAACGATGCTCTGTTCGCTTGGAGCGCAGTCGTTTGTATGGGAATTTGGTCCCTTCTAATAATGGTCTCAGCAGTTCTAAACTGGTGGTGGTTCTTTTTCTTTCTACTAGGCATGCCAGTTTCATTAGGGCTTTTATTTCTAAGTCTATATAAAGAGTGGTGGCCACAAGACCTTCGGGTCAGAGATTTTTTTAAGGTACTTTAATTATGATGGACGATATTGAACGAGCACAAGAAGAGATGAAACAGCTCATTCTAGAAGCTATAGAGCAAAGCGCCGCAATGGGTCATATGATGAACGTTACCATCACAATTCAAGATCCAGTCGCGCTTGCGGAAATTCTCGAGAATGTTTGGGTTAAAAGTGTCGATTATGGACAACTCAGCTGTTACGGCAACGAAGCTGAATTAAATATTGACACCTACGGAAAACGTGAGCACAAAGAACCATGTCCGGTTCCTCACAACGCCGATTGGTTTAGGACGATGAATGAATCCTCATAAGGAAACGTATTTTAGTGTAGGGGAACAGGAATGGATTGACGCCCTAATCGAAGTATATGGCCTAGGCAAAATTGATGCCACAAATCGCGTGATACGTTACAAACGCGAACAGGCCTTTATGTATCGACAACAAGGAAACGATGTGCTCGCCGACCAACTATTGGATGAGATTGGCGAGCTCGACCCCCACCTTAACGAAAGTGCACCAGCATCCAAGAAACACTTTAAGAAGATTGTTCTTCCAGACGCAAAACCGGAACCGGCTCCTGAGAAGAAAATCATTATTGCGAGATGAAACATCCAAAAGACATTCATTGTGGTGAGACGGTCTTTCACTGCATATCGGGACTTTGCGTTAAGATGCATGTCTTCACTGAACCATATATTAAGGATGGATATTGGGTTTGGAAAGCAAGAGACCGCAAGGGTAACGTTCATCCTTATGTTGTTGCCGTTGATACGCCACATCAGTATTTGTATGATGTACCCATCTATGGCTTCGGCAAGGATAAATTACTATGATTGAAGACCCAAAACTTCCTTTTGAACTTGACGCTCTTGAACCACATATGTCTGAAGAGACGCTCAAGTATCATTACGAGAAACATCATCTCGGTTACGTGAAGAACCTCAACAAGGTAATTAAAGGTACACGATTTGAAGATTCTTCGCTCGAAGAGATCATCGAGAAAGCAGCCGGTGGATTTTCCCAGCCGATTTTCAACAACGCCGCTCAAGTATGGAACCATACGTTCTTCTGGAATTGTCTATCTGCGGAAGGTGGTGAACCATCCGACGCATTGAAAGAAGTAATTGATAGCCAATTCGTATCGATGGATAACTTCAAGAAGAAGTTTAAAGGTAGAGCGACAAAGCTATTTGGCTCTGGTTGGGTGTGGCTTGTAAAGACCGCTGGTGGCGTTCTAGCAGTCGAGCAATTCAATAATGCTGATTGCCCACTTAAACGTGACGTTACACCTCTGCTCGTTCTGGATGTCTGGGAGCACGCATATTATATCGACCATCGGAACGATCGCGGCGCTCACGTCGATGCGTTCTGGAACATTGTTAATTGGGAGTTCGTTAATGGAAATTACGGAAGCAGCGAAGATTAAATTGCGTCAAATTTTACCAGAGAAAGAACAACACTTTCGAGTTTTTCTTAAAGGTGGAGGTTGTTCTGGTTTTAAATATGAATTCGACCTCGATGATCTTCAATCCGAAGATACTCTATTCCCGGTTACGGACGACTATGGAGTAATTATTGACCCTATGTCTTACATCTACTTAGAAGAGTCAGAACTTGACTTTGTAAAAGAACTCATGGGAGAATCATTTGTGATTCACAATCCCAAGACACAAACAACATGTGGGTGTGGATTAAGCGTAGGGTTCTAATATGAAATGGTATGTAGAGTACAAAGTTCCAGCCATGACAGGTGACAAAGTTCATCGGAATGGACCTTATACCCAGTCACAGGTACGGTGGCATTATCACGACATTCTAACCTATGCAGGCGTTACCGAGTGTCGGACAGTTGACGTAGAAACAACAGATATAAATCTTTAGGAGAGTTTATGAGTTCTTATGGACATTATGGTTCATTGGACCAGCAAGGCCAAGACCAGTTAAAAAAACTTTGCGATGACTTAAAAGTTGTCGACACAAATATCTATTACGTAATTAATCAGTACACGAATAAAGTCGTTCCCTCACATCCTGATTATTCATTCGACTCTGTTGAAGAGTGCGAGCGTTGGATTATGGACAACGGAAACGATCCGTACATCATAGCCAAACACATACACTGCATTACGCCTGTTCTTAAAACTACTAAAGAATTGGTTCGGTCAGAAAAGTGATTACCTTAACCTTATATCTTATCGGTATTCCCATTACGTGGTACATACTTCACCGCATCGCTGTCAGCGATATGATGAAGGGTAAATTTCACGAAGAGCATTCCTCTCCAGGCGTGATACTTTTTCAGGGATTCTTCTGGCCAGTATTGGCATTCTTTTTCGTTATATTCTGGTTTCTCGATTCCAAGCGAAACGGATACGAGGCTTTCGTAAAAAGGCAAGCCGTGAAAAAGAAACGTGAGATGGACGATACGCATCATAGTCCTATCCATGTGAATCTCGACGAATAAAACACCTTTAATTCCCCAAATACTCCTCTAACCCTTTGATTTTATTGGTTGACCACAGGGTCATAACCACGTATACTGGCTATTCCAGAACGCAATCAGGAACGACTAAACATGCTTATTACTCACGACACCTCTCAAGACATCTATATTGCGCGAACTCAGTATGAGGACCGCATGAAGATAAGAGAGGCGGGTGGCTTTCGTTGGGAAAAGACTAGGAAGTTCTGGTGGACTGACAAAGTTGACGGTCCTCTGAATCTGATCGATTATCTCGACGAAGACGCCACGAAGGGACTGATATCCTCCGTCGGTAAAAAGCTCGACGCACTTACGGCCAGTTCAATGGCCGATTCTGATTTCGCCGTTCCCGCCAACCCCAACCTCCAGTACAGACCCTTTCAACGAGCTGGTGTTGCGTTCATCGAGAAATCGAAAGGACGGACACTCGTCGCCGATCAAATGGGCCTGGGAAAAACAATTCAGGCTCTTGGATATTTGAACTTGCATCCTGAGTACAAACGAATCCTTGTTGTCTGTCCAGCGGCTATTAAGCCTGTCTGGATTCGTGAAACCAAAAAGTGGCTTGTCGAAAAGGCTGACATCAAAGTCCTTCAAGGCCGCGATGGTAAGAAAGGTGACATCGTCAGCGCGAGTCCTTCTCGCGAAGTGGTGATCGCCAACTACGACATTCTTCACTTCCGCAGCGACGAACTTCTTCGTGACGACTGGGACGTGATTATCATCGACGAGTGTCACAAGATCAAAAACGCGAAAGCGAAACGAACTCAGGCTTTCCTCAGAATTGCAGCGACGTGCAAATCGGTCATTGCTCTGACTGGAACGCCAATCCTCAATCGACCGTTGGAGTTGTGGAACATCATCAACCTGATCGATCCGATTGCCTTCCACCACGAAAAACGGTTCAAGAATCGTTACTGCTGGAACAACACGACGCACACTTACACGGGTGCGCAGAATCTCGACGAACTGCAAGAGAAACTTCGCGAGACGTTAATGATACGTCGATTCAAGAGTCAGGTACTCACTGAGTTGCCTGCCAAGCAGTACACGGTTGTCGAAGTTGAGCCTTCGAAGAGGTTGAAGCAACTCGACGAGGAGATAATGGCCGCTGTTGATAAAGGTCTGTTGGACGAGTTGCTCACCACCCAAGAACTGATTGGAGATGGATCTACAGAAGAGAAAAGCGCTTCGTTCTACGACATCTTTGGAGAGCAAGTCTCGTTTGGTTTGATCTCCAAGCACAGACACGAAGCCGCACTCGCCAAAATCACGACGGCTGTCAAGTACGTCGAAGACCTCCTGGAAACTGCGGATAAGGTCATCGTTTTCGCTCACCACAGAAAGGTGCAGGAAGCGATGCGGAAGAAGTTTTCTAACTGCGCCTACATCACTGGTGGCATGAATCCGAAACTGCGCGATTTGCAGGAAGACAAGTTTCAAGACGACCCTGACTGCAGAGTGTTCGTTGGCTCTATCAAAGCGGCGAGCGAAGGAATCACTCTGACGGCAGCCTCCGAAGTTGTGATGGTCGAAATTGATTGGACTCCTGCAGCAATGGAGCAGGCTGAGGATCGTGCACACAGAATCGGTCAGGAAGACATGGTCAATGTTCACTTGCTGGTGACTGGCGGAGTCGAAGGATGGATTGCACAGCTGGTTGCTGATAAAGAAGAAGTGATTGGCGCTGCAGTCGGAACTGGCGCAGACGCACTTGATCCTCGCCTCGACGAGCTGAGAGAAAAGATCCTGCTCCTCAACAAGCATCTCGCCAAAGCTGCTAAGGATGTCACTCGCAACGCTACGGACCGGCAGGAGCGAATCAAAGAGCGCAAAGACAAGCGTCGTAAGGATCAGTGGGCCGAGCATGGCATCACTCAGGAAAAGATGGACGCCGCACAGCAGATCTGCCAACGGTTGGCAGGAGTGTGTGACGGTGCGCACCGACAGGACATGTCTGGGTTCAACGGAGCTGATACTCGCTTTGGTCACAGTCTGGCTGGTCAGCCGACATGGTCTTCGCGACAGTATCTCTCAGCAACTAAGATGTTGCGAAAGTATAAGCGCCAGGCTAACAACGACCTCTACACGACAGTGTACGGAGGTTAAGATGGGACGGAAAAGCATGGGAATCGGTTCTGCGCCAGAATATCAGATAGATATGGAGGTCGCATATAGCGAAGAAGGACTTCGGAAACGAGAAGATGGGTGGATGATCACCGACGTATACGAAAATGCTGTTGGAGGTTGGAGGTACGACCTTGAACACCTCGACGGCATTCGTTCAGCACTTGAAATACACGAGGACGAATTAGAATGAAGAAGTTTCGATTAATGCCAGAGGACTCTACCGTAGCGGTGCTCGGTGGAGTTTGTGCTGGTCTCTCATATTCAACGGGTATCGACGTTACAATTGTGCGCATCCTCACATTGGGTTCGATGCTGTTTGGTGGATGGGGAATATTGGTCTACATTCTTTTGTGGATGGTAGCACCAGTGTACGACGAAGTGCCGGAAGATTACGAACGATGAGAAAAGGTATTTGGCGACATAGAATTGGACGACAGTTCATGGAATGTGCTTCTCGCTTTACGCGACACAGAGGTATTGGCCATCGCACGTCCCATCGAGAAGGCCCGTCGTGGAATCCAGATGGTGCTACCAGACAAGCAATTCAAATGGGAACGCATCCTGGATTGCTCACACAACGCGAACAAACACGCCTCGTCAACATACACTTTAAGTGTCGTAACTCGAGACGTTCGATGCGGTGGGCAGAAGCATTCCAATGGAGAGTGCGTGAAAATTCGAATCCCTGAAATTGATGCATACGACTGGCTAAACGGCCTCGGCAAACACGAGCCGTCTGCATATGAGTATAGAGTCGATCTGAAACATCGTTTTCGTCACCCACGAGATACTGGTGAGGCCAATTACTCCAGTGGGAAGTATATGGTTATCAAGCGACAGTACACAGACTCGAAAACTAACACGCGAGTGTTTGTCGTCGACTGGTACGTTATGAAAGCTTACACTCGCGAAGATGCAATTCGCTTCGCGAAAGAAGACCTCACCAATCATTACTGGGGCATGCGAAAGGTCCACAGAAACGACGAAGATGGAGAAGTTGTTATAGGTTGGCGTTGATTTTAATGCGCAGAATCCCTTAACCTCTCTACACAGGAGAACAACATGCTTGAAGGTACACGTTTAATTACTGGTTCCGCGAATCGACAGCTTGCAGAAAATATTGCAACTGAACTCCACATGAAGCTGGCCGCCGTCGACGTCGGTCGATTCAGTGACGGAGAAATCCAAGTCGAGATTCAGGAACATATTAGTGGCGAGACGTGTTTCGTTATTCAGCCCACTTGTTATCCTGTGAACGACAACCTTATGGAACTCGTCGTTCTGATTGATGCCCTAAGGCGCGCCGACGCAGACCGCATCGTTGCTGTAATCCCCTACTACGGTTACGGACGACAAGACCGGCGGCCAGGTTTCCGGCGAACACCTATTACTGCGAAACTGGTCGCGAAGATGATTGAGACAGCTGGGGCCGATGTGGTCGTTACTGTGGACATTCATTCGGAACAGCAGCAGGGATTTTTCGATTCCGCTCGCATGATTAACGTCTCTGCAAACCCAAGCATTGTCGGAGACATCTGGAAAAAGTATGGTGATGACGATTTTGTAATTGTGTCACCAGACATTGGTGGAACATCACGAGCACGATCGATCGCTAAGAAGCTTGATCGACGGGGTCCTGACTCTGACCACAACGAACTGGCCATCATTGATAAGAGGCGGCCAGCTGCCAACGTGTCCGAAGTCATGCACATAATTGGTGATGTTGCGGGCAGAACATGCATCATGGTCGATGACATGGCTGATACTACCGGAACTCTGTGTAAAGGAGCGCTGGCTTTGAAGGAACACGGTGCTGAGAAGGTGGTAGCCTACTGTACACACGCTGTCCTCTCTGGAGCCGCATACGACAACATTCACGCGTCTGTACTGGATGAGCTCGTGGTCACAGACACTATTCCGCTCCACACTTCGACTGCGTGGCCAAATGATTTGAAAGAGGAAAAAATCCGCGTAATCTCTGTGGCTGGATTGCTCGCTGAAACAATTACAAGGATGCGTCATCACGACTCAGTCAGCATGTTGTACATGTAACCCGTTGACCCTACCGCATCTTTTGCATAATGTAGTGTGACTTAAAAGGAATTCATAATGTCATTCTTAAGAACACCTGCTCGTCAAGAACAAAAACGACGTGTCATACCCGTCGAAAAGGTCGCAATGTTGCCCTTTATCTTAAAGGATACTGTGGCCACCGTGAAGTATGAAATTACCGATGGTGAACGAGAAGGACTGTTTGATGGTGTACCCGTCAACGATCGGGGAGTGATCGCACAGCTTATAGTCGACCAGGCGGTCTATCAAAAAAGGGTCGCAGATTTCAATCGTCATACTCCAGCGTCGATCGGGTACTTCTTGAGTCGACAACATGGCTAAATGGTCGGGGTGGGGGATTCGTAAACATAAGTACTATCATTATGCTTCCACCTGAACAAATGTTGTACGGTTACTTCGAAGACTTCGGTACGAATTATTGTTTAGTTGCTCTTCGGCCGAATCGAATCAACCCTCCCTACTCTGCTATCATCCTCGGCGCCTGGCCGACTAGCGCCGACTGTCATCATCTTCACCCTGACGAAACTGGACGAACGGTTCAAGAAATCCGAGATGCTCACCCTCACCTCATCCTATGTGAAAATGAATATGAGGCACGTCTCACAATTCGTCGATTAGACTTACCTTGACAGTTTGACTTACCCTCTGTAAACTATTCCTCTCTGGAGGAATAACTATGATAAAAACAGAGGTTTATTGTACCCTACAACTCGAAGGATTTCACAATTGGGAAAATTGTCCGATTGATGAGGTTAAATTCCTTCGTTCCTCACACCGCCATATGTTCCACTTCAAGTGTTGGTTCGATGTTAGTCACGATGACCGTGACATCGAGTTCATTATGCAGAAGCGACGTGTCGAGGCTTATTTAAAAGACAAATACGGTGAGACGATTAAGGTTGATCCCGATACGGAAATTCTTTGCGGGAGTTATACAACGCTAGTCTTCAACAGCATGTCGTGTGAAATGATTGCACGAGATCTACTTGAAACATTTGGGCTGAGTAAATGCGAGGTGAATGAGGATGGTGAGAACGGAGCCGTTCTAACTTATATTTCCACCACACTTCTCACAGGGCTTCCCTTCGAGCTTCCCTTCGAAGAATTAGAGCGCACTGACTAATGTCATTTTGGACGTGGTGGAAGGACATACCAGAACCCTCGGTACCCGAGCCTAAACTGAAACGAAAACTGGACCAGGTAAAAATTGAACAGGCCGCCGAACATTTCTTAGCAAACGAACAGGCGGCATATGGCCAAGTGTTGGCTGAAATCATCGAGGACCGGCTTGACATAGAGCTGAGAAGATTGCACGACGAAGTGGCAGCTATGCCACCAACAGAACATCTTAGGTTCGCAAAAAGAACGTACCGAGAGGAAAAAAATGAGCACAGAGAGACTGACTGAACGATTTGGACAAAGTGGATTAGTTGGAGGACAAGCAGAAGAGTATGCATACCCTTTACTACAAGCCGCTTACGATGAGGTTATTGACCTCCGAGAAGATAAAGAAGCACAATATAGAGGAATCGATTTTGGTATTAGACAATTCGAATGGAAGCACCCTTATTATCTAGACGTAAAGGGTAACCTTCATAACGGAATGTTTTACCTTGAGTTTCAAAAGAGTGACGGCCGTCCCGGTTGGTTTCACACTTCTACTTCCCACCGAATATATCACGTCGATGTTGAAGAAGAAAAGATTGCCCGGTATGATCTTCATAAAATGAGAATGAGACTT
>SDBS01001226.1_pt1 | contig 26172 bp, 28 predicted proteins | sample 2277091 | NCBI WGS metagenome assembly SDBS01 (sample SAMN10404972, study PRJNA504765) | marine sediment metagenome | isolation source: marine sediment core GS10_PC15, 163 cmbsf | place: Arctic Ocean: Southern Knipovich Ridge | collected 2010
CGGCAGGCCGACCTCGTCGAGAAACGCCTCGCGCGGACGCTGATCTCGCGGCAGTTTTTCGACCTCGACCGCGACCCTCCGCTGTACGCGACCGGATTCAACCTCGTGCACTTCTCGCGGCGCTGGTCGTGGGACGTCCGCAACCGGACGATCGTCGCGTGGTATCAGATCCTCGGCGAGCTGGTGCTCGACCTCGTGCCGGATCTGGAGTGGGCCGGCTACTGGCGGTCGTGTGCCGACTACACTTTTTTTCAGCTCCGACATTCCGTTCTGCTGCGCGAGGGGATTGTGATCCCGGAGCGTGACCGAGTAGACTCGCGGATTATCGGTAAACGGTCGGGTTCTGAGACTCCCGAAGTACCAGAGCGACGAGCATCCCTCGCGTAACTCGACCACATTAGCCGACACCGCACCCGGCCGGGCGCTCCCTCCTCCCCCCGACTTGCCCGGCCGGGTTCCTTTTTTGTGACGCAGGTCACGCTCTCCGCGCTAGTATCCCGACCGGAATTAGCCCATACTCGGGACATGATTACTTTTTCCACACACACGACGGAGGGCTCTGCCATGCGCAAAGCGATCACGCTATTCTCGGACGAGGTTCTCGCGAACCGACTCGAACGTATAATCGACAATTCCGACGACGGCGACGAAAGTCTGCGCGCTCGCTGGGACACGGTCGAGCACGACGGCTACACTCACGGCGAGCTGCGGCTCGCGTTCGACATGGTCTCCGATCCGGGCGACTGGAAGGGTCCGATCGATTCGATTGTGACCGAGCGAGCGGTCGCTCTGGTCTCCTCGGCGGTCGGGTTCTATACCGGCATGGCTCCGCAGACTCGGCGCATGGGAGCGCACGAGAAACGCGCGCGCCGATCGCCTTGCGAGAAGCCTGTTCTCGTGACGTCGCCCGGCTACCGCGACGGACCGGCCGGACCGTAGTCGACCCAGAACTCGAACCCCGGCCGGCGGCTATTGTCGGTCGGGGATCGAATTAACCCACAGACTTATCCACAAGGGCGAGAGCATGTCGAAAGAATTAGAGAACCGAATTAACCGATTGATCGGCAAGTTAAACACGGTCGACGCGCTGGCACGCGTGATCGCGAAAGCCGGCGACCGAAAACTACTTATCCACAATCGCGCATCGGACGCCGAACAAGCGGCGCTGTGGGCGAATGTCAGAACGTGGTGCCCGGGCGACGTCGTCGTCGCGGACGACACGTGGCGGATCCTCTCGTTCGACAGCGACGAGCGCGGGGTTCAGAAAGTCGTCAACGCCGGCGACGAGTTCGTCGTGTGGCACATGCAGCCGCGAGCCCGCGTGCTGTGGCTGATCAACGTGAACGCATGGGGGGAGGGCATAACCTACGGGCACGAGCTGGCGGCGCACGTGGACCGGCTGGCGAGCGCGCACCAGCGCCGGCAGCTCGGCGACCCAGTGCTGCGCGCGGCGTGGGACCACGCGCGGAAATCCTCGGTCGGGTACAACATACAGGGGATCCGGCAGTGCAAATTCCGCAAGATTTCAATACACGAATCATTCGGATCGGACAATGTTGATCGTCAATCAGAGCAGGCGTAGAGTCACGGGTCCGGACGGGCCGCGCGGGGAGCGCAGCTCGGTCGGATCGGGAGTCTCAAGAAAGCGAGGGAGAGGATGCTTTCAAGTTCGGATCTGTCTGTCGTCACGTCGATCGCCGACCGCGTCGCGCTGCTCTACTACAAGCACAAAATGCCCACCGAGGACCGCGTCGTTTATTCCGTCGCGGACCTCCGGCAAGAATTTATCTGTCACGTGCTCCACAAGATCGGGCACTACGACGACACGCGACCGCTCACACACTGGGCGCGAGCTGTCATTTACAACCGAGCGCGATCGATTATCTGTGACCTGTGGCTCGAAAAGTGGCACAAGAAACGGGGCGTCGGAGTGGAAGTCGACCGCCTTTTTAGTACACAATGGCAACGGGGCGAGCTGGGGTTCGAGACGCCGGTTCCCGTTTTTGTTTGCGACGCAACCCCGGAGGACGTGCTGATTCTCCTCGACGAGATTCTAGAGCACGACCTCCCGGATTCAGGAGAGATCGAGATGGCAGATAGACAGTCAACACAGACAACGGTCGAGGAGATCCGAGACCTCGCGAAGTCGACCGAGTTCGAGCTGCCCGGCGGCGAACCGAAACAGGATCTAGAGGACCTCCTCTATTTTGCGCTTAACGACATGGACGAGACCGCGTTCGCGAAACTCGACAGTGAAAAGCAAGCGCGGCTGAAAACCCTCGGCGACTGCTACATGAACGGCGAGATCACGGTCGTCCGTCGCAACGGGCAGGACGCAGCGCCCGACGAGGCGAAAGCGCCGGCCGAGGCGAAAGCGCCGGCGAAGTCGACCGCCAAGAAAAAGGCCGCGAAGTCGACCGCCAAGAAAAAGCCGAAGTCGACCGCCAAGAAAAAAGCGGTCGCGAAAAAGGCCGCGCCGAAGTCGACCGCCAAGAAAAAGGCGGTCGCGAAAAAGAAACCGAAAAAGAGAGCCGCTAAGAAAAAGGCCGCGAAGTCGACCGACGTCGACGAGACCGAGCCGACCGGCGTCGGGCCGAAGTCGGCTGCGAAAGTCGACCACGGCGCGAACCCCGATGGCACGCGGACGCGGCAGCATTTCGATCCGGACTACCTGCTCGCGCATCCGACCGATCCGAAAGGCAAGGTCCACACGATTCGCGTGCTGTTCGATCGCGGCAAAGGAATCACAGACGTCGAGGGCATGATGGCGGCGCTCGATAAAAAGCGGATCGCTCCCTCGCCTGAGACTGTGCGGACCCACATTCGCGAGCTGTGCAAGTTCTACAACGTCACCCGCAAACCCGGCAAGCGCGGGCCGAAGGGGCGCGGCGTGCAGAACGCAATCGAGGACGCCTACGTCGCCGGGCACCGAACCGTCGCGTCGGTCACGCGATACCTCGAAAAGAAAAAGATCGAAGCGCAACCCTCGACGATCAAGGGCGCCGTGAGCCTACTCCGTCGAGCTGATCCGGAAGTGCAGGCCGAGCGCAGAGCAGCGGCGAAGTCGACCGCGAAAAAGAAACCCGCCAAGTCGACCGCCAAGAAAAAGCCGGGAACGAAAAAGAAGTCGACCGCTAAAAAGAAACCCGCCAAGAAAAAGCCGGCGACGAAAAAGAAAGCCGCGAAGCCGGTCGCGAAAAAGAAGTCGACCGGGAAAAAGAAACCCGCCAAGTCGACCGCCAAGAAACGACCCCCGAAGTCGACCGCCAAGAAACGACCCCCGAAGTCGACCGCGAAAAAGAAAGAGAAAAACCCGGACGAGGAGACACCGCCGGCAGACACGGTCGAGTCTCCTCCCCGGCGTAGTTCGACGCGTCGCAGCTCGCGGCGTACCTGAGAGGGGACCTCCCTCCCCTCGATGCCTCCCGGCCGGGCGCCTGCCCTGGACTCCGGCCGGGTTTTTTTGCCTACCTCGTCACACTCCCCGCAAGTCGACCCGAAATAGCCTTGTGCTCGTGCCGCAGATAGCCGATACTCTCTACATCGACGCAGGGAACACACAGCGCCGAATGGCCGAAAGGATGCAGCTCTCGCACTGATAGTCGCAGAGGTCCGCGAGAGAGGGAACGCTGCGAGACCGGGGACTGAAACCCTCCCCGGTCGGACAAACACCCGGGGCGCCCGCCTCCGCCGAGGCGGGACCCCTAACACCGACACACACGAGCGAACGAAAATGGAAATCACTTACGACGCACAGACCGACCGCTACCTCGCGCAGTCGCGCTACGAGGAGCGCCACGCGATCAAGCGTGCCGGCGGCTGGCAGTGGAACCCCAAGATCAAACAGTGGTGGAACGGTCACGCCGGCGGCGTGGTCGACTTCGCCGATTCCTGCGACGAGTCTGCAGCGCTCGCACTCCGCGCGCACTGTGCCACGATGATCGAGCGCCTCCGCGCGAGCGCGCTCAACTCGATCGACTTCGCCGTCCCCGCCCCCGAGGGTTGCGAGTACCGTCCTTTTCAGGGCGCCGGCGTCAAGTACATCGACGACACGAACGGGCGCACGCTGCTCGCCGATCAGATGGGGCTCGGGAAAACCATTCAGGCTCTCGGCTGGATCAACCTGCGCACTCCCTCACACGTGACGGTCGTCTGCCCGGCGTCGATCGTTCCCGTCTGGAAAATGGAAGCGCGCAAGTGGCTCGTCGAGGACTACACGATCCGCGTCCTGCACGGTCGCGGTCGCGAGTGCGAGATGATTCAGGACCACGGCACCGAGCGCACGCTGACGATCGTCGCGTATGACAACGTCGCCGCGTGGCACAAAGCCTCTCCCGAAATGTTCGACGGCGCCGACCTCGTGATTCTCGACGAGTGTCACCGGATCAAAAATGCCAAGGCGAAGCGGACCGCAGCGGTCCTCGACTTCGCGCGCAAGGCGAAACACGTCATCGCGACGACCGGGACTCCGATCGTCAATCGCCCGATCGAGCTGTGGAATATCGTGAACCTGATCGACCCCGACACGTTCTCGAATTTCTTTCAGTTCGCCAAGCGCTACGCCGACGGGCATCAGAAAACCGTTCCGGTCAAGGGCAAGGGTTTAACTCAGGTCTGGGATTTCACCGGCGCGTCGAACCTCGACGAGCTGCAGGAGAAACTCCGCACGAGCTGCATGATTCGTCGGCTCAAGTCGCAGGTTCTCGCCGAGCTGCCCCCCAAGCAGTACACCGTCGTCGAGTGCACCGGCTCGAAAGCGGCGCAGAAAATCGAGGACAACCTCCTCGCCGGCGTCGACCGGAACGACCCCGAGGCGATGGCGGCAGCGCTGCGCAAGATCGGCGGCGACCCGGCCGCGTTCGACAAAGCCTCCCGGATGCGCGAGCAGAACGGGATCGCGAAAATCCCGCAGATTAAGGACTACCTCGATCTGCTGCTGGAGACCGAGGAGTCTGTGATCGTGTTTGCGCATCACAAGAAGGTCCTCGACGCGATTCGCGCACACTGCATCGAGGTCGGCTACGGCGTCGCGATGATCACCGGCGACACGCCTCCCCGGATGCGCGAGACCGAGGTCGAGCGTTTTCAGGCTGGCGAGGTCCGGGTTTTTCTGGGCGGCGTCACCGCTGCCGGCGAGGGGATCACCCTGCATCGCGCGAGCACCGTGCTACAGACTGAGATGGACTGGCGCCCCGGTATCATGGAACAGGCCGACGACCGCGCTCACCGTATGGGACAGCGCGACGTCGTCGACTGCCATTACCTCGTGACCGGCGGAATCGAGGGCTACATGGCCGGCGTCGTGGCGGACAAGGCCGAGGTTATCGTCGCGGCGCTCGACAGCGACATGACGCAGGACGACGACCCCGCGATCGCGCGGCTGAACGGCACGATCGCTCGGCTCGACCAGCGGATCAAAGACCTGCGCAACCCGACCCCCGCCAAGCAGGCGAAGGACCGGAGCGCGCGCACCGCACCCGCCCTCGAACTCGACGTGATCCCGTTCTGATCCAACCATTCGACCTCGACCCGGTAACTCTACAGAGTCGCCGGGTTTTTTCATTTCGGGAGGTCGGATAATGGGCGCAAGGTATCCACGGGCGGGACTGATTCGGATCTCGGATCAGCTCCTCCTCGAATCAATGGTTCAGATCCTCGCCGGGAAAGATCACGTCGGGCTGCTGTTCGCCGGCGGGATCATCCCGGTCGAGATCCGCAACTCGTGGGGCCGCTTCGACTACTCGGAATATATGTGCATCTCGCCGCACTTTCCGATCGTGCCGCCCGGCGCGCAGGTCCCGACCTACGATCTCTCGGTTCACATGCAGGACGACCGGCTCGCCGAGATCCACGTCGCCGGCATTGAGCCGCCACACATTGCGATCGTGAAAATCGAGATCCGCGCGTGGGACATTCGGACGATCAACTGCAACCCGAACGAGGTCATCGCCCGACCCTACGATCCGAAGGCGCTCGCCGACTCGCTGGGGATCTCCGTCGAGGCTCTCAGAGCGTCCCAGACGGCCGGAGGCGCCGACCCTGCGCCTCCGGTCACAGACCCGGCAGACCGCCTCAGAGCCTCGCACACGGCCGAAGCGCCCGACCCTGCGCCTCCGGACCCGGACCCCTCGGGAGGCGCTGACAAGCCCGACGAGCCCGGCTGACGTGGGCAAACTCGACGAGGTCTGTCAGGAGTGCGGGCTCTACCGGGAGTTTCCGGCGGAGTGCCCGAACATGAGCCCGAGCGGCTCGGCCGAGCCGTGGCTCCACATCGTCGGCATGGCGCCCGGGCCGCAGGAGGACCGGCAGGGAAAACCGTTCGTCGGTCCCGCCGGCGACGAGCTGCGCTATGCGCTGAACCGGGTCGGCGCCGACCTCCGACACGTCCGGTTCGACAACGTCGTCCGCTGTATCCCGCCGAACAACACGATCGCCCGCAAGCAGCTCAAGGCGTGCTCGTTCCGGGCGCGCGAGGAGATCCAGCGCCGGCGCCCCTACGTGGTCCTCGTCCTCGGGAACGAGGCCGTCGAGGGTATCTGGCAGACGCAGAAGGGCGGGCAGGTCACACAGCGCCGGGGCTCGGTCGTGCCGCTGCCGCTCGACGACGGGCAGATCGCGACCGCGATCGTCACGTTTCACCCGAGCTACATCATTCGAGGCACGAGCCGCGAGAACGAGGACGTCTGGTTCGAGGATATTGCGCTCGCGTGGAACACCGCCAAGAAAGCAGCCGCCGGCGACTCGGTCGACGTCGAGTTCCGGAAAGACGGGGGGTTACTGCGGGCACCGAAGGAAACGAAAATTCTGACCCGGTTCTCTGAGCTGCGCGAATTTTTCCCGCGCCTGCGCGACGCCGAGGCTACCGGGTTCGACTGGGAGACGACCGGGTTCAAACCGTGGAAGATCCGCAGCGAGGCGCACCGGATCCCGGTCGAGCCCGACATACTCTCGGCCGGCTTCGCGTTCGGCGACACGGCGTACTCGATCCCGCTCTACCCCGACAACTGGAATGCGAAGGGGCGCGCGATGATCTACGACGCGATCGCGAAGTGGCTCACCGAATCGCCCGGGCGAAAGATCGCGCATAACCTAAAATTCGAGCTGCTCTGGGCGATGGTGAAAATCTGCGGGCCGGTATTCGATCAGGATCCGCGCGACGTGTTACGCGAACTCTACAAAAACTTTCGATTGTTCGACGATACGATGCTGCTCGCGTGGCTCGACGACGAGCGCACGAAGCAATCCGGACTAAAGCGCAAAGGCTGGGCCGTGTTCGGCGACGAGGACTGGTCGACCGAGATCCAGCTCTCGAAAATGTGGACGCAAGATCCGACTAAAGTCGCCGAGTACAACTCCGTCGACGCATGGCAGACGCTCAAGCTGCGGGAGTGGGCCGAGAATTTCGTGCTGAACGATCCGACGCTCGCTCACGTTTACAATTCGGTCTCGCTGCCGTCCGCGTTCTCGTTCTGCGACGTCGAGCTGTGCGGAATGCCGGTCGACGACGACGAGCGCGAGCGACTGCGCGATCAGTATCAGAGCAAAGTCGAGGACATGAAAGCCGAGATCGGGCGCATCGTTTCCGCCGACGACTGGGTCGACGCGAAAGTCGAGGAGAAAGGCGAGGAGTTCAACCCGCAATCGCCCGAGCAGCTCGGCCGGTATTTCACGCACTGCTGCCGCTACCGGATGCTGCGTCGGACACAGAAAGGGTGGAGCACCGACGAGGAGACGCTCGAATATCTCGTCGCCGAGTACGACGACCCGGTCGCCGAGATCATGCTCGACCTGCGCGGGCTGATCAAAATGGACGGCACTTATATCTCGGGGCTCGATCAACACATCACGGTCGACAATAGAATTCACGGGAGCTACAACCTCGCCGGGCCGGTCACGGGTCGAACGTCGTCGAGCGACCCGAACATGCAGAATTTTCCGAAGCGCGACAAGGAACAGAAAAAGATCCGTCGACAGCTCGTTCCGCCTCCCGGGTATAAACTCTGCTCGTTCGATTACGGTCAAGTCGAGGCGCGGCTGTTCGGCGTGATCACCGGCGATCCGGATTTCGTGCAGGCGCTCTACGACGATCTCGACATTCATTTCGAGAACTCCGCAGAGCTATTCGGCGAGGAGCACGCACAAGATCATCGGGACCCTGTGAAAAATGGAACTTTTGCCTTGTTCTACGGGGCGGGAGACCAGCGCGTCGCCGACACTGTGAGCGCACCGATCGAGGACATTCGCGCACTGCGCGCGCTGCTGTTCGGAAAGTACCGGCGGATCATCCCGTGGCAGAAAGAAGTGAACAGATTTTATGATCGATTCGGCTATGTCGAGTCGCTGTTCGGTCGCCGGCGTCGCGCGCCGATGAGCTACAACGAAATCCTGAACCAGACGAACCAGTCGACCGCGTCCGACATGACGGTCACGAGTCAAAATGTGCTCTGGCAGTCGGAGAGTATCGGCCTAATGATTCACGATGATCTCGGGTTTCTAATTCGGGACGACGACGAGCTGCCGGATCGGCTAACCTATATCGCCGAGGTCATGCTGTGCGTGCCGTGGCTGCTCATGCACGACAGTCCGTTCGTCCGCGAGTGGGTCCCGATGCAGGTCGAGTGCTCAATCGGCGACAACTGGTGCGACCTGTCGGAAGTGTTCAAAGTCAACTCGCTGCAGATGGGGCAGAACGGACTCGAACAGACGCTCGACCGAGGGCACGAGATCCTCGCCGAGCTGGGTTGCGAGGACCTGCTGATCGCGGCGTGAAGTCGACCGCGTAACTACTCCCGGAGGAGGAGAGAAAATGCCGAAGGGCGACAGCGACACACAAAAGCCGCTGACACACTACCCGCAACGCGTGCAACTGCAGGAGGCGGACGCGAACGGGCTGGTCGTGTTGTTCAGCGCCGGAGAGGATCTCGACCGCAGCGAGCACGAATCCTACTATATGAATCGCGAGGCGTGGCTGAAACTGGCGCGCACCGTGATCGAACATTTCGCCGGCGAGGCCGCACTCTCAAAGGCGACCCGCATTAACTGAGGACAGAACATGGGCACAGTACGCGGAAAGAAAAAAGGATCGGCGCGCGACTCGAACCGAACGCGGTCGACGGCGAAAAAGAAACCGACGACAAAGCGTTCGCCGGCGAGACCCGACCCGCCGGACGAGCCCGTCTCGGTCGCTCTGGGCGTGATCCCGACGGTCGAGGACCTCCCCCGGTTCCCGCCGATGCCTCCGGACATGACCGAGCCGCTCGACCTCGACGACCTCGACGAAGTTCTGCGGAATCACACGTTCCAACTCGAACGCTCGACGCGCGATCTCCCCGAGCTGCAACGGCTGGAGGCCGAGGTTAAAGAGGCGCGCGAGCGGATCAAGCACCGTCTACTCGGGCAGCTCATGGAGGACGGGACCCCCGAGAACAAGGCGCTCGTTAAACGATTTCCTAAGCCGACGGTTGCGCTGTATTCTGCCGAGGTCGAGTTCGACGGATCCTGGCAAGAAGCGCAGCACGTGCTCCGAGCAATCCGGGAGCGCATCGCCGAAGTCAATCGGATCTCGACGCTGTTCGAGCATCGTCGCACCGTGATCCGGGGATTGATCGAGCTGTACGCGGCAGAGTATTGGGGGATTTCCGACAAGGCCGATCGCGATCGGGTCGGACGTTCAGACGGGCGCGGGCCGACGCGGGGCAAAGCCGGTCGACGCGCTTTCAAACGGGACGCAAATTAGCAATGAACGTCGACGCAAAAATTCGAGTCTCCGAGAACCTCGTCAAGGATCTCAGTGCGGCGGAGAGACGGAAAAAAATCAAGGCCGCGATCAGCAAGCACCCGGGGCTCGAATGCTTGACGGTCTCGCTGCCGACCTCGAACAAGGGCGCGCGGGCCAAGGGATCCGGTTTCGAGAACCAGCTCGCGAAACAGCTCTCCGAATGGTTCACGCGACACCGCGCGGCCGGCGTCGACGAGTTCGTGTTCGTGCGACGTGGCGCCTCGGGCGGGTCGAAGCGCGATCGGGCTGGGGACTCGGGCTCGGGCGGCGACATTATGGCCGACAAGCCGGAGGGGAAAAAACTACTCGACCGCTACACATTCGAGGCGAAGTTTCACGCCGATCTCTCGGGCGCGCTGTGGGCGTTCGTCTCCGGAACTGACGACAAGAAACTCCGCGAGTTCTGGGAACAGGCGAAAGAACAGGCGCGACCGTATTCGCGAAACGCGATCCTCGTGCTGCGGACAAACTTTAGAGATCCGATCGTGTTCACCGATCACCCGCAGCTCTGGCAATACATGAACGGCGCGACCGGATGGATCTCGCAGACGCAATATGCTGGCTGTTTTTCGCTGGCGGATTTCTTAGCAACAAATTCGGCGGAGGTTCTCGAACTCCCGTCGACAGGTCTCGCGCGCATGGCGCGGAAAACTTTTCGCAGATAGCAGATAGATAGGGGACACAAGATGGCTCGCAGATTCAAAACGATGACCGATGACGAGCGCGACCGCGAGTACAGCCAGCGACTCGAACGCGGTCTGCCGTTCATCGAATCAGACCTGCCGCAGTTTCGGCCGCGCGACGGGGAAAACTTCATTCGGATCGTTCCGCCTCTGGAGGACGACAGCCTCGCCGGCGCGTGGGGCGTCGATCTGATCACGCACTACATCGAGGGACACGGCTGGATGCTGTCGCCGAAGTCTCTCGATGCGAATGAGCACGATCCGGTCGACGACTTGATCCGCGAGCTGCGCAAGATCGATCCCGAGCTGGAGGACATGGTAAAAACCAGCCGGAAAACCGTTATGCACCTTCTCGATTTTAACGCGGACGAGCGCGACGGCGTGCTGAAATTGTGGGGCGCTCCGCCGACGCTGGTCGACGATTTCGTGAAAGCCGCAAAGGACAAGCGCTCCGGGCGCACACATTCGCTGGAGGATCCCGACAACGGTCTGCCGATCTCGTTCGACAAAACGGGAACGGGACTGCAGACGCGTTACGCGGCCGTGCAGCTCGAACGCGATCCGTTTCCGCTGGCGGATTACATTCTCGACGAGATCGAGTATTTCGAGGACGTGCTCAAAGTCGACAGTCCGGAGGAGATGCAAAAAATCATCGACAAGATCCTCGACGGCGCACAGTCGGGCGGCGGGCGTAGCCGGCGCGGCGGACGTGGTCGCGGACGTGACCGCGACGAGCGACCCGAGCGCGACGATCAGGACGCACCGCCACCGCGTAAAGGGCGCGGGCGTGACCGGGACGAGGAGGAGGATGCACCACGCGGTCGAGGTCGAGGGCGCGGGCGTGACGCGGAGGAGGATGCACCACGCGGCCGGGGTCGAGGGCGTGACCGGGACGAGGAGGAGGACGCACCACGCGGTCGTGGTCGAGGTCGTGACCGGGACGAGCAGGAGGACGAGCCACGCGGGCGAGGCCGGGGTCGCGGACGTGATCGAGACGAGGGCGAGGACACCGTCGACGCTGTTCGGGATCGTGTCCGCGAGCAGCTCGATCGAGACGGCGAGGGCGACGAGGACAGCGGGCGGGGCAGTTTCCGACGCGACGAGCCCGACCAGAACGGCGAGGAGGAGGACGGAGGCGATCCGCCACCACGCACCCGCAGCGGGAAAAAGAAAGGTACGAGCGGCGGGCGCGGCAGTAAGAAAAAGGCCGCGACTTCGCGGGGCTCAAGCCGACGAGGGGGTCGCAAGTAAACTCGACCCGGTAACTCTCTACAAGGGACTGCGAACCCCGCTCCGGCGGGGTTCTTTTTTCGGGAGTAACTCGTGGCGCTCAAATTTATTCACAGCGGATCGACAATGCTGAACCTCGGACTGACGGGACACCCGTTCCGGGGCTGGCCGCTCGGCCGAATGTCAAACGTGGTCGGAGATAAGTCGACGGGGAAAACCCTCGTCGCTGTCGAGGCGGCGGGAATGCTCCTCGCGCGTCCGCCGAAGGGCATCACGAAACCCGAGGTCCATTACATCGAGGGCGAGGCCGCGTTCGATCTCGAATATGCGCGTCGACTGGGAATGCCGGTCGACGAGATCAAGTTCGAGGAGATGGACACGATCGAGCAGTTTTTCAAATACCTCGAAAGCGTGTGTCGCAAGCACGACGCGAAACGCGGCGTTCTGGTGATCCTCGACTCGGTCGATTCCCTCACGACGCAGGACGAACTCGACACGAACATCGACGAGGGCACTTATGGCACGAGCAAGTCGAAACAGATCGGGCAGACATTCCGGCGGCTGACGCGACAGCTCGGCGCTGCGAATGTTCACCTAATGCTGATCAGTCAGATCCGCGAGAACATTTCGAGCCTACCGTTCGCGCCGAAGTGGCGGCGCAATGGTGGCAAGGCGCTCGACTTCTATGCGTCGCATATCGTGTGGTTGCACGAGCGCACGAAGTACAAGATCAAACGGCTGGAGCTGACCTACGGGATCGGCGTCGAGGCGAACGTGACAAAAAACAAAGTCGCGCGGCCGTTCCGAAAAGTGGCGTTCCCGATCCTGTTCGACTACGGGCTCGACGATATTTACTCGATGCTCGACTTTCTCGCGCAGCAACGGATCACAAAGTCGCTTCGCATCGTTCGCGAGAAAGGCGGGTTCTATAACTGGGAGCCGGCCGACTCTGAACGGCTGCACATCGGCGATCTGATCGACATTATCGACGGCGATCGCGATCTCTACCTCGACCTGATTCGGCAGACGTTCGACGCGTGGGAGTGGCTGGAGCTGCAGGTCACGCCGGACCGGCACAGTAAAAAAGAAATGCTCGGGGATTTCAGCGACAAGGATCTCGAACCCGACCCGCAGCTCGGTCTCGACAATGCCGACATAGACGGAGATATTCCGCAATGAACATTATCAGCAGAACAAAAAAGATCCCGGAGGGCGCGCGCTGGCTGTGCGTCGCCGACCTGCACTTGCATCATCTGCCGGCGTGGCGTCTCGATTGGTGCTACGACTTCGCCGACGATCTGATCAACTACCTCGATCAGACGTCGCTCGAACTCGTGCTGCTGGGCGACGTGCTGGAAGTGAAAGACAAGGTCGACTCTCGGATCGCGAATATCCTGCTCTACATAATCACGAACACGTCGAGCGAGGTCTACTGGATCACCGGGCAGCACGACAGCTACAAGCCGGGGCAGGCGACGTTCTACGAGCTGGGCACGCTCGATCACGTGCAGGTCGTCGACGACGGCACGTTCGCGCGTGGCGACGACGTCTGGTTCGTGCCGTTTGCGCGAGACCGTCAACGCTACCGCGAGCTGCTCGCGGTCGTTCCCGATGACGTCGGCGTGTTCACACATATCCCGATCGCCGAGGCGCTGCGCGGGTTCGGCGCCGAGGTTCCCGAGGACGCGATCACCGTCGACGATTTCGAGCGGTTCGCGTGGGTCTATTCGGGCGACATTCACAAACACAACCGATTCAAAAATTTCGAGTACATCGGCGCGACGAGTCAACGCGACTGGAGGGACGAGGGCGTCGCCGGCTGTGTCGGGGTCGTTACTGAGGACGGCAAGCTGACACGCATCCCGGTCGCGCACCCGATACACCGGCGGATTACAAAGCAAGCCGAGCTGAAAAAGATCAGCAAAGCGCCGGAGATCCTCAAGGTCGACGGGATCGACATATCCGACGCCGGGCTCGATGCACTGCGGAGCCGGACGAATGTGATCGAGGTCGCGTGGGTTCCGCCTCCGATCGAGGCGCTGGTGAAAAAGCACGGGATTGAGGACGCCGGCGAACGCGACCCGAAAGTTCTGATCGCCGACTACCTCGATTCGATCACGCTGCCCGACGGGCACGTCTCGAAAAAGGATCTCCGCGAGTACGCGACGACCGATGTTATGGGAGCGCTGGGCTATGCTGACACAGATTAACGTCGTCGATTTCATGCCGTTCGGCGAGGCGGTTTTTTTGCCGGACTCCGAGGAGCTGCTGCTCGTGATGGGCGAGAACGGCGCCGGCAAGTCCGCACTATTCGAGGCGGTCTACTGGTCGCTGACGGGGCAGACCGTGCGCGGCATGTCGGCGGCGAACGTGATCCGCCACGGCCGGAAGTCGTGCGAGGTAACGACCTGCTGGCAAACGGACAAAGCGCAGATCCAGATCACCCGGTACAAATCCAAGTCAGAGAACCGCGTCGAAATCTGGATCGACGACGAGGAGCCGGAGACCTACACCGGCGCCGAGGCGCAACCCTACATCGAGGAGCATCTCGGGGATCTCTCGCTGCTCTCGATCGTCGCGTTTTTCGGGCGCAAGTTTCAGAAGTTCTCGCAAATGTCGGCACGCGACCGCGCGGATCTGATCGACGTGCTGGCACGCGCGAGCATCTGGGAAGATTTCCGAGGCGAGGCTGCAAGCGACGTCGCAATTTATCGGCGCGACTTGACGCAGATCCGCGAGGACCTCGATTCGGCCGAGCAGCATCTCGAAAACCAGCAGGACGCGCTCGACGCGGCGCAGAGGGACCTCGCCGAGGCGAAGTCGAAACAGAAAACCGGACTCTCCGAGCTGCGGAAAGACGAAAAGGGATTTCGCGGCGAGCTGGTGCAGGTCGAAAGGGACCTCGAAAAAATCACGAAGCGCATCACGCGGATTCAGAAACTCGGCACCACGCGCGACACCGAGGCGAAGGACTACGCCGATCGCATTCGCGACAAGGGCGTCGCAATAACGACGATCGAGGTCGAGCTGCGCCACTACGATCTCCCCGAGGAGAGCGAATGCCCGACCTGCGGGCAGAGCATTACGAAAAAACTCCGCGCGGAAATCGCGGCCGACCGCGACCGCGTCGAGGCCGACCTCCCGAAACTGCGCGCAGACCTTGACGAGCTGATCACCGAGAACGGGAAAGTCGTCGACACGATCCGCGCGCTCTCCGAGGAGGGCCGCGACGCGGCGGCGACCGAGCGCGTTCTGCGCCGGGACGAGCTGCAGACCCGCGAATCGCTGACCGGCGTCGAGCGGCGGATCGAACGGCTGGACAATGCCGAGGACGTGACGCGCTACACCGAGCGCGTCGACATTCTCAAAGGCCGCGAGGGCGTCCCCATGTGGCGAAAGAAAGTGAAGGACGGCCGCGCCTCGCTCAAGTCGACCGAGCACGGGCTCGCGTGCGCGGAGTTCTGGACGACCGGGTTCAAGCAGATCCGATATATGGCGATGGGCCGCGTCGCCGATCTGCTGTCGACGCTCATGTCGCGCAGTGTCAAGGCGCTCGGGTTCGACATAGACGAGCTGACCTGCACGATCTGGAAAGAAGGGGGCCGCAAGGGCACGACACGTCCCGAGGTCGGAATCATGGTCCGGCGCGGCGAGTACGAGGATCCGATCGAGGCGCTGTCGGAGGGCGAGACGCAACGCGTCGACCTCGCGTGCTTCATTGCGATCGGGCAGCTCGTGCGCGCGATCGAAGGATTCGACCCCGGGTTCCGGGTCCTCGACGAGCCGCTCGCCGGCATGGACGACGGCGGCAAGTTTCAGACTTTCCAGCTCCTCGCCGAGACGCTGGAGGGGCAGCGGTTCGTGATCGACCACGACGGCAATTTTCAGGATCTATTCCGCGACGCGCTGATCGTCGAGCGCAACGGGGACAACCTCGCCGAGCTGCGCTCGCTGTGACCGCCTGAGAGCCCCGAGGAGCGATGGAAAGCAGGGGGCGTCACTGCGCGTCGGGTCCCGGCAGAACGGCGCAGGAGCGCCCGGAGGCGGCGCGGGCGGGTCACTATCGAGGGAGGCGGGAAGTGTGTTCCTGATTGTCGACGGTCACGGCATGGCCTACCGGGCGTTTCACGGCAACGCGCGGAACCTGCGCAATAGCTGGGACGACGGGCTGTTCGCGTACCTGTTCGTCGACCAGCTCCGGAAGTGCGTCCAGAACGTCGAGTCGACGCTCCGCCGGCGGCGCGGGACGCTCGACTATCTGCGGGTCCTCGTGTGCTGGGACATGCCGGGCAGCAAGGCGCAGCGGCTCGAAATTTTCCCGGAGTACAAAGGCGACCGACCTCGACCGCCGAACCTCGGGCAGTGGATCAAGGATCTGCGCGGGGCAATGCGCGAGACGCACGAGCGCTACGGGCTCGCCGTCGAGACGCTGGAGGCCGACGACCTGATCGCGATCATCGTCGAGCAGGCGCTTGACGGGCTGTCGCCGGCGGTCGTGATTACGCGCGACCGGGATCTGCTGCAGCTCCTCCGGTTCGAGGGCGTGGAAATTTACGACCCGATCGACAAGTCGTTTCTCGATCGGCGGGGGTTCGAGAAGCTGCACGGGTTCCCGGTCGAATGGTGGAACCTTTACCGGGCAGTCGTGGGCGACAAGTCGGACAACTGGAAAGGGATCAAGGGGACGGGCGAGGTCGGGATGACGCGATCGATTCAAGGCGCGATCGAGGCGGGCTGGGATCAGCAGAAAATGATCGACGAGTTCGTGCGCGACGGACACGGCGAGACCCTTGCGCTCGGGCTGCAGCTCGGCGCGCTACCGTTTTTCGAGGCGGACTATCAGGCGGCGCTCGGCGAGCTGACGATCGCGCTCGATGACGAACGCGAGGTCGACTGGTCGGACCTGTTTCGGAGCTACGGGATCGAGGCGCTGAACGCGGGAGACGTGGGGGACTGGCTGGCATGACGGCGCGACAATTCAAACGCGGCACAGAGAACACACACGCCGACGTCTCGCAGAAACGCGAGCGGCAGAAAGTGATCGCGATAGTGCGCAAGCTGTCGGGGCTGCGCGGGCGCGACGATCGCACGTGCGAGCGCTACCTGCTCAACCTCGGGAAACATATCGTCGGACGCGGCGAGGGCTCCGCAGACGTCGAGCGACTCTGGCGCGACTGGCGCAGAGCCGAACCGAACCGCTACTCGGCGCCGAGCTACGACCGCGTGCGGCAGTTCTACTACTGGCTGCGAAATTCCCAGCTCTCGATACACGACTCGGTTATCGCCGACGCGTATTACACCGTCGCCGAGAATCTCAATGTCGACGCGGTAACTGAAATTGAGAGATCAGATTTCAGAGGATTCGGCGACGTGTTAGTCGAACGGCTGACCGAGTACCGGGGCGAAGCCGGCAACGAAATCGAGGACCTGATCGTCGATTACCTGCTCGCGGTTTTTCGCCGCGCGCTCGAATGGCGACCGGCGATCCTCGCGGATCTCCGCGTCACGCTCGGAAAATACGGATGGAAAGTATGGATCGAGTGGGTCGATAAAAAGGGAGGGCGCTCGGCGTACCTCCTCCCGTCACTTGAGAAACAACACGCGCACCGAAGTCGGCGCGAATTGATCGACGAGCTGCACGAGCTGCGGGCAGAGGCGATCGACTGGGGAGGCGTCGAGCTGTACGACGAGATCGGCCGCAAGGCGTCCGGGCTCGATGACGGCGCGCTGCGCAAACTTATAGACGAATGGCGGGAGAGGATCGGGAATGGCCGAAAGGGACGACGAGGTCGCGCTACTTGATCAGCGGATCGAGGACCGACTATTTCGCGCGCTGCTGGAGTATCCGAGGCTCGCGCAACTGCTGACGGGGCAGCTCTCCGAGAGCGATTTCTCGACGCAGATCAAGGCGAACCTTTTTACCGTGCTGCTGTGGCACTGGGATAAGTTCGGCGACGCGCCGACGCTTGACACGATTCGGATCGAGGCCGAGGAAATGTTCGGCGGGATGGTCCCGTCGATGATCACGCGCTACCTAGAAAAACTCGACGAGATACCGCTCCCGCCGTGGGAATGGATTGTTCACCACGCCGACGAGTGGGTCAAAAAGATCCGGCTGCATCGCGCGCTATTCGATGCGAACGACCGCCTCCGCGCGGGCAGTTACGATGACGCGTCGCAGCTCGTCGTCGCGGCGATCCGCGCCGGCGGGGTTATCCGTCACGGTCTGACGAATGATCTCGAACTCACCGACGAGGAGCTGCAGGAGATCGTCGACGACCGTTCGCTGTTCTGCAGTCCGACGCGGATCTACGCGCTGGACGAGATCATGGGCGGGCTGTGGCGGCAGGAGCTACTCGTGATCATGGCGGGGCTGAACGTGGGCAAGACGTGGGGAGCAAATCACTTCGGCAACGCGGGGCTAATGTCGGGCTGCTACGTGCTGCACATGACGCTCGAAATGAACCGGCAGCGCGCGCTCCAGCGCTACCTACAAACGATCTCAGGGTTCGTCCGTCCGCATTCACGGTCGGATCGCTGGCGCAACGTCGAGCTGTGGTCGGAGGATTTCCGCCGGCGCGAGATCGTCGAGGTCAAGTCGCTGCTGCACGTCGGCGATCTATCGGCGCAGATGACGAACCTCCGCGCGTTCGGCGGCGCGCTTGCGGTTCGCGACTACGCCTCGGGAACCTGCACACTCTCGGACGTCGAGCGCGAGATCGAACTGTTCGACGTGACGTTCGAGCGACCGCCGGACATTGTGATCATCGACGGGCTCGCCGACATGGACGTCGGCAAGGAACGGCGCGAGGGGCTGACGACACTCACGCGCGGACTGCGCGCCGTCGCTCACGAGAAGTTCTGCGCGGTCGTCGCCACGCATCAAGCGAACCGGCCCGGACTGAGCGTCGAGATTCTGGAGGCCGAGCACACGGGCGAGAACATCGCGATCGCACAGATCGCCGACACCGCGATCACCCTGAACCAGACGAAAGAGGAAAACGCGCGCGGCGTCATGCGGATCTTTTTAATGCGCGCACGCAACGCGAAAAAGTGGCAACTGATCGAGGTCCTCGGCAATCTGGAGATCGGACAATTTTGTCAGGACTCGCGCCTGATCGACTTGAGCACGCCGGTCGAGACCGAGACCCTCGACGAGGACCAGCGCCGGCGCACCCGGCGAGGACGTTTCCCAGACCGCGAAAAAATCGAGTCGCGGCTACAACATCGGAGGACCCGAGGATCATGAAACACAAAAACGAGAAACCCGTTAACGGTCGATATAAAATTATTTATCTCGATCCGCCGTGGCAACACCGCGACAAGGCGAACGCCGGCGAACGCGGCGCCGTCTACAAGTATCCGGTAATGAACGTGCGCGAGCTGTCGCTGTGGCCGCTGCAGGAACTCGCGCACGAGGATTGTCTGCTCGCTATGTGGTGGGTCGGGCCGATGCCGGGCGAGGCGCTGGAAGTGATCGAGGCGTGGGGGTTTCGCTTGCGCACGTTCGTCGGGTTCACGTGGATCAAGTCGACCGTAAACGGAAAAGATCATTTCGGAATGGGCAACTGGACGCGCGCGAACTGCGAGTCGGTCCTGCTTGCGTCGCGGGGCAAACCGAAACGCGTCTCCGCGAGTGTACGACAGATCGTGCGCGCGCCGGTTCGTGAGCACTCGCGCAAACCCGAGGCGGTTCGCGATGGTCTCGTGCAGCTCATGGGACGTGTCGCGCGGATCGAATTGTTCGCGCGTTACCACGAAGCGCCGGCCGGCTGGGACGTGTGGGGCGACGACGTGACCTCGACGATCAGAAAGACGGGCGCATGGTTCACCCGGATCAAAAACCCGACAACGATCTCGGCGCGTGGCAAAGCGTAAAAGGGCGCTCGCGTTTCCGCGCGAACCCGATGACACGCTCGCGGCGAAACTGAAAGCGCTCGACGTCGAGGAGCTGGAGGACGTCCTCGGCCCGGCGCTCGACCTGCTGAAAACCGAACCCCGCATTCACCAGCTCGTCTCGACGATCATCGGGATCGACAATCCGACATGGCTGTTCGCGAACGACATGGGCTCGGGGAAAACGAAAGTCGCAATCGACGTCTACACGATCCGCCGGGCGATGGGCGAGGCGCGGCGTGTGCTCGTAGCCTGTCCGCCGATCGTCATGCGGCACTGGGCGCGCGAGGTCGCGAAGCACAGCGATCACTCGGTCGAGCTGGTCGAGGGTACGGCGAAGGACAAGACTCGGATTTTTTTCGAGTCGCGCGCCGACTTTGTCGTGTGCTCGATGAACTGGATCACGCGGCTATTGTCGGTCGCGATGGACGAGGGCAAGGGCGAGAACCGATTGATCGACCGCGTCGAGGACTTCGACGTGTTGATCATCGACGAGGCGCACGCGCTGAAAAATCCGGAGACGAAAGGGTTTCAGGGATTCGCCGACTACCTGATCGACGTGCCGTTCCGCTACCTGCTCACCGGGACGCCGGTCGGGAACGACTATACGGGCGTCTGGAGTTTGTACTACTTGCTCGACTACGGCGAAACCTACCTCCCGTCGTTCGATATGTTCCTGCGAAAGTGGTTCTACATCGTGCCGATGAAATCACGTTTCGCGATCCGCCGGCTGCACAAGCACAAGTCGTCCGACTTTTTCGATCGATTCTGGGACAAGGCGATTCGCTACGAGGAGAGCGAACTCGCGGATCTCCCGGCGCGGACGCGGGTCCCGATTGCGGTCGACATGAACCGGCAGCAGCTCCGCCTCTACGCCGACCTGCTGACGCGCGACCCGGGAAATCCCGAGGAGGTCGAGGCGTCTATCTGGGAATTGATGCGCGTCACCGGCGGCTGTCACGAGGACCTCGACCACGCGACGACCCCGAGCCCGAAGCTGGAAGCGCTGCAGTGGATCGTCGACGAGGTCGTGCTGACCCGGGGCGATCCGATCATCGTGTGGCACTGGCTCAACCCCGAGGGCGGGCTGATCGTCGAGTGGCTGCGCTCGAAAATGAAGGGGCTCAAGATCGGCGAGGCGCGCGGCGGGATCTCGACCGCGAAAAAGAACACCGCGATCGACGCGTGGTACGACGGCAACCTCGACGTGTTCGTCGCGAACCCGGCGAGTCTGGGGTTAGGGGTCGACTTGTTCGAGACTAACGTCGCGGTCTATTATTCAAATTCGTTCAGTCTGATCCATCGGTCGCAATCGGAGAAACGGATCCATCGGGACGGGCAGACCCGGCACTGCTACTACTACGATCTGACGTGCTCGGGGACGGTCGACGAGCTGGTCGTCGACGCGCTGCTCGACAAGAAAGACGCATTTCGGCAGCTCACACGCGATCAGGCGTGGCAGGATTGCCGGAGGAGGTTTGCATAATGCTAGGCGTACCACGCGACGAGCTGCTGACGATCGACTACGACGCGCTGATTCACACAGGCGAGCAGGCGTGGCTCCTCGACATTGCGGGCCGCGAGCTGTGGCTCCCGAAATCACAGTGCGAGATCGACGAGGACGACTCGACGATCGAGGTCCCGAGATGGATCTGCGACGAGGAGGACCTGCACCCGTGAACGGAAAAATGGCAAAGCGGCTGCGCAAGATCGCCAAGGGGATCGCGGCGAAGTTCGAGGTTCCGGACGAGTCGACGCAAACCCTGATCGCGACCGGCGCTCGGGTCCGACGCGACCGCCGGCAACTGGAGCGCCGGGTCAAAGGCGCCTATCAGAAGCGGCGCGCGGGCGGCGGGGACGCGACCCGATTAAGCATACCGATGCAGACGAAACGCAAGTCGACCGAAGTCGACCGCGTAACCTCACAAGATGGACAGCAAAATGATCGAGTATTGGGCAGCGGGGATCATGGTGGCGACCGCATTCGGGGCGCTACGTTACGCGCTCTACGAGCTGAACCTGTGGCGCCGGCAGAAGCGGGAAAAGTGGATCCGCTGTCAGATCGAAGCCGCGAAACAGCGCCGGCCGATCCCGACGCCTCCTCTGACTGAGCGACGCCGGGCGGGGCGGTTCTGTGCTGGCGGCTCGTGGGTCGACCCGAGACGGCCGGACGTGATCAACCTCACCGACCGTCGGGGCCGGCGGTAATGGTCCCGGAGTGGGCATGGTGGCTCGGCGGGCTCGTGCTCTGGGTTCTCGGGGGGACGCTGGTCGCCTCGTGGGTCGGACGTTGGTTCCGCCGGCGGCGCGAGGTCGAGGCGTTCGCCGACTGGGCGCGCAACCTGCACGACGAGAACCAGCAGAGCGGGCTCTCGATCGAAATCGGCGACGGCTATATTCGGATCACGAGCCCCGACAGCGAGCGGCGGATCGAGACGAAGCCGGGAACGAGCGTCGAGATCGCGCTCGGGGCACTCAATCGCGACCCGAAAAAGGACCTACACTAGCCGCAAAGTGTGACCCGCGTCACGTGACACCCGAGGACTGATCGACTATTCTCTCCCTGTCGCTTGAGAGAGCGGCGTTTCCATTCGACGTGTGTGGCGGTCGGCTCGGGGCAACCCGGGTCGGCCGTTTTTAATTGTGTCGACCCCGTCACACTTCCCCCAAGTCGCCCCGAAATAGCCTATACATCCGGGCCGTGATCGACCATAATTAGAACATACAGAAACACACACGAGACCGGAAAAATGACACACACGAAAGAAGTTCAGAAAGAAATCGCCGCGACCATCCTGTCGCAGCTCGGCGGTGCTGGCCGTCTGGTCGCCATGACTGGCGCGAAAAACTTTATGAGCCACCCGGAGGGCGCGCTCTCATTCAAGGTCGGCCGCAACGCGAAGGGCGTCAACTACTGCAAGATCACGCTGACCGCCGATGACCTTTACACGGTCGAGTTCAAGCGCTGCACCGTGAAAAAGATCACCGACAAGGGAACGACCGTCGGCGCCTATAACGACATGCTGATCCCGCTGTTCGAGAAGTCGACCGGAATGTATCTGACCCTCGGCCGCGTGGTTTTCTCCTAAGTCGACCGCGTAACCTGCACACACGGGAATCGAAAACATGAGCACCGAGAAAAAAGCCGCACAGCTCGCCGAGTGGGACGATCAAAAATCGTTCATGCTCGCCGGCGACGCCGTGTTCACGCTGGTCTCGACCGAGACCGGCAAGCGCTACACGTTCCGCATTCAGCGCCCGAAGCCGCGAGGCGACGAGGACGTCTCGAACAAGTGGTTCGCGAAGCTGCTCGCCGGTCCGGACAACGTCCGCGATTATCAATACTGCGGGATGCTCCTCCGCGAGAACGGCGCGTTCAAGTACATCGTCACCGGCGCCGCGAAGCTGGGCCGCGAGACGCCTCCGCAGAAAGCGCTCGCGTGGATCGAACTGCACCTGAACGCCGACAAGCCGTTCCCGGCTGGTCTGGAGTTCTGGCACGCGGGACGCTGCGGTCAGTGCGGCAAGGGTTTGACCGTGCCGCTCTCGATCGATCGCGGGTTCGGTCCGAGCTGCTTTGCGAAGCTGGGCGAATAGTGGCGGGCTCGCGGCGCGTACATAACGACAGAGGGTTCCGGCCGTGGCTGGTCGAGACTCTCTGCGGTCCGGTCGACGTCAAGGCGATCCACATATCGAAGGATCACGAGATGCGCGTCGGCTACCGCCCGAACCCGAGCGGCTCGTTCGTCGAGCGCGAGTTCACCGAGGACGAGACGCTCGATCTGTTCGAGCGCTACCTGTCAGAGAAAACCGAGGAGACGAAGTCGTGAGCTACGGAAAACCATTCGGCTACAAGCAAGATCCGCAGACCTGTTTCTGGTGTGGCGACGGGCTCAAGTTCACGCGCGTCTGGGAGGAGCCCGGCGGCAACATGCGCCCGCAAGTGATCGCCGCGTTAGACGAGCGCGATCGCCTCGCGAAGGAAATCCGGCAGGACTCCGAATACTGGGTCTCGAAAAAAACCGGGCCGTTCAAGCATCCCGACCTCGGCTGGATCAATGGCGGCGTGACATACCCGCAGGTCTACAACGGGACCGTGACGGTCGGACCGCGCGGCGCCGAGCGCCTGCAGAGTGCCGGCAAGCCGGGCACGTGCGAGAAGCACGACGATCATTTTTGCTCGGGGCAATGCGCGCAGGAGTTCGGACGGCGTGCCGGCGAGCTGGGCTACCGTCTCGAACTCAACGATCCGGAGGCAAGCAAATGATGGGAGTCAAAGTCGACCGCAGTCAGGCGGACGCCGCTCGCGAGGCGTGGCTCCTCGACGGCGGCAGGCTGTCGAAGCGGGCCGGGTTCAGCGTCTCCGAGCTGGGCCGGCGGTTCCACTATGGCGGCGACGTGTGGGAGATCGCCGGGCTGTTCCGACGGAGCGGCAAGTTCCCGATCGTCTGCCTGCACATCGCGTCGGGCGAGCTGCGCCGATTCTCGGCGAACCTCGTTCGCGGCTGCGCGCCGGCGCTGGGCGTGGTCCGCTGAACTCGACCGTGTAACCTTTCCGGTAGGGTCACAACCGGAGGGGAAACCGATGATCTTTACGCCGGGAACATATTTCGAGGGGACGAATTTCACACACACCGAGGTCGCGAACAGCTCAACCGCTGACCGTCTCGGGATCGACAACACGCCGAGCGAGCAGGTACTCGAACAGGCGGAACTCGTCGCGGTCGAGTGCCTGCAGCCGGCGCGTGAGCATTTTGGGATCGGCTACGTGCCGAACTCGTGGTTCCGCTGTGCACTGCTCGAACGCGCGATCGCGGGGACCGGGTTCAAAAACTGGACCGAGAAGCGCGGGCTATATGCGGACGACGGGATCGAGTCGGACGCGTGGTTACAATACTTTGCGCTCAAGCAACACCCGAAGGGGAACGCGGTCGACCACGAGATCCCGGGGATCAATAACGACGAGCTGTTCGAGTGGTATAAGTCGAACATTCAATTCGATCAGCTCATTCGAGAATTTCCGAAGCCGGGCGATCCTAAGTCGGGCTGGGTTCACATATCGAAACTCGCGAGCGGCAACCGGCAGCAAGCGTTCACGATCGGATGATCCAGCGACGAGAGTTTCTCGGCACGAGCGGCGACCTCGTGCCGCACACTCACGCGGAGTTCTGGTCGCCGCTCCCGCTGCCCGAGCCTTACCGGGATCTCTACGCCGTGTCGACGCTCGGTCGCGTGCTCCGACTGGACGCGCGGTTCGAGCAACTGCCGGTCTGGCGGGAGCATTACCGCACAGAGGGAGATCGAGTTCGGGGGACGTGGGTCGAGTACAGTCACGGCACGAACCCGAAAGGAAAGGTCCTCAAGCACTACGTTTCCGAGAAGGGCTACCGGGCAGTGACGATCAGCGCGAACGCCGTGAAAAAAACGATTCTGATTTATCGCCTCGTCGCGCGCGCATTCCACGGGCCGAAGCCGGGCGATCAATACGTCGTCGCGCACTGCAACGGCGATCCGCTCGACGACTCGGCGGCTAACCTGCGCTGGAAAACCTACGCCGAGAACTCGCAGGACATGATCGACCACGGGCACAGCCTGCGCGGGTCGCGGCAACCCATGTCGAAACTCACCGAGCAGGACGTGATCGAGATCCGCGAGCGGCAGGGGATGACCGGCTGTCGTGCACTCGGGCGCGAACTCGACCTCGCACATTCGACGATCCTCCGGATCTGGACTCGGGAGCGCTGGGGCTGGCTTGAGTGACGTCCGTCGTCGACATGCTGCAGCGTGCACGGATCGAAGTGCGCGAGCAGGGCGCGAACGTGGGGCGCGGGTTCGTCGGGATCGATTGTATATTCTGCGGCGAGTCGAAAAAGCATCTCGGCGTCAACATCGACGAGGCGTATTTTAACTGCTGGGTCTGCGGCGAAAAGGGTCCCTATTGGCGCCTCGCGCGAAAACTAAAATCGCTCTACCCCTCGATCCCGTGGAACGAGGTAGACGTCGGCAAGGCGACGCGATACATCGACGTCGAGTACGAGAAACTTAGACCCGAAGTCGACAGCGCGACCGCGCCGTTCTCGTCGTGGAACCCCGACGAGCTGTCGAACTACGAGTTCGGACTGTGGGAGTATCTCTACGAGGAGCGCGCGCTCGAACGCGAGCTGATCGAATACCTCGAACCGCTGGTCGGGCTCGACGGGCCACACGATAACGACGCGAAGCTGCGCGGCTACGTGTGCTTTCGGTACGGCGACGACGTCGTCGCGCGCAAAATCTCCGACCATTATCGCGGGCCGCGCTACTGGCGATCGTTCGCCGGCGGGGCGCTGTGGGGGCTGGAGTACCTGCGCAGCGCGCCGACGTGGGTCGTCGTGTGCGAGGGGATTTTCGACGCGCTCGCGGTCCCGATGGGGCACGGGCTCGCGATCCTCGGCTCCCGGGCGTCGTCCGATTGGATCGGTATGCTGGCCGAGAAACTCCCGAGGAGCTGTCGCGACGTGGTCCTCGCGTTCGACTCGGGCGTCTACATGGACTCGTCGACAATCAGTAGCTTACGGCTGCAGCTCGCCGATCTCGGGTTCACCG
>SDBS01001227.1_pt1 | contig 26170 bp, 27 predicted proteins | sample 2277091 | NCBI WGS metagenome assembly SDBS01 (sample SAMN10404972, study PRJNA504765) | marine sediment metagenome | isolation source: marine sediment core GS10_PC15, 163 cmbsf | place: Arctic Ocean: Southern Knipovich Ridge | collected 2010
AAGACCCAATAGATACTGACTATTTTTGCTCCAACGAACCATGAACACAAAAGAAAAACATAGGATCTCAAAAAGTGATATTTGTATTGAATTGCCCTCTTAAAATAACGTCTAGCACTGCAGTAAGATTTATTGTGAAAATAATGCATTCCATAGCCATAGTGTATTCTTCCAAGACGCTTATTCTTTAGCGGCTCAAGATGGGGATAAAGCTTAAGCATTTTGTCAGACAAAATCAATTCATAGTCCCAATTTTCCTTACCCAGCGATCGATTCCCTTCATGAGAACGCCATTTAGCTAGCGGAATATCAATATAGCCTAACTCAAATTGCGCTGCTACTCTCAGCGACATATCGTAATCTTCACACGCCAACATAGATTCGTCAAAGCAACCTAGTGACTTGAGGCAATTACGTCTTGCCATAACCGTAGATTTTGTAATGAGGTTCCCTGCAACAAAGAGCTGTTCTAGTTTATCTGTACTATCAAGTCCGAGTTTTGAAACCAACCCAGATATCTTCCCTTTTGCATCCATGGTGTAAAGATCAGAGTATACCAAACCAAGATCAGCTTGTTTTTCAAACAGTTCAACCTGCAGTTCTAGCTTCTTTGGTAACCACACATCGTCGGCATCTACAAAAGCAATGTATTTCCCATTTGACATTCTTATGCCTAGATTTAGAGCAGCAGACGGACCTTTTGGCTTTTGATAATGATATGTTATTCGATTCCCGTATTTTTCTACAATATTTGCGACAGTATCATTGGAACTACTATCCACAACAATTATCTCAAAATCCTGATAAGTTTGTGACAAAATGCTCTCTATCGCTTTTGAGAACCACTCCGGAACAACATTGTAAGAAGCGATAACAACACTGACTGTGGGCAATATCTATTCCCTCTCTAACAATTTAGAAATGTAAGAATGGAACGAAGAATGGAAGACGAAAGAACGTTTTGAATTAAGCTAAACCACCCGCTCCTAATATTCGTTTTGCCCCTCTAGACACCTTTGTCCTCTAGCCCTTCCAGTGCCTTTTGGGCATCGTTTAAGAACTGATCTACAGTTTCTTTAGTCCGGGCTGCTAAGAGGCATTTAGAAATTACCTCAGGGGGTATGGTGAGAATATGAGCTCCGCTGCGAGACCATAATTCTACATTTTCCCGGCTTCTAACAGAACCAACAATAATTTCTATCCTCTCCAATTTATGAAAATCTAACCATTCCCGAGTATTTTTCAGGACTCGCATAGCTTGTTCTGGACCATGCTCCTCAGAAATTCGTCCGGCAAATATACTAATGAAATTTGGGGTTTTTGCCTCTGGATTCTCTTCTTGACCAGCCTTGATTGCTTTAGCAGCTAAAATCGCCTGATTAAAGGTTGTCATTGCGGTTACATTAACCCGAACTCCCCCCCTAACCAATTCATAAATGGCAGGCAAAAGAGAATTGCCTTGTCTGTCAGTGACGGTAACTTTTACCACAATATTCTCTGCCCACCTGCTATATTCTTTAGCCTGAAAAATAATTTCCTCAATTTTATCACTGGTTACCTCAAGACTGACCGGACGCGGACGAATCATCTCAGCAATTTCTATCGTTCTCTTTTTTATTCCCTCCGGTCCTCCGGTGACTCTGCATTTTAGACAAATAGTGGGGTTGGTCGTTACTCCATCACAAATACCCCAGGAAAGATACTTTTCTATCTCTTTTAGATCTGCGCTGTCAATAAATATCTTCACCTCATTTTCCCTCCAGTTTTTCTATTGATTCCACTGCTTGGACTAAATTGGACACGATAAAGGTTGGCTCTGCCTCCAGGTCTTCCATCAATTTACATAAATCACACTTTAGTCTTCCTAAAAGAATGGTCTTGCAACCAGCCTCCTTTCCTGCCTGAATATCAGTGAGTCCATCGCCAATCATATAAGAAGATGCAAGATCTATCTTGAACTCCTTGGCTGCTTTCAGCAACAATCCTGGTTCTGGCTTCCGATAAGGAGAGTTCTTTCTGTATTCTTTTATTAAGGCTCGCGGATGATCGAGGCAATAATATATCTTATCCAGACGAGCACCATGTTGGGCCAGCTCCTCTTTCATCTTTTTGTCTACTGTCTCTAATACCTTGAGGGTAAATTTTCCTTTGGCAATGCCAGGTTGATTGCCGATGACTAATGCTAGAAATCCCATATCATTGATGCGCTTAATTGCCTCACCCGCCCCGGGTAAGAGTTCGAACTGATCTGGATTAATCGGTGAATCAACGGTGCCATGATCAGGGTCATAAATCATAGCATTGATTACACCATCACGATCGAGGAATACCGCTTTATTCATGAACTATTTTCAATTTTCTGCTTCAGGGCAGAGCAAACCAAATGGTGGAGCACTACATGAAAAGACTCCACCAAGGGCGTTCCCAGAGGCTCAGAATCAATAGGGATGGCGATACAAATGTCAGCCATCTCTTTCATTGCCCCACCATTGAAGCCACTGAAACCAATAATCTTTGCCTTTCTCTCCTTAGCTAAGTTCATAGCCTTTACCATATTCTGTGACCAGGGTCCAGCCTCGCCCTTACCAGAGCCCCCATGTACAGAGAAACCTATAAGAACATCGCCTTCTTTGAGCCAGGGCTTAAGCTGTTCTACAAAAATCGAACCGAATCCGCTGTCGTTTGCCCAAGAGCTAGTAAGAGAGACGTTATCTACTAAACTGGTTACCCTGAATCGCTTTTTATCTTCCACAATTGTCCCCTTAGCTAAATCACAAGCAAAGTGCGAGGCAGTAGAGGCGGAACCTCCGTTTCCCATAACGAATATCTGAGCATCTTCCTCCCAGGCGTTATGTAGAGTTTCAATCACTTCCTCAATCCCGTCTTTGGGGATTTCCTGGAGTAAATTATTCATCTTGGAAAAATACTGATTGACGTATTTCTTGATCTTTTTTCCCATTTCCTATCTCCTGACTAGAAATTGACCAATACTTTTGATCCCTCCAAATTAAACTTAAACTGCATCTCCCTTAAGTCTTCTCGTTTCATAGCTTGGCTGAGTCTACTTCTATCATGCTCTACGTAGAACATAAAGAATCCGCCTGCCCCGGCACCCATAATCTTTCCTCCCAGAGCACCGTTTTCCCTGGCTAAGGCATACCATCTATCAATCACAGGCTTACTCACCTCATTAGAGAGCTTTTTCTTGGCCTGCCAGTGAAGATGCAAGAGCTCTCCAAACCTACGCACATCACCGGATTCTAAGACTGCTTTCACTTCTTTTCCGATCTTCTTAATCCTGTGCAGGCTCTCTATTACTTTCTTGTCGTCTTTTTGGCTTGCTTCATTCTGCTCCGAAAGAATATTCGCGGCATCTCTTCTGATACCGGTATAAAAGAGCATAATGTGTCTTTCTAACTTTTCTATGGTATCAGAAGAGATATTCAGGGGTGTGACTGTAACCTCACCATCCTTATTAAAGGCGAGGCAGGTGATCCCGCCGAAGGCAGCCATATATTGGTCTTGTTTTCCGATAGGCTCCTTCAGGATGTCTATTTCAATCCTACAAGCCTCCTCCGCTAAAGTCTTCCTGGTGATAGATTCCCCCTTATAGGCATACAAAGCGTGCAGCAGTCCGACGGTAAAACTACCGGAGGTGCCCAGACCGGCCCTGGCTGGAACATCGGCGACGGTAGTTATTTCCAGAGCTCTACCACAGCCGAGCAGTTTTAGTCCTTCTCTGACAATAGGATGTCGTATCTCCTCAATCTTATTTACAACTTCCGTCTTTGAGTATTTAATACAAATACTATCCCCAAATCGTCTGTTAACCGTAACAAAAATATGCTTATCTATAGCCGCGGCCACCAAAAAGCCCCCGTATTTAGAATAATAAGAGGCTAAATCTGTCCCTCCACCACCCAGAGAAATCCTCACCGGCGTTCTGGTCATAATCATGGACGAATCTGTTCCTTTTTCAATATTAGCTTCTCAAAATCATTCAGCCCTTCCCGAGAACCTATTTCATAAAAACGCTGTTTTGTCTCGAAAGCCAAAAGCTCTCCTTTTGATATGAGCCTTTGAAAGACTTTATCGAGAGAGAGGGGAGTATGGGAGGGAAAGTCACAGAGAATCTCTTTCTTTAAGATAGAAATCCCTTCATCTATATAGATCATTTCGGGCCTTGACTCTCTTTTGTCATAGACTTTCACAAATCCATCTTTGACCACCAGGTTACTTTTATCAAATTTATTGTAGTTCTTGTAAACTACCATTAAGCCTACTCTATTAAACTTATGAAAATAACGAGCTATTTCTTGATAATCAAGGATGAGATAAGAATCCCCGTATATAACCAAAAACTCATCCTCAAGAAGATTTTCCGCTTTTTTCAAAGCTGCCCCCGTGCCTAATATCTCCTCTTTTTCCTCACTATAGTTTAACCTCACCCCAAATTTTCCCCCGTCACCAAAATAGTCGGTAATCTGGTCACCTAGGTGACCGGTGCAAAGAAGAATATCAGTAAGGCTATTTCTCTTAAAAAGCTCAATTTGGTACTGAAGGAAAGGTTTCCCATTTACACGAATCATAGATTTGGGAACTCTCTTTGTTAAAGGCCTCAACCTTGTGGCTAATCCCCCTGCGAGTATCACTACCTGCATATATTGACCCAGTTTCACTGTCTCTTTTGACAGAAAAAGACAGTGCGTGAGAAGATATAGATTTAGATTTCGAGCCTAACTCACGCAGGTCCGGTTATGGTTGCGTTAACCCAGACCAATTTCTTTAAAGACCTTTCTAAATCGTTTTTGCCAGGTGTGCTCAGACCTGGCTCTTCGATAACCGGCCCGCCTTATCTCTTCGCGCTCAGAATCATGTCTCAAGTAATAACTTATTTTCTCAGCAAGATCAATCTTGTCTCGATAACAAACAATCTCTTTCCCAATTTCAAAGAACTCCTCCAGCTCCTTCATGTATTCAACCATATAGAAGGTACCACTCACAGGGGCTTCAAAATCCCTCAATCGAACCTGAACTATGCGTTCACCTGACCGGTGAGTATCACCACAGGAGGAGAATCCTAAACTAATCCGGCTACGACTATACATCTTGATCAAATCCTCATCACTCAAAGGAGGGCCGCATATCTCTGAGGGAATTTGGGGATCGTTGTGTTGCCTACCCAACCGTCTCCAGACCAACCGGTTAAGCTCGTGCACCGCCATTTTCCATCCATAAGGTGTCCCAAGTTTAACCAGCTTTCTCCAAATGGAAAAACCATTCTTCCGGGAAGAGCCAACGGGCTCGGGCCGCCAGCCCATCCCCCATACATTTACATCAATACCTTTATCCAGAAGGTAGCGAATATATTCAGGACGATCCCCGTACTTTTGCCCTACAAATGTTACATCATATTCTTGAGGCACAGAACAAGGCTTATAGATATTCGGGTTAGCCGCCATCTGGCAATAAATAGGATTGGCACCAATACGACGATAGTCGTCTAAGCAAAATTTTTCCGGACTCAAGCAATAGTCGTAAGCAGGAGCAATCTCACTAACTAAATGGAATTGATAAGAAGCGTTAGAGTACCAGTTCATGGTAATTATACCCATCGACTTAATTTCGTCAATGATCTCGGGTCGACAACAGGCTGAATAAAAATAACTAAAGAAGAGGTCAACAGGTTTTTCCCGGTGAGTCTTTCGAATTTGTCTCAAGAGGGCCTGCTCAAGCTTAGGTTTATTCTCCCGGATGAATTCTTTCTGGTTAGGAAAAGCTGGATCAAGGTTTCGAAAATGTGGTAAAAGATTGTAATCTAACGGAACAACCTCATGTCCAATGTCCAGCAAGGGAAGGTATAGATTGTAATACCAAACGCGTGACGTGGGTATAGAAGCGTTCGGCCTTTGGTCGACAGCGTAAAATATTCTCATATTAATCGCTCGGCTTTTGAGGGGAATGACTTATAGGCGGACCATTCACAAGCGTTTGGTAAAGCCGCTCATATTTAAGTGCAATCTTCTCCCAGGTAAATTGCCCTCGCCAAGATTTATATCCCCCTTCTCCTAAGCGGTGGCATTCTTTGGGATTATTTATTAGGTCCTCAATGGCATGTGCCATGATAATTGGATCGGCTTCTACGCTCCCATCGGAATGATGTATAGTAGGGATGACGGTACCTCCTTGACTCCAATTCACGATTTCCTCAGCATTACCACAAGCAACTGTTACAAATGGTGTTTTGGAAGCCATTGCTTCGAATAGCACAACAGGTGAACACTCAACTCTTGAGCCAAAAACAAATAAATCAGCTGCGTGATAAGCCGCTATTACATCCTCACGGACGGGGTTTAGTAAAAGCACTCGTTTACGTCCTAATGAAACTATCCTGGTCAACCAGGCGCGTTTCTTGCAGTCAGGTAGACAACCTCTATTGTAAGAAGGATTTCCCACGATAATGAGTACTGCCTGACCGATACGTGCCCGATAAAAAGCCTTTGTCACCAGTGCATGTCCTTTAAGGCCTGTATGGCTACCAACGGTTAATATAAGAGGAATATTCCCTGAAATTCCATATCTTTGCCGAAAGCCAGAGTCTACATGCCTAAATTCTCCCTCTGAGGCTCCATTGGGAATAACTGTGTAATGTTCTAAGCCATGTTTTCTGGCAAACTCGATATCACGGTACATATTTGAATGAAAGATCAAATGATCATACTGCTTCATAATCTCAGGTATTCGAGTAAAATATGAGGCATACTGTGGAATGAACAGGCCTGAAAATCCACAAGGAGCCAGTATCCTGCAATATGTTAATTTATCTAGGATTGGGAAAACCAGGTCTGTCGCCCACTGCTGAGCGGCATAGTTCATCATCAGGTCAAAATCGGCATTGAGCAAGAATTCTTGATAACGCTTCGCCTCTCCGCGAAAACCATCCACGGCGTTGCCCGCGAGGGAAAATTCTTCCACGCGCACACCATGAATGATGGACCGCCTCCGTTCAGCGAGTTTACCTGTTGCTACAGTAACTTCATGACCACGCTTCACCAATCGCTCAGAAATCTGTTTGATGACCTCCTGTGCACCACCAACGTTCGGACTGTACAACTCTCCGGTATGCAAAATCCTCATATTATCCCCACTTCGCTAGTCTTAAAGGTGCACTCGTTTAAGTTCTCCTCCTTTCTCTAATTATACCTATTTCAGAGGAGATCTCAAATCAAGGTCATAATAAACTAATCTTTTTCCCAGTCCCATAAGGTCTGAAACATTTCGGTTAAGGGCAACATACTGCCCCTGAGACTTCATGCATGTTTACAATTTCTGTATAGAATACCTTAAACATCTATATATTGTCAACATTATGATTCTTGCTTTCAGCAAGAGATGACCCCTTATGCACCCAATTAAACATCTCGCTGAACTCAAAATGCCCGTCCTCAAGGCTGCAAAGTAAACATAATTACCTAGTGTTCTTTCCGATATTTTTCTTATATTTTCTTTATTTAGGCCGTAGGGAGCATTATCTATTATTCTTTTGTTTATTTGATTAATTAGTTGGATTGAACATAACAATTCATCCCTACTAACCGTGTCTAAATAATCATAATTAGTATTATCGAAGTTATCTTGAATAAAACGCAATATTTTGTCATCTATTTTCCTATCAACCAGATGCTCTAAGTTATTCTTAACGGCAGAATTCACCGTCTTCACCTGGTTAGTTTCCTTCTGGGTATCAATTGGGTGACTATCCATCCGCCATTTTACCAACACCCTTTGAATTTGATAAATTTTTGCTACCTTTGAAATTCTGCTCCAAAGTTCATAATCCTGTGCATTCTTTATAGTTTCATCATAGCCTTCTTTATTAAGTACCAATTCCTTTTTGAACAATAAGGAGCAATGCGCTAGGCAGTTCCTAAAATTTAGAATATAATAAATATCTTCAGAGGAATCATTGCATTTCCAAGAACCTATAGTATTTCCAATTTCATCAATAACATCATTCCAACTACCTATAAGCCCAACTTCTGGATTATTCTTCAAATAATCATATTGCACCTCCAATCTATTGGGATAAGATATGTCATCAGCATCCATCCGAGCAATGTATTCACCCTTAGCGAGCTTTAGTCCTTTATTCAAAGATTTGGCTAAACCCATATTCTTCTCATTATTGATTATTCTTATTATGGGGTCATGGTAACTCCGCAGAATCTCGGCAGTTTTATCAGTTGAGCCATCGTTGATAATCAAAAACTCAAAATCTTTAAAAGTCTGATTTAAGATACTATCTATTGCTTCACGAAGGTATTTTTCGCCGTTATAAACAGACATTAGGACAGTGACTTTTGGATTAGTCATTATTTTCCACTATCGACAAAGGCTCCGCCACGCTCCAGATTTCTCCCCAGCGAAATTCCATATGAGTTGACCGCAAATTAGCTAAAGAAAGCTCTTCTAAGAATTTCTCCCTGGTATATTCAATGAAATGACTTCTATCAAGTCGCGAGTTCACCCCTAACTCATCTTTTAAAGGAACACGCCAATCCCGATCATATTGGGGTACCCGGATTAGAAGTCGTTTTAGATGGGTCGATTTCGTTAGGTTTTTTAAAAAGTCTATCCGACACTGAAAATGTTCCAGTACGTTTGAGAGAACAACGACATCAAATTTTTCTTCAGGCATATTCTTAAGGGCATCACCGTGAATAAAAGCCAGGTGGGGGTGCTGATAATGCTCACAAGCAAATTTGACATTAGATTTGTTTAGTTCAATCCCAAGTACCCATGCATTTTTAACCGAGATTACTATATCGTATGCCAAAAATCCGTTGCCACTGCCAACATCCAATACATGTTCTCCCGGTTTAAGATTCTTGATAAAAAACTGGTGGTAGTTGATGTGTCGGTGTTTAGTATGAATACCATTCCCATAACGTACTGATGTTTGCCCTTCCAGTTGATAGAGTTGATTTTCTAGTTCAAACAAAAATCGGAGCGCTCTTTTCGATTTGTCCTGTTGAACTAATGGGTCAATCAACAGCATGAATGCCGCTGCCCGCCTAGAAGGTGAGATTCTTTTCACCACTGTTGCTACTCTACGGAAAATAAGATTAATCAAATAACTTTTCACAGGGTGATAACCTCTCGGATAACATCGAGTTCTAGGTTCAACACTCGCTCAAGAGAATACCTTTCTTTGATATAACGACGGGCGTTTTCACCCATCTTGTGTTGGAGAGACTTGTCAGCAAGCACCTCTTGAATCGCATCTGCAATACTTTCTGAATCAATACCACAGAGATAACCTGTTTCCCTATGTTTGATTTCATCCCCAATACCCTCGACGTCGGTGCCAATGCATGGAAGAGCACAACTCATAGCTTCAAGGAGCGCTTTAGGATGACCTTCGTAGATAGAGGGTAGTATAAAAGCAGTTGCCTGGTTAAGATAATTTGGTAACTCATTATTAGGAATATTTCCCACAAATTTCACACTGAGGTGTTCATTTTCTGTAATCCTAATCAATTCTGAATCGTGCGAACAATTGCCAATCATCAGGAGCCGTATCTTTTGATTTCGCCTTTTAAGTCGCGCAAGAGCCTCAAGTAAAGATAAAAGGTTCTTTTGTGGACTCGAACGTCCCACAAATACCAATTCAAACAAAATTTCCCTCGGCTCTTTAAAAGGACGAAAAATCTCTACATCTGCATAATTAGGCACGACTCGGATTTTTTCCTTTGCTATACTATGTTTTTCTACAACCCTATTACGGTCTCGTGCTGTGGGCACCACACAAATGTCAGCAGTTTCAAAAGCGTTCCGTTCAAAACGATAGGCCTTAACAACAGCCTCTTCGTTATAAGGATCCCTTTCGGTAAAAAGAGAATACAAATAACCACATCGCACAATCAGTTTTTTTCCTAAATACTTTTTGAGCCACATTGGAAGTTCTGAGCCCTGAATTTGATTAGTCTTAAATACATCACTTCTCATCAACACCGGCCAGTGGTGAATCAACAGATTGGCCAATTTTATGGGCATCGAACCTCTCCAGGAAATAGGATAAAGACCGATATCTCCCAGACACTCAGTATATCTATAGTCGGCACGCCCCCCATAAGTCACAAAATTAACAGCTTTCAAATGTTCAGCAAGTCGGCGGTAAATCGCAATTTCCCGTTCAAGATTCCCTACCTCGGCCCAAGTCTTTAAGCCAATACCTCCGCTGAAAAAGAGGGTAAGAGACGTATTTTTAAGCATTTTTGTTATTCTTTTTGCCGATTATTATCATCATGTGTGCTGAATATCGCAGTATTATCGGATTTGAATTAAACCAATGAAGCATCCGATGGTAAAGCCGTCTATAGAGAGCCCTTGCTATTCGGTGATGTATAGCCGATCCTTCAAAACCAATCTCTCGCTCATAGAGCCACTTGAAGCACGGAACCTCGTCTTTTATTCCCTTAATGGCATCGTAGTAGCAGACTCTACTAATCTGAAATCCGGCCCGACGAACGAAATCTGCAAATTCAGCTTTTGTAAACGCGTATTGGTAAAACTGACCAGACCGCGCGCCACTAATATTATATTTACCTTGCCGGTGACGTTTTTGGCGCAGAGGACTGAAGTACGGCACCGAAATCAGCAAAACGCCATTGGGCTCAATCACACGATATGCCTCTTTTAGTGCCCTTTCGGGCCCTTCACGATAGTGTTCTACAACACCTAGCGATATGTAGCCAGCGAAGTAGTCATCTGGAAAATCTAGATCAAAAATGGAACCAACGCGCACTGGCAAATCAGGAAAAATAGCTTTTGCCACATTCACAACAGACTCGCTAAACTCGACCCCAACACAATCATAACCATGAACTCTTAGAGCTATCACCAATCCTCCTGTTCCACAACCAGCCTCTAAGATTCTCCCATTTTTTGGCAAATGCGTGGCAAAAATGTCCCTAAAATATCCTAGATTGCCAGATTGAGCTTCCCATAGTATGGATTGGACATCTTCAGATGCCCAGTGAGAATTCCAGAATTTCGGACTATCTGCTGCTTGGCCATAATAAACAAGGCGATTTGCTTTAACGGTACGGATGTTCATTCGGTTGCTTCCTTTTTGACCAACTTCTTTGCCACTAAATAATTCTCCCGCTTTTTGAACTAACTCCGGATGTTCGCCATCATTCAAAGCAAGTCCTGGTAGACCGCAAGATGAAACCTCAATCAAAGAGCTTGTCAAACAGAGGTAAAATCTTGTCTATGGCCTTATCTTTTCCTCTTATAATAGAGACCGGTTCCTCAAGTCGATAAATTGTCATTTTGTCAGGATATTCTTGTCTCATTTTGAAACCGTATTCCAAATTATGGTGGCTATTAAACAAAATTACCTCTGCTTTCTCCAAATCCCTTCGTAGGCATCTTGGCTCTCGAACTCTTTTTTCAATGCTTTCGCGAACTGATTTCCTCCTCCCCAAGGCCCTTTTCAAAAATTATGTAGAATATGAATTTCTATCTTTATTCGTAGGGGTTGTTTTCTAATGTTTCTAGCCCGTTTATTTTTGGAATTTGATAATTAGCTTTCACGCTCTCAAAGAATTCTTTCACTCCTTTATCTCTAAGCTCACGATATAAAGCATTACTTAAGCATCTTATTACAGGAGTCATTCTGTTTCTACAAAATCTACAGATCGGATTATAAGGTAATCTATTTACTGTGGAGCGGATATACAGAATCGTAGGATGATTCCAGATATCTTTGTGGCAACTCTTCAAATCATATTTCGCGTAATTTATTCGTAAAAGTACAATTCTATTACATACGGTGACATATTGAGAGTTAGGATACTCTGCGCATCCTTTAAGTTTAAGGGTGGTAAATGGTTCAAAGCAGCAATCTTCCTTCAATATCTGTTTATTGTACTCTGCTAACAAATTAGTATTTCTATCATAATTTTCTGGTAGAAATGGCGGTAACGAGGGAATAACCTCTATTCCTATCTCTTTTCCTTTGTCATAGAGTTTTTGAAGAATTTCATTTCCTTCTTGTGGAGAGAAATAAAATGAAACATCCTCTGGTAGCAAATTTCTCACATCATAATAATGGTTTATATTGATATAGTCCACTCCTAATTTCTTTCCTAACTCTGGATACTTGATGACATCATTCGCATTAATCTTGTTCAAAGCGAAAGTAAGCCCAATCCGCGGTTTTTTCTTCGCTTTTTCGCGTCTCTCTTTCATAAGTTTTCCAATATTCTTAATCAGGTTATCGTAGTTGCCTCCCAGCAAATATTGATACACTTTTTTTGAGGCACTATGAATCGAAATTAAAACATCATCAAAACCTACTTCTACCATAGCCTTTATGTTACGATCCGTAAGCAAAAGCCCATTAGTATTAACTGAGAGAACAATTTCTGGGTTTCTTTTTTTCAAAAACCTAATAATATCCGAAGAATTAGGGTTTAACAAAGGTTCTCCAGTCGCCCCATAGAAAGCAAGGGATTTCATTCGAGAAAGCAAAGGATAATATCCTTTTAAGGTTGTTAAGTTAATAGAATTCTTATATTGAATGGGATATTTTTGAAACACGTAATGTATCTCACAAAACCTACATCTAAGATTGCACGCATCTGTCAAGTTTAAGACTCCATTACATGGATAAGAAGATAAATATTTTTTATCTTCGCTGATTTCTTTTTTATTGAGAAGAATATTTCTTTCTATTTTACCTATAGGAAGTATCGGGGTTAAATTACCCATGAATCTTGAAAGCCATCTATTCCCTAAAATACTATTTAACTTTCCATAGACTCGTTTATTCAGATTCATTATTTTGTTCATATTCATCATAAATTCAAGTAGATTTCTTCAAAGTATCTTCGCGCAATCTTCTCCCAAGAGTAATTTTGGACCGCAATGAGACTATTTCTGACTAGGATATTTTTTAAGTTTTCGTTTTCTATGATTTGCATTGATTTCTTTACGATCTCTTGAACATCTTCTGCCTCTGCTAGTAATGCCTCTTTACCGTCTTTTACGGTATCCTCAACCATGCCAACTTTTGTACTTATCATAGGAATGCCTGTAGCCATTCCTTCTAAAATTGCCTTTGGACCTCCTTCTATCCTGGAGGTTATTAGATATATATCTAAGGCCCCATAATATTGTGCCACATCTCTAAAATCCCTAAGATAGCCAAGATTTTCATAGGGAATATTTTTTTTTTCAAGATTTGATTTAACATACCCGCGAGCAGGGCCTACCAATAGAACAAAAATGGGATAATTTTTTGCTAATTTTTCAACTACCCTGACAAAAATATCTGGTCCTTTAATTAATTTCGGCTCTAATCCTTCGCCCCACCCTACTCCATCTTTTTGAAAAGAACCCACTACTACTTTATCTTTTGGGATACCAAGTTTCTCTCTTAGCTTTTGTTTTTTTTTGGACGAGACCGGTTTAAATAAATTCAAATCCACGCCAAGCGGAATGACGACTATTTTTTCTTCTGGAATACCTATTTCTATAAGTTTGTCTTTCGTGATCGTAGAAGCAGTATGAACAACATCAATATATTTTTGTGCTTCTTTTACAAATCTAATCATTGGATCATCTGGCACGACATGAAACCATGTTAAAACATACTTATTTGATTTACTCGGTATCCGAAATCCTTCAGAACTCAAAAAAGTATTCACCGAACCGAAATGGATTATTTGATTATGGATGTCCTTATAAATTGTGGTCGATCTGGCCTTTAGTAATTTCTGACTGTTCAGGCTCTTCGTTATATACTTGCCATCCCATTTGATGGACCAGTTCGCTGATTCTATAATATAGAACAACATAGAATGGGGCTTTTTGACCTTGCTACATGCGACATTATTAATCCAATTGCCCAGTAACGTCGATAAAGTTGTTAGTCTCATTTGCGAGGAGATCTCAAGTCAAAGTCATAACAAATTATTTTTTTCCGAGTCCCATAAGGTCTGAAACATTTCACACCATCAACATTATACGCAATTAAATCAATATTCTTGAGGTTAGTCCTTCTATCTTTCAGTCCTTCGACACACTGGGATGGATCCATTCAAACTCATCATCCTCACTCCCATGCAGATTCTTCAGCAGATTCCCTTCATTATCATAGGGCAGACTAAACCCAATGGGTTTAATGATGTCCTCGAAGGCTATCGCGGGTCGAATGTCAGCGAATCTGTGCATTTCCGATTCATCCCAGATCTTGTAGTAGAACCTACCACTTGGCGGTGCGAAATACTTGCCATAACACCTGTTTCCTCTGATTCGTGCTTTGGTACCGATGGGATCTATGATAACATCGGCAGCAACAGGTATCCTTACCAAGCATTTTTCCAATTTCAGGCCTGATCGCTCGTATCGCCGTACCATTTCTGTCTCACCGCCACCACTTGAGTCAGCGACAGTTTGTTTGCCAGTTCCTTCCCATGGGCCCAATCTTTGCCAGATTCCTTTACGGGCGAAGGTTACAATGCCTGCGCCATCCACCCCGGAAGCAGACTGTCGGCATTCCGAAATACCGGCCGTATTCTTACGTCATTATATCGGCAGCGACTTTCGAGGCCCCAAACAAGCTGTGTGTGCTCTGGTCAATAGGACAATTCTCATCAATTCCTTCGTAATCTTCTGGTCTGGCATAGACCCATCTTTTCTCCAGCTCGACCAGTGGCAGCCTATTTGGTGCACCACCGTACACCTTGTTTGTGCCCATAAAGATAAAAGGCGCATCCGTTGCGTAACGCCGTGTGGCTTCCAGCAGATTCATGGTGCCCACGGCATTTACATCAAAGTCATCGAACAGCCGATCTTTCGCCAAATCATGTGATGGCTGCGCTGCACAGTGGATTATCGCGTCTACTTTATGGGTTTTGAAAAAGTCAAGTATCGCACGCCGATTCCGAATATCTATGTCGAAGTGCCCAAAGCGCTTCGTAGAGACCAGCATCCGTTTCAAGTTCCATGTTGTATCGCCACCTGGTCCAAAAAAGTCAGCTCGCATGTTGTTGTCAATGCCCAGAACCCTATGACCTCGAGCATCAAAGTATGCGACTACCTCTGAGCCAATCAATCCACTGCTTCCCGTCACCAAGAGCTTCATATATACTACCTCGTACAAAAACCTTCCATTTCTACAGTGTTTGCAGAACTTAGAGTTCCTAAATCCTTAACGATATTGGCTTAAAGTTGTAATGTGACAAAGTCAAGTTAATAACTTACTAAATAGATCTAAATATTTTTTTGCTGTGTATTCTATCTTGAAAGGATTATCCCTTATCCTTTCAGCAATTGAAAAATAACCAACTTTTAATCTTTCAACGGCGTCTAGTAGATTATCTTTATATTCAACACCATGTTCTTTCGCTATCTCCTTGGTGCCACCTGAGTCTAAATAAATAATGGGCAGACCACAATTGATTGCTTCTAAAACAGCATTAGAACAAGTATCATCCTGGGCAAATTGTAAAAGACAATGGCAGTTCTTTAACATTTTTGCCAATCTTTTTGAGTTCACAGGAGGATAGACTCTTATGTTCTTGAATTTCCAACCCTCTGGAATATTCCCAATTAGGTCAACAGTAAAATCCTGACTTGTGTCCAAAATCTTATCGAATTCTTTATAATAATTGAATCCCTTTTTTATGTTACTGGACCATGTAGATACAACCAATTTCAATTTCTCCTTTCCATTCCAGTATTCTTTCCCTTTTTCGTTGAAAACATCTGTATCAACGCCATTATAGATAACAGTATAATTTGTATTGTCATAGCTGTCATGTTGGAATTCTTTGATACTGTAGTGGCTTTGAAAAATAGAATGGTCTATGTAAGGCTCAAATTCTAATTGCATTTTATTATATTTTCTTCCCCATTCACCTCTCTGCAGAGAGCCCACTTTCCTATGTATTATAGGAATACCTCGTTCTTTAATCTTCCTTAAATCTTCTATTGAAGCATCATGAGATTCATAAGGTCCAAGCCATGCATTTATGAAGGCTATGTCAAAGTTGTCATTGAAATTTTGAGTTATCTTTACGCCATTTTTCTTGAACTCCTTAACCAGTGCTGTTAGAAATTGATTTCCACCGCCCCAAGGGCTCTTTCGAAATTTATGATTCAAACAAATTCTCATATGAATATCGTAGTTATCTTTTTAACCCCCCCCCCTTTCTTCTTTGCAATGATTCCAAATCCAGTAGTAAATCTATTAAAAAACTCATGTTCCTTAAAATACGACTTCTGTTCAAGCTCAAATGCCTTCTTTTCCCCCCACGCAATAGCTTTATGAAACAATCTTCTCATTAATTTATTTCTTGGTTTTCCCTCTTTTTGCATTTCATAAGCAAAAGACTTTATCATATTTGCCAAGACACTAAAAAACAAACCCTGTTTTTCCATAACAATATTAGAAAAACCAATTTCTTCGAGAACAGTTTTCCAGTAAAAATCGGTATACCTTCCATAATCATATGGATCCGGATGGATAGGGAACATAAAAGGAACGCACAAGAGCAAAATTCCTCCGGGCTTTAAGACCCGGTAAGCTTCACGAAGAACTGCTTTTGGGTCAAGAACATGCTCTAAAACCTCAGAACAGATAACCCCATCAGAAATACCATCTTCAACATTAATATTTGTCGCATTACAAAGATAGTCCGGCTCTGTTTTCTTGTCTATATTTGCATATTCAACTCTAAAGTCGTACTTCTCAATATCAAACTGCCCCCGCTTGGCTTTCTTCTTACCTCCAATATCTAAAATTTTTCCCTTTTTAGGGAAATATGAAATACTGCCGGCGTAAAATTCATCCACATAATAACGGCGAACAGAATAAAACATATTTTGAAAACATGGCTCTATAAGGTTAGTTTTGCCCATCTTGGACAAAATACATTTTCTGCCGAATTTGATCCATTCTTCCGGCAAAGTTTTCCCTTTAAAATTCCCCTTCCCTTGAGACTTGACAACCCCTCTACCAAGATGCAGAAAAAAGATTTGATTGTTCTCATCAAAAGAACGGTCCACATGCAACTTTTTTAACGGAGAACTATCTGGAATCAACCGAACCAGGCTGGGGTCATGCAAGGTATTGGGAAAGGCAAAAATATCAAACCCCGCTTTCCGAAGATTTACAGTGACCAAATCTCCGACATCGTGGTCAGGTAGTTGAGGGAGGAAACTTAGTTTTAGCTTCTTAAGAATTTGAAAGTCTATAATACAGCCCAGTATATGCAAAGTACCCTCCGCAACTCTTGCCTTATCTAATCTGACTCCGACAGCTTTGATCCTATCATCCATTTTTGATAACATAGTTGACAACCACCTATCTCGACATACTATTGTATCTTGATGAAGTGTCATTATATATTGAGTTTCTTTATCTATGACGCTAGAAGCCAATTCTAACCCAACTCCATTATCGTAGCTTCCCATTTCAATGTGTCGAGAACGATTGAAGATGATATTTATACCTGGAAACTTACAGAGCCAATTTATACTTTCCTCCGGAGAGTTGTTGTCAACCACCCATAACTCATGTTCTTCCGGTGTACATTTTTGAATGCTTCGCAAACAAGTTTCAAGAATTTCTCTGGTTAGTTTGTTTGGTGAATAGGAGATAACTATTAGTCTAGTTGAAGTCTTATTGTTTGATGCCTCTCTTTTGACATAAACATTGTATTCGTTTCCCTCAACAACTATATTTTGATTTTCTAATTGATTCAACAACTTTTCCATGACTTATTTTTTCCCAATAATCAATATACTATCGCACCAATCAATACGGTAAATGCAATTAACATATCTTGACAGTATTATTTCTATGATTCCCTTGGGATGCTTTTTACTGTACCGAGCTATTTCAATCACCTCAAGATTTGCGTACCTATATAGCATATAAAGAGCCTTATGATCCCAATTTGCTAGATGGGTTATGTCTCCTTTATCTTACCGGATGTTGAATGTTTGGAACAGTTGAAATGAAATGCTCGAATTTCATATATATTGCGACAGCCAACGCACAAGCATTCTATATCTGTTTTACAGTTTACTTTCTCTATAAGTTTGCTCAAGAAATATTTCGTTCTGACAGAAGACGTATCTTGGTCTTTTTTTGATAGCGTTCTATCCAATTGGCATCTCAAGCATTCTTGATACTCTTCATTCCGACATTTCACTATACCAAATAGTTCCTTCTCATATTTTTCACCTCGACATTTCTTCTCAATTTTCGGCCCGACTATTCTTCTTAAGATTGTATTCATAATTTCTCTAACTTCCATTCTTCTTCGGCATGGACAATTCCTCTCTCAAGCAAACTGCCAGTTACCTTAAAAGACCCCTTAGGTAAAATTCTTTCATATGTTTCTCCTGTAGCACTATTCCGGATAGCAACATTAGATATATAAATTCCTGGCATAAGATGGTGTCTTTTGTATTGCACAATAACTCGGTATTTTCCTTTGTTCAATTGTCTAAATCTAACCTTGTTATTATCATCACTTATAGACCAAATACAATTTCTCTTTTGCTCATCGAGGATTCCCATGGAAAAAGATAAGTTCTCAACATCTTTTCCCAGTCTAAAATCACAGAATTGATTCAGTGGCTCATCCATGGGAATAGAATCGATCTTTTCAGCCTTATCATTAAGTATTCCTGAATCTATGTATTCAATTTCCCCTGAGGAAATTCTGTCTTCCAAGCCCTCTGCTTCCTTTTCTTTCATTGATTCTAATCTTAAATTTCTCACGATCTCATGATATTTCACTATTCCCCTAAAAGTATCTCCGTAGTAAACTGGTCTGCCATGAGAAAGAATCATCACTTTAGAACAGATTATACGAACTTGTGCCAGGTTATGCCCAACAAAGACAACTCCTTTTGCTTTTTTTCTTAATTCTCCAAGATACTTGAAACATTTATTCTGAAAACTCAAGTCCCCTACCGCAAGTATCTCATCAATTAGCAAAATTTCTGGCTCACAATGAATTGCGACAGCAAATCCAAGTCTCACAAACATTCCGCTTGAATAAAATTTCACCGGCACATCAATGAAATCACCGATATCTGCAAATTCTACTATTGAGTCAAATTTCTCATCTACTTCTTTTTTTGTCATTCCCAGTATTGCGGCATTGATGTAAACATTTTCTCTTCCTGTAAGCAATGGATGAAAGCCCGCACCTATCCCTATCAATGCTCCCACTCTACCCTTGACAGTAATTTTGCCTTTATCGGGCCAGAAAATACCATTTAGAAGTTTAAGCAGTGTAGTTTTCCCAGAACCGTTAGGACCAATAACTCCTAGCGTTTCCCCCTTTTTTACCTCAAAAGAGACGTCATCTATGGCCCAGAACTCGTCCTTTCGTAGGTTTTCAGAATGGGAACTCATCCCCAGCACATTTCTTCCAATGTCCTTTATCCCATACAACATAGACCTCTTTAGTGATTTGCAGTATTTCTTGGAAACATCTTCTATTTTTATGACAATTCCATCATTCATTCTAGATTCTCTCTGCAATTCTTGTTTCCGTTAAATGGAAGGCGATTAAACATATTAGGAAAATAATGAGTGATATAGCACTTGCAATCAAAAAGCCTTTCAATTCCGGAACTTTCCCCATTAACACCAGGTCTCTGGGCGCTGAAACTAAATAATATAGTGGGTTATACTCCGTAATGCGGGCAAGTATTCCTGTCGTTGGTTTGACATATAGAATAGGGGTTAAGAACATCAAAAATGTCATCAGCACTGAGAGCATATTTCCAATGTCTCTCACCACTCCATTTAGAAGTGATAAAATAAAACCAAGCCCAAGAGTAAGCAACATTATGGGAATTATCATCAGGGGAACCCATAAAATTGCTATGCTCGGTGTAATCCGATAAGAAGCAAATAATATACCCACCAAAACAAATTGAATAAGAAATGACACTATTGATTGGCCGGTAGAGGCAATTACCAGGGCTTTCTTGGATAAATTAATCTTTACTATCATCGAACCGGCCTTTACCAATGAATTTGAACTGGCAATGAGCCCTGTTGAAAATAGCTGCCAGAATGCCATACCTAATATAGCATAGATTGGATAAGGTACGTTAATGTCACCAATGGTAAATATACCGGAGCGGTTCAAAATGATAAATGTACCAACGCTAACAAGCGGTATAATCAATGCCCACAAAACTCCAATGAATGATTGTTTGTATATTGCAAAAAAATCCCTTTTGAATAACTGATAAGTAAGCCACCTATTCTTTTTCAATTCATCATAAATCTCGCCAAAAATAGATAGATAGCCTTTTTTTAGGGAATTGTCCGGTTCGTAGGTAGTACTTTTTTCACTCATTTGCTAATTCACCCATTTAGTTTTCCAGAATCTTCTCGATAGTCCTTGCTATCTCTTTGATCTCTTCCTCTCTCAGGGTTAGCCCTGAGGGTAAATACAGCCCCTGTTTGGCTATCCTTGCAGCCACAGGATAATGTTCACCAACAAAAAGTCCCATTTTATGAAATGCAGGCTGCTCATGCATGCCTGTGAAAAATGGGCGAGTTTGAACCCCTTTTTCTAATAACCTCTGTCCGAATTCCTCAGCGTTCATCCCTCTCTTTTCATCTAAAACAATGCCATACATCCAGTAGACATTTTTTGCCCACCGTCTTTCTACGGGCAGCTGAAGATAAGGAAGATGTTCAAGGAGTTCAGTATACAGTCTTCCAATTCTTCTCTTTATACTAACGTGCTCGTCTATTCGCTCTAATTGTGCAAGTCCTATGGCTGCCTGAATGTTGGTCATCCTGAAGTTGTAGCCAAGTTCTTCATGGTAAAATCTGCGTTGAGGGATAAACCCCAGGTTTCTTAACCTTCTCAGTTTTTCATTTAATTTATCATCGTTTGTTAATACCATACCTCCCTCACCGGTGGTTATTGTCTTATTGGCGTAGAAACTGAAACAACTTACATCACCAAAGCCTCCACATTTCCTACCTTTATATTCTGCTCCGATAGCTTCGGCTGCATCTTCGACTATGTATAGATTATGCTTTTTGGCTATTTCTATTAGCGGGTCCATATCTACGGGATGTCCATAGATATGAACTATCATAATTGCCCGGGTTTTGTTAGTTATTCTCTCTTCTATTTGATTTACACTTATATTCCAGGTGTCTGGCTCGCAATCCACTAAAACAGGTTTAAGATTGTTATATATGCAAGCTAAAGCGCAGGAAATTATGGTGAAGGTAGGCATTATGACTTCGCTTCCCTCTGGTAGATCCAGAGCCCTGAGAGCCAGTATCAAGGCGTTTGTTCCATTATTGACCGCTATTCCATATTTCATATCAATATAGGCGGAAAATTTTTTCTCAAATTCTTCAATGAACTTACCTGCAGATGATATCCACCCTGTCCTTAGACATTCGCTAACGTATTCAAACTCTTTTTTTCCTATTAAAGGTTCGTTTACCGATATCATCATTCTATATCTTCAAATACTTCTTTATCATTCCCTTTATTTGAATAGGGGCCTTGCTTAACCTCTATCATTTCTATATCTTCAAGTATCTTGAAGCCGTGTCCCCCGCTACAGAGTAAAATTAAATCCCCCGCGGATAACCGTCTCGATGTTATGTATTTTTTGTTCTCTGTGTACAGGTTGACTACTATTCTTCCTTTTCTTATGAACAGCACTTCCTGGGTAAGGGTTACCTTTCTATCAATTTGTTTATGAATGTGCGATCTTATCACACTTCCCTTCTTGTGAGGAAGATAGCCAAGCTGCTGTGAAAAATCAGGTGGACTGAAAAATACAACGCTATCTGAAGCATAATTTGACCGCACTATTATAGCGATCAACTTTCCTTTATGTTTAATCTCTTCGTATGCTTTTATATCCATTGCGACCCCTCTAAGACCAAAGATTGAGGTTGAGGTTGAGGTTGAGGTTGAGATTGAGATTGAGGATAAGCCTTAACCTTAGTCTTGTCCTATATTTTTCCTATACCACTCTATGGTTTTCCTTAGTCCTTCTTCAAATGGTATTTTTGCCTTGAAGCCAAATTCCTTTTCTGCCTTTGTTGTATCTAAACGCCTTCTTGGCTGACCATCGGGCTTGGAAGTATCCCAGGTGATTTTCCCGTCAAAACCGGTTAACTCAGCAATCAAGTAGACTAGCTTTTTGATTGAAATTTCAAATGCTATCCCAATATTTACCGGATCAGATTTATTATATTTTTCGGTTGCCAGAATAATTGCTTCGGCGCAATCTTCCACATATAGGAACTCACGGGTTGGCTTTCCTGTTCCCCAAATGGTTATTTCTTTATCACCATTCTCTTTAGCATCAAAACATTTCTTTATCGTGGCTGGAATTACATGCGAAGATTTGGGATCAAAATTATCTCGGGGACCATATATATTTACTAGCAGCAGGTGTATAGAGTTAAATCCGTACTGCTTCCTATACGCTTGTGATTGAACTAAAAACATTTTCTTCGCCAGCCCATAAGGGGCGCTAGTCTCCTCAGGATAGCCATTCCAGACATCCTCTTCTTTGAAAGGAACAGGAGTAAATTTGGGATAACAACACACAGTACCTATGCCTACAAATTTTTCCACACCAAATCGCCTTCCCACCTCCATCATCTGCACACCCATTATTAAGTTATCATAAAAGAACTTGCCGGGATTGGCCCGATTGGCTCCAATACCTCCCATTCTTGCGGCTAGATGCATCACAATATCGGGTTTTGAATCCTGGTAAACTCTCCTAACTGCTTCCATTTCCACAAAGTCGTAGTCTCTGCTTCGAGGAACAAACATATTTTGACAATGGCGCTTTCTTAGCTTCTCTACTAAATGAGTGCCTAGAAATCCAGCTCCACCAGTAACTAAGACTCTTCTATCTTTCCAGAATGACATATTGCAACTCCATAGATCAAGACTAAGACCAAGGCTTAGGCCAAGGTTAAGGTTAAGAAAAGAGCAAGGTCAAGGTTAAGGCTGAGGCTGAGGCTGAGATTGAGATTTATTCAAAGATGTAATCAAAAAATTCAATTCTTTCCATATTTCTTCTATGAGAACTATGTTTTCTGTGAATTCCTTCTGGGTAAAATAGCCTGTACGATGTCCATAAATCATATGGTTTTTTGTCTCAGATAGAGAACCACGGGAATCATAATAGAAATTCAATTTATTCTTGGTGTGTTTTCGCCCAAATCCTTCAGCTATATTCCCTGGAACAGATAGTCCTGAGCGTCGAATCTGAGAAGTCAAACCAAAATCTTCTTTTTTAGGAAGCTTTTCCGTAAGATCAAAAATCTTAACTGCTAAATTCATAGCTTTCTGCCATACCGGCATCTCTTCAAACGAATGATACCTCATCTTGACCTCAGCCTTAACCTCATCCTCGCCCTCAATCCACCTTCCACCATCTATCAGGAAATGTCTCTTCCAAGATTTTGTCGCCTTCGCCTATTGATTTCAATCCTGCCTTTCTCATGTCCGAATCCACCATTATTCTCACCAATTCTTTAAACCTTATCTTCGGCTGCCAGCCTAACTCTCTTTTCGCTTTGGTTGAATCAGCAATCAGTTCCTGAACCTCGGTGGGCCTACAATACCGGGGATCAATCTTTACATACTTCTCCCAATCAAGACCTGCGTAAGAGAATGTTTCTTCTACAAATTCCTGCACCGAATGAGATTCGCCAATGCCCAGAACAAAGTCTTCCGCTTTATCGTTTTGAAGCATTTTGTACATAAACTCTACATATTCGGGAGCAAATCCCCAATCTCTTTTAGCCTCAAGATTGCCCAGATAAAGATACTCTTGTTTTCGGGCCAGAATGGCGGCAATAGCCCGGGTGATTTTCCGGGAAACAAAGGTTTCTCCGCGACGGGGACTTTCATGGTTAAAGAGAATGCCACCACAGGCAAAAAGGTGGTAACCCTGGCGATAGTTTATAGTTGTCCAATGTGCATAGACCTTGCTGCAGGCATAGGGGCTAAGGGGCTCAAAAGGGGTGTCCTCATTTTGAGGTGGTTGTGATCGGCCGAACATCTCGCTGCTGGATGCCTGGTAGAACCTGATTTGGTTTCCACTTCTTCTTATTACCTCCAACAATCGTGTAGTACCTAAACCAGTAACGTTTCCGCTGTATTCGGGTATATCAAAACTTACTCTCACATGGCTTTGTGCTCCCAGATGATAAACCTCATCTGGTTTGATATTATAGATAATATTGGAGATCTGCTCAGAGTCGGAAAGATCCCCATGGTGAAGGAAAAGTCGGGCGCCGGGTTTATGAGGGTCTACGTATATGTGATCGATACGAGAAGTATTGAAGGTGCTGCTCCGTCTTGTGATGCCATGAACCTCATATTTCTTGCAAAGGAGGAACTCTGCCAGGTAAGAACCATCCTGTCCGGTGATGCCAGTAATGAGCGCTTTTTTCACTTGACCACTCCTCTTTTCTTTCTAAGCACTAGTTCCATCATTCTTGTATTACTGCCAATTCTTTCGGCTCTATCAAAGAAGATATTCTGATAGAAGAGCCTGTGCTCAGAGAAGATATATCTTCTCTCGACTATTCTTTACATTCCCGGTGGCATTGCGAGTATCGAAGACTAGCTTTGCCTCTTGCGCAATTTCTTCATACTGGTAAGAACTGTGGTCGGTAGCGAGGATAACTATGTCGGCTCTTTTTAGAGCACCCTTACTCAGCTTTATAGACTCATACTTTCGGCTTTGAAGGAAAAAACTGGAAATATAGGGATCGTGGTAGCACACCTGGGCCTTTTCCTCTTCCAGTAATTCTATTATTTTCAAAACAGGCGACTCTCTGATATCTCCCACATTCTTCTTGTAAGTCACTCCCAGAATAAGAACTTTCGCTCCATTCAAGCATCTCTTGTGTTTGTTCATAAGCTGGCGAACTCGATCAACTACATAATACGGCATACGGTTGTTTATCTCAGCCGCCAGTTCAATGAATCTAGTACTGAAATCGTACTCTTTTGCCTTCCAGGCTAGGTAAAATGGATCAATAGGTACGCAGTGTCCACCCAGGCCCGGCCCCGGGTAAAAGGGCATAAAGCCATAAGGTTTGGTTTTTGCTGCCTCAATTACTTCCCAAACGTTGATTCCCATTCTGTTGCATAAAAGAGCCATCTCATTAACCAGAGCAATATTCACATTTCGAAAAATATTCTCCAGAAGTTTCTCCATCTCGGCAACTCTAGGAGAAGAGACAGAATAAACCTTTTCTTTCACTACCTGTTCATAAAGGATTCTGGTCAAATAGGTACATTTTTCTGTTACCCCACCCACGACTTTGGAGATATTGCTCATTCTGTATTCTTTGTTTCCCGGGTCTATTCTCTCGGGAGAATAAGCCAGATAAAAATCCTCTCCTACCTTAAGACCGCCTCTTTGCAGTCTGGGTAAAATCATCTCTTCTGTGGTTCCCGGGTAAGTAGTACTCTCCAACACAACCAGTTGTCCCTTGTGGAAATAACGGGTGAGTTGCCTAGCAGCAGCTTCTATGCACTGAGTATCCGGCTCCTTGTTCTTGGTTAAGGGAGTGGGAACACAGATGCAAATGACATCTACTTCAGAAATTATCTCAAAGTCTTGCGTGGCTCTCAGTTTCTTTTGTTTTACTACTCTTTCTAAGTCAAGGTCTATGATATCGGGAATGTAGCTTTCTCCCTGATTGACCATATCCACCTTTCTCTTTTTCTTTTCTATTCCTACAACCATAAAACCAGCCTTAGCCTTTTCTACAGCCAGGGGGAGCCCTACGTATCCCAATCCTATTACCGCTATTTTGGCTTGCCTATTCCTTAGCCTCTTCTCTAACGTCTGCATCTAATACTCTCTCCCTGGAAATGTTGCCCTTTATCTCTATGACTCAGTATTCGTACTACATATTTGATACTATTGCATTGGCAGCTTCACTTACTTTCAAATAAGCTATCCAGCATTTCCTCAGCAAACTGATGAATTTGCTTCACGCTCTCCAATCTCTTTAAATATAGTTTTGCCGTCTCCTTTTCTCCCCCATCGTCTTCTTCTGCCTTTCTCACCAGATTCTCAGTTGTGTCTAATG
>SDBS01001228.1_pt1 | contig 26151 bp, 21 predicted proteins | sample 2277091 | NCBI WGS metagenome assembly SDBS01 (sample SAMN10404972, study PRJNA504765) | marine sediment metagenome | isolation source: marine sediment core GS10_PC15, 163 cmbsf | place: Arctic Ocean: Southern Knipovich Ridge | collected 2010
TCGCACTTAATTTGTAAATGTTTATATAAAATAACAAAAAGATGAAGTCAGTGCGTACATTCGCAGTAATCCACCAAACGAAGCGACATACACTGTGATTGATTTTAGCATGACAATTTTTGACCACCACACACTCAAGGGAGCACTCTCAATCAACTATGATTTCAACATACGCATTACACTTATCAAACAACTAGCGATAAAAGGCTTAACTGATAATATTTATATATATAATAACAAAGGCGAGGTTATTTTCTCTGCAAATCCTTCTCAGCCACTAAAGAATTTTATTGCATACAACAGTCGTTCGTTACTTAAGTCATTCCCACTTAAGCCTGGATATCATTCTCAAAAAATTAATGGCAACATTTTTGTGGCGTCTGATATTTCCGGCATTCACTCGGGCATCTTACTTGTAACCAGCAAACAGACAATTCAAAAATATTTAAATCTATTTTTTAGACCCATGCTGCTCATCTCTGTTTCCAGCTTTATTTTAATTATTTTGATGAGCTTATTTACACTATGGATTATTGTCAAGGAATTTAAATCTAAAGAAAAATACATCAGCAATTTACTTTACTTAATGCAAAACATGCTGGTTATCGTAGATAAAAAATCAATGATAATCACAAGAACAAATATCGCTATAGAGAAAAAACTACGCTACGAACCTAACGAACTTATTGGGCAATCTATCAGAACATTACTTCCAAGCGAAGATATGTTTCAACAAGTTAATTCGGAAATAGCATTAAATCATGGAATAAAAAATATTGAATTCTCTTATATAGCCAAATCAGGCGAAACAACCCCTGTTTTATTTTCCACTTCAACCTTTGGAGACAGCCTGATCTGTGTTGCCCAAGACATTACCGAACAAAAACGAACTGAAGCTCAATTAGACTTTATGGCACGCCATGACCCTTTAACAAAACTAGCTAATCGTAAAGCACTCGATTCGTTTTTCGCCCATGAAATACCACGCGCTGAACGACATCAATTAAAATTTGCAGTGCTTGCCACAGATTTAGATAAATTCAAACCGGTTAACGATACATTTGGCCACGAAGTTGGTGACAAGATCCTGAAAGAAATCTCAAAAAGATTTATGAATGTTGTTCGTCAAGAAGATTTCATTTGCCGTACTGGCGGTGATGAATTTTTGATTATTATAACACAACTTGCAAACGAAGCCGATGCTGTTTCGATTGCACAAAAAATCATTCAAACCATCAACAAACCTTATAAAATTGACAATCATGACATTGAAACTGGCATCAGCATTGGCATCGCATGCTTCCCTACTGATGGCAACAATAAAAAAGATTTGCTCATCAATGCAGACAAAGCAATGTATGTCGCTAAAAAAGAAAAGGGAAATACCTGCGTTTTATACAGCACCTTAAAACACAAATAAACCTAAGAACTACCCACAACTCTTACTAGCAATCTCAAACACTGCTTTTGATAATTTTGAACGAGAGAGAATGCGCTGCAACTGCTCTTGTATTAAATTCTTTCTAATTGGATCATAACGCTTCCAGTTTGTCAGCGGCTCTAGCAAACGAGATGCAATTGACGGATTAAATTCATCAATTTCAATAATTTTATCCGTCAAAAGCTGATAACCTTCACCTGATTTATCGTGGAAACAAACAGGATTTTGGCGAGAAAAATTACCCAAAAGCGCATAAACACGATTGGGATTTTTAAGATTAAAGCTAGGACGCTTCATCAGTTGCTTGATTTGTTCAATCGTATTTGGCAAAAATGAAACTGCCTGAACTGCAAACCATTTGTCTAATACGAGCGGATCATTTTGCCATTCATTATAAAACTTATTGAATATTTCTTCACGTTCTGTGCACGTAATATTATTTAGCGCAACTAAGGCAGCATACTTATCTGTCATATTATCAGCTTCTTCGAATTGTTTCAGACAAAGTGAAATAGCCTCTGGTTTATCGGACTGAACAAGGTAATCCAGACAAACGTTTTTTAATCGACGCTCTGAACTATCAATTGCACTATATTCATAAGGATTATTCGAACGATTTTTATGATACACCGATAAAAACTTTTGATAAAAGCGATCTGCAATTTCACGACGCATAAATTCTCTTGCAGAATGATTTCTATCAACATCAACTAATGTTTGTTTTGAGGCAACGAGATTTTCAGAAGGAAAAACAAGCATTTTGGCAATTAACGCTTTGTCGAATGTTTCGTTTTCCAAAACACTGACATACGCATCAAAAAACATATCTGATACTTCAAGCTTAACATCATCTTCAAGATGTTTTATTAATTGATTTAGAACACGTAAAGCATAATTTTGAGAGGCATCCCATCGCACAAATGAATCTGAATCATGCGCCATTAGAAAAGCAAATTCAGAGTCACGGTATTGATATTCCATAATGACAGGCGCTGAAAAATTCCGTAAAAATGAAGGGACTGGTTTTGCTTTGATATCTGTAAAAACAAAGAGTTCTTCCTCTCTCCTAATATCTAATACTTTTGTGCCACAATCAATTTTTTTCTCGCCACCCAAATTGAGGGGCAAATCATTTCCTGAAATATCGAGTAACCCCATCGCTAGCGGAATTTGCATCGGTTGTTTTTCTTCCTGGTCTGGCGTTGGCGGGCAAACTTGACTCACTGCCAAATGCCACTCGTTTTTTTCTTCATAATATTTTGAGGCAAGATACAATGTTGGCGTCCCTGCTTGCTTATACCACAATCGAAACTGCGCCAAATCCATACCACTTGACGCCTCCATCGCATTAATAAAGTCTTCACAAGTCGCAGCAAAACCATCGTGCCTTTCGAAATAAAGATCAGCGCCTTGACGAAAAACTGATTCGCCAAGCAATGTATGTAACATGCGAATCACTTCTGCACCTTTCCGATAAACAGTCATCGTATAAAAGTTATTAATTTCAATGTATGATTCTGGACGAATAGGATGTGCCAATGGCCCCGCATCTTCGGGAAATTGTGTTTCGCGCAACATTTCTACTTCATCAATACGGCCCACTGCTCGAGAGCTAATATCTTCAACAAAACATTGGTCACGAAAAACTGTAAATCCTTCTTTTAAACAGATCTGAAACCAATCACGACAAGTTACACGATTACCAGACCAATTATGAAAGTATTCATGCCCAACCACTCTATCGATATTATTATAATCAAGATCTGTAGCAGTTTTTGGCTCAGCTAAGATATATTTCGCATTAAAAATATTTAAGCCTTTATTTTCCATTGCGCCGAAATTAAAATCATGTACAGCAACAATCATAAACAAATTAAGATCATATTCGCGCCCGTATTTCTCTTCATCCCATTTCATCGCCTTCTTAAGCGAGCCCATCGCATAAATACATTTTTCACGATCGCCTAGCTCACAGAAAATACGCAATGTCACATTGCGCCCCGATCTCGTCACAAAATAATCTTCGATAAAATCCAACTTGCCTGCAACCATCGCAAATAAATAACAAGGTTTCGGATGTGGATCTACCCATTTAAACCAGTGCATTTCTGAAGCCAGCTCACCCGAATCAACTAATTCACCATTTGACAATAAAATTGGATATTGTTTTTTATTAGCAGCAATTGTAACTGTATATTTTGATAAAACATCTGGCCGATCAAAAAAATAAGTGATGCGACGAAACCCTTCTGATTCGCATTGGGTACAAAAAATATTATTCGTTTTATAAAGTCCAGATAGTGCCGTGTTTTCTTGCGGTTTAATTGAAGTTTTAATCTCTAAAACGAATTTTTCGGGGACTTCTAAGATTGTGAGAGATTTGCCATCAAGCTGATATTGCGAAGATAACAACACTTGATCATTTATCTTAACGGACAACAGTATTTGCTCTTCACCATCTAAAACAATTTTATCAAGTAATTTTTCTGATTCGGGATTTCTTCGAATCGTTAATTGCGAAGTCACGATCGTCTCAACTTCACCTAGTTCAATATATAAGTTAACTTGATCAACAAGATAGCTTGGCACCTTATAATCTTTTAACAATTTTGCTTTTGAATGGGCTGCTTGATTCATTTTATCACTCTCATCATGGGAATTTAGTTTCGATATAACACATCACATAAATTAAATTAATATGCTGTTTTCATCCTGAAAGTTTTATTGGGGGAACGCACCGTTCTCTAAAATCGGATCCAAGCACGCTTGAATGGATGGTATCATTTACATCTGTTTAATTCAATACATACGATATCTAATCTTCAACTTCGTTCGACTGAATAGCGGTCACGGCAATGGTATAAACGATATCTTCTGGCGAAGCACCTCGTGATAAATCATTGACTGGCTTTTTCAAACCTTGTAATACTGGACCTATACAAATGATATTATTCGTGCGCTGAACTGCCTTATATACAATATTGCTAGTATTTAAATTTGGAAAAATATACACATTAACTTTTCCCGCTATTTCACTGTCTGGCGCTTTTAACTTTGCCACAAATGGATCCGATGCAGCATCATATTGCAATGGACCTTCAATTTGTAACTTAGGTCGCTTTTTATGAACAAGTTTTACCGCCTTTTCAATATTGCTCACATCTTCTCCGGAGCCTGACTTTTCCGTTGAGAAACTCAACAAGCCAATACGCGGTTCAAAACCAAATAAAGCCGCCGTATCTGCTGATTGAATAGCAATATCCGCCAAATCTTCAATACTTGGGTTACGATTAACGGCGCAATCCGCATACAAAACTGTCCCGCCTAATAAACACATAAAAAACGAAGAAGAAACAATTCGCTGATCCTTTGAAGTTTTAATTAACTGAAGCGCGGGCCTAACCGTATCTGATGTTAGATGTACTGCACCTGAAACCATTCCATCAACATCACCTTGTTCAAGCATCATCGTACCCAACACAATTTCATTATTATGTAATAACTTACGAGCTGCTGCTTTCGTTAGCCCTTTGTGTTGACGAAGCACAAACATGGAATCAACATATTTTTCTGCAACTTCGGCAGGCTCAATAATTTCAATATCCTTGGGTAATTTAATTTGATTCTTCCAACAAATTTGCTTAATTTCATCTTTATCACCCAATAAAACACACTGTGCGATTTTACGCTCATGACAAATTGACGCTGCGCGCAATGTTCTAACCTCACTGCCTTCAGGCAAAACAATCCGCTTATTCAGCTTTTGAGCGCGCTCAACTATGCTGTGAAGAAAAAATGGTGGCGACAAAAAAGTGCAAGAAGGAGAATTAACGACTTCGGCGATCCAAGCTTTTGAAATATATTTTGTGACATGTTTCTTCACATAAGAAATTTTCTTTGATAACTTTACAAACGTATCAATCGACCCTAGCTTTCTTTCACGGCACCGATCAATCACATGCTTTCTCTCTTTATAAGCGCCATTAATTACATAACCCAAAACCTCTAACCCCAGTTTATTGTGATAAACATAAGTTAATGCTTCGATATTTTTCATTAAAAGTTGCTCAGGATCCGATGTTTGCGAGACGACAATAATGATTTTTGCTGAAAAAGCTTGTGCGACAACTCGATTCAAAAAGGCAACATACGATGCATATTGTGAATCATAATTAATACCCTGTATGACCGTAATATGCGGTGAGTCCTCACTTTTTTGCATGATACCTGTTTCACAGAATTTATTTGCAACTTTTTCCAAAATTTCAGACTCTCTTTCATTGCCAAGCAATTCTAAAACTTCTTGTAATAGTAATGGCTCTTGCGGCGAAAAATCAAAAAGACTTTTTACTGTAGCAAGTGATTCTTTAGCATCATTTACATCCAATGCAACTGGCTTAAAATAATCAACAGCGATACTTTCAGATTGAATTGCGTCAATAATCCCGCAAGTCACCATGGTTAAGCCAACTTTTTCAGCTACGGGAACTGTCATAATCGTATGTGTCATAGTGTCTCCGTTAGCATTTTTGTATCCTGAGCAATCATTAATTCTTCATTCGTCGGAATCACCATTGCAATTGGTGTATTATCTTTTGTAATAATACCATCAAAATTTACACCCTGCGCATCATTTCGTTGTTGATCAACTTCAAATTTCAATGCCTTTAAATGATTTAACACTTTCCCCCTAATAACTGGACTATTTTCGCCAATCCCTGCCGTAAAGACTACTGCGTCGAGCTTGCCTTCTAACGGCACCAAATATGACATAATGTATTTTGCTAATCGATAACAAAACATATCTTCTGCCAGCTTTGCCCGCTCATCACCTTTGCCTGCAGCTTCTTCGATTGTTCGCATGTCAGAGCTCAATCCGGAAATACCTAACAAACCACTTTCTTTATTTAAAAGACTTGTCGCCTCTTTGATATCGTAGTGCAATTCATTCACCAGAAACTCTGGCAAACTTGGATCAACATTTCCTGAGCGAGTGCCCATGACCAATCCCTCAAGTGGCGTCAAGCCCATACTCGTATCAACACTTTTTCCGTTTGCAATAGCTGTTACACTACAACCATTGCCAAGATGCGCAACGATTAAAGATAATTTATCTAAGGGATTCTTCAATAACTTTGCCGCTTGCGCAGAAACATAACGATAACTTGTTCCATGAAAACCATAACGGCGAATATGATGTTTCTCAAATAATTCATATGGAATTGCATAAAGATAAGCTTGAGCTGGCATCGTTTGATGAAAAGCTGTATCAAAAACTGCAACTTGTGGAAGAGTTGGGAAAGATTCTCGAATTGCTTCCATTCCTATAACATGTGCAGGATTATGCAATGGCGCAAGCTTGCTGCATTCACTAATTTTATTTAAAACATCATCGGTCACTAGAACAGATTCATAAAAATAATCGCAACCTTGAACAACGCGATGCCCGACTGCCATGATGTTATCGAGCAAATGATCAACTTCCATTAGTAATTCAATAATACGTTTTGCGGCCGAATGATAATCTATGTTGGGTAATTTTTGGGTTTGCTTTTCACCATGCTGCTTCCATTGAATGCTTGCTTCTTGCATACCAATGCATTGCACAAGCCCGCTTAAAATATTTTCAGTGGTGACTGGGTTTATCACGGCAAATTTAATCGTCGAACTACCGCAATTTAATACTAAAACAAAATCTTTTTTCATAACTCTCCAGACATCAGGTTATTTATAATATTGTCATCCCGCGGCTTGACCGCGGAATCCAAAAAAAAATATTAGGCCATTTTAGATCCCGCGGCCAAGCCGCGGGATGACGAACCTTGAGGTTTGTCACACCTGTTCGTGTTTTTTTGGCTTCTTATGATGATGAGGACCTTTCGGGCCTTCATCGGGTTCATTCACCATGTTGTTTGCAATTTGCTGAATCTTTGACGTTAATGTTTTAGACAGATTTGGATTTTTTGACTGTATTTTTTCGAGCAATTCTTCGAGCGCGGCCTTGATCACCTCATTTAACAAAACATTCCGGCTAACATCTTTCATGCTGGCCAAAGCATCAATTTGAGCTAAATTTAATATAGGTAATCGCACAGAAATTGTACGAGTTATAATCGCTTCTGGCGTCACATCACCTTCTAGCCCAGCAATAATCTTATCTAATCTATTTGTTTTATCAACGAGTTGGCTCATTTTTCCCTCCAAAGGTTGCAAACATCATAACTGAATCGTATAATGATTCATAAGTGAATCATTATACGATTCACCAACGAAGCAATTATTGGTGCAATCCAGAGAGAAATATAACATGCCAGCCACCCTAAAGACCATACTCTTGTTGATTTGCTCGAATATCTTTATGACATTCGCCTGGTACGCACATCTCAAAAACTTCGATCATAAGGCATTGTGGATTGCCGTCATTGCCAGCTGGAGTATTGCATTATTCGAATATACCTTTCAAGTTCCCGCCAATCGAATTGGTTTTGATACTGCTCAATCTGTTTTTGTACCATTTACCATTTTCTATATGAAGCAAGCACTAAGCTGGAACTTTCTTTACACCGGCATTTGTCTTTCTGGTGCCGTGTATTTTATTTTTTTCTAAAGAATCTTAACTCAAAGGAGAAACAACATGTTAAATAAATTTCTAGATCATATTAACAAATTTACGCTTAATGTCTTAGGTGCAGGTGGTGCCGTATGGGCCGCTTTTTTTGCCATACCAAACACCGCCATTAATTCTATCTGCAAAGATGAAACTTGCAGTCAGTATTATTATGAAAATGTCCATACGATCATCGTCATGACTTTAGCTTTGCTTGCAACCATTAATGCAGGCTATCAAGAATACAAGCCAAAACCAAGAGAAGGCCAGGCGGTGATATTATTGCCGTAGCACAAGAAATGTTATTTCATTTAAAAAGACCAGCTCTTATCATTTGTGCTTCATAATCCCAATATTAAAACCTACACAAAACAATCAGGCCCGCTTGACTTGAGTAATTTTACTCAATATACTGAGCAAAATTACTCAGCGCATTGAGCAATTTTGCTCAGTATATTGAGTAAAATTCAAATAACAAGGAGAAGCATGTTTAACCGCTTGATTTATAAAGAACTCTTCCATAGACTTGAAGAGCCGCGAAAGTTCATTCAAGCCCTATTTGGCCCTCGTCAAGTAGGCAAAACAACACTTATTCAACAAGTTGCTGATAAATTAGGCACTCCTTTTCACTATGCAACCGCAGACGAACCAACATTGAAAGATCGCACTTGGTTGTTACAACAATGGGAGACCGCAAGATTATTGGCGAAAGAAAATGGCCAAGCACTGCTCATTCTAGATGAAGTTCAAAAAATCACACAATGGTCAGAAACGGTAAAATTTTGCTGGGATGAAGACACTAAAAATCAATGTCCGCTTAAGATTGTTATTCTTGGCTCATCGCCCTTACTTTTACAGCATGGACTCACTGAAAGTTTAGCCGGTCGTTTTGAAATTATTCCTGTAACACACTGGACACTTCAGGAAATGCAAACGGCATTTAATTTTACACTGGACGAATATATTTATTTTGGTGGTTATCCGGGCCCCGCATCATTAATTAAAGATGAAAAACGCTGGCGGCAATATATTTCTGATTCACTTATCGAGACAACCATTTCACGAGACATTCTTCTCATGACTAGAATTAATAAACCTGCTTTATTAAGACGATTATTTCATTTAGGGTGTGAATATTCAGGACAAATTCTTTCATATCAAAAAATGTTAGGACAATTGCAAGATGCAGGTAACACAACAACATTGGCACATTATTTAAAATTGCTATGTAACGCAGGCATGGTATGCGGGCTTGAAAAATATAGCGGTAAAGCAATTCGCCAAAAATCATCTAGCCCAAAACTACTCGTTATGAATACTGCACTTATGACAGCTCACTCAAGTTACAATTTTTTAAATATTAAAAGTCATCCTGATTATTATGGACGTTTAGTTGAATCTGCTGTGGGCGCTTATTTATTTAACCAAGCCATAGGAAAAAATATCAATGTGTTTTATTGGAGAGAGGGCATTAAAGAAATTGATTTTATTTTAAAACAAGGAAAAGAAATTATTGGTATTGAAGTAAAAAGCAATATCAAGAAAAACTATTCATTGGGCATACGCGCATTTCAAGAAAAATTCAAAATTCAACGCATATTATTAGTTGGAGGAGATGGCATTCCGTTAGAAACATTTTTAAAAATGCCAATTGAGAAATTGTTTGATACATGAAAGTTACTACCCCTATAGACACCATCACCAATCCCGCTCTTCGCCGGTTTTCTCTTTTAACATCTCTAAAAACTTTTCATGCTCTGTGATTTCATCTGCATTTGGCTCGATGATATGTAAAGCAGCTCGAGAAGTTTCAGTGTTTTTTTCAACTTGCTTTGCAATGTAAGTTGTCTCTACTGCTTGTTCGCCAAATAAAGTCGCTTGACCACCTGTCATCGCGAGATAAACATGTGAAAGAATTTCAGAATCTAAAAGCGCACCATGAAGATCACGATTAATATGTTCGATCTGATAACGCTTTGATAAAGCATCTAAACTATTACGCTGACCTGGGTGCAAACGCCTTGCTAACTTTAATGTATCGAATATTTTGCAATATTTTGTTAATTTACCCAACCCCAACTTCGTCAATTTAAACTCATGATCTATGAAGTTAACATCAAAAGGTGCATTATGCGCAATCAATTCCGCACCTTTAATGTACTCAACAAACTCTTCAACAATATCTACAAATAAAGGTTTGTCTGCTAAAAACTCATTACTCAAACCATGCACAGCAAAAGCCTCAGGCCCAACTTCACGCTCAGGATTAATATAACAATGATATTTTCCACCCGTCAATCGCCTATTCACAAGTTCGACACAACCGATTTCTATAACGCGATGGCCTGCTTCTGGTCTTAATCCGGTTGTTTCAGTATCAATAACAAGTTGTCTCATAATTTTTCTCCTAAAAAGGTGTCAGAAAAAGGTGTCAGGCATTCGTTAAGTTCGCTAACTTGGTTTTTTTGATAAACACCTAAAGTTAACGAACTTAACGAATGCCTGACACCTTTTATAATTCATCGATTCCACGATTCGCTAACCGATCGGCTTCTTCATTTTCTTTATGTCCCGAATGACCTTTAACCCAATGCCAAGTAACTTCATGCCGAACCACTTCTTCATCTAATTGCTTCCACAAATCCACATTTTTTACTGGTTTTTTCGCCGCCGTTTTCCAATTTCTTTTTTTCCAATTTATCATCCATTCTGTTATACCAGTTTTGACATATTTTGAATCCGTCGTTAAATCAATTTTGCAAGATTGCTTGAGCGCGGCTAATGCTTTAATTGTCGCCGTTAACTCCATGCGATTATTCGTTGTATCTCGTTCACCACCATGTAACGTTTTTTTATGTTTATCATAATACAAAACTGCACCCCAACCGCCAACACCTGGATTACCTCGACAAGCACCATCTGTAAAAATTTTAACGACTTTTTTCATTTAATATACCTTTCCTAACAGGCTCAGCATAACCATTACGAATATTTACGGTGACTTTCTTCCATTTAGATCTTAAAGGCGTAGCAACAAATGTTTTTTTCTGAGCAACCAATAGATATACTCCCCCTAAAATTGGCAAACATGTTTTACAAAATCGTTCGAGAAAATGATATTTGTGATTTGGTCGTGAAGAAATAAAAGGGAAACGGTAGACCGCATGTTTTTGCTCAACCAACTCTAGGTTTAATAATTTTAACCAATCTTTAATTCGTGATGCGCGACGAAAACTTCCGGACCATGGCGCCAACTTCCCAAATGAAAATAAACTTCTCAACCCCCACAAACTCCAGGGATTAAATCCTAAAATAATTAAAAAACCATCTGACTTTAGTGCTTCTGATACATGACGTAAGATTTGATAGGGATCCTCGCTAAATTCTAATGTATGAGGCAACAAAATAGCATCAATACTGTCTATTAAAATTGGCAGCGACTCATATTGACCATAAATAGTCGTAAAATCATTCGATCGTTTTTGTTTGTCAGGCGTTAATATCATTCTGTTTTTTAATTGAGCATTTTCAATTAAGTCTGATTGATTAGCATCTCCAAGCATTAATAAGTAATCGCCCAACACATAACTCCAGGTGATTGCTAGCGAATCTTTTTCTGTTTCCAATAATGCACGCCCAAGTGGCTTCTTTAGCCAGCTTGATAACTGCTGATAGCGCGACAATTTTCGTTTCATAACATAAGCCTGGAACGTTAATTTTTCAATCCTAGAAACCGCGGTTGGGCGCGCTTATCTGGTGTAACAGGTTGATTTAGATGACGTAATCAAAATTTACGTTGTCACCTCATTGGTGATAAGTTAAATTTTGATATAGCCAGATGAATCAAGATGTTGCGCCAGTAAGTGTGATCCAGCTGCGGCTTCTAGGATTATAAAGTATTTTAGATCAAAATGACACGGTATCACAGAAACTGGGGACAGGCCTGCCCCCAGCAGACTTTCTTAGGACGAGAAACGCTGTCTTTTCGACACGCTATTTCGACACTCATCAACTTCACCACCTGAAGACCTAGAATGCTTATTTCTTTCCTGAATATTGGCGCAAGCTTCTGCAAGATAGCCATCAAAATCCTTAATACCTCTAAGTTCAATAGGTTGTTCTCGCATGACGACAGCCTCTGCTAATGCTGTTGCGCATTCATCAGTGAAGCGATCCAGAGTAAGATTAATTGTCTCGAGAGTTTGGTTGGCTTTTAAAGCCTCTGCGAGAACTTTATGTGCATCACCTATGCATAAGTCAAAACAATGTATACTAATTTCCGTCAAGGTTTCGTTGACTTTTAAAGCCTCTGCAATTGCTATTGCACCATCAAAATCTCTGCCAGAACAATCCTGAAATGGAAAAAAAATTTCCATCAGGGTTTTGTTGACTTTTAAAGCCTCGGCAATTGCTATTGTACCTTTAAGACCGACACTTTCATCATTAAGGAGTTCAATCGACGTCAGACTTGTATTCTTGAACGCATCAGTCAAAAAGAGGTGAAAATCTTCATCTTCGTCCGGTGGTCCATCTGAATTAGAAAGGAAATCTACTCCTAAAGATACTGATGCTACGACTGATTCTACGATTTCTCCCCAATTAGGTCTTTCTGATGATTTTATTTTTTTCTGTATATAGAGCCATAGAGGGTAAAGCTCAACAGCCGGGGAAAATCCAAGATCTTCAGTTTGAATGATATTATAAATCACTAAAATTTGTTGGTTAATAAGCCCAGGTTCTTTCCAAAAATCAGTTTCCCAGTATAGCTTGCTCGTAAAATCATAAAAATATTTACAGGTAAAACGCAAAGCAAAAAAGTCTTCAGAGCAAAATTTAAATATTTCTGCCTGTATATTTTGGGGTATATTTAAAATATGATTATTTGCTTCTGCATCTATAACATTGAATACCGACCGTCGCGGAAAGAATGACATAGTTGATAGCTCGGATGTTGGATTTTTAAACATGATAACCTCTTTATTATTTAATCTTTTGAACAGTGTAGCAGTCATTTTTGATTTGTGTATAAATTACCATCATTAAAGTAAATATTATACAGATTATCGGGCTTTACTCAGCTTGACCGTAGCTCTCTGATATCAAACATCAAGATCTGACCCAGCAGAAATTCTCATTTTCGCATGAATAGTAGTTGATCTAATTAAGCCAGCTCAGTAAGATGCCACGATGAAAAAAATACTCCTCAAAATCTTGGTTATCTCCACCACGGTTCTTTGCACATCAGCTTGTTCGCCTACTTTATATACACGTAACTCTGGTCTTGCAAACCCAGCAAACCCGCCAACCCGGCATTTTTACACGAGAAACATCTGGAACACGTTGGCTAGCGATTTTTCGCTACCTGATGAAACACCTGAAAGCCCCGAAGTTCGAGCGCAAATAAACTGGTATATGCGCAACCAAGTTTACCTTAAAAAAATTGCCGAGCAAGCCAGACCCTATCTTTACTATATTCATCAACAAGTTAGGCGTCGAGGACTACCAGGAGAGCTTGCCCTTCTTCCAATGATTGAAAGCAACTACGACCCCTTTGCCTATTCAAAAGTTGGCGCTTCGGGTTTATGGCAAATGATGCCCGGCACTGCATCGGGCTTTGGCATCAAAGTTGACTGGTGGTACGATGGCCGGCGAGATATTATCGCTTCGACAAATGCTGCTTTAGACTATTTCAGCTATTTAGGTAATTTCTTTGATAACCAATGGTTGCTCGCCATTGCCGCCTATGATACCGGAGAAGGCACCGTCAATCAGGCAGTGCAGTATAATGCGAAATTAGGGAAATCGACCAGCTTTTGGTCGTTACACTTATCCAAAGAAACAGAAAGTTATGTCCCAAAACTGCTTGCACTAGCAACAATCATTAAGAATCCGTCGGAATATCCGGTCAACTTACCTAACATTCCAAATCAAGCTTATCTTGCAACTGTTAATGTCGGCTCGCAAATTGATCTAGCTCGGGTCGCGCGAATGTCTCACATGAGTTTACAAGCACTTGCACAATTGAATCCTGGCTTTAATCGCTGGGCAACAGACCCAAATATCCCCACCCGAATTTTATTACCTGTTGATAAAGCTGCCCAATTTGAGCGAAGCTTAAAACAATTACCAATTGATCAGCGGGTCACCTGGGTTAGATATAAAGTTAAAACTGGCGATAATCTCTCAAGCATTGCTGATAAGTACAAAACGACTTTGACTCTACTCAGAGCGGTTAACCATCTTAAATCGAATGAAATTCATATTAGCCAAACGCTTTTAATTCCAACCGCTACAAGCCAATTAACCAAGATTGTTTTAAAATCTGAACAACTTTATTTTTCATCATTACATCGGAAACTTCCTGAGGTACACATTACAAATTATGCAGTAAGAGCGGGAGACTCCCTGGATTCAATCGCAAGAAAATATGATGTAAAAAGTCGAGAGATTCGTTTCTGGAATGGATTAAAAAATGGCGCAAAATTAAAACCTGGCAAAAAATTAATTATCTGGCCACCAAAACGAAAAAAATCACACGCCTCAGCTAACACAACCTATAAAGTCAAACCCGGTGATTCATTAACGGGTATCGCCAAGAAATACCACACAACAGTTGCGGCCATTCTCAAAAAAAACCACATAAAGCATAATCTCATTCGAATCAACCAAAAACTAAATATCCCACGCAATACTCAAGCCCATTTCAGCATGCACTACAAGCTCAACACTAAACGAATTAATTATCGCGTTAAAAAAGGTGACTCGCTTTCTTACATTGCGGAAAAATATCATATTTCTGTTAGTGAGCTTACACGATGGAATCGCATCAGCGATCCCAAACATTTGAAATTGAATCAAGTGCTTGTGATTTACCGCGGATAAAATCAGAGCAACCGCATTAAAATTATTTTAATTAAAATTTTCTCTTTAATAAACATATGCTGGTGTTTTCGTCGAAAATAAAGCGCAGGAGGAGGGACGACGACGAGCCATTTCGGAGAAAACAGCAGCATATGCTTATTGATTGTTCTAAATTGTTATCAAAATAATTTTAATGGGACAGCCCTGGGATAAAATGATGTGGCATAACTAAAGTCGTGTTAACATGCAAAAATGCTCGATAAACTATTTAGCCAACTTTCAAATAATACGTTGGTTCTGACTGCAAACAACCGACTGAGTACTTGGCTAATCCAACAATTCAATGCCAAGCAAACGCAACACACCTGGGAAACACCCAACATTTTACCCATGCAAACCTGGCTTGCAAACCAATGGAATACTGCTTTATTGAGAGGGGAAACCAACAAAAGACTTTTGACGCCTTTTCAAGAGAAATTATTATGGCAACAAATTATTTCAGACAACCATGAAAACGCATTATTGCATATTGGCAACACCGCAAATAACGCGCAACATGCCTGGCGATTATTTTGTGAATGGGAGTTGCAAAAAGAAATTGCTGAATTCGACGAAACAGAAAACTGCAAACAATTTTGCTGCTGGATTGATAGCTTTTTAATTGCATGCGATGAAAACCAATGTTTGAGCCCCAGCTTATTGACTCACGATATCACTCGCTTATTTCAAACAAAATTTCTTGCCGCACCAAAACAGATCTTTCTATTGGGCTTTCTAGAAAAAACACCTGTGTTAACTCACTTAATCAACGTTTTAAATGAAAACGGCACGCGAGTTGAAGAAATAAACTTAGTCCATAGCAATCAATCATCACAACGCGTCGCACTTCAAGACACGGAAACTGAAATTATAACGATGGCTTGTTGGGCAAAAGCAACTTATCAAAAACATAAAAAAATTGCATGCATCGTACCTGAACTTAATCAACATCGCGTGATGATCGAAAGAGTGTTTGGAGAGGTTTTTCAAGATCAAAAGGATATATTTAATATCTCTTCAGGCATGCCTTTGTCCAATGAACCAGTGATCGAAATTGCTTTATCGATTCTAGAGCTTAATGCAAAAAAAATCATGATCAATGACTTTGGGCATTTATTACGTTCGCCATTTATCGTCGATGCCGAAAATCAAATTTCAAACAGGGCATTACTCGATGAGTCTATTCGCGCTATAGGCAATATCACCTATAGCCTATCTGAACTCTCTGATATCATCACTGAAAAAATGGATGCTACATTATACCAAACCATTCGCCAGCTGCTCGACAGAAAAACACCTGAAAAACAAACTCCGAGTGCTTGGTCTAAAACTTTCATTGATCAATTAAAAATATGGGGATGGCCTGGAGAACGCACTTTAAATAGTCGGGAATTCCAAGCAGTTGAACACTTTAAAAAGGCATTAAATACTTTTGCTAGACTTGAATCTATCATACCAAGAACAAACACATTTACCGGCATTCAAACATTACGACAATTATGCGCGAGCACTTTATTTCAACCTCAAACCACAACCACCCCTATTCAAATTCTTGGCATGCTCGAAATGAATGGCCTCACATTTGATGATGCTTGGATTATGGGGCTAGACCACCTACACTGGCCCAGCAAACCAAGACCAAACCCATTATTACCCATTAAGCTGCAACGCCAATATAAAATCCCGCACGCATCATCTGAGCGCGAATTAGACTTTTGTAAATTGATGACCAAACAATTTTTAAATTGCGCACAAAATATTATTTGTAGTTATCCAAAACAAAATTTAGATTTCAAACTTACTACAAGCTCACTCATCCAGCATTTGCCAGATATTGTCATTGATGATTTAAAAATACCACACACCAAGTCGACCGAAGAAAAACTGCTTGCAAGTGAATCTATTGAAAAAATCATCGACAATCAAGCCGCGCCTATTTCAGAAACTGAAAAAGTTCGCGGAGGCACAAGTATTTTTAAATTACAAGCAGCCTGCCCATTTCGTGCTTTTGCAGCTCTGCGATTACAGAGCGAATCAATCAGCGAACCTGAAATTGGTTTAAATGCGTCAGATCGTGGCTTACTTGTCCATAAAACTTTAGAATTATTTTGGCGGGTCACTAAAACGCATGAAAAACTTATTACCTCAACCAGCCATGAAAACGAATCGCTTGTCATTTGGTGTGTTAATAAATCAATTGCCGAAACTTTAGAAAATCGTCATATTTCAAAATCACTCATGACACTTGAAAAGCAAAGACTAAAAAAATTAATTATTGAATGGTTAGAGATTGAAAAAACTCGAGAACCTTTCGTTGTGATTGCACAAGAAAAATGGCAAAAAGCGACTATTGGAAAAATTTCTTTTCGAATGAAAGCGGATCGAATCGATCAGTTATCAAATCAAACTTATGCTTTAATCGATTACAAAACCGGCAAAACAAACATAAACCAATGGTTTGGAGAACGACTTGATGAACCTCAGCTTCCACTTTATGCCATCTGCGAAAAAGAGCCCATCAAAGCAATTGCATTTGCACAACTTAACGTTAGCGATATTCGTTTTAAGGGTGTTGGCATAGAAGATAACCTTCTTCCTGGCGTTAAAAAATTAGCTGGTATCGACTGGGATGAGCAAATAAAACAATGGACTGTCGAGCTAACAAACCTAGCAAATGCTTTTTATAATGGTGATGCAATGGTTGACCCAAAAAACTTAAACCTAACTTGCCGATACTGTGATTTACATACCTTATGTAGGATTTATGAAAAATGAGTAATCTGCAAATTAATGACACGTCTGAACGAAAAAAAGCATTAGATCTTTCTTGCTCTTTTATCGTTCAAGCACCTGCAGGTTCTGGAAAAACCGAATTACTCACTCAACGTTTTTTAAAATTGCTCGCTTATGGCGTTCAATCCCCCGAAGAAATCATTGCCGTTACTTTCACAAAAAAAGCCGCGGCAGAAATGCAAGACCGCATCATTAATGCTTTGCATTTCGCACAAATCAATCCGAAACCTTCTGATGATTTTGCAGCAACAACTTGGCAATTTGCAAAAGATACATTAAAACAAGATCAAAAACTTAACTGGCAATTATTGACAAATCCTAATCGCCTGCGCATTCAAACAATTGATGCTTTATGTATGAGCTTAACACAACAAATGCCAATATTATCACGATTTGGTTCGCAGCCGAAAATCAGTGATTACCCAAAAGCACTCTATGAAAAAGCAACTCGAAATGTCCTGGAAAATATTGGCGAAAAAACAGATTGGCATGATGCGCTTTTACAACTACTTGAGCATCTCGATAACAACGTCTCAAAAGTAGAAAATTTGCTAATTAACATGCTATCTAAACGCGACCAATGGCTTCCCTATGTTGCTCAAACACACACACAAACTGAATTACGAACTTCTCTTGAAAAAGGCTTAGTTGCAATTACAGCCGATCAGCTTGAAAAAATTGACGGTTTATTTTCAAATGAATTGGCAAATGAATTAATCGAGCTTGCTAATTTCGCTGCGAACAATTTACAAAACACCGGTGTTGAATCAGACATTCTTTCATGCATCAATTTAAAAAGCTTACCGGATAAAGCACTCCACTCAAAAAGCATCTGGCTTGGCATCGCACAATTATTATTAACCAAACAAGGAACATTACGAAAAGTTGCGGATAAAAAGATAGGATTTCCTGCCACCTCTTCGACTAAAGATAAAACCGAAAAAGCCTTGTATGAAATGATGAAAACACAAATGAAATTATTTCTAGAAAAACTTGAAACTAATGTTGATTTTGTCGAAGCACTGCATGAGCTACGTATTACACCACCTTTCAAATATCATGACAACCAATGGCAAACTCTCTCTGCATTACTAAAACTCCTGCCAATTGCTGCTGCGCAACTTGTTTTAGTGTTTCGTGAAAAAAGTGAAGTTGATTTTGCTGAAGTCACACAAGCCGCGCTCATGGCTCTTAGCACATTCGATGAACCAACAGATCTCGCCCTATCGCTTGATTATCAAATAAAACATATTTTAGTGGACGAATTTCAAGATACTGCGATAAGTCAGCTTCATTTACTCGAACTATTAACAGCGGGCTTTCAAAAGAATGATGGACGGACTTTGTTTATTGTCGGCGATCCCATGCAATCTATTTATCGTTTCAGACAAGCAGAAGTTGGCTTGTTTTTACGAGCAAGACACGAAGGCATTGGACATATAAATCTTATACCACTCACTTTGTCGGCTAACTTTCGTTCAAGCAAAACAATGGTTGATTGGATTAACACACATTGTTCAGCCATGTTTCCAACACACGAAGATATCAGCGATGGCGCAGTGACTTATAACAACGCGATCGCAACACATCAAACAAAAGATACGGCCGTCGAAATCCATGCTTTAATTGATGCAACAGCGACACTTGAAGCAGAGCATATTGTTAATATTATAAAGCAACATCAAAATGCACACCCAAAAGATTCGATTGCCATTCTAGTCAAAGCACGCTCACATTTATTTGAAATTCTGCCAATGTTGCGCGCCAATAATTTACCCTATCGTGCAATTGAAATTGAAAAACTCGATTGTCGCCCTATCATACAAGATTTATATGCGCTCACTAAAGCCTTATTGCATCCTGCAGATCGCACTGCTTGGTTTTCGATTCTACGCGCACCTTGGTGCGGCCTTACTTTGAAAGACTTGCAGATTATTGCAAGCCCTGAAACTAACACAACCATTTTGGATAACATACAACAAAAAGAAATGACTGAAAACTTGTCGAAAGACGGTCAAAATCGATTAGCAACTCTAAAAATTATTCTATTGAAAGCATTAACAAATCGCCGTCGAAAATCACTTCGTGACTTTATTCATAACACATGGATCGACCTAAAGGCACCTGCTTGCTACACTGAATCTGCCGATTTAGATGATGCAACACATTATTTCGAATTACTTGATAAATTAGATGTCGGCAGTGACATAAAAGATTTTACACTGCTGGAAGAAAAAATCACTCAACTGTATGCTTCTCCAGATGTCACCGAAAATGAACAACTACAAGTAATGACGATACATAAAGCAAAGGGATTAGAGTTTAACACTGTCATCATCCCCGGACTTCAACACAGCACCATGTCGGATGAGGCACAACTGTTACTCTGGGCTGAGCGACCAAGAACCCACAAAGAAAATGATTTAATTTTAGCGCCGATCAAGGCATCACATGAAATTAACGATCCTATTTATGATTTTCTTTCTTGTGAAATAAAAAAGAAAAATAACTTTGAAGGTTTACGCTTACTCTATGTTGCAATGACTCGAGCAAAAAATTATTTACATTTACTTGGCTCTGCTTCGACCACAGATAACGGTGAAACATTAAAGAATCCGACCCCAACATCTTTTCTCGGTTATCTTTGGCCACTTATTCGAAAGAATTTTTTTGAAAAACTTCATTCCGAACATTCGACCCAAACCAGCACCGTAAAACCACCTCATACTCCGTCCGAAGGCATCCGAAGGCTTTCAAATATAATAAAAACAAACGCCTCACCAATTCAAGCTGACATTAATGAGCCTATCATTCTAGATAACAACTTTATTCAACAAAATTATCACGCAGCTATCGGTACTTTGGTCCACCAAATATTACAACAAATTAGTATCGATGGAATTAACACATGGCATACTGAACATCTAGATAAAAACCACACGGCTTGGAAAAATATATTATTACAACTCGGTGTGCTGCCTCATGAAATTGATTCTGCGGCAGATCAAGCTTGCCGTGCGATCACAAACACACTCGCCGACACAAAAGGCCGCTGGATTTTAAACGATCACACTGCCGCGCAATCTGAATATCGGTTAACATTAAAAAACGGAAAGCAAATCATCATTGACAGAACATTTATCGATGAAAATAATATTCGCTGGATCATTGATTACAAAACAACTGACGAAACAATTGAAGCTGTTGATGATTTTATTAAAACGGCAAAACAACAACATCTAAAACAAATTGAAAATTACGCCGCTGCAATAAAACATTTTGGCAATGAAAAAATTCATGCAGCACTTTATTATCCATTGCAAAAAATTTGGATTGAATGGGAAATAATCAATGACGAAGATACACCACAACAAGCGCAATAAAGCTAATTAACAACAAAGCGAGTATGCCCATTGTCGTAAAACTTTTACTGATGTTTTTACCTGAAAAGAATTCGGGCTGTGTTTTATACATGCGCCACAACCACCAAATCAGAAAAATCGAAAGAATAAATGTACCTAACTTTCCCCAGAACATGGTCGACCTTACATTTTTAAATTGGCTTGCCCAGGCGTAGTCATGTGAGCGAAGCTCGCATAACGAAGACTGGTGCCGAAGGCCGGACTCGAACCGGCACGACTTGCGCCACTGCCCCCTCAAGACAGCGTGTCTACCAATTCCACCACTTCGGCATAATTCATATTCATATAGCGACCCAACACAAGAGAAAGCCTGTCCTCGCGAAAGCGGGGATACTCGCCTGCGTAATGTGAGCGACATAAACTATATCAAATAATTTACGAGCCTTTTTTAGCACTCGTAGAGGTTGTTTTGTTCTTACGAATCGGTTTTGTTATTTTAACTGTTGGTGCTTTTACGGTTGTTGTTTGTTTTTGCATTTGTTTTGCAACTTGTGCGACATTTGTTAACACGGTGCTCTTATGAGAAGCCTTTGCTTCATGCGCCGCAATATAAGTTAATGCGATACTTGTAGCAAAAAAGAGTGCCCCAACAAAAAACGTCAACTTCATCAAAAAGCCTATAGAGCCTTTACTCCCAAACACCGTTGACGAAGCGCCACTACCAAATGCTGCGCCCATATCTGCGCCTTTGCCACGTTGAACCAACACTAACACAACCAAAACGATTGATATAAAAAATTGGGCCATTAAAAGAATTTGTTGCATAACCTGTACCTCACAAGTTTCACACTTTGTGCGAAACGTATTTTTCCCTATAACGAATTTCGCAAACTGCGAAACTCGTGTACCTTTAACTTTTGACGATTTCCACGAATTCATTTGCTTTTAATGATGCACCACCGATCAATCCACCATCGACATCAGGCATACTAAAAATCTCATTTGAATTTGCTGCTTTTACACTTCCACCATAGACAATTTGCAATTCATCAGCCAAGGTTTCATGCTGAAGTGCGATTGTCTTACGAATAAAACTATGTATTTCTTGGACTTGATCAGGTGTCGCAGTTAATCCAGTACCAATAGCCCAAACCGGCTCATAGGCAACGACAGATCGACCAAGAGACTCAATGCCAACTTCACCAATGACCGTGTTCAATTGCTCTAAAATCACTTTCTCGGTTTCACCAGCTTCACGTTGTTCGAGAGTTTCACCCACACACAAAACTGGAATTAACTGATGGCTCAAAGCTTCGGCAAATTTCTCAGCGACAACTTCACTTGATTCACCAAAAACATGTCTGCGCTCTGAATGGCCAACCAAAACATACTTACAACCTTTATCCTCGAGCATCGTTGCTGAAATTTCGCCCGTATAAGCCCCATGATCAAACTGGCTTACATTCTGGCCCCCAAAAAATATATTGCTTCCAGAAAGCCCGCCCTTAACTTGTTGTAAATAAACAAAACTTGGAAAGACCACAACATCAACTTCATCAAAGCCTGTTAAGCCCGTCACTAATCCATCTACTAGAGCTGAAATCTCCTCTGAGGAGCCATTCATTTTCCAGTTTCCACCAACCCAACGTTTTCTCATTATAAGTTTCCTATGTTTAGTCTTGATGCGCAGCTCATTTGCCCAAAATATTCATCCGTATAAACGGAGGATATTTGCTAAAAGCAAACAAAAGGAGGGCATTTTATCGGACAGACGCCAAACTGACAAGGAAATAATCTATGAACGCGAATTCAGTACAAGTATTTGGCTTAAAATGTGACATTTTTCATCAATATTTCGTTATTTATCACCAAATATTCGATTGCCCTAGAAATCGCGGTTGGACGCGGTTTCTAGGATTATTTAGGATCTAGCTTAGGTGTGACGACATCCTCTTTGGAATCAACCTTCTGATCGGTCTGATCAAACTTCTTATTATGCTCTCTAATCGTCTTATTCAGCTTGTCAACTTGTGACCTAGCCATTCCCTGAGAGGTAAGTGAGCCATCATTATGTCCAGTAGTTCCCTCACGTGTCGTTTTTAGAGGTTGAGACCATTCATGTCTGTCCAATTCCTCAATTCTACAATTCACACCTTTTTCAATCAAGCTTGGAATGATAGATTGTGCATCTGACAACGTACCACTGGAAAACTTAAAATCACCGCCAGCGTACTCAGAATCAGGCGCATTAAATGTCTGAAAAGTTGAGTTAACAAAGGCGTCGCGGACTCCATTTTTATTCCACTCGTGCAAAAACTCTCCTTCTTCATACCCAGGCATATTCATTGAAATGGTCATAACGTTACCTTTGACTGCAGCGGTCGCAGATATAGTTCCAAACCATCCATAAGCTGTACGTGTTTCACCATCCTTAAATGCGGAAAATGCTGGATTAAGTGTCGAAGGATCATTAGATGTCATTTCAAAGTCTGAAAGGGGATCCGCTTTAAGTCTAACGCTTCTCTTCGATATAAGCCGTTGTTGCTCACTAATCCAAGCGCCTAAGTATGCATCCAATGCTTTTTTCTGACTTTCTTGACGATCTTTTACCTTTCCGTTAGCATCAGCGTCACCAGTAGGACGCTGTTTTTCATGCACTTCTTTTAGCGCTTCTCTGAGCTTAGCAGCTGCAGCTTTAAATTTATTTCTATCATCCATGCCAAATTTTTGTCTGGGATCTAAGAAAAATTTAGAAGGTTTGATACTCTCTACGCTAGCTTCAAAAGCTGATAATTTTCCCTCAAATTCTGTTTTCTCGTCACCTTGAAAACTACCTTTAAGCTCATCAAGCTTTTGCTTAATCTGTGTTTTACCGTTTGTACCTGGCATGTCCGCCCCTCCTTTTTCTGATTATTTTGTTACCTTCATTCGTAGCGATAAATTTGTCCAGTCATTTGCATTCGGGATAAAATTTTTCACCGCCATCTGATATTCAGCCTTATTTTTATTTAGCCATTCTGCCTCAACCCAGGCAGCTGAAACCATCTTATCAAACCCAGCAAGCTCAATGTTCCACTTCTTTGAATAAGCTTCTTGAACCATCGCTCGCGCCGTTTGTAGCGCATCGCCTGGCGTTCTAGTTGTCGAAAATAAGTCCTTCGGCGAGGCAACTAATGCTACGTCGAAATTATAGACCATAAAATGATCGCTCGCACCATTAATTTTAATCAAAACCCCATCATCTGCGGGCCGATAATCATCGGAATTCCACACAGTTAACGTCGCAAATTTATCAATAAAATAGTAAATATCTCGGCGCGTAATACGACGCGTTAATAACTCCTCTAAATCAGGCAAATCCAACTTATCAGAGAAAGATTGCCAATAATGATCAAATTGTTCTAAATCGAACTCGAGCTCTGATGGCTCTTTGGGCGCCTCACCCGATTCCACGCTCTCTTCCTTCCCCTCTAGAGGCTCAATATGCAAATAGACATCAAAAGTTAATGGCTCGATAGTGTCATTTTGTGCGACAACAACGATCGAATAAGGCAAAAAAGACCCAGATTCTTTCTCCGCTTTTCCGCTAATAACCCCATCGTCACTACACGTCAGGCTTGCCGGCAATTCTCCACCTTCTGAAAGCTCGGCGGAAAACTTAAGGGGGATTTTTTGCGGATTATCGATTGATTTTTTTAGGTCAATTGGCGGAATTTCTGTGCCAGCTCGAACAAGAAATTCCAAGTATTCTTGTTGTAATTTTGGTTGTTCAATGTCAGCCATTTATCTAGAACCTTAATAATAAGCAATCTCTATAATCTGTCTTTTAGTATAACCCAACATTGATACAAATCAAGGTAGAGAGTATTAAGCTGGGCGATTGCATTAAAATTATTTCAGAATAAATTTAATGCAAAAACAAGGGCTCGGTGATGATTTTGGCGAAAGTAAAGCGCAGGCACGAGCCATTTCGACAAAATTATCATCAAGCCCTTGTTTGCGAACGCCAAATTTAGCTCTTTTTTACTACTTATGATCCAAAATAATTTTAATGCAATCGCCATGAGGGATTGAGGATTGAGGATTGAGGATAATATGATATCATACCCTCTCTCCTTAACAGATTAATAACAAACGGGAGTTAGCATGGCATTTAACGGCTTTAAATCTTTTTTCTCAAAAGAACATCAAAAACCAACTAATGAGATTTTAGAAATTCGTTTTGCTACCGATCCAATAAAAAAAACACTGATCCTATTAACAATCCTCAAGAATACTTACAAGCAATCAGTGATAAAAAATTTGAGCTAGCAAAAATAAACGTTATTCTTGATAGCAAGAAAGAATATCTTAATACAACTGAAGAATTTGATAGCGCTTTTCTTAACAAACATGATCAATTGGTCGCGGATAAAAATCGGCTTTTTTTAGAAATATTAGAACTAAAACAACAACTAGAATCATGGAACAGCAAGAGTGAAGAAGCTGAAGCGGAAATAACAACACCGCCAAAAGAAAATCATCTTGTCTTTATACTTGTTCTCGGCCAATTTTTTATAAACAGAGATATAAAATCAATTGCTGCTTTTGCATCAACATGTACTTTTTGGCGAAATGAACTCACAGGCTTTAATCCTCGTGAACTGAACCAGAAACAAGACATTCTGAAACAAGCCTTATTTCATTGCGATTCTCAGCTAGACAACTTTCAGCCTCAATTCCAACGTGCTTATGAAAATTATAACCGCGAAAACGCGGCTCAGTTCGGTAACCTTGAAAAGCTAGAATCAGAAATAGCGACAATTAAAGTAGCCCTACCTCGCATTATTCTCGACAGACAGATTATTCGGTATTACCGGCAAAATGGTATACAAGCAAAATATTATAAATTTGATCGGAGAGACACAAGGAAAATAAGCCTCATACTCTGTGGCCTACAATGCACACGCTTATTTCTGGTCAGCCTGTACCAGTTTGCCCGAACGCAACCAACACATCTGGTCAGCTTTGGTGGAATATTTTCTATCCCCGTCTGCGCCGCCGCAAAA
>SDBS01001229.1_pt1 | contig 26151 bp, 26 predicted proteins | sample 2277091 | NCBI WGS metagenome assembly SDBS01 (sample SAMN10404972, study PRJNA504765) | marine sediment metagenome | isolation source: marine sediment core GS10_PC15, 163 cmbsf | place: Arctic Ocean: Southern Knipovich Ridge | collected 2010
ATAGTTTGAATAAGGAGTACAATTTTTCTTATTTTCATCGAAACGAATTCTTTCACACTATTCCTTCTTTAAGTACCTAAGCCTTAGCCTTCTTTATAAAGGAATATTCCCATGTTTTTTAGGAGGATTAGACTGGGTCTTATTCTGGGTCATTTCCAAAGCCTGAATAAGCTTTTTCCTGGTATCTTTTGGAAGAATGATCTCATCTATATAACCCAGGGAAGCTGCCCTGTATGGATTGGCAAAATTAGTTTTGTATTCTTCAATATACTTTTGCTTATCTTCTTCCGACTCAATTTTATGTTTAAACAGAATATTTACTGCACCATCCGGACCCATTACAGCAATCTCTGCAGTTGGGTAGGCAAAGTTTACATCTGCTCCAATATGCTTACTCGACATAACACAGTAGGCTCCACCATAGGCTTTTCTGGTAATCAAGGTGATTTTTGGAACAGTGGCTTCAGCATAGGCATAAAGAAGTTTGGCTCCATGCTTAATAATGCCTCCAAATTCCTGTACGGTTCCTGGTAAAAAGCCCGGTACATCTTCAAAAGTGATAATGGGAATATTAAAAGCATCACAAAAGCGTATAAACCTGGCTCCTTTTATGGATGCATTTATGTCCAATACTCCTGCCAGGTGTGACGGCTGGTTTGCCAGTATCCCAACCGACCTGCCATTCATTCTCACAAAACCAATCACAATATTCAGAGCGTAATGGGGCATGACTTCAAAAAAGTAGTTATTGTCGGCCACCGTAGTTATTATTTCCTTGATATCATAGGGTTTATTTGGATCAACCGGGACTATTTCCTGCAAATTCATATCTTCCCGTTCCGGATCATCCGTACATGGAACTACCGGGGGATCCTCCATGTTGTTTGACGGAAGGAAGCTGAATAATGCCCGGATCATCATCATAGCCTGATCGTCATCATCTGCCATAAAATGTGCTACTCCACTCTTTGAATTGTGGGTTAGTGCTCCCCCCAGTTCTTCTTTTGTGACTTCTTCATTGGTGACAGACTTAATTACATCGGGACCGGTAACAAACATATAGCTTGATTCCTTAACCATGAGAATAAAATCGGTTAAAGCAGGGGAATAAACTGCACCACCGGCACTTGGCCCCAGTATAGCCGAGATTTGGGGTATAACACCTGAGCTCATAACATTTCTGTAAAATATATCAGCATAGCCGCTTAAGCTTCTTACTCCTTCCTGTATTCGCGCGCCACCAGAGTCATTAAGTCCGATAATAGGAGCACCAACCTTCATTGCAAGATCTTGTATCTTAATGATTTTATCTGCATTAGATCTTGAAAGGCTTCCTCCGAAAATTGTAAAATCCTGGGCATATACATAAACAAGTCTGCCGTCAATTTTTCCATAGCCCGTTACCATACCATCACCCAGAGGCCTGTTCTTTTCCATATCAAAATCACGGTTCTGGTGCTGAACAAACTTGTCTGTTTCAACAAAAGTCCCTTCATCCAGTAGAATGTTTATCCGTTCCCTGGCAGTTTTTTTCCCACCATCATGATGCTTTTTGATTCGTGCTTCACCGCCACCGGCTTCAGCAGCTTTATTTTTTTCTTCAAGATCTTTAAATTTTTGCTCAAAAGTTGACATAATATTCTAATAATAAATGGTTTGGCTTAATTGATTTGCAGTAGAATAAGTACCGTATTCCTGATGCATATGTATTAAAGAACTAGTTCAGAACGATTAAAACCTGATCTCCGTCAATTGTGTCCTCTTCAGAAACAAGAATTTCTTTAACCACTCCATCCTTTTTTGCCTTGTATTCGCTTTCCATTTTCATGGCCGACACAATGATAAGTGTTTGACCCGCCTTGACTTTTTCTCCAGATTGAACAGGAATTTTCACCACCTTACCAGGCATAGGTGAAGATATTGTGTTTTCATCAGTATCCAGATCAGACCGGGATCTGTTTTTTTGATACCTGGCTTCGGCATCTACCACCTCGGTTTTAAAGATATGACAACTGGTGTTAATTTCAAATACTTTGGGCTTAGCAGTTTTTGAAACTTCCAGTTCAAGAGCTTTCCCTTCAAAAATAATAGAATAGCTTCCCCCTCCAATTCTTGCATAGTCAAGATCATATATCTTTCCGTCTACTTCAGCTTTGAGATAAGTACCATCAAAATCAAGGATATTAACTTCAGCAACGCGATCATTTAAATGAATTTCCATGGTGAGGATTTTAGGGCTTAAATAAGATTATAGTCGGGTAGCGCTTATTTTTCTGCCAAATTCTTTCCAGCTACTTTTTTTAGAGTAAGTGTCTCCGTTATGGTTATTTTTCCCATTGGCTTCTTTGCGTTCATGATTGTACTCAAGCAGGGCACTGATCATAACAATATCTTCCAGTTCTTTTTTTTCTTTTGAAGAAGTTTTTTTATTTTCCATTCCTTCAAAACAAGGCTTGAAAAGAAATTTTTCGTTATTTTCAATAAAGTGTGTATTGTATTTTCCGTTTACAAAGTCAGGGGTTTCCATAATCCTGTGTAAAAATTGTATGGAAGTTCGAATACCGGATATCACGTATTCTTCCAGGGCTCTTTTCATCCTTCCAATAGCTTCCGGGCGGTTTTGCCCCCAGGCAACCAGCTTGGAGATCAATGGATCATAAAATAATGGGATCTCATAGCCGGCATATACATATCCATCATTTCTGACTCCTATACCCTGGGGCTCTGCTATTTTATGTACAAGTCCCGGACTTGGCATAAAATTATTTTCAGGATCTTCTGCATATATACGGCACTCAATGGCATGTCCGTTTTGTCTGATATCCTCCTGCTTATAACTGAGTTTTTCCCCGGAGGCTATAAGAATTTGCTCTTTTACCAGATCTACACCTGTAACCATTTCTGTAATAGGGTGTTCAACCTGAAGTCTGGTATTCATTTCCAGGAAATAGTAATTAAGATCATCATCCACCAGGAATTCAATGGTTCCAGCACCCTCATAATTTACAGCCTGAGCTGCAGCTACAGCATATTTGCCCATTTCTTCTCTTAGCTTATCCGTCATCAGGGGAGAAGGAGTTTCCTCCACAACTTTTTGATGTCTTCTCTGAACAGAACATTCCCTTTCACAAAGGTGAATGGCATTTCCATGCTTATCGGCAAGTATTTGAAATTCTATATGATGCGGAGATTCAATATACTTTTCCATATAAACTGAATCATCACCGAAAGATGCTTTTGCTTCAGACTGGGCAGCCTGGAAAGCCGGAATTAATTCTTCTTCAGTTTTTACAAGCCTCATTCCTTTTCCTCCACCACCTGCGGATGCTTTTACCATAACAGGAAACCCAATTTCTTTTCCTGCTTTTTTAATATTACTATCGCCAATAATTTTTTCTTTGGTGCCTGGAACTACCGGCACTTTGGCCTTGATCATGGTTTTTCTTGCGGTGATTTTATCTCCCATAGTCCTAATAGCATTGGCCGGTGGACCTATGAAAATCAAGCCCGCTTTTGCTATTCTTTCAGCAAATTCAGCATTCTCTGAAAGAAAGCCATAACCCGGATGTATGGCATCAGCTCCTGATCTTTTTGCAACATCCAGGATCTTTTCGATAACAAGATAACTTTGGTTGGAAGGAGATGGGCCCAGATAATAAGCTTCATCTGCAAAACGAACGTGAAGGGCTGTTCTGTCAGAATCGGAGTAGACCGCTACCGTTGCAATTCCCATTTCCCGGCAAGACCTTATCACACGTACAGCAATCTCTCCGCGGTTCGCAATCAGTATTTTTTTAATCATTGTACCCGCTCTTGATTTTTGTCAAAGATAATATTTAAAATTTATTCAAATTATGATTTTTGAAAATGAATAAAAGATATTGGATTGCCTGTAATTTTATACACATAACGCAGAAAATACTAATTATGAATAACTTTTGCAGAGCAAAATTGTATGCTTTTATGAGTGTATGTGAAACTGATCTGACTTATTAACAATTGTTAATAACTTATGTGAATATGTTGTGGATATCGAAGCCTTAAAATATTTGCACAAGGAAGGTTTCTGTATTATTTTTGATTCATCAGGTGAGAGATAAAAGACTGACGTGAAGTCTTAAGTTGGAGAAGAAAGGTTCCTTAGGGGGCCGGCCCAATTCAACCTCTCGTAAGCCAAAAGATCGGAAAATCGGCTTCATCTGTACCAGCTTGAAGAAAGCAAGGAAATTTGGAATGGAAATCCGCAAGGATGGAAATAAAAAAGGACCGGTGCAGACTGAAAAAGATTGGAAGTACTGATGCAGAGGGCAGATTTCACAGGTGAAGGCAGGAAGGAGGATCCGGAAACGGTAAATCCCAACTAAATTCAACTCCAAGTCACTGTTTCGCAAGGTTCAGAGACGGACGGGGCCTGAAGTCAGGGTGGAAGGTATAAGATTCGCAAGAATCGAAAGCCGGAAGCTCAGAAGCCAAAGGGAAGAATCCTTCGGGAAACCAACAGAAGCTAAAGTCAAAATAACTGTAACCTGACACTGATTAAAGTCTACGGACCTTAAAAGGTGAAGATGGGAAGCAATTCGCAAGAATGGTTTCCCATTTTTGTTTTTTTATACTTTCTGCTAAATCCTTTATCTTTATTCTTTAGTCTTTTATCTTTAAAAACCAGCTATGTGTTTTACAGTAAATGTCAATATTATAAAGGAGGAAATGGAGAAAAGATTTGGCGCGGTCTTAAATGATCCTGACTCATACCGGCCAAGTTACTATTATCATGCATTTGAATTGCCGCAAATGCCTGTAATCCATTCTCAGGATGCCTCATTAATACAACTCTTCTATTGGGGCTTGATCCCATCCTGGGTTAAATCGGCAGACATAGCTGAAAAAATACGGTATCAGACCTTTAATGCAAGAGCTGAAACATTAACCGAAAAACCATCTTTTAGCCGACCAATAAAAACAAACAGGTGCCTGATACCTGTTCATGGGTTTTTTGAGTGGCAGCATGCTTCCGGAAAGAAAATACCTCACTATATTTATCTTCCCGATCAGGAAATATTTTCCCTGGCAGGTATTTGTGACACCTGGTTGAACAAGCTTAGCGGGGAGCTTCTGAAAAGTTTCAGCATAATTACCGTTCAGGCAAATCCCCTGATGGAAAAAATCCACAATTCAAAAAAAAGAATGCCAGCTATCTTAAGCATGAAAGACGAAAATATCTGGCTTGATTTAAACCAACCAATAAACCAGGTCCTTCATTTACTAAAGCCATACCACCAAGATTTGATGAAGGCCATTCGTATTTCTCCTTTGATCTCAAAAAGGGGAGTTGAAAAAAATACAACACGGCTTATCCTCCCTTATAATTATGAGCAAGAGAATCTCTTTTAAAAGATTTTTATGCAAAATTATTTAGAATTTTTCTAAGCTTAATCACCCTTAAGGCTATGGGTCGATTATATATCTTTACCTTTTTAACAGCGGATATCTGAATGTAAGAGACCTATGGAATTAGATAATATAGAACAGGTTGATTTCGAGACGATTAAGAACTATCAGTTTGATGTTTTAATCGTTGTTTCCGGGTATGAAAATCGTTGTACTTACCTGGTTGAACATTTTTCAGCCAGCCCTTTAACTAAAATAGTTTTTGCATTTACAGAGAAAAGTAAAGATGGATTCCGACCTGGAAATGATGAATTTTTCAGGAATCTTAATTTTGATTTTAGAGAGTCCCCAGGTTCTACCGGGAATGAAATTCAGAAGTGTTTGGAGGAGATTTCGGAAAATATCAATAATAAGCGACTTAGAATTCTGGTTGATTACTCCTGCATGACAAAGGAATGGTATGCTACAATTGTAAATTATTTTGTTAATTGGGATCTTAATGTCGAGGAAGTGGAACTGTATTTTTCTTACACTCCATCGGTCTTTGAGAAATCGAAAAAGGCAGGCATACTGAAACGCCTTACCAGGAAACCGGTTAACCATGTTTTTGAAACTCAAAACAAACCAGTTTCCCTTGTTCTTGGTCTTGGGTATAATCAGTACCCGGCTATAGAGTTGATTCGAAGGGTACGTCCGGCCAGAACTTTTGCCTTTTATTCTGATCCAAGTATAGATGACCGATTTGTAAAAGAGGTGGAAATGAGAAACAAAGAACTCCTGAAAGGCCTTCCTGCTGATAATATATTCAGATATCCAATGAATGACCTAAAAGAAATAAATCTAAGCTTAAAGGATTTATGTATGGATATCCGCCTGGATTCCCAGGTCATTTTGGCACCTTTGGGACCAAAACCTTTTGCACTTTCTTGTATGCTGCTCTCTGCAAGGTATCCTGACATTTGGGTGTGGAGAGTTAATTCTGGAGACAGTGACCAGTATTATGATTGGAAACCCTTTGGAACCCCGCTTGTTTGTAAAGCTGTTTTTAAAAATGATGATGATTATGGCTGGAACAAATAGTTTTTTTCCTTCACAGTCAATAAAATAATATCTTGCAGCGAATTTAAAATTTAATTCTATGAGAAAAACAATTATTCTTTTAGTGGCAGTGGTTTTTATTGCCTCTTTTCAGTCAATTAAAGCACAGAAGAGTGTTTATACAACATCCGGAGGAGAGATGATATTCCAGATGAGTGAGCTGGATCATAATGGCAGTGTACCTACCAATGTTCGATGGACTGTATTCCTGCATCTGGGATCATATGTGCATATGGACTTGACTGATAATATTGGATTTTATTCGGGTCTTGCTGTAAGAAATGTTGGGTTTATTGTAAATGAAGTGGATTTTGATTCAAATTTGCCGGTGAAAACAATCAGGAGAACCTATAATCTTGGTATTCCCCTGGCATTTAAACTGGGATCTTTTGATAAGCAATTTTATATTTTTGGAGGAGGAGAGTATGAATGGATGTTTCATTATAAAGAGAAGTCATGGGTAGATGGGGATGGCAGCAGAAGCGGGACCAAAGTGAAATATACTGAATGGTTTAGCCAGAGAGTGAATGCCCTGATGCCCTCCCTTTTTGTTGGTTTGCAATTTCCTGCTGGTTTTAATGTGAAATTCAAGTATTACATGAGAAACTATATGAATCAGAATTATACCCATGCCACACAGGGCAAGATATATAGTGATTTTGATGTAAAGCTGTATTATATTTCTCTCTCCTGGAATATTAAGAATAATAGCATTAAGAGTTCCTTTAGTGAGGGAGCCAGGCTTGCCTACAGACAGAAATAGCCCAGAACAGGGAGATGAGTAGGTAGTAAGCAGTATGCAGTTTAAAAGATAGTCTCAAATTCCCCGCCTGAGACAGGAGGGGTGCCCCGAACCATTTCAACACTTATTAATGAAATATTCAGCAAATCGATCCTCCGGATTGATGAACGAACCAGAGCTTCGTTCTACATCATTCCATTCTTCATTAACTATTGGGCTGCAAAAATGTAGGTCATGTTGCCCTTTTGATGGATGGAGGCAGAAATAGGATTGAATTTTGAATTAAGTGCTGCAGCTTGCGCTGCTTCGTAGAGGCAATTGTCATCTGTGGATGATTCATCTTGAAGTACCTGGGCACTTTCAACCCAGCCATCAGGACTGACTATTATTTCCAAAACCACTTTCCCTCCAATCTGGCATTTGTATATTGGGAGAGGCAGTTTCTGATGTGTTCTTCCTTTTAAGTCATAAAATACACGTGTTGGTCCACGGTAATTGGCTGCCATTTCTTCAGATACGGATCTATTATTTATATTCTTTTCAAGAATATCATTTTCAATATATTCAAGGGTCGCATCTTCTTCAGCACGCAGCTTCCATTGATCCATGAAATTATTTTCATCCAATTCCCCGTCCGAGATCATTTCATTTTTAATCTGGTTTAAATATTCCTCAAGATTAAATTCTTCATCTGGCATTTCAGATAAATTCACAACAATATTCAGGTATTCTTCAGAACCCGGGTCCAGTATATCGTCCGGAATATCAATTTCAGAAAGTTTTTCCAGGAGTTCCTCATCAGAAGGTCCAAGTTCTATTAGTATATAAGGTTCCATGTGCCTCCTGTCTGTGGAGAGAGTGATCAACATAAACAAAATACCCAGTACCAGGTGAACAATTATGGTTCCAAGGATTCCATAAATATTTTTTTGATAAAATACTCCTCTCATGAGGGCAAAATTACAAATTTCATTAGTTTTGACAATCAAATTATGGAATTCGGAATTTTCATTGATCAAATTGTAATTTTAGGAATACTGGTCCTGATTGGAATTTTCGCTTCCCGGGCAGGTATTATTAGGGGTACTGTGAAAGATGGTCTGGCAAAGATCATTATCAATATCACCTTACCTTTGCTTGTTCTTACAGGGATATCAGGAATGGATGTAAGCGTTTCCCTCCTTGAAAATAGTGTATTTACCCTTTTTTTTTCCCTCCTGATGGTCATTTTTATGGGGATTATTGGTTTTTTATCATCAAAGCTTAGCAAACTTCCATCAAGATCATCATCTGTGCATCTTGTTCACACTATGTTCGGAAATATCGTGTATCTCGGATTTCCCCTGATCAACGCCTTATTTCCAGGAGGGGAGGCATTGTATTATGCAATGTTATTTCATCTTGTAACCAGTACAGTAATGTGGACCTTTGGCATTTCTGTTCTTCAGGGAGGAGGTGGGAATTCATTGCGTCATGGGGTCAAAAAATTACTGAATATCAACACATTGGCATTTGCTGTAGGATTCCTTATGTTGAGCTTATCCCTGCGTCTTCCCCCTGTGATGGAAAATTCTTTGGGAGGCTTGGGTAAAACAACTATTTATCTTTCCATGTTATACATTGGGACCATGCTTGCGGGAGTAAGCTGGAAGCAGGCCATATTTTCACTTCAGGCATATCTGCTTGCGTGGAACAAATTAATTTTAATCCCGATTATTGGTTTATTGATGTATAAAGGGCTTGAACAGTTTTTCTCAGTTCCCGGGGACGAGCTTGCAGTTATGGTTATATTGTTAGAATCTGCTATGCCCTGTATGGTAAATATAGTAGTACTTGCAAAGGTATATGGAGCCGATGATGAAATGGCTACACAAAATGTTTTTATTACAACCCTTTTGAGTATTCTTAGTCTTCCTGTAGTATATTTTGTTTTCAGATATTATATTTAACAAAGATTTACACTAAGGTGATGAAATCAATACTTAAACTGTTCTGGACTATTCCGTTTGTACTATTGAGTGTATCCTGTAACCGGATGCACAATAATAATGCTTCTAAAGGAAGCCAGGAGGAGATAAACCTTTTAGCAGAGCAGGTTAAAACCGAATTCCGGCATGCCTGGGCTTCTTATATGAAATATGCAAAAGGCTATGATGCGCTGAAACCCTTGTCCGGGACAGGTCACAACTGGTACTCCAGATCATTTGTTATGACTCCCCTGGATGCCTTTGACACTATGATCCTTATGGGACTTAAAAAAGAAGCAAGGGAGGCAAAAACCCTGATACTGGACTCTTTGGATTTTAATAAAGATATTACGGTCCAGAATTTCGAAATCACAATCCGTATATTGGGGGGATTGATATCAGCATACCAGTTGGATGGAGATACTGCATTCCTGGATCTGGCTGTAGATCTTGCCAACAGGCTTTTGCCTGTTTTTGATTCACCAACAGGAATGCCTTATTGGGGAGTAAATCTAAAAACAGGTCAAACCACCGGTAATATTAGCAATCCTGCAGAAACAGGTACCCTGATGCTGGAATTTGGCTCATTAAGTAAATTAACCGGCAATCCTGTATATTATGAAAAAGCAAAGCAGGCAGTTGTGGAGATTTATTCGAGGCAATCAAATATAGGACTGGTAGGGGAAGAAATCAATGTTGAAACAGGAGAATGGACCAATAAAACATGCCACCTTGGAGGAAGAATTGACTCTTATTATGAATATCTGCTTAAAGCATGGTTGCTGTTTGATGACCCTGATTTTTTATCTATGTGGGAAACGAGCATCCTGGCTATAGATCAATTCCTTGCAGATAGTACAGATTCAGGTTTATGGTATGGCCAGGCAGATATGCATACAGGAGAACGAATTTCAAGAAGGTTTGGAGCCCTGGATGCATTTTTCCCTGCAGTACTGGCCCTGGATGGAAAGATAGAAAGATCCAGGGCCTTGCAGGAAAGTTGTTTTAAAATGTGGGAGAAATGGGGCATTGAACCCGAGCAGATAGATTATAGCAGAATGGAAGTGATTTCCCCGGCATATGTATTGAGGCCGGAAAATATTGAGTCTGCCTTTTATCTGTATCATTATACACAAGATCCGGTATACCTGGAAATGGGAAAGGTGTATCTGAATTCATTAACAAAATATTGTAAAACAGAAAAGGGATTTGCCATGCTGAAAAGCGTTATCACAAAAGAGAAGGGGGATGAGATGGAGAGTTTTTTCCTGGCTGAAACCCTGAAATATCTCTACTTGTTGTTTGCTCCTGCTGAAACCATTGACTGGGATATTGTGATTTTTAATACCGAAGCTCACCCTATCCATAATACATGGAGGTAATGGCAGGCATTGATTCTTCATGCTTTCCGAAAGTTTAATTTTGCTATACGGGAATGAAAAATCATTTTTTAAGCAAGTATTGAGATATACGCAAATAGAATAGTTCAATAAAAAGAGATGGAAGATGACCATAATATAAGTATTCAACTTCAGAAAGAGGAGTTTGAGAGGCAGAGAAAGGAAACGCTTGAAAGTATTGAATATGCCTCACTTATCCAGGCTGCACTATTGCCTCCATCTCATCAAATGAAAAGCTTTCTTGGCGATTATTTTATCCTGTATCTCCCAAGAGATATTGTCAGCGGAGATTTTTATTGGTTATCTCATATAGATGATTGGGTGTATCTGGCAGTGACAGATTGTACAGGCCATGGTGTGCCCGGGGCCCTGATGAGCATCCTGGGAATCTCATTTTTGAATGAGATTTTGTCAAAGAAAGTATTTGTTAAACCCAACAGGGTACTTAATTTGTTGAGAGAGAAAGTTATGAAAGCTTTGCACCAGACGGGGATTCATAATGAATCAAAAGATGGGATGGATATTGGTCTGATCGCATATAATCCGCGTACTTTGGATTTGCACTATGCCGGAGCGAATAATTTTCTTTACTACATCAGAAATAAAACCATTTTAGAGGTGAAAGGAGACAGGATGCCTATTGGAATCAGTGGAATTGAGGAGTATTCCTTCACCAACCATTCTTTAAAAATGGAAAGGAATGACCAGATATATATGTTTTCAGATGGTTTTGTGGACCAGTTTGGGGGAAGTACAGGAAAAAAATATAAATACAGGCGGTTCAAGGAGTTACTGTTTAAACATCATTCCAGGCCCATGAAAATGCAAAAAGATTTTTTATTGGATGCTTTTCTGGATTGGAAGGATAAATATGACCAGGTGGATGACATTCTCGTATTGGGTTTGAAAATTTGATGCAGTATCGCTTTTTAATTACTTTAGTAAAATGATCTCCAGTTCAAAACATATGAAACTTAAAAGTTTTAGGATACATAATTTCCGATCTATCAAGGATTCTGGATGGAATGAGCTTTCCCCGGACAATATTACGGGTATCATTGGACAGAATGAATCGGGAAAAACTTCCATTTTGGAAGGGCTAAGTAGTTTTTATTCAGGGACGGTTTCAGAAGATGTTCTTCGTGGGGATATGACTATTCCCATTGTTTCCTGTTGTTTTGAATTGGATCCGCAGCTGATTCCGGAACTCCTAAATGAAAAGGAGTTACCAGTTGGAGTGTTGAAGTCTATAAAAGCATCCAAAACCCTGTGCCTGACAAGGATATGGAACGAAGATATGGGAAGTAGAATAGAACTTGCCGGAGAGAAGGCAAGCAATATTTTCGATAAGCATGATACCGCCAATATTGAACATAATCTAAAGCTTCAAAAGACAATAGATAAATGTCTGGAAAAGAAGGATAAAGCTGTAAGCCTGTTGATGAATGCTGAAGAAGAGAAAAACGCCTTGTCAAATGAAGTGGAAAAATATAAATTATTGATACCTGAAGCTCAAAAAGGAATTAAACTGGTTAAAGATACAAGGGAAGAAACACTTGCAAATTCCAAATTACAGAAGACGAAAGGCAAATTTGAAAAAGCATCCGCCGATTTGAGTCAAAAGAAAAAGGATCTGGAGGGACTCAAAGATGAAGCTGAAAATTTGATTCGGAATTCAAAGCTTGCAGAAAGCAGCAGGCAGGCTAAAATTCGTTTTGAAAAAGCACAGTCAGTACTCGATTCCACTTATAAGGAACTGAGAAATATCCAAAGGATATTGAATACCATACATTATGAAATTGACCGCAGAGGTGTAAAGCTTGAGCTGGATAAACTCAATGATAAGTATGTGAAATCCCTTCAGGAATATGATCAGTCAAAGGAAGATGATATTCTTAAACGTAACCTTGCATATAAGGTACTTGCAGGTTTGCCACTGGAATCTGCAGAAAGGGAAGTGAGAAATGAAAAACCACACATCGATCCTTTCTATTCAAGAGAAGAAGCAGGAAAAATTCTGTTTGATTATATTCCGGAGTTTGTATTGTTTGAGGATTTCAGCAGCCTTTTACCAAACAAAATTGATCTTGAGGACATATTAAGTGAAAATCAGAATGTAGAAGGTTTCCGTGCAGCCAGGAATTTCCTGAAATTATCTGGTTTAACTCCCCAGTTTTTCGTGGAGGGAAGCAGCAGGTTGCTGAAACAGAAAATTGAGAAACTCAACAAGGATATAAGCATAGATTTTCAGGATTTCTGGAGACAGAAAATTGGTAAGAGGAATAAAATAACCATAAATTTTGAATTGGAACACTATTCCCAGTCATATCCTGACAAAACAGGTTATCCCTATCTTGAGTTCTGGATCAAAGACAGGCACGAACGACTATATCCCAAACAGAGAAGCAGGGGAGTACGCTGGTTTCTTTCCTTTTATCTGGAATTGAAAGCTGCTGCAATATCCGATCAGGATAAGGGTATGGTACTTCTGATTGATGAACCAGGCTTAAGCTTACATGCACGTGCCCAGGAGGATGTTTTGAAAGTATTTGAAGATATTAAAGATAAGATCCAGGTAATCTACACTACTCACTCACCTCATTTGATCGATTCAAAAAAGATATACAGGTTGTTGGCTGTACAAAGGGCAATTGAAAATGACGATTCAAGTGAAACAAAAATTTTCAATGCAAAATCATTGACTGCGGCGTCTGCTGATACATTGTCACCCATTTACACCCTTATTGGTGCCCGTTTGTCTGAACAGCAATATATCAGGCAAAAAAACAATGTTATTCTGGAAGATATTTCAACCTACTACTATCTTTCTACCATATTGACCATGATTGATCTTGAGAAGGAAGTGTATTTGCTTCCGGCTTCTAATATCTCAAATGTTGAAACCCTTGTCAATTTACTCCTTGGCTGGGGTATTGACTTTGTTGTTTTAACAGGAGGAAATTCAAAGGGTTTGGAAATTCATGGCGATCTCAAACAAAACCTATGCAGGGGTGATCAGACTTTGGTACGGAAGTATCTTATCAATATGGATCAGTTTCAGGGAGTTGAGGATTTATTTTCGACACTGGATTTTAAAAAGTTAATATTGCATCAAAGAGTTGGAATTCCCGAATCGAATTCTGAGTTTCTTAAAGAAAACAGGTATTCAAGAGCCGTACTAGCTTCAAATTTCATGAATGAAGTCCAGGATAATAATTTGAAATTTGAAGACTTTGATGAAGAAACCAGGGATAATTTTAAATGGCTTTTTAATAGACTTGACAGTGTCCTGTATTAATTCCTTTGTTTCCTTCTGCCCTGTCCAAAATAAAAGCAGGAACCTGTTGCCAGATTCCTGCCTTTCAACCCTCCAAAACCCTGTAGTCAGCCCTGTTTCAACAGAAACAATTTACAGACTACAGCTGCTTAGCCACAAGGGCAAGCATTTCTTCTGTTGATTGCTTGTTTGTTAATACAGCTATTTCTTTTTTACTTTTTGCATCAACCAGAACACAAAATCCGGTACCCTGATTTGAGGCCAAAACATCATCCAGGCCCAATTTGTGGGCAAGTGCTTTGGATTCCTTTTTTGATTCTGCAGAAGTGAAATCAAACTTCACAAATTCTACACCCTGATCTTTTACCTGTGACTCCAGATCCATGATCTTAGGGCCAATAGCTTTACATGCACCGCAATAATCAGCGTGAAACATAACTGCATATAGCTTTGCAGATTCTTTTTCCTGGGCAAATAAACTGCTGAATCCCAACATAAACACTAGTACTAAACTTGCTGCTTTTAAATTTTTCATGATTTTAAGATTTAAATGAGTAATAATTTTTATATTTTCAATGCAAGAATAATTGCTTTTTGACAGTTTAAAGGTCAGGCTGATGACATTTGGGACATCTTTTTGTATAAAATGCCTGAAAATGCCTTGTATACCTTTCTGAAAACCAATCATGGACTATATTTTTTTAAAACTTGATATATATCATTTAATGATGTTGAGGAGATTTTAGTCCGGGGGATTAATTTTACTATCTTCGAAACTTATCATTTTCATGAACCATGAAGAAAGAGCATTTAATTATGGAAAACAAAGAAATTGTATTTAAGGCCTTGAAAGACACGGACGTGCCATTAAAGGCAGGTGAAATTGCTAGAAAAACCGGACTTGATAAAAAAGAAGTAGACAGGGCTATGAAAATTTTAAAAACCGAAAATCTGATTGAATCTCCAAAAAGATGTTTTTGGCAGGCCAGGTGAGATGAATTTTGTTTGTATCCATGGAAAGAATATATAGAGAGGAATTTAAGATACGCACATATCATACCGATTCAAATCAGGTTGCCAGCTTAGCTGCCCTGTTGAACTTTTTACTTGATTCGGCAGGATTCCATGCCAGTCGTTTAAAAATAGGGATTGGAGATCTGAATAAAAAGAAGCATACCTGGGTGCTGGCCAGAATGCTGGTGGAGGTTGAACGTTATCCTGTACTGGGAGAATCTGTTTTTGTTGAAACCTGGCCTAAAGGTTTCGATAGATTATTTGCAAGCCGCGATTTTTTTATCAGGGATAAAGAGGGCAAAATCATTGCACGTGCAAGTACGTATTGGCTTATAGTCGACATGGAAACAAAAAGGCCCAAAGCCTTAAAAGAAATTCCACCACAACTATTAAATCCTGATCAGTTTGCCATTCATCGGAAATTAGAGAAACTCCCCGAACCTGAAGATATTATTTATCAAAAGCAAAAAACGGTAGTGTATTCCGATATTGATTTGAATAAACATGTAACCAGTGTACGGTATTCTGAGTGGATAACGGATACTATTCCCGGAGAAATAATGGAATCTGGCATAATTTCTTCATATGAGATCAATCATCTTTCAGAGTTGTTCCGGGGAGATGAGGTGAGTGTTCAGGTTTCAAGGGCAGGTGAGAAGATTTTTCTTGGAAATATTATTCATGCCGGATCGGGTAGAGAGGCATGCCGTGTAAGATTGGTTTTTGAATAAACCGAAGAGTCCTTAATCACCAATTTATTATACCCATTCGGTCTTTTGATAATTATGATCAGGATTCAGTATTGTGGGCTAAAGCCCGGTTATATTTTCATATCCTTATCTCCAGGCTAAAGCCCGGAGTTAGTTATAATCCTATTCTTCTTTTTTGACGATTAATGTCTTGAAATGAAAAGAATCCCCGAAAAATATCCGGGGATTTTCTTTATAATGAGATTTTGTGGAAATTACTTCTGGACCGAAGCAGGTCGTAACATTAAAATATCCTGGACAACGATTTCAGTAAAATACTTTTTTTCACCTTCTGCATTATCATAGGAGCGATGATTCAATCTTCCTTCAATTGCAATCTCTTGTCCCTTTTTGAGATATTTTTCAACAAATTCAGCTTTTGGCCCCCACATTACAAGGTTGTGCCATTGCGTGTCAGTTACTTTCTCCCCATCCTTGTTTCTGTAATTTTCTGATGTGGCGAGGCTGACTTTTGCAATTTTCTTTCCGCCTTCAAGTTCTTTAACTTCCGGGTCTGCACCCAGGTTTCCGATGAGATTCACTCTGTTCTTTAAATTGTTCATGACTAAAGATTTAAATAGTTAATTAATAAATTGTAAGGTTTACACGAACATTACACTACAAAGTAAAAGCAACTAAACTGTATTAGCCGGGAGTTAAACATTTGTAAACGTTTGTAAACGTTTAAAAACAGATAAATTTTGTATATTTACATCAAAATCAGCTACATGGAACGATTTTGTCTGGATTGTAATAAACCCTTAAAAGGCAGGTCTGATAAGAAATTTTGTGATGACGACTGCCGGAATTCCTATAACAACAGCCAGAATCGTGCTGAGGTTGCCATCATCAGGAATATTCATAATGTTCTTAGAAGAAACCGAAGGATACTTTCAGAATTCAATTCAAGTCAACAAACTAAAGTACACCGGGACCAGCTTATTGCACGAGGTTATAACTTCGACTTTCATACACAGACTACTATTTCACAGACCGGGAAAAATTCCTTCTATTGCTATGAACAGGGCATTGCCAAAATAGATGAGGATTATTTTCAATTACTTTTAAAAGAGGAAAATCCTTTTTAAAAATGGTTTCTTCTTATATAATTTTTAGGCTTTCTTAACTTTTCTTTAGATAATATGAAAAGAAATTTTGTTCGTTTGTTTTCAATTGGTTTTCTTGTGCCCGTATTTTTGTTATCCTTTAATTATTTGCGAGATCAGAACCGTATGGAAATGAAATCAAGAAAAATCCAGGAACCGGAAAATTCCCTTGAAACGGCTACTCTTGGTGCCGGATGTTTTTGGTGTGTGGAAGCTATTTTTCAGGATTTGAGAGGAGTTGAATCTGTGGTTTCCGGTTATTCGGGAGGAGCGGTTTCAAATCCGGATTACAGGGAGATCTCTTCAGGTTTGACCGGACATGCGGAAGTATGTCAAATCAATTTCGACCCCAGGGTGATTAGCTTTGATCAGCTCCTGGAAGTTTTTTGGGAAGTGCATGATCCCACTACCCTGAATCGGCAGGGGGCGGATATAGGCAGCCAGTATCGATCTGCTATTTTTTATCACAATGAAGAGCAGAAAAACCTAGCTGAATCCTCAAAAAAGAAAATGATATCTGCCTTCAAAGATCCGATAGTTACAGAAATAACTGCTTATAAGAATTTCTTTATCGCAGAAAATTACCACCAGGATTATTTCTTAAACAATCCCAGCCAAACCTACTGTTCAGTTGTTATTGGTCCGAAGGTGAATAAATTCAAGAAGAAACATGGAGACCTGTTAAAGTAAGTCTCAAATTTTGTTCTGCAAAATTTGCGAGTCGAACTCCTGCCTGTCGGCAGACAGGAATCCCGAAAGCGAAGCTATTCGGGCTCTAAACTCTAAACTCCCAATATAATATATATCATATTCAACAACAGAATAAAAATCCATATCTTTAGATAAAATAATCCAAAATAGAAATGCTTTGTCTGTATTTTATTCAATTATTCTTAATTCTTTCCGGCCGGCAAATGGATACTAAAGAACCCGATCTTACTCAGTTATTACCCTTATCTATGACAGGATGGGAGAGGACAGAAGACGATAACTACTATAATGAGGAAAGCTTATACAACTATATAAATGGCGGAGCTGAACTATACATTTCATATGGATTTAAAAATGTAATCAGCCGGCGATACAGTAAGAATGGCAATTCCCCAATAGCTGTTGAGATATTTGACATGGTGAACAGTAAGAATGCCTACGGAGTGTTTACTCATGTTCGAGAGGAAACAGATGAAAGCTATGGACAGGGCTCTCAGGTGTATGAAGATGCTATTTTGTTTTGGAAAGCCAGGTTTTATGTGTCTGTTGTAAGCCTGGATGGATCTGAAGAGGCTCAAGCGGCAATTCGGAAAATTGCGGAATATATAGATAATTCCATTTCTGAAAATGGAGAATTGCCGGGCGTCATTAAAATCATTCCTGAAAAAGGACTGGTAAATGAAAGTGTTCTTTACTTCCATCATCCGGCCTGGATAAATTCTCTTTACTATATTTCTGATGATAATATTCTGAACATAGACAATCAGACCGAGTGCGTTCTTGCCAGCTATGGGGATAAGAAGGATAGATTATATCTTCTTGCAATTGAGTATATATCAATTGAGGATGCCAAACAGGCTTTTCATCAGTTTTCTGAGGCATTTCCCGGAGAGAAGGATAAACAAGGCCTATCGTTGATGGAAGATGGAACATGGATCGCCTATATCAACTATGATCAATATTTTCTTGGAGTGTTTCATGCAGCTTCTGATTTTCTGGCAAACGACCTTCTTCAGAAGACACTGGACAAACTGGATTCTCAAGGTTTATAAACTATATTAATACCAGCTAATCATGCTTAAAAAAATCACAAGACGAAGTTTGCTGAAGAAGTCAGCTTTAGCCACTGCCGCCGGAGCTCTCTACCTGAATTTCCCATATCCTTTGTTTGGTGAAGGATCGGGGACAAAAACACCAGTGGTGTTGATACGTGATGAGAATGTGATGGATAAAACCAGGAAATTCAATCCCGGGGTAATGAAAGAAATGCTCAATCAGGCGATTATCCGCTTGACAAACACAAAGAATGCCGGAGAAGCCTGGAAAAAGCTTATTCATCCCGACGATGTTGTGGGGATAAAATCAAATGTATGGTCTTACCTTCCAACTCCTAAGGAATTAGAAATGGCTATAAAAGAAGGTGTTATGAGTGCAGGTGTGCCTGAAGAACGCTTGAGCATCAGGGACAGAGGCCTTCTGGACGATCCCATTTTTACTGATGGTACGGCTTTGATCAATGTTCGTCCCATGCGCACCCATGACTGGTCAGGTGTGGGCTCTTTGATTAAGAACTATATTACTTTTGTTCGAAAACCTTCAGATTATCATCCCGATACTTGTGCTGATCTTGCCACACTTTGGAAACTTCCGTTTGTTGAAGGAAAAACGAGGCTGAATATCCTGGTGATGATAACACCCTTATTTAATGGGGTAGGACCCCATCATTACAACAAAAAATATACCTGGGAATACAAGGGCTTGCTGGTGGGTTTTGATCCGGTTGCCGTAGATTCGGTAGGAATTCAGATTCTTCAGCAAAAACGAAGGGAATATTTTGAAGAAGATCGCCCAATCAAGCCACCAGTAAAACATATTTTTCTGGCAGATACAAGGCACAATCTAGGGACTGCTGACCCGGGTAAAATAGATCTCATAAAGCTAGGCTGGGATAAAGATATTCTTGTTTAATGATTGCAGTTTTAATTATTGATACTCCCGAATATGTAAAAGGATCTCTGAGGCAATTTCCTCAATGGGCTTATTGGTAACCTCTATATTATACCAGGCTTTTTGTCTCTTAAAAATCCGGTTGGCGTAAGCTATTTCACGCCTTACATAATCTATGCTGGCATATTTCCCAGTTGCACCTCCCAGGTGTTCATGTCTCACTTTCCTTAAATTTACCAGGCTGTATGTGTCGGTAGTCATACAGAAAACTTTTTTAGGTTCTACGCTATCCAGTTCATTTGGAAGAGGAAAATCAAGTATGATAGGTATATTCGCTACCGACCATCCTTTAAAAGCAAGGTAAATACTCAAAGGTGTTTTAAAGGTCCTGGATACACCAAGCAAAACAATCTCTGCTTTTTCAAGTTCATGTGTTCTGAGTCCGTCATCATGACGAAATGCAAACTCCATGGCTTCAATACGTTTAAAATATTCCTTGTTGAGTTCATGAAATAATCCTGGTTTCTCGGCAGGATAATCAGAGAATTCATGTGCCAGCTGGGCCAATAAAGGACCCATAATATCTATTGTTTTTACATTGTGTAAGCGTCCCTGTTTTCCAATAAAATCTCTCAATTCTTTTGCTACTACAGTATGTACAACAAATCCATTGGTAGCTTTTGCTTCACGTATCGCATTTTTTACTTGTATTTCATCCCTTACTTCAGACCAGATCTGAATTTTAGATTTAATATCCGGGAATTGTGTTAATGCAGCTCTGAGTGCTCTTTCGGCTGTACCCCCTGAACCATCGGAAATAACATGGATATGAAACATTTTACATGGATTTAAAAATAAACTTGGCGATTCTATTTTCCTAAGCCGGAAATATTTCCTTTTCAGAAAAAATATCTGCTTCAAAGGTGTAAATTGTCGCTTCTTTCCAGCCTTCCCAACCTATCCCTGCTTTATTTCTGGCACAATGACCAAGAAACTCCTCTATATTCCAACCGGTAGTTAATGCTACCTGGGGTAAGAAAGTCCCGGTATGATGATCTTTGCTAATGTAAATACCATGCTTTCCCAGTTCAATTTCATCAATGTTTTCAATTTTATTTAATGGACTGAGAACCGATATTTCAATATCCATATCTTCCAGCTCATCCCTGCTTAAGGGAGAAAATCTAAAATCTTTTAAAGCGGCAGAAACAACCATCTCTTTCACAAGTTTAAGAAGAGGAGTGCTTGCTTTAAAGCGTCCCATACATCCCCGTAATTTCCCATCCGATTTGCGATGCAGGCTTACAAAAGCCCCGGCAGGTTGATGAAGTATACCGGGTATATCAGATTCATCAATGGCTTTGTCCAGGCCATTGATAATTTTCTCATTCAGGGTATCCCTGGCTAAGGTCAATAAGATCTTTTTGTTTTCCGGGCTGAACATATAACTCGAAAGTTTATTATTTCTTGCTAAGAATCATGGAAACATATCCAACCACGCGGTCTTTATCCTTGTAACGCGAATCCCCTGAATTCAGATATTGAACTTTAGTAAACTTAAGATATTTTACCATTTCTGCCAGATGTAAAATGCACATCACAGAAGTCCAGCCACACATACTGGTGAGTAAATTGGGATAAGCTTTTTCCGAATTCATATTTATCGCTTCCTGTAGCTTTTCAGGAGATCCTGTAAGAATTGCATCAATCATATTACCATCTGCTTCAAGGGCGTCCTTGTAATTGGGGTAGTGAGAAAGGTCGGTACTTATGACAAACAGGTTTTTTTCGTTGAACCAGGGTAGAAGTGCTTTGGATATCTCTCTGGTCATGTCAGGATTTTGCGTAGCCAGCACAATTGGGACTATTCTCATGGTTTTGTTCATCCAGAATTGAAGAAATGGCAGTTGAACTTCAAGTGAATGCTCACTGGAATGAGCCCCTTCATGATATGTAAAACAATCGTGATCATCTATCAGCTGTTTAGCCAATTCACAATCCACTTCCACCTCCCCAAGAGGTGTGAAATAGTTTCCCTGGCTATAGACAGATGCCCCATCAAAGCTGACATGGTGGCTTGAACCAAGCAGGAATATATGATCAAACTTTGCATCAGGGCTCAGTTGTTTGAATCCTGATGCAGCCACCTGGCCTGAAAACACATAGCCGGCATGAGGTGAAATGACTGCCCTGATATCTCTTTTTCTGTCCGGAGAAACAGCCTGATCAAAAAGTTTTTTCAGAGTGTTTTGCAGATCTTTAGGACGGGAGCTGTAAAAGCTGCCTGCCACGACAGGCATGCGGTTTGTTTTTTGAGACTCATTCATATATGAAGACTAATCAGATTTCATATAAATTTATGAAATATTCAGGGATACTCAAAGATTAAAGATAAAAGATAAAAGATTAAAGTTTAAAGGGTGAAAATCCAAAAGTCTAAGTGTAGTAAATCCTTCCAGAGTCTGCAGGGCCTTTAGACTTTCTCAACTCTGGCACTTTTTCACCTTAGACTATTAGACCTTTAGACTTTTATAGCTCTGGCACTTTTTCACCAGGTGTGATATCCTGATTTAAAAAATAAGCACTTAGAGCTTTTTGTCCACTTTTTTTACCAGTTTGCCCAATTCTTTATCCATCTCTTTTATTATTCTTTCTGCAGCATCAAAGCACATAGGTAATAATTTATCCGGGTTCATCACCGGAAAACCATTTATCAGGGGAACACTCTTTTTTGAAGTAACATGCTCCTCAAGGCTAAAAACCTTTTTAGCTTCCTTATTGTAAAGGTTCATGTGCATATAGGCTCTTATGCCTGCATTTCCCATACCACCGATGGCTATTTTTGGTTCAAAAGCAAATGTCAAATAAACAAACATCACACCGTCAACATCATCAAAAATATTAAGCATATGTGCTTCTGTACGCCATGATCTTAACATATTGCCTCCTTCAAGTAATACTTTATAACCATCAATAGAAATGAATCTATCCTTCATTGATTCAATGAAATCATCTAATGAATCATTATCTTCAACACCTTCAAGTCCGGTATAAGCCTGGTATTTGTCATTCTCAATAACTTTCTTTTCATCAACCAGTTCAAACGGAAATTGTTTTACATAATCTTTTTTGAAAGTTTCATAAAAATCATTTAGGAGAGGGCGTAAATCAAAATTAGGATCATCTGCAAGGGTATTGGACTCCCCATAATCTCTGGCATCAGCTACTACTTTTGAATAATCTATGTATTTATCCACATAGAATGTTACAACAGCAACTTTTTTCTTTTGTCCAAAAACGAAACTTGAAGCAATACAGAATACGAGAAAGAAAGAAAATAGCTTTTTCATAATATTTTTATTTAATGAATGAATTAAATTTTGTTTTGTCCAGTAAATATTATTAATCAATTTATAAATTTTCCAGTAAAACACTCATCTCTCAACACTCTCTTCAGTCCCCCAGGCAGGTTCCTACTTCCCTGGCACTTCTTAACCAGGCATGGTTGGGAGGAACAAGTTTGATTTTCCCAACCACTTTTTCGAGTGGTACCGGTATGGTTTCATCCCCATTAACTGCTACCATATGACCATATTTCCCTTCCTGGATATAATCGGCACATGCTGTTCCCAGTCGGGTAGCAAGTAATCGGTCTGCTGCGGACGGAGAACCTCCTCTTTGCAGGTGTCCCAAAATTGTAAGTCTGGATTCCAATCCTGTCAATTTTTCCAGTTCCTTTGCCAGGAATACGGTATTCCCTGTATATTTCTCATCCAGAGCCTTTAATTGCTTTTTGAGTTTTATTCTATCCTTTTTATCTTCTGCTGCCAGTAACTCCTTTTTAGCCTTTTTGATTTTTTTATTTCCCTCTACACTTAGTGCACCTTCTGCAATGGCAACTATACTAAAGGATTTTCCACTTCTGCTTCGGTCCATGATAGAATTAGCTACAATCTTTAGATCATAAGGAATTTCAGGGATCAGTATCACATCGGCACCACCGGATACTCCGGCCCCAAGAGCAAGCCATCCTGCACGATGTCCCATAATTTCTACTACAATGATCCGATGGTGACTATGAGCCGTGCTGTGAAGGCGATCAATAGCATCAACAGCAATACCTAGTGCTGTGTCAAAACCAAAAGTCCTATCGGTCATGGCAACATCATTATCTATGGTTTTAGGAAGGGTAATGACATTGAGGCCTCGTTTTGCCAGGTGAAAAGCATTTTTTTGTGTGCCTCCTCCGCCAAGACAGATCAGGCAGTCAAGGTGGTTTTTATGATAATTCTCTACAATTACATCAGTCATATCCATAACCTTTCCACCCACCATCATTTTATAGGGTTTTTCCCTGCTTGTTCCCAGAATTGTACCCCCGATTGTAAGAATTCCTGAGAGCGTAGCATTGTTCAGGGGCATTATCCGGTTTTCCATAAGTCCCCTGAAGCCATCCAGAAAACCAACCATTTGCATTCCGTATTTATTTATACAGGCTTTCCCAATTCCCCTGATTGCTGCATTTAAGCCAGGAGTGTCACCCCCGGAGGTCAAAATTCCAATATATTTCTTCATATACTCCTATTGCTTAATTATTGATTAATCAAAAGTAGCCCAAAATTCTTGATTCTTCAATTTTTCAAACATCAGGAAAATAAAAAAGAAAAACATTGGGTTAAGGGTATTATATTTCCAGGGCAGTAGACTTACTGGAACTTTTATGGGGCTTTGTTTTTGATGAAAATAAACTACCTTAGATTTTTTCAAACTAATATCAATCACTCACTCAAACTAATATTCAGTAAGTTACTTGTGTTTATGAAAATTAGACTTTTCAAATCTGAGTATACTCTTCTGCAAAAAGCTGGTTTTATTCTGGGTCCTCTTCTGGCAATTATCATTTTTACAAATTTCAAACCAAGCCCCGGTCATCCTGAAATTGAATATACTACAGGTATCGCTATATTGATGGCCGTCTGGTGGATTTCTGAGGCAGTACCCCTCGCGGTAACAGCACTTCTGCCTGTTGCTTTATTTCCATTATTGGGGGTTATGGATGGAAAAGATGTTTCAAGTCTCTATTTCAATGATGTGATCTTTCTGTTTCTTGGTGGCTTCATCGTTGCTCTGGCGATGGAAAAATGGGATCTCCATAAGAGGATTGCCATCTTTGCCCTTATGATTTTTGGAGTTAAGCCCAAACGGATTCTACTTGGCTTCATGGTTACCAGCTCATTTTTATCCATGTGGATATCAAATACAGCAACGGCCATGATGATGGTTCCAATTGCACTTTCGGTGATTATAACACTGGAGTCAAGCCAGGGGGTTGAAAAGATACGAAAATACTCCATAGGCTTATTACTGGGAATTGCATATAGTTCGAGTATAGGAGGGATAGCGACACTTATAGGAACACCCCCCAATGCCGCATTTTTACGCATCTATAGTATTTCATTCCCGGATGCTCCCGAGATCTCATTTGCAAGCTGGTTTTTCTTTGCCTTGCCCATAAGTATCACCTTTTTATTTATTGTATGGGGAGTTTTAGCCTTCCTGTTTGGCCGGATTAAATTTGAATTAAGCCATTCCTTATTTCAGGATCAGTACCGGTCGCTTGGGAAGATGACATATGAAGAGAAAATCGTGCTTTTTATCTTTCTGACCCTTGCCCTGCTTTGGTTGACCAGGGCAAGTATTGATATGGGGGCCATACACATACCCGGTTGGTCATCACTGTTCAAACATCCCGAATACCTGAATGATGGGGTAGTGGCTATTGCAATTTCTTCCTTACTTTTCATAATACCTGCCAAAGATAAGGGAAGTATAATGGAGTGGGAAAATGCTTCAAAACTACCATGGGGAATCGTAATCTTATTTGGTGGTGGCTTTGCCCTCGCAGGTGCTTTTAAAGTATCCGGTTTATCAGAGTGGCTGGGTGGTAGTTTCTATCATATGGAATCATACTCACCCCTTGTGATCATAGCTTCTATTTGTGGTATACTGACTTTTCTAACAGAACTTACTTCCAATATTGCCACTTCACAAATGATACTCCCAATACTGGCAGCCATGGGCACTGCCATAGGGAAAAATCCGCTGCTCTTGATGGTACCTGCTACCCTGGCAAGTTCATTTGCCTTTATGATGCCTGTGGCAACCCCCCCAAATGCCATTATATTTGGCACCAAAAGAATAAGGATCATAGACATGGCCAAGGTAGGCCTCCTGATAAATATTATTGGTATTGTCGTACTTACAATTGGCATTCTACTTCTTGGGTCGGTACTGGGCATCAATTTCGATGAAATACCAGATTGGGCAATGAGCCCCTGAAGTGAGAGATGAATTATGGAGTGACGGGGCACAGAGCGAGGGAGCGATAGAGCGACGGGGCGAAAGAGAAAGAAAGAGGTGAGAGAAAAGGCACAGGGCATAGGGCGCATGGCAAGAATGATGAGAGATTCGAATAATGGAAATGACAGAAAAATAAGCCTTCTATATCACAAAAGAATTACGTAGTATACTGGCTATGTTATGATATAGAAGGCTTACTTTTTTACGGAAAATAGCCTATATTATCAACCACCTCCCCCCATTCTGATGCCTTCATTCATAACCCAGCCCAATCAGAATGTGGTAGAGGGTGTCCAAAAAGTCTATTATTGAGTCATTCTGAACTAAGCGAAGCGTTCTCATAGCCTGTCCCGAGCATCGGGAACCGAAGGGAATAATCAAGTTCAGGATGA
>SDBS01001230.1_pt1 | contig 26143 bp, 22 predicted proteins | sample 2277091 | NCBI WGS metagenome assembly SDBS01 (sample SAMN10404972, study PRJNA504765) | marine sediment metagenome | isolation source: marine sediment core GS10_PC15, 163 cmbsf | place: Arctic Ocean: Southern Knipovich Ridge | collected 2010
GATTGCAAGTCAGGTCGCGACCGCATTACAGAACGCACAATTGATGGAGCAAATTCAGCGAACGGCACGCCGGGAGCGCTTGATTCGAGAAATTGCAAGTAAGGTTAGGCGCGCCCCCGATATGAAAGCGATTCTGTCGACGACTGCGCGGGAATTGAACCGCGCATTTAATGCAACCAGCACCTCGATCCAACTATATTCACAGACGAGTGAAGGTGAAGTTGACGAAGGAGATGGTGGCCCGAATGGTCAGGAGCGAAGATCAGATCAATCTGAGGTGAAAGATTCAATCTGATGGTAGCTAAAGCAGATTCGACTCCAAGAGCAATGAGCCGAGACAGCCTCGGGAGACGAATCACGTTTTTAATCCTTCCCATAATCCTGATCCCCTTCTTGCTCCTGGGGTTGGGCGCCTACTATCGCGCGCGTGAAATCCTAAAAAAACAGGCGAGCGCCCAAATGACCTCCGCCGTATCTGCGCAAATCGAATCGCTTCGCGAATGGGTTCTAGAAAGGCAAAGCACGCTTTACGTGGAAACCCAGGAAGACCAGCTGGTGCAGTCAATCTTCCGATTGAACCAAAACGAGAATGAGAGCTCACGCGAAGCTACACGTGAGATTCTAAGTAAACTCAGATACGCCAACGAAGAGATTATCTTCAGCGAATTGATCCTCTCAAGCGTTCAAACCGGGGGCGAGATTGGCGATGTCCTCGTATCTACCAACCAGGACTGGGAGGGATCAGAATTGATATCACTCTCCTCAGTCTCGACCAGTCAGATCGAGACGACTGCACACTTTGATCTGGCGAAGATCGCACCGGACGCACTCTCGTTCATCACAAGTGTTCCTATTCGCATTCAAGATCAAACGACCGCAGATCATGTCCTGATCGGCGTTAACACCGGCTTGAGTATCGGATCTCTGATGGATGAGATGCAAATTTTTTGGGAGCAACGTGGAATCTATCGCGTTGAAATTGGGAACACGTTTTTAATCATGCTGCCGGATGTCCTCATCCATTTGCCGCGCTTCGCGACCACACCCGTTATTCAAAACGAGATAAATCATCCGGTTCTGAGCACTGAGCCAACAGCCAATGGTAGCTCGCTGGAATATGCAAACGCTGATGGGGTTGATGTTTTAGGCGCTTATCAATGGATCCCAGAATGGGACATGGCGGTCGTCGTGGAGCTCCCCCAGAATGAGGCATTCGCCGGGCTTGGAGAACTTGCGATTTTCACCGGTGGGCTCATTTTCATCACTACCCTTCTAATAGCATTTTTAGTGCCAATTGTCACGCGCCGGTCATTACGACCACTGGAAATTCTAACCAGATTTGCCGAGCAAGTTGCTGCCGGCGACATGCAACAGCGAATATCAATAAACAGGAAAGATGAGATCGGTCGACTGGCACAATCTTTCAACTATATGACCGATGAACTTGCAGAATTCTATCGATCCCTTGAAGAAAGGGTTTTACAACGAACAAAGGAGATTCGGCTAGCCGCCGAAATGGCAAGGGATGTTGCGACCAGCCAAGATGTCGACGAATTAATGGAAGAAACTCTTCGGCTTATTACGGAGCGGTTCAAGTATTACCACATAAGTATATATCTCTTAGATGAAAACCGAAGGAACGCGGTTATACGCGCCGCCACGTCAGAGGGCGGCAAGCGTATGCTTAAGAGATCTCACAGCCTGGCTGTCGGACGGACTGGTATGGTTGGAACAGTAACCGAGATCGGCGAATTAAGAGTAATGCAAACCATCGGAGACGACCCAACTTACTATGCCAACCCCGACCTTCCCGAGACGCGCTCAGAGCTAACCATCCCTCTTTCAGTATCCGGAACTATTATCGGTGCTCTTGACATTCAGAGCCGGACCCCCAACGCTTACTCAGATGCCGATATCCTGGTCCTGCAGATTATTGCGGATCAAATAGCGGTTGCAATAGAAAACGCTCGCTTGCTAAAGAGTCAGTTTGCCCTGGCAGAACAAAGAAGCAAAGTGATCGATTTGTTCCATCGTCTGAGCCAACAAACAAGCTATGACGCCCTTCTCCAAGAAATTCCGCATTCAATCCGGGAAACTTTCGGGCTAAGCCGCGTAACTCTGGGTCTAGTAGAAGGTGAGAGTGTCGTCGTTCGAAGCATATCATCTTCTGAAGAAGCTTCGCTCCCACCGATCGACAGCGCTCGAATTGGTGAGGGCGTACTTGGACGGACTGTCGAATTAAAGACCACTCAAGAAGTGACCCAGGAACCTTTGCATGATTTGGAAACCCAGGATCCAAGAACAAGCTTTACTGAAACAATCCTCGCCATCCCACTCGTTATTCGCGATCGGGTGATCGGCTCAATAGCGTTCGAAAGCCAACACCGCAAAAAATTGACGAAGGATGAAATTGAATCTCTGGAGATTATCGCATCTCAGGTTGCCATCTTTATTGAAAATGTCCGTTTGCTCGAAGATATACAAGAAAATCTTGAACAAATTGATTCAGAGCATAGAGAACAAACAACTTCTGCATGGACTCAATTGCTCAGACGCGAATTCGAAACCGAAGACCCCAGAGTAGAATTCGGTTTTCCTGAGGCAGCAGCTCAAATGAAAGATCCAGGACTGTCAACCGATATTGAACTGCGGGGTGAGGTCATCGGCAACTTGGACTTACGCGGGATCCGATCGGGTGAATGGTCAGATGACGACAAAGAAATCCTGGAGGCAGTCGCCGATGAACTCGCAACAGCTCTAGAGCAAGCCCGCCTTATGGAAGAGATAAACAGACGAGTTGCACAACTTCAAACTGCTGCCGAGATCGCTCGGAGCGCCAGTGCATTAATGGATCTGGATGATCTGCTTAGTGGATCTGTCAACCTAATTCGCGATCGTTTCAATTTCTACCATGTCTCAATTTTCCTGCTCGACGAACTTGGAAATTACGCGGTTTTAAAACAAGCGACAGGCGCGGAAGGGCACGAATTAATGGAGCAGAGACACAAGCTCGAGGTTGGTGATGAATCAATTATCGGGTTAGTAGTATCTCGTGGAAATGCATATGTCGCCAACCAAACAGATATTGATCCTTATTATTGGCCTAATCCAAGTTTGCCAGAAACTCGCTCTCAACTCGGGATTCCACTGAAAATCGGTGAAAACATCCTAGGCGCCATCGATGTACAGCACAACCAAATTGACGCCTTTGGAGAGGATGACATCTCTGTGCTCCAGATCCTCGCTGATCAAGTGGCGGTTGCGGTCCAAAATGTACGCCTTTTCGAACTGACGCTAATGAGGGCTGAGAGAGAAAAATCCGTGGTTGAAATCACAAGCAGAATTCGCGAAAGGCGCGATCTGGAAAGCATGCTGCACACAGCGCTACGAGAGATGCAAGCAGCTTTAGGAGCAAAGGTTGGGCGAATTCGATTCGTCAGAGACCGTGAAGATGGGGATAACACAGACATACCTTGAACCTGTAAAAAATATGCTGATCATACACGTATATCATACGCGTATGCTTGGTAGATCATGTACAAAGGGGCTGAAATGAGCTACATCATCGCAATTGCTAATGAGAAAGGAGGCGTCGCAAAAACGACAACTGTTCTTTCTCTAGGAGCTGCTCTTGCTGAAGCTGAGAAGAAGGTTCTCTTGATCGACCTGGATCCTCAAGCCAACCTAACCCTTGCTCTGGGACATAATCCCGAAGAATTACAATGGACCATTATCGATGTTTTAATGGGCGGACAGGAAATTGCCAACATCCTTCTTAACAGTGAAGTACCCGGTCTAGACCTTGCTCCTGCAAACGCCGAAATGCAAATGGCCGATCAATTCTTGGGGATTCGTGAAGATTACGAAGAGATGCTTCGGAATAGTTTAGGGAAAGCCGAAACATACGACTACATGCTCTTAGATTGCCCACCAGCAGTAGGTCCAGTAACCCAATCTGCACTCACTGCAGCAGATTTGCATATCCTGCCCACACAATGTGAGTTTTTCTCAGCTCATGGGATTCGAACTTCGCTCAACTTAATCCGTGATATTCGAGAGCGGAGCAACCCAAAGCTGCGCTACCGGCTGCTTCTTACCATGGTCGATACACAGAATCATGTCCATCACAGTTTGAAAGAACAGATACGAAAAGCATTTGGTGATGCAGTTTTTAAAACGATGATCGAGTTAGATAGTCACTTACGCGAGTACCCACTTTATGCCAAACCGATAACGCTCTACGCACCGGAAAGCAATGGAGCGATTCAATACCGCCAATTAGCACAGGAAATTATGAAGGATGTCCAGGACAAAACAGGAGAGTCTTCAGAACAGGCTTGAGGATCTCTTCACTGGGGTTTTCGATACCAAAAACCTCCGATCGCCAGATCGGAGTAAATTAGCGCGTCTGTATGGTGAGTTCCCTCGCGGTTGGGCATGGGAAGCAGACGGTAATGGAATTCTGCTTTGGTGCAGCTCGGAAGTCCAAGCGCTGCTTGGATTTTCTCCGGCAGAGTTAATCGGTCGCTCTATTCTCGGATTGGCACACTCACCAAAATCCGCCGAGGAACTCCAACTGGCTCTTTCAGCAAAAAGGTCCATCAACAATTTAACCATCAGCGGGATCAGCCGGGACGGCATGCAGCTCACGCTTCTCATCAACGCCATGTTACGAATTACAGGCACACCACCGTACCCAAGATATCGGGGAGTGACGCAGGTATTGGAGGTTAAAGAGAGGCCAGTAGGCACTTTTGTTGTTGGATTACCTCAAGCGCCAGATGAAATTGGGTTGACCACAGTTCCCACCCTTGCACCAACTTGGGGAACAATCACGGGATACTCAATTCATGAAAGTATCATTAGATCTTTAGGGCCAATTACCGAATCGGAAATCCCGAAAAAAGCCTCAATGGATGGAGATACATTGAGGGTCCCGATCCTTGGGCAGCAAGATGCCCCGATCGGACTGGTTGAGTTCGAACGTGATCCGGAGAAGGCTCCTTGGACTGAAAATGAGAAGGCATTGGTATCCGCTGTCACACAACAACTCGCACTCGCCCTTCAAGATGTTCGTTCCTATGAACTGACCCAACACGCGCTTGTCGAAATGCAAAAAGCTGATCAGGTTAAAAGTCAATTCATGGCAAATATGAGCCATGAACTCCGCACCCCACTTAATTCGATTATTGGCTTTTCCCGCGTAATCTTGAAGGGAATCGATGGACCGATTACGGAGACGCAAGAGCATGACCTAAATGCAATTTATAATGCCGGTCAACACCTGCTGGCGCTAATAAACAACATCCTTGACTTCTCCAAAATTGAATCAGGAAAAATGGATTTGTCCATCATCGAGCTTGATCTCGGCGAAGTTATTCGAGAAGTGGTATCTACAGCCATGGGGCTGGTGGAAGATAAATCCATTGAACTGCTGATTGATATTCCAGACACCCTTCCCCTCGTCCAGGCGGACAATATTCGCTTGCGTCAGATCTTGTTGAATTTATTATCCAATTCAGCAAAGTTTACCCGTGAGGGGCATATCGGGATCTCCGCCAGGGTAGAAACATCGGGGGACGATCAAGTAATGCGGGTGTCGGTTTTCGACACGGGTCAGGGCATCGCAGAGGAGGACATTGGTAAATTGTTCGAACCATTCTCTCAATTGGACGCATCCCCAACTGCTCAACTCGCTGGGACGGGCCTGGGACTATCCATCTGCAAGCACCTGGTTGAGTTACAGGGAGGTCGCATATGGGTCGAGAGTGTACTAGGAACAGGAAGTATATTCTCCTTCACAATTCCTGTGAAAGAATCGAAATCCGCGGAACCCGGGATTCCGATTTCGCCCTTGCTTTTGCGCGTTTCTACAAATGAAGATTTAGGTGAAAAGGAAAAATTTGCGTTTCAAAATGAAGGGTTCGTATATCAGACTGAGACAACACCGCAGGATGCACTTGAAACGGCACACCAATCCCGGCCGAATGTTATTCTGATTGACCCAACCATTGTGAATGGCATCGGCTGGAAAATTCTCTTAGACCTTAAAAATGATCCGGAAACATGCGCAATTCCAGTCAATACTTTCTCCTTGTCGGAGGACTATGAGAAAGGTTTTGACTTGGGTGTTGGCGATTTTGCAACCAAGCCAGTTGACAATATCAAACTCGAAAACGCCATATCTCACTTACTTCCACTCGAACATGGAAATCTTTTGGCACTTGTGATTGATGACTCCGATGAAGAGCTTGAAGACTGCGCTCAAATTCTCAGAACCTTTTTTGAAGGTGAAATCCAGACTGCAACATCGGGATTTGAAGGGCTTGTGGCCGCTCGTCAGCATTCACCGGACTTAGTTGTACTTGACCTGTTCATGCCAAATGCAGATGGGTTTCGAATGCTCGAAGCCTTGCGTGTCGATGAACGAACACGCCTGACACCTATAATTCTCCTTTTGCCCGCAGAATTGGATGAAGTTCTGATCAGGCAATTGATCTTATGGACCAGCCATTCCCGAAAAAGTGCGAATCTTTCAATTGAGACCTATGCCGAAAGCTTGAGAGAAAAGTTCTTTCCACGGATCGGACATAATCCTGGAGGGGGAGTTAAGTAGACGCTTTTCCCTTCCTGAAGCGTGATCCGTCTTAATCCAGGGGAAAAGCCATCCCAGCAAACGTTCTCCATAAATTCCTTAACACCCCCACAACTACCCCTCCACTCGCTTTGATGGTAGTTTTACCGGTGTACTCAGCGATGTTTTATTGTGAGAATTGAATTGGGTAACAACGCCGAATGTGCGAAAATAATCCTGCGCTTGGCTTGGCCCTTAGAAATTTGTGCTGATAAATACCTTCAGAACGGAGCATAATAAAATGAATATCGGAGTTCCTAGAGAAAGAAGACCTTTCGAATTTCGGGTGGGGTTGCCCCCAGCGGGCGTCCGCCTCTTCGTACAATTTGGTCATACAGTGTATGTCGAGAGTGGCGCAGGGGATGGGGCGGGATTTAGTGATCAAGACTTCTCCAATGCAGGCGCTAACGTAGTGTATAGCGAAGAAGAGGTTTTTGGTCGAGCAGATCTAATCCTGAAATTCGCTCGGCCACTTCGTCAAGAACTCGAATTAATTCAAGAGGGAAAAGCGTTAGCAGGCTTCCTACACCTTGCTGCAGCACGAAAAGACAAGATAGATGCAATGTTGCAAAAGAAGCTTACCGTTATTGCCTATGAACGGATTGAGGAAGAAGGTGGTTTCTATCCTGTTTTGGCGCCCCTGAGCCAAATTGGCGGCCGTATGGCAGTTCAAATTGCAGCGCGGCTTTTACAGAATGACCATGGTGGCAGGGGTATCCTCCTGGGCGGTGTCGCAGGTGTACCATCACCGGAAATTGTGATCCTTGGTGCTGGGACTGTCGGAAGTGCTGCTGCGGCTGGTTTCACCAGCGCCGGCACCCAAGTTACAGTTTTGGATGTTGATCTTCGCAAGCTCCAAGAGCTACAGTCATCGATCTCCGCACCGTTAGTTACCATGCTATCCACACCCTTCAACATTAATAGAGTATGTGCTTATGCTGATGTTCTTCTTGGCACCGTACTCGTCCCAGGCGAACGCTCTCCCATTATCGTGACTCGGAAGATGGTCAGTAATATGAAACCCCGAGCAATCATCATCGACATGAGTATTGACCAGGGTGGTTGCGTCGAAACCTCCCGACCTACCAACCATGGAAGCCCCACCTTTGAGGCGGAAGGGGTCATACATTATTGCGTGCCGAACATATCTGGCGTTCTGGGAAGAACCGCATCCCATGCGCTGTTCAACGGAGCTTATCCATATCTCAAAGCAATTGCTGAACATGGGCTTGAGAGCGCCATAGACAGCATTCCTGCATTCGAGAAGGGTTTGCACACAAGAGCTGGGGAGATTGTGCACCTCAAACGTTTCGGCGGAGCGGGAGATCAATCCCCATGACTTGGCTGACACAATACGAATCAAACATAACCACCGCCGAGAAAGCATTAGAAGAGGTTGAATCAGGTCTGCGGATTTATCTCACGGGTAATTGCTCCGTTCCCCAACATCTCCTGGGGGCCTTAGTAGAAAGGGCTAAGGGGCTCAAAGATATCGAGATCGTTCAGGTGCTCACTATCGGTCCTGCACCGCATGCCCAAGCCGGCATGGAAAAACACTTGAGAATTAACAATTTGTTCATCGGAGAAAATGTGCGTGAAGCAATTCATGAGGGCAGAGCTGATTACACGCCATGTTTCTTATCTGAAGTGCCATTGCTCTTTCGTGAAGGCATCCTTCCCCTGGACATCGCCCTGATTCACGTAGCGCCACCCGACGAACATGGTTTTTGTAGTCTGGGTATTGAAGCTGGCCTTGTGAAAACACCCGCCCAGGTAGCAAAGGTTGTGATCGCTGAAATTAATGAGCAGATGCCCAGAACCCTGGGTGATTCCTTCATCCACTTCTCGAAAATCGATCACGCTATCCCGGTTAACTACCCCCTCGCCGAGTTACCCATGGGTCAGACCAATGAGCTGAGTATGAAAATTGGCGAGGCGGTGGCGACTCTAATTGAAGATGAATCAACAATGCAGATGGGAATTGGAGCGATTCCGGATGCGGTACTCAATTTCCTTGACGACAAGCGAGACCTGGGGGTTCATACAGAGTTGTTCTCCGACGGGGTGATCGAGCTGGTACAAAAGGGTGTGATCACAAATGAAAAAAAGACGCTTCACCCAGGTAAAATCGTGGCAGGATTTATCCTAGGGACTCACAAGTTATATGACTTCGTTGATGACAACCCGATCGTAGAACTCCACCCCACCGAGTATGTAAATGATCCCTTCATCATTGCTAAGAACATAAAAATGGTTTCAATAAATTCTGCTCTAGAGGTGGATTTAACCGGTCAAGTGAATGCAGATTCGATTGGAACTAAACTCTATTCAGGCGTGGGAGGTCAATTGGATTTTGTATATGGGGCATCAAGGAGTGAAGGAGGAAAACCGATTATTGCATTACCCTCAACAGCCACCCTGCGTGATGGGCAAACGATAAGCCGCATAGTAACCATGCTGAAGCCGGGCGCAGGCGTGGTTACCACCCGAAGTCACGTTCACTATATCGTGACAGAATTCGGCGTCGCTCCCCTTTATGGCAAAAGCATTCGAGCGCGAGCACACGCTTTGATCGAAGTAGCACATCCAGATTTCCGAGAACAGCTTGAACGAGAAGCAAGCGAGTTGAAATACATATGAGCCGAAGAGCAAAAATAATCGCCACAATTGGCCCAGCATCGAATTCCAATGCTGTTCTCACTCAACTCATTGATGCCGGCATGAACATGGCCAGACTGAACATGTCCCATGGCACTCACGATTCTCATCGGTCGATTTGCGAAAAGGTGCGTGAAATCAGCCGTCAAAAGGGAACGGCTGTTGGAATACTCCTTGACCTTCAAGGACCCAGGATCCGGACCGGGCTCATCCCCGACGACCTTCCGATTGAACTCGAATCTGGCACACGCATTCGAGTGGTTTCTGAGCCCACGCTGATCACAAGTAAGGTGATTAATATTAATTATGCTTACCTCACCAAAGATCTAAAAATTGGAGACCCTATCCTGATCGACGATGGACAACTTGAACTGAAGGTCGCTGCTCTGCATGATAATGAAATTGAAGCCGATGTAATCACTGGCGGAATATTAAAGTCTCGTAAGGGGGTTAATTTTCCCGGAATTTCACTAACCGTCTCCGGATTGATGGAAAAGGACTACGAAGATCTGGCATTTGGGGTTGAGATGCAGGTGGATGCGATCGCAATGTCTTTCGTCAGTTCCGGGGAGGATATGATCGACCTTCGAAGCGCGATTGAAAATCTCGCGCCAGAATGTGATCATATTCCTATCATCGCCAAGTTGGAAAGACCCCAAGCAATCGATGATTTAGACTCGATCCTTGAACATTCCGATGGAGTCATGATCGCGCGTGGTGATTTAGGGGTGGAGGTCTCGCCGGAAAGAGTCCCCTCTCTGCAGAAGCAAATCATCAAATGTGCCCTCGCCAAAAGACGCTTCGTTGTCACTGCAACCCAAATGCTTGAGTCAATGATCCGCAATCCTCGACCCACTCGCGCAGAAGCCTCGGATGTAGCAAATGCTGTTTTTGATGGAAGCGATGCACTTATGCTGTCGGGGGAAACATCAATCGGGAAATATCCCACAAAATCAATCCAAACAATGGAACGGATTATTTTAGATGCTGAATCACATGCAGCCGAGTGGGGCATTCGATCAATTATAGAGATTGATCATCGCCTTGAAGGGGCAGTCGCAACAACGTTAGCAGCCCGTTCCCTGGCGGAGAACTGTGGGGTAACCGCGATTGCGGTGTTCACGCGTTCAGGACGGACAGCGCGTTTAATGGCCAATACACGACCGAAGGAGCAAATATTGGCTCTCACACCTGAGACGGATGCATACCGTCAAATGGCTTTGCTATGGGGAGTGGAACCACATCTCGTCCCGATGTCGCATTCCGTCGAGGAAATGATCGATCATGTGGAAACCGCCCTGATAAGTTCAGGCAGAATTTCCAAGGGAGAAAAGGTCGTCATTGTTGCAAGCTTACCCATTGGGGCAATGGGGCCTGTAAACTTCATGCTTTTACACTCGCTCGAATGAGCCTCAATTTCCACACCAACTAATCGGGATGTCTCGCTGGATCGTTCTCCATTTCGCCCGATAGTTCATCAGGGTCGAATGGTTTCACTTGTGGGGGAGACGGAGTTTCCCTCGCTTGAGCAGATGCTGGAGGACTATGCGCTTCCTGCGACTCACCTACATCCTCAGTATCCTGGAGTACCGCCTGAGGCCTGACCTCTTTTTTTCGTCGAGCATAGGCCCACGTGCCCCCGAACAACACTGCACCCAAGATGAATATGAAAATCAAATGACCTGCAGAAGCTCCAAGGACGCGTTCAATGATGGACCAAACCACAACCTGGTAGGAGTTTGTATTCCCCTGTAGGACTCCAGGATCCAAAATTATCCGTTCCAGTGCATTCAGACCAGCAAATTGAACGCTAATTACAAGTAATAGACCAAACGTGGCGCCAAGCATGAAAGCTATTCCCCACCAACGACCCAATTCAACCCACGTGCGAATCACCAAAGCCATAATTAATCCGGCCACTATTAGAGGCAGGAGTCGCATCCAACGTAGCCACAGTGACAGCCGTAGCAACTGCGTTTTCACGTCGGTTAGAGCGTTGATGTCATTGGAATCATCAACCTCCCCCAAGAATGGAGTGTCGGATTGGATGTTCCTGACATACTCCTGAAAAACTCTATCGAGATGTTCGACCAACTGAGTGGAAAGATCCCCGCTCGGCTGGCAAAATTCGAATTTTTGAATTGGCTTATTACTCGACAACGCCCTCTGCAAGATGAGCTCCTGTTGCCTGGTGCAATTGGGCCAAGAGTTTACTAAAGTATCAATAATTGAATTTGATCCACCGTCGAGTAGTCCTTGTTTAATTGGGCTAAAATCAAAGTTCAATTCGAGTTTCTGCGCATCTGTCTCAATCCACTCCATTATGGTTATAAAACTCGCCTGGACTTGAGCTCTGATCCATTCGTCGGGTAAAAGGGTTTGCGAGATTTGTATTCGATCCTGAGTATTTAAAAATTCAAAGGGATTAGCTTCTTCGCGTGAATAACCTTCCAGCTAACCTGATATGAAAAAGGCCTCAACTAGTTGCTCCCTCACACCTCCGCGCAGCAAGAACAGCTCGGATAGTGCTTCACTCAGTACGCTTGATGAGAAAACCACTCGAATTGAGTTATGTGCGATGATGGCCAATGGCATCGATACAACAAAAATGATGGCTAACACATATGCGCTAACAGTTGGCAATTGATTCCTACAACCACTTTCCTTCAGCATTCCATTTCTCCAGAAGCTCTGTTCCAGCCCCAATGAATCTACTACAAAATAGATTCTGGACAACTGGGAAAGAGCTGTCAGCCAACAGCAATCAGCGCCGGCTCCCGCGCCGGAACAACCCATTAATTCAACCCCCGGGGGGGTTTTTACGGCTGCTGCAGCTCGGACCACGGGAGCCCGACTAATCTTACAGAAGGGACTTAGCCCCCAATTTCCAGTCTCTAATCTCCTCCAAAAAAACAAGGCACCCTTTCAGGTGCCCTGCACAAGCTCTTATCATCGACCGAAGCATTACCTAGGTAAATAAGGCGTTCATTTCTTCTAAACTCTTGGCATCTGGGCGCAATCGTTCCGGGGGGAGCTTTGTCAACGGGGTTGCTACCAAATTTTCAACCTCTTGCAAGGGTGGTTGCTCCTTACTGATATAGATCAATCCCGTTACGAGAACATTGGTTCGTCTCGCTTCCTCCAAAATGGACATCGCCTGTAGTCGATCGGTAGGATCGTAATCTCTTTCCAATTTCTTTAGTTTCAGCGAGGATCCATCGTGCATGCGAACCTCCTTCGCTTCCCCAGGTCCATAATCAATCTGAATCTCATCCCGCCTTGGAATGTAGGTGACATCGTGAACTGGTACTTGATGCTCCCTACCCCATGCATAACTTTTGGTTGATTCATCGCGATTATTAAACGTGACGCAGGGGCTGATGATGTCAAGGACAGAAGTGCCACTGAAGCTAAGTGCAGCCTTAAGCAATTCCTTGACTTGTCGTGGATCCCCTGCGAAAGAGCGTGCGACAAAGGCGCAGTTGGCTACAAGAGCTTCCATACACACGTCCACCGGCAGGAAGGGATTCTCACCAATTTTCCTCAAGACTTGCCCTTTATCTGCGGTGGCTGAGAATTGTCCTTTGGTGAGGCCATAGACACCGTTGTTCTCCACAATGTAAACCATGGGGACATTTCGACGGAGAAGGTGGATAAATTGGCCGATTCCAATACTCGCAGTGTCACCGTCACCGCTCACACCAATTGCGGTTAGCTCACGGTTCACCACCAGAGCACCGGTAGCGATGGATGGCATTCGCCCATGTAAGCCGTTGAAGCCATGCGATCGGCTCATGAAATATGCCGGGCTTTTACTTGAGCAACCTATCCCCGAAAACTTGACGATATTCTCTGGACGGATCGAATTCTCATAGACCGCAGCAATTATTTGACTGGAAATGGAATTATGCCCACAACCCTGGCACAACGTAGTCGGTCGTCCTTTGTAATCGGATTTTCCGAGCCCAACCAAATTTACGATTGATTTTGAGGTGGATTTAGATTCTACTGCTGTTGCCATTACCTTCCCTCCGCTTCCGACACGGCTTTCGTTATCCAACCTGCAGATAACGGTAACCCGTTGTTCATGGTTAGTGATCCTATCTTCGCAGCAAATTCTGGGTATTCCAACTGTAGTAATTGCCGCATTTGACCATCAAAGTTCATCTCGATAACATATACGCTCTTATGATTCTGGATAAATGGCTCTACCTCTTTGGTGAAAGGCACCGCGCGCAAACGGAGGTAATTGGTTGGTAGGCCTTCTACATTCAACCGATCCCTCGCTTCTTGGATTGCCGGATCCGTCGATCCATAGGCAATAATGCCAATTGCAGCATCGTCCATCACCTCTAAAATCGGATGGGGCATATACCCTCGCGCGGTTTCGTGTTTCCTGGCGATCCGATCCATATTGTTTATCCAATCCTCCGGTTTTTCACTGTACCTGGCGTATTCATCATGGCCAGTACCTCGGGCAAACCAAGCCGCAAGAGGATGATCTGTGCCAGGTAATGTACGGTAAGTTATGCCATCCCCATCGACATCCCGATAGCGAGCGAACTCTTCCATTTGCTCTAAATCTTCTGCAGACAAGACCTTACCACGATCCATTGGTTCATCAGGATAATCGAGTGGGTCAGATACCCACAAATTCATGCCCAGGTCTAAGTCGCTCAGAATAAACACTGGAGTTTGCATTCGTTCTGCGATATCAAAAGCCTTCCAGCCAAATTCAAAGCATTCTTTAATGTTCCCTGGGAGTAAGATTATGTGCTTGGCATCACCATGCCCTAGAAAACGGACAAATCGAAGATCGCCCTGGGATGTTCGGGTGGGCAGGCCTGTGCTTGGTCCCATTCTCTGCACGTCCCATATAACGACTGGCACCTCAGCATGATAGGCAAGTCCCGCAAACTCCGCCATTAGCGATATCCCAGGACCTGACGTCGATGTCATAGCTCGAGCTCCCGACCAACCTGCCCCCACCGCCATTCCTATCGCAGCCAATTCATCTTCTGCTTGGATAATGGCATAGGTGGTTTTTCCAGTTTCCGCATCCCTCCTCAAACGCGGCAAAAAATCCTGTAGGCTGTCTGCCAAGCTCGAGGCGGGTGTTATTGGATACCATGCTGCAAAAGTCACACCACCATAAACTGCTCCCAATGCGCCGGCAGTATTGCCATCGATGAGAATTTGCTCACCTGCTTGATCCTCACGTTTCACATAATAGGGGTCGCTCTTGATCAAGTTATCTTTTGCCCATGTCCATGCGGCATTAATCATGGACATATTCATTTTCACTGCGCTTTCTTTCGCGCGGAAGTGAGTGACCAATGCACCACGAATCTCCTCAATCTCGATCTCAAGAACTTGAGCAACTAACCCTACATACGCCATATTAGCGATGTAATCGCGCAGATCCTTAGGGGGTTTTAAATCCTTCACGAGTTGCCGAACTGGCATGGGATAGAAAGTGATGTCTTCACGTTCGGTTGAGAGTTCGAATTTATCAGAATAAAAACAGACGCCGCCTGGGGACAAGTTCTGAAGGTCTTCGGCGAATGTTGAGGCATTCATCGCGACCAGGATTTCAGTCCTGTCCCGTCGAGCGGTATATGCTTTAGAACTCACTCGAATGGTGAACCATGTTGGCAGACCTTGAATATTAGATGGAAAGAGGTTTTTCCCACTAACCGGAATTCCCATTCTGAATAAGGAACGGATGATCGCCATGTTTGAAGTCTGGCTCCCGGAACCATTTACGGTTGCGACAACCATCGAAAAATCGTTGACAATCGAATCTTTGTCATGACCCGTAGATTTTGTCACTTCGGGTGCGATAACGCTAGCGCTCATCTATCAACTCTCCCTATTTAATCACTACCGTATCTGTGTGTTTCTTCAATATTTGCAGGTGGTCGGTATCTTCCCAATTCAGGTCGATTATGAAGCAATCCTGTATGTTCAACCAAGGCCCGATATCCTGCCTCTTCATCATTGTTGAGAATTGCTTCGACCATTTCTGTATGATAAGTCCATACGGAATGTAAATATGCATAATCGGCATAAACATTCAGTCCGACACTTTCATAGCATTCCCAGTAAGCCTCTAATATTCCAACCACAAATAGGTTATCAAGCCTTGAATATATCGTCATATGTAGTTCGCGATGTTCGAAATGTGGGATCTGAATTGGGTTTCCGCGAAGCTTTTCCCAGGCTCGATCGAGCAAATCCCGTAAATACTGCTTGTCTTCAGGTTTAAGTAGCTTGACGGCTTCAAGCCAGAAAGACGCTTCAATATTGTTCCTTAGCACACCAAAGCGATAAAAATAGCTCTGATCTATTGCTAATGCGTATTGGAGGCTGGTGCGCAGTGTGCTACAAAAGGAGTAATCCAGTGTTCGAATGCCAGTTTTAGGACGTATCTCAACCAAACCTAGCTGTCTCGCAACTTCCAACTGTTCACGAAGTTTGCCGGTGCTGATGCCGAGTTTAACTCCCAAATCCTGAATTGCCGGAAGTCGAGTTCCTGGTTTGAATGCACCATTGGCTAAGTATGTGAGGAAGTCTGAGGGTAGATTAACGCTCATCGAGATCACTTTTCCCGTTGTCGATCGAAGCTTAACGCAGCGTAGTACCCAGTTTTGCGCAAACCATCCCAATCCGCCCAACCATCCCTATTCATCTAATTTATCTAATGAATTAGATGAATACCTGTTTCTGAGTATATCACCCTCAAAATAAGAGTGTCAACGACTCATCCCTCGTGCAATTCTGGTAAAATGCTCCCATGCTCAGAAGGGTTAGAAAAACTATCTCCCGTTGGCTTCTCATCACTGGATTCATTCTTGTGCTCATTGCAATTCCGCGTAATTATCTTGTATGGCGCTATAGACCCAATATCCATCAGCCTAGCAGCTCCCCATTAAAAACCGTGGCAATTGTATTTGGCGCTGGATTACGCCAGGATGGATTGCCCTCAAATGTTCTTGAAGATCGTGTACGGGTCGCATCAGAGCTCTACCAGCAGGGAGTGGTATCAATGCTATTGGTATCTGGATCGGTCCGCACCCCAAATTATGACGAGCCAAAAGCAATGAGAGAATTGGCCATTGAATTAGGTGTTGCCTCCAATGACATACTTATTGATCCAAATGGATCCAGGACCTATAACACCTGTTTCAATGCCAAACACATATTCAATATTAATGAAGCCATACTCGTCTCTCAGGAATTCCACTTGCCTCGTGCCCTCGGTATCTGTGATGCCCTGGGCATTGATGCCGAAGGCGTTGTTTCTGATTTACGCAATTACAATTCTAGAGCACTGCGATTTTGGAAATTTCGTGAAATCCCGGCTTCCTGGGTGGCGCTTTGGGATACCCTCATCGCCAAACAGGATGTATCCACCCAAAATGCACCAGTTGGGATGAAGTTAGAGGAAAGAGATTATTATGATTAGTGAAGACGCATTAGCGATTGTGAATGAGTTTGTGACCAATCAAAATCTGGTTAGGCACATGCTTGCGGTCGAAGCCTCAATGCAAGATTGCGCTGAGCGCTTCGGTGAAGATCCTCATGATTGGGGGATCGTGGGGCTGTTGCATGATTTTGACTGGGAAATTCACCCAACACTTGATTCTCACCCTCAAGATGGAGCACCCTTGCTTCGGGAGAGAGGTGTGCCCGAAAAGTACGTTCGTTGCATTCTGAGTCACGCTGATCACACCGACATTCCAAGAGAATCGACGATGGAAAAGGCGCTCTTCGCTTGTGATGAGATCACAGGCTTAATTACAGCTGTGGCGCTTGTTCGACCCTCAAAGTCAATCCATGATGTGAAGGTAAAATCAGTACGGAAAAAATGGAAAGATAACCGCTTCGCCGCAAACGTGAATCGAGAGGATATTTCTCAAGGCGCCGAGGAGCTTGGTGTGGATCTCTGGGAACACGTGGGGCATATGATTGAATCGATGCAGCGAATAGCTCTCCAATTAGGATTGAGTGGTACCCCGTCAAACCCATAGTTAACGTCATGCAAGCGTTGAAAAACCGTCTATGGAGCGAAGGAGACCAGGCTTGGGGTTCCCTAGCTCGACTGGTATAATGTCACGGCTCACTCAAATTTGACGAATTGAAATCTAATATGTGGGTTTAATAACATGTGCTTTCTCACCAAAAAATCCACAATTCAAGAGTGATTATTAGGTAAAAGACACATGACTGAACAAGGGTCAGAGGTTTCCAAGCCTGAGAGCCATATCTGCCCTACATGCGGAACTAAAGTCTCTGAAAGCGCTACACAGTGCGTGGTATGCGGCACTGAGTTGAAAGAAAAGGGCGGTGTGCTCACTGGTCGGCAGCGTGCGCAGATCTCTCTCTCGGTTCCTGTTGCCCTTTTTTTCCTTGTACTATTTTCCTTGGTATCCGCTGGGCTCACCTTTGGTGCGATGCAGATAATTCCTGCGGGTGAAGATGAACCTACTCCAAGCGCGACGGCTTCACAAACTCCGACACAAACCTCCACGCCGGAGCCCACGTTTACACATACACCCGAACCCACTTACACACCTTTGCCCCCAATAGAGTACACCATTGCCACGGGTGATAGTTGTGTAGGATTGGCCTTTTTCTATGACGTCTCTGTGCGTTCGATCATCGAGCTTAACAATCTGGGCGTAGATTGCCTGCTATCCGTCGGAACGACCATATTGGTCCCGCAACCAACTCCCACAAACACTCCCCAACCCACTGCCACACTTTCCTCCGCAGAAGCAACCGATGCCGCTTGCGAGAAGATCAATTACACAGTCCAAGCGAATGACACCCTTAGCTCTATTGCTGAGAATTACAGTGTGTCGATGCAGGGGATCAAAGAGTATAACGGAATGCCTTCTGACACCGTCTTCGAAGGTCAGATCATGAAGATTCCCTTATGCGAGCGAATCAGTTTCGGTCCAACGCCCACTCCCACACCACCACCGCCACACCCTGCCCCCAATTTACTCCTGCCCCAGGATGGCGCAGCATTCACCTTGGCGAATGATACCGTAACACTCCAATGGGCTTCTGCCGGACAATTGCGCGAAGGTGAGTTTTACGAGGTTAGTGTTGAAGACATAACCGATGGCACAGGTAGGCGCAGGGTCGTTGATTATGTGACCGACACAAAGTTCATCGTACCCAGCAATTTCCGCCCGACTGAAGCCTCCCCACATGTCATGCGATGGTGGGTGACCACGGTTCGACAGAGCGGCACAACAGCGGGAGGAGATCCGAGGTATGAAAATGCCGGTGCCACCAGCATTAAACGCTCCTTCACATGGTCAGGCGCCGCACCACAAGCCACACCAACACCGTAATTCACCACAAGATTTGTTAAATTATTTTGGTCGGCCCCCTTCGAATCTGACTGGCGTAAGAAGACACATATCAAAAATGTGTCATCCTGTCACCCTTGCGAAGGTTTTTCACCAAGGCCGCGGTCATGTCATAAAACCTTCGCAAGAGTCCAAACCTCGAGCCCACTAACCCCCGGGGGTTAGGCCTTGAGCGAAATCACGCACTCAACCGGTGTAATGAATGCTTATTCAATCCCCAAAGACTCAATTACCTCACGAACATGATTCGCGGATCGATCGAGTTCACTCTGTTCTTCCGCGTTCAAATCGTACTCGATAACTTTTTCAAGCCCAATCCGGCCTAGTTGAACAGGTACTCCGAAGAATATTCCTTCATGCCCATATTCCCCTTCGAGGTATGCAGATGTTGGGAGAATCAAGTGACGATCTAAAAGAATCGCCTCGACCATTTGGGCTAAAGCGGCAGAGGGAGCATAGAAGGCGCTGCCAGTCTTCAATAGACCTACAATCTCGCCTCCACCCTTGCGTGTTCTCTCAACAATCGCGCCGAGCTTTTCTGCTGAAAGCATTTTGTTCAGAGGGACACCTGCAACGTTGGAATATCTGGTGAGAGGCACCATGTCGTCACCATGCCCGCCCAAGACATAGCAGTCGACATTCTGAACACTCACACCCAATTCCATGGCCACAAACGCCCGCATTCGTGCTGAATCAAGTATCCCTGCTTGTCCCACAACACGCTCTCTGGGAAGCCCACTTACTTTCATGGCGAGGTATGCCATCGGATCCAACGGATTGGTGAGTATGATGAAAATCGCATCTGGTGAAACATCCAGTGATTTTTCAACTGAATCCCGCACTATCTTGCTGTTCGCTGCCAGAAGGTCATCTCGACTCATACCAGGTTTTCTGGGTAGCCCCGCGGTGATGACGACAATGTCAGAACCTGCTGTGTCAGCGTAATCATTGGTGCCGTAAACCTTTGCATCCGATCCGATGACTGGCATCGCCTCCGTGAGATCCAAGGCTTTCCCTTGGGGCATTCCCTCGACAATATCTATTAAGACGACATCTGCAAATTCTCGTTCGACTAGCCAATGTGCGGTTGTTGCCCCAGTTTGTCCAGCCCCAATAATTGTAACCTTTGCCATCTTTCCTCCTCGATCCGTCTTAGAACATCATCCATCTATTTTTCCCGGCATCCCAGACGCCGCATTATGCATAAAAGTAAAATTACCCGGAACTAATGAAGCGTACATTGAAACCATTTGATCCTTGAATAAAAACGTCCTCCAAGATTTTAGCTTTAACCACGATCCCCGTTCCATCCTCAACAGTGCCTACCGCCCAGGCTGGCAAACCCATCACACTTGCACGAATTGAGAAGTTCTCCCATTTTGAGGGCGGCAAGGAAATCAGCAAACCGCCTGAGGTCTGTGCGTCGAATAGGAGCATTTGTGCAATCCGATCTACTCCACTTTCGAACTCCACCCCTGAACCAAAGTACATCTGGTTGCTTACACTTCCAGCAGGAAAATTCCCATCTTGTGCATATTTATAGGCATTTTGCAGGAAGGGGACTGAGGCCAAATTGATGCTCAACCTTACACTCGAAGCATCAGCAATCTCGGAGCCATGTCCCAGTAATCCAAACCCTGAAATATCCGTTGCCGATTCAACCCCAAATTCCGCTGCCAGCATTGCAGCATCTCGGTTCAGGTTCGACATCCATTTCACGGCCTCGGTTACGTCTTGCTCTGATGCTACTCCGCTTCTCAATGCGGTAGTGGTTACACCAGTGCCAATAGGTTTGGTCAATATAAGGAGATCGCCGGGCCTGGCACTCGATTTAGTCATGATCTTATTTTTGTTTACCAGCCCAACAGCAACCAACCCATACTTCGGCTCCTTATCTTGGATGGTGTGCCCTCCTGCGATAACTGCGCCAGCTTCCCGGACCTTTTCCGCTCCACCACGAATAATCTCCGTTATCACATCCGAAGGCAAATCCGCTGGCATCGCAGCGATATTGAGGGCGAATATGGGGCGGGCCCCCATGGCGTATAAATCGGAGAGCGCGTTGGCAGCTGCAATCTGGCCATATTGATAAGGATCATCAACGACGGGTGTGAAAAAATCCGTTGTAACCACCAATGCCTGATCCCCACCAAGATCCCAAACCGCGGCATCATCAGGTGAATCCAAACCAACTAAGAGGTCTGGATATTCCTCCGGTGGAAAGATTTCTTTAATGGGTTGCAGAACCTGCACCAGCGCATCTGCGCTTAGCTTAGACGCTCAACCCGCGCAAGAAGAAAGGCTCGTAAGCTTTATCTGGCGTCCAGACGTCGCTCGAAGTTCCTCTTGTTTATCGCTCGTACTACCCTTCATATGGATTGACCTCTTATCGATGAAAGATTGACGCTTCAGGAGCAATCATCGATTATTATTGTACATCCCGAGAAGATAAAATAGAATCGCAATTGGTTCCAATGCTGGAGCCTATGTTGGAATCCCATGCCTTCCTGAATTGTATCGTTCAATTTGAGAAAAATGGGGTGGATTTCGGTTTGGCGCTTTAACCAGAACAAGGGTACGGGATATAATGATTGGGTAGATGGCGAGTGAATATCAGGAGATCAGGTTCATGCCCATTCGGTCTAAGGTCAGCTCCTAAATCCTTCATCCTTGTGCAATCGACATGCAGCTAGCATCATGAAAATTGTCCTTCTTCGAAAAAAGTTCGCATTTGGCCCTCTCATCATTCTTATAGGATTAATGATTGTTGGGTGTACTTCTGCACCTGGCGAGCCAGAACTTCTCATCGCTGCTGCAGCCAGTTTAACCAATCCTTTCTCAGAACTTGGCGAGGAATTTACGTCGGAAACCGGGGTCAGGCTGAGCTTCGCATTTGCCTCAACAGGTCAGATTGCCCAACAGATCCGAAATGGCGCCCCTTACGATGTATTTGCCGCGGCAGATTTAGTTCATATCGACCAGCTCATAGATGAAGGTCATTTAGTTCGCAAATCACGTACTAACTTTGCGGTAGGAAGCCTGGTTTTTATATTCAACTCTGAGTATTCTGGTTCACTTGATTTAGCTGATATTGATTCTGAAAGTGAATTGATAAGATTAGTAATTGCAAACCCAAACCATGCTCCTTATGGTTTCGCAGCAAAACAGTATCTCGAAAATTCTGGTCAGTGGGATGCCATCCAGGATAAATTGGTTATTACAGAAAATGTTCGGCAAGCTGCCCAAATTGTGATTTCAGGCAATGCAACTGCAGGTATCGTTTCCAAGGCAACGGTGGTGAGCTCACAACTGAGCATTCTTGCAATCGATCAAAATTTAATTGATCCAATTTTGCATACCATCGCAATTTCTATAAAGACACTTTATCCAGATGAGTCAATGATGTTTCTGGATTTCCTTGCTTCCCAAGCTGGTATTGAAATCCTTTCCAAGTATGGTCTAATTCATCCTGGTGCTGATTAATTATGTGGAAGCCGCTTCTACTCTCCATTCAAATCGCTGGAAGTGCAACGATAGTTTCGCTGATTGCAGGGGTTGTAATAGCAGCGCTGCTATCCCGCTGGCGAAATCCCATTGCAGGGGCCCTAGACGCATTTGTAACTCTCCCAATGGTTTTACCGCCGACAGTTCTCGGTTACTTCCTACTCGTGTTCTGGGGAGCTCAGTCACCGGTAGGACAATTCTTAGACCAAATCGGCTTGCCATTGGTTTTCACTTGGCGTGGTGCAGCTTTGGCCGCCTCAGTTGTAGCGCTTCCTCTCGTAGTTCTTTCCAGTAAGGCAGCCTTTGATGCTGTTGATCCGAGTTTGAGGGACGTCGCTCGAACATTGGGCCGATCTGAATTATCGATCTTTCTATCTATTACCCTGCCTCTCGGTTGGAGAGGCGTTCTTAGTGGAGGAATACTCGCTTTTGCACGCGCACTTGGTGAATTCGGCGCAACATTAATGGTCGCCAGCAACATCCCTGGGAAAACCCAGACACTCCCCCTCGCGATTTATGACGCCGTTCAAAGTGGGAATCAAAGTGAAGCGAATCTGCTTGCGTTAGGCCTCACACTCACTGCGATCATCCTAATTTTAGCCTTTCGACGTTTAGGGACGACGATCGTAGGGGGACGAGCGCATGAGTGATTTTCGTTTACGAATAAAATTCGAAATCCAATATCACGAGTTTACCCTGCGTCCCAATATCGAAGCAGGGGCCGAACTTATCGTAATTTTCGGTCCATCAGGTGCTGGAAAAAGCCTTACCCTGCGCGCATTGGCGGGTCTTGTCAAACCATTGAAAGGCATAATCGAGCTTGGAAAGCATGTTATTTTCGATTCCGAGAAAGAGATCGACCTCCCGCCACAGAGGCGAAATGTGGGTTATGTTCCGCAAAATTATGCATTGTTTCCCCATAGAAACATCGCAGAGAATATCGGATTTGGTCTTCACTCCCTCTCACAAACAAAGCGTGATCACCGAGTGCAGGAGTTGCTTAGCACCATGCGCCTTGAGAAGGAGGCGGATAGAAAACCAAATGAAATTTCTGGAGGTCAACAACAAAGAGTTGCGCTGGCGCGAGCACTTGCGACCCGTCCTGCCCTTCTCTTGCTTGATGAACCGCTGGGTGCACTTGATGAAACCATTCGAGAGCACCTCAGAAATGAAATTAAGGAACTTCAAAAACGCTATCAAATTCCTGTCGTCTTGGTCACTCACAACCTGGCTGAAGCGTACACCTTGGCCGACAAACTTGTGGTCATTGAATCAGGGGAAGTGGCCCAAACCGGGTCACGTGATGAAGTTTTCAGACGACCTCACACTCCGAGTGTGGCAAAGCTTATGGGAATGGACAACGTCTTTGAGGGGACTGTTGAGCGTTATACAGAGGATCAGGCGGTGATATCCTGGGAAGGATTTTTGCTTCGCACAGAGGGCATATCTACCCTACCGGAGCGTAAACAGGTTTTGTTCGGTATTAGACCGGAGGAGCTGGAATTACTTTCATCTGATCAAACATCGACTGGTTCCTCTGAAAATCTACTTCCGTGCCTGGTACTCAATACCCAATCTAGGGGGGCAGACCATACATTAACCTGTAAGGTCAGGACACCAGAAGGTCTTTCGAACGTGTGGATCTTACGGATCCCTCACCGACAATTTATCGAATCCGGTCTCACAGTCGGGCAAGAGGCCATTTTACGAATTGCCCCTTCAGCTATTCACATTTTTCCTGAACATTGAAAGCAATGATTTTACCTCCGTAGGTCGGGCTCCAACGTGATTGAAGATCACGCGCCCGGGAAGGCGTGGAAATATCACTCTTGCGAAGGTTTTTAAGCAGTTCCTTGGTTCTAAGATGAAACCTTCGCAAGGGTTTAGGGGCATTGCCGCCGCTGCTCCAGCCCGGCCGAAGGTGCGGCACCGTGGAAGAGCCATGCAAACTCCGCAAATATAAAACTGCCTCACAGAGGCAGTCCATTGCGATAAATACTCAATTCAAATTAACTCTCAGGCAGAAACCCATAAGCGAGAGCAACGCCAAATCCGGCTCCAACTACCACCATAACACCAATCCAGAGAAGCCACTGACCCGTCAGCGCGCCAATCAACACTCCAATCACTCCGCCGGCAATTGCTGTTGCCGCTATGGCGAGAAAAACTGTTCTCCAACCTTGTAACATTCATCCCTCCTCAACTAACCCTGATTGTAAATTTATGGCCTTCCATCGTCAAGGAAATTCCCCCAAATAGACCTTGTATGTTGACGCTGAGGATTCTGGGCCCAAGCAACATCATCCCACTAAGTACTTTTTAGTTCTTAGACCGGACGTCTCTACAGTTTTTTTTCGATTCCCTACTCATACGGATCTGAAGAATCGTGGAAGTTCTGCGAGGGCTTCAGCAATTCGAACCCCATGCCAGGTGATAAGGTGGCCATCAACAAGAAAAATCGATCCTGATTCAGCAGCAGGAGTATCTTTCATCAGCTGCTTACAAATCACTAGGTGATCCTCTCCGAAGGGATACGGCTCATTGGGTAGCAAGATGAGGTCAGGTTCTGCTTGGATAATCTCGTTCGTGGAGACTCGAGGGTAGCGCGTATCCTTTTCTTCAGGATCGATCGCATCCTCAAAACCCAGATCTGCAGAAAGGGGATATTTTCTATCCCGATCTGCAAAGACGTTAATACCCCCACAACAAGAAAGAAGATCGCTTGCAAACGTCTCTGCGTTGAATGTCATCCACCAATCTCGCCCTTCAGCTAACCATATTGGACAGAAGTATTTCGAACGAGTGGGTTCTGGTTCCACAAGTGTTGTCCATTCCAGGATACGTTCCAGCGTATCAATTCGCTTACTCACATCCCGTTCGATTTGGAACAATCGCGCCAAATGCCAAAGATCCTGAATAGCTTGTGTGACAGTCTGGGGAAAGGTCAGCCAGAGCGTAAGATCTGCCGCCACCAGAGCCTCAATAACCTCGCCGTCATTTTCCTCTCGATTAGCGATGATCAGGTCCGGTTCGAGCGCCAGGATTTTAGATTGGTCAAGCGTTTTCGTCCCCCCTACTCGCTCCAATTGAGTTTCCATCTCGTCTGGAATTTCACAGAAATCAGTTACCCCCACCAGCGACGGAGCCAGATCGAATGTGATCAAACTTTCAGTCATTGAAGGGACAAGGCTGACGACTCTTCCGGGTGGGTTGCAAAATGCCATAAGAATGGTCTCTGAATCAAACATTAGCGCCACCCTACCCCAAGAACAATCGTAGGTGCATCATTGCCCCAAATTTCCACCTGCCCCTCGGGCCCAAATGCAAACAATCTGGCATCCGCTATCCCAAGCGCATAGAGTTGATCAGGGAGTGAGAGCAGCGATCGAACGCGATCGGAGTTAGCAGGGTCATCTAACCATGGAAGCACGATTGCTCCTGGCAGCCAATTTAATCCTTCTGCAGCACGCTGCCCTCCCCGTTCCAGAACCCATGATCCAAGTGCCGAGGCCGCAGCATCTACAGCAATAATCAAGGCACCCTCAAGCAAAGCTTTCTTCAGAGCTTCCCCAAACAGAGAGGTACCTAATACGTTAATCCAATCTGGTCCAGTCCCGCCTGAAAGTATATAGAGGCCCGGCTGAGCATTTTTAACATACTGGGCTTCACTCAATCTTAGCCGCTCTACACCTACACCAAATAAAGCCTCGATGTCATCTATGAATGCCGAGGTGGAAGGCTCGATTTCCTCATCTACGAAGATACAGAAAGGCGAATAGGAAATATCTACATGGTTGATCACCCTTTCACCTAATGCCGCAAATTCCCCTTCCAAGGGTGGTAATCTGTCCGCTACGACCAACCATCCATCCCCTTCTATTCGACGGAACATTTCTCCAACCCCACTCATTCGCCCTCTAAGAGTTTCCAAGGTGCAACTGCAAGCAGATTTGCGGCTCAA
>SDBS01001231.1_pt1 | contig 26118 bp, 25 predicted proteins | sample 2277091 | NCBI WGS metagenome assembly SDBS01 (sample SAMN10404972, study PRJNA504765) | marine sediment metagenome | isolation source: marine sediment core GS10_PC15, 163 cmbsf | place: Arctic Ocean: Southern Knipovich Ridge | collected 2010
GATCTCGTCAATTTTTGAGAGATTTGAATATTCCAAAATTACAGATCTAGAGTATAAAGATGCGTTTCCGTTATTGAAAAAACTTTCTGAATCCGGAAATCCCTTAGCTGAAAAGATGCTCAAGGAAGAAGTCGCAAAACGATTTGAGAACAGAAAACCATCGGTTATAGCCTATATAATCAATCAAGGATATCTAAATTATTTAGGTAAAGAAAAAATCTCGTCAATTTTTAAAGATTTAAATATCATTCAAGAAATAGAGAAATTAACAAAATTTCCTATTGATTTAAGTGGGGAGAATATAGAATTTTTCCGTGAAAATAAATTAAAACCATTTCCTATAGTTGATAAAATAAAGTGGGGCACTAATAGGGGCTTTACTGCTGAAAATCAACGAGTTACAGGAATAAAGCTTTTTAAATGTGAATTATCAGTTCTACCGGAGTCTATAGGGCAACTCTCCTCTCTTAAAGAGCTCCATTTACATATGAATAAATTGTCGACTCTCCCAGAGTCGATTGGAGACCTTAAATCACTTGAAACACTAGATTTAGGTATTAACAATATTTCGATCCTTCCGGAGTCCATAGGGCAACTCTCCTCTCTTAAAGAGCTTTATTTGCATAAAAATCAATTGTCAACTCTCCCTGAGTCATTAGGTAATCTTACACTACTTCAAGAACTAAGCCTTAGCGATAATAGGTTAACGACTCTCCCGGAATCAATATCTAACCTTACACTACTTCAAAAACTAAGTCTTAGCAAGAATAGATTAACGACTCTCCCGGAATCAATATTTAACCTTACACTACTTCAAAAACTAAGTCTTAGCGATAATAAGTTAACGACTCTCCCGGAATCAATAGGTAATCTTACACTACTTCAAGAACTAAGTCTTAGCAATAATATGTTAACGACTCTCCCGGAATCAATATCTAACCTTACACTACTTCAAGAATTAAGTCTTAGCAAGAATAGATTAACGACTCTCCCGGAATCAATATTTAACCTTACACTACTTCAAAAACTAAGTCTTAGCGATAATAAGTTAACGACTCTCCCAGAGTCAATAGGTAATCTTACACTGCTTCAAGAACTAAGTCTTAGCGATAATAGGTTAACGACTCTCCCAGAGTCAATAGGTAATCTTACATCACTCCATTACTTATGGTTATTTGAGAATGACCTAAAAACACTTCCGGAGTCCATGGAAAACCTTACATCACTCTGGGAATTACAATTAAACCCCCTAGTGTCAATCAAAAAGTCAATCAAAAAAAAGTTAGAAAAATTAGGAGTTTCAATTAGTAATTCTCGCTATATATAAACTCCCAAGAATGATACAATTATTTCATTATTGAAAGAATTATTCAATTGGTATAATAAAGAGGCAAAAAGTATGCATCCTGTTTTTTGATTATTAAAAATCCTAATTTAATTTAGTAGTAAATTATAATTAAATTTTATAGAAATGTAAAGAAAAGTAAAAAGATTAAAAAATAGAGCAAAGGAAAAATATTGTAAAAACCTAATTGTATCTTTATTTTTCTAATCTTCTCTTCCACGCGGATGCTCTATATATGGTTTATAAATAGTAATCTTTGGAGGTTGCATGGTTAAAATTGTTTCGACTATCCGAGGATATTCTGCTATGAACAAAAATTCCTCCCTTACTAAGGGCTTTTGTTAATGAACATTGGCAAATCTCACTAGCTCCAAAAGCTGTACAATTGTCTAAGCTGTTTCTCCTTAAAATTGCCAGAATAGTCGTTTTCAAGAGCGGATCTCAAAATTATTACTGAGCCGTCTAATTGTTTTTATTGAAGTTAATAGAGGAAATGTTTAACTAACTAACTAAATATTAATTAACTAACTAATTAAATATTGATTTAATTTGAAATCTATGGCTTCTAATTCTAATTTAAATGTTCCTAAAAATAAAAGAAGTGACTTTTCTCAACCACTAGGCAAATTAATCGCTGGTAAAAGAAAAGATACAATTCAAGAGGTAGAGACTTTTTTTAAAAACCTAGTCAAAAAGAAACCAAACATTAATTTCTATTTAGTGGGAGATATTGTTACTATTGATTTCTTATCAAATCCTTTTTTAAAGAAATTCATTAAACTTTGTATAATTGATGAAAAAACCAAAAGAAAATATATCCATGTTGATGATGGAGATTATTTTGAAGAAGTTATCGAATTTAGAAGCCCTGCAGGTTCGATACCTAGAGGAAGTTGGGCTTTATTAAGAAAAATTACTCATTCAGAGAAAAGAACACTTCTTAGAATTATCGAAGGTGAAGAAGATTTGTTGGTCTTGCCTTTAGTGTTAGAAATGCCCTTAGAAAAAAATGTTGAAAATTATGCATTTTATGGTCAACCACCAATAACTGATTCTGTTCATTCTATTCCTGAAGGAATTGTAATGGTAAAAGTCAACAAAACCATTCAAAATGCTGTAAAAAATTTTATTAATATGATGAAAACTGAACTCTTATTTTTCAAAACTAGAGTTAAGAGATACATTAAGGGTAGAGGATGTAATACTAGTAGTGGAATAGTGGATGAATTAAACCATATTATTATAGAAATGCTTGATAAAGCCATAGCTCGAACGAAAGCAAGTAATAGAAAAACAGTAAAAGCTAGAGATTTATAAATTATTTCAATTAATCTATGAAATAATAGTGAAAAAAAGCAAAATTTTATTTTTTACTTACAATTTTATTCTTTGAGTAAGAAAAAATTTTAAAGAATTACCATGTCGTACAAATTAGAAACACTAGAAGAAAAGAAGAATCCTTTAATCGACAGACTAGAATTAACGATTAAAATAGAGCATTTTGGGAAGGGAACTCCGAATAAATTAGATCTTAAAAAAAAGGTGGCCGCCTCTCAAGGTGTTGATGAAAAACTCACAATCGTGAAAAAAATAAAAACACATTTTGGATCCACTGAGGATATTGGGAAATTTTATATATATGATAATCTAAAGGAGTTAGAGTACTTCGAGCCTTTCCATATTCGCGTAAGAAATTTACCAAAAGAAAAAAGGGCAGAAATTATAAAATTAAAAAGAAAAAATGAGCCATATAAACACCTTTTTGAATAAAAATAATAAAAATTGAAAAATTTTGAACAAAAATGACTAAGGCATCAAATTTTTACAAAATTGAAGATGGTAAATTAGAAAGAACGCATAGAACATGCCCCAAATGTGGGAAAGGTTATTTTTTAGCCAATCATTATGATAGATGGTCATGCGGAAAGTGTGGGTATACAACGTTCAAACGAAAAGGAAAAAAAGGAGCACCAGGGAGAACTACTGGAGGCCCTAAGAGAAGGACTCCTCGTAAACGTACTAAATCCACTTAAATATTTATTATCTAAAGTTCTATAAGATTAAAAGGACTAAGATTACTCTTTGCATTTTTTTCGCTATTTTTTAAGTAGGTCTATATTATTATATGCAATCGGGTAAAAACTATGAAATTCAACAAAAAGCTCTGTATGGGGATTGAGTGCACGGCACATACACTAGGCATTGGGATCATCGATTTTGAGGGACAAGTATATAGCCGTATAAACGATATGTACGTACCTGAAAAGGGAGGAATACATCCAGTCCAAGCAAAGGAACAGCATTTAGAAAACTTTATGAGCGTTATCAATAGGGCTCTAAATGAATCAAATATTTCAATTAAAGATATTGATTTAATTGCATTTAGTCAAAGTCCAGGCTTAGCCCCTGTATTGAAAATAGGTGCATTAATATCACGAATGCTAAGCCAAATATTGAATATCCCTATAGTCGCAGTTAATCATTGTGTAGCCCATGTTGAAATTGGACGTTTAATGTGCAAAATAGAAGATCCTCTCACTTTATATGTTTCTGGAGGAAATACAATTGTGAGTGCTTTCGATTCAAACAGATATCAAATTTTTGGAGAAACATTAGATTTACCAATTGGGAATATGATTGATTCCTTTGCAAGGGATGCGGGACTATCTCATCCTGGAGGTCCTAAAATTGAGAAATTAGCTCAAGTCTCAGAAAAATATCTCCCTTTACCCTATGTTGTGAAAGGAATGGATTTATCTTTTTCTGGCTTATATACTGCGGCAAAAAGACTCTTAGAATCTAATAAGTTTAACAATGAATATAATTTGAATGATGTCGCTAATTCTCTTCAAGAAACTGCTTTTGCCATGTTAACTGAAGTTACAGAAAGGGCTTTAGCCCATACTGGAAAAAAAGAAGTCTTATTAACTGGTGGCGTTGCAGCTAATAAAAGACTACAGGCTATGGTCGAATATATAAGTAAAGAACATAATGCGAGATTTGAAGTAGTACCTCTAAAGTTCGCAGGAGATAATGGCGCTATGATAGGGTGGGCTGGAATTTTACGTTATAACTCAGAAGGAGGAACTGACCTCTCCGACACCATAATAAAACCGAAAGAAAGAATGGATCAAATTTCAATCCCGTGGAGGTAGGTAAATTCAATGATTATAAAAGAAAAAATAGTTCAAAAAGGCGCAGAAGCAAGTCTTTATTATGGTTCTTGGTTTGGCAAAAAAGTTATATTTAAACATCGTATTCCTAAAAAATATCGTCTAGAAGAATTAGATAGGACTATTCGATCTACAAGAACATTGACTGAAGCCAAAGCATTAATAAAAGTGAAGCGTTATGGATTAAACGTTCCCCAAGTATACGAAATTGATGCGAATAATTCGACAATTATAATGAAATTTATTGAAGGAGAAAAACTGAAAACTATTTTAACTCAATTAGATGATTCTAAAAAACAAAAATATTTCTCTTTAATAGGTCATTATATTGCGATTCTACATAAGAATGGGCATATTCATGGAGATATAACAACAAGCAACATTATTATCACTCCAAATGAAGACATATTTCTTATTGATTTTGGACTTCATGAATATTCTGATTCTATTGAAGATAAAAGTGTTGATCTACATCTATTGAAACGAGTGCTCATTTCATCTCACGGAGTAGATTACGAGTTGTGCTTTAAAGCATTTCTTGAGGGCTATCAAGAAGAATATGGTAATAACTCATATAAATGCCAAGAGATTATTAAAAACATCTCTGTAATAGAAACAAGAGGTAGATATGTTAAAAAAGAAGAAAGATTGCAATTATTGCGCTACATTTAAGATCTAGCATTTCTACCTTCCAAGATTAATTATTCTTTCAACAGACATCATACAAAATGTTAAATGGATAGCCATTAAATTTTAAAATTTTTTCAATCTAAATTTAAATAAAAAGTGTGTTTGTTCAATTATATTCAAATACAGTCCTCTTTATAAAAGATGTACACATTAATATTATATCTACAAATATATGAATACCGTTAAGGGCATTCTAATCTATCGAATTCTAATTTACTTTAGATAATTTTATAGACAAAGATTTTAATAAACAGTTTTATTGGAGCAATTAGGATGGAGTATAATAACACACAGAAAATTAAAAGAGCGATGCATAACATAACTATAAACATTCCAAACCTGTATGATGAGAATATCCAAAAATTAATCGGTATGAAATTAATTGCATCCCGATCTGAAGCAATTAGAATTGCTGTTCGAGAATTTTTAAATCGAGAATTTGGAGAAAATTTAGAATTATTAGGTTATTCATTTAAGAAGGAAGAGAAGGAAGAAAAATCTGAATAGATTACAATTTTTCATGTTTCAAGTTGGGTCATATTGAAAATTCTTTTAACATTATTTATAACATCTTATCATATTATTGAGTCTTTAAAACAGTATTTATAGAATTAAATATTTACTAATCTATCAAAATGCAATTTAATTTTTGAACAATTTAATTTTAGGTGAAAAAAATTGGTAATAGAAACAAATATAACAAAAATGTTTGGGATTAAATATCCTATATTTTCCGCGCCCATGGGACCATTTTTTACGAGATCGCTGGCACTCGCGGTTAGTGAAGCTGGAGGCTTAGGCACTTTATCAAATGTTAATATTGTGGGTACAGATCCAGTAAAGGAACATAAAGAAAGTTTTGAATTTATGGTTGAACACACGGATAAACCATTTGGTTTTAATATTCTTACATCCCGAAACAATCAAGGAGTAAGATCGATGATAAGAGACCTACCAAAATTAATAATGAATAATCCTAAATTGAGAGAACAATGCTTGTATGCGCTTACTTCTGCGGGCTCATCAAAGGTTCTACCTGAATCTAAATCTTTTATAGAATTACGGGAAAAAACAGGTATAAAGCACTTTCATGTAGCACCTGCGCTTTGGCTTGCACAAAAATGTGTAGCATCCGGATGTGATGGAGTAGTGGTCACAGGTACAGAGGGAGGAGGACATCAATCGTATGAAAGAGTTACAACATTGGTATTGCTCCAACAAATTAAAAAAGCCTTGCCTGATTTGCCCGTAATAGCCTGTGGTGGATTCGCTACGGGAGAATCTTTAGCTGCCGCTTTAAATCTAGGGGCAGGGGCAATTGCAATGGGTTCGCGATTTATTGCTTCAAAGCAAAGTGAATTTCATGATAATTATAAGGCTTTAATTCCTCCTGGTAAACCACAAGATACTGGTCTTTTTACAGGTGCTTTCGGTCCAATTCGGCTATTTAGAAATAAATATGCTTTAACACACCCAGCACCACAATCCAAAGAAGCGATGATTGAGTATGAGAAAAGCATAACTGCTGAACAAATGGCAAAGGATGCAAACGCTTATGACAGAGTTTATGACGGAGATGTCGAGAATGGAGCGGTACTTCTTGGTCAATCCATTGGTCTTATTGACAAGATTGAAGAAGTTACTGATATCATTGATAGAGTAATGAAAGAAGCAGAATCATCAATTAAAAGTAGTTATTCCATGTTAAAATAGAGATTAAAACAGAATTAAAAATAGACTAATTTACAAACTTTTTTTTTTATTATTTATCTTCTTATTTTCCTAGCTTCTCTCTCTACTTCCCTAAGAATTATGATGTCATCTAATCTTATTGGGCCTTTAATATTTCTAGTAAGAATGCGGTTTTTATCCCGTCCTTCAAGAATCCGGACCTTAATTTGGGTTATCTCTCCCGTTAGGCCCGTTCTTCCAATTATAGCTATAACTTGTGCTGGAATTGACTGATCCTCTAAGTGGACACCTTTTGATTTTTCAAGTTTAACCAAAATAACTCCCCTATACTCTCTTATTTACTGTTATTATTTTATAGCTTCAATCTGTTTTAACAAATCAGCTAATGCTTTTTCGTTTCCTGAGCCAGCACTTTCAACTGCAATTGCAGATGCTCCTATGTTAAGCTTTACAGCATTTCCGAGGTTCTTTTTAGTAGAAAGGTAAGCATAAGGAATATTTTTCTCCTCACAAAGTAAAGGAACATGATATAATATCTCTGGTGGAGATACATCTTCTGCCATTACAACGATTTTAGCTTGACTGCGTTCGATTGATTTTGTTACTTCGTTCATTCCTTTACGAATTTTTGAATCTCTCGCACCAGCAATATCGCTTAATGCATTCTTAATTTGAGTTTTAAGTTTATCTGGAATTTTAAACTTTATGTAAGACATTTTTCTCTCTCATTCTAATATATTTTTATTTCAGATATATTATCATTAATCATAGATATATTGATATGGATTTAAGTGCGGTATATTAAATAAAATTTTTGATTTAGGCTGGAAAATCTAAAATTATAGGCTGTATTTTTTTAATTTTTTTAAAAATTAAAAAGAAATTTTTTACTAACCATTATTTAGGACAATGAGTTGAAATCCAATTCTTTTATAACGATTATCTTATATATTAATGTTAGATAATCTAAAAAATAAAATTAAACATTGTTATTCTATGGCAAAATTAACAGCCGAAATATTGGAAGGAGATGAAGAATCGGACCTTGCTTCATTTTTCATAAAAGCATGCGGTCTAAATTATCGAGATTTTTTAGACGATGATAGGATTCTAACTAAGGATATATTTGAGAAAAATTTTAAGAATATAATGCAAGTTGTTGAACGCCGCTCAAGTAGAAGAAAGACATACCTTATTCTTGGATATTTTATACTCTTGACAGGAGCTCGTCTTCCAAATGATCTTAAAGTAAAAATCATTGATGCCGCAAATTGGGAACATGAAGAGGGATTATGGGAAGAGATGCTTATTCAGGAGAGAAGATTTTACCTTAGTAATTTAAAAGAGAAAATTCAAACTCATAGAGTAGGTCAAAGTACCCGGTTAGTATCACTTAAGAATGTCAATAATGAAGATTTTAATTTGGGAGTTATAGGGCTTAATCAATTTAGAGCAGCAGTTAAGACAGGAAAAATTCATTCTTTAAAACATATTAATTTAGACTGTTGCAATTTGACATCAATTCCTGAGCCTATTTTTGAACTTGGTCAGCTTGAAACACTTAGTTTAGAGTATAATGAAATAAAAGAAATTCCTGAATCTATTTGTAAATTAAAATCTTTAGAAAGACTTTTTTTAAGTGGGAATCAGTTAAGAGCCCTTCCGAGTTCTTTAGGGGAGCTAGACTCCCTCCGGATACTATTTTTAGAAGAAAATAAAATAGAAACCATTCCTGATTCTATTATACACCTAAAGTCACTTAAAGAAGTTTTTTTAAGAAAAAATAATTTCACTAAATTTCCAGAGATTCTAAGAGGTTCTCATATCTTCGTCGAAATTTGAGCGAAAAACCAAAAAGTTTTTTTGTAATCCTTTATTGATCTATTCAAATTATCTAGAAATTATTTATTTCTAAAAATTAGAAACAAATAAATCTAGTTTTCCATTAATTTACATATTTTTATGGAGTGGATCTATCGTCATAATTCCCGTGCTATGCTTTAGTTGTGGTAAACTCATCGCCCATGCATATCAACCTTATTTAGAACTAATTGAAAAAGGTGAAAAAGCCAATGATGCGTTTAAACAGCTTGGAATCGAAAGGTTCTGCTGCAAGCGTATGATCGTTTCGCATGTGGACCTGATAGGGGACCTTTTAAAATTTCCTCGATTACAATAAAAATTCGAAATTAAATTTTTATGAATGTAACGAAGTAAGGTTTTAATTTAAATCCTAATACTAAGATTTTATAAAATCTAAAATCAAATAAGAAGGAAATTATTCTGTTCCATATACTGAAGTCCATCGGGTCTTTCTTGGATTTTTGTTTTGTTTTATTAGTGCTTTCCGACACTTATTAGTACAAAAATTAAATATTGTTCCATCCTTTTTTACAAACATTACGCCCCGTCCAATAGCGATATCATACCCGCAGAAGCTACACTTTTTGACTTTTACCATTGTTTTACTCCTCTGATTTCTTAAATAATTCTGCTTCTCCGTATTTAACGACTTTTAAATTGAGTAATGTCATATCGTAGCTTATTTCATTTCCCCTGACCATTTTTCTTCTCTTCTGCCCTTTTCTCTTTGGTCTATATCCTATTCCACGTTTGCTGACAAGGATTCTTTTCTTTACAGGACCATGAACATCTTTTCTCATAGGAAAACCACTAGCATCACTCCCACCAGTGATTACAAATTCATAATTTGGAAAACCTATAAGCCCACCTTTTATGATATCGCCTATTTTCATTCCTTCAAAATGAAATTTCTTTTCCTCGATTTGTATTAACTTAGACAGTCCTTTTCCAGGTCCTTCATTTCCCCCAGAAATGTTTAATTTGTAAACACGCTTTTCAGAAGACATATTCGTTATTCTCTATGAAATTTGCAATAGTATTAATAATGACTAAAATGCGAGAAAATTTAAATATTTTATTGATTTTAACTATTTCACAATTTTTCTGCGTATATGATACAATTGACAAAACTTATTTTAAAGGGAATTACCTATTAAAAATATAAGAAAAATTTTTGGTTGAATCATTGCAAATCTTTGAAGCTATTGAATTAAAGGAAGTTCCTTATATGGAAACGAAGGAAATTAAAGAAGGAGGAACGATAAGAGAAATTTTATTTAATAGTGACAATGAAGAAAAAGCTTATTTACTAGTGGACGATGATTTAAAGAGGATTTGGACATATAACTCTGAAAAATGCTCTTTTAAATTGCAGATTTATGGCAATCTTTTAGCTCACATGTTATCTAGACAGCTTAGATTGTTTTATCGAGTATATCCATTAAATATTTATAATAAAAATGACCAGAAATTTCAAGAAATTTTGGATAAATCTATAAGTGGTGGGCGAGCTAACGAGATTACAAAAGATGATATCAAATCGCCCACCTATGGAATGAATGTAGGCCCAGATATCTCAGTCATTCAAGCCCTAGATGTACATAAAGCAATTGAATACATAGAAGATATCCCTAAACCTGAAGATTTTGTAAGAAAATTTCTCATTATTGGTGGAAATGTATTTACTGATATAGAAACTACTGAATCTATCCTTGCCGAAGAAAAATCTGTTAGAAAACCATTAAAATTAGGAAGATTAAATAGAGGATTTACTTTTTTTGATGATGCTTATTCTCTCAGATTAATCGTGAACAATAGAAGTGTACAAGGACTTGAACTTTATGTTGATAAAAACAGTAAACCTAAAGCTTTAGAACTAAATATACCTGTTTTTGAAGAAGAGCGCTTTAGCAATGCTGGCAATATAGATGTGTTGTTAAATTCATTTCAAATACCTGATGATCCAATTGAAATAGTTGAAGATCAAAGTTCAAATCAAGATCAGAGTGATGATGATGAGGACCAAGAAATTTAATTATATTAAAAATCACGTAATATTGAATTAACTAAATTGTAGTTCATCATCAAATAAATTAATTAATTAGAATTACCTTGTTTTACATGAGAAAAGAATTTTTTATAATTATATTATCTCGAAAATATATTATTTTAAATAAAAAATATCAAATGAGTTAAATATGGCTAAAATTGATTATTTTATTGGAGAATGTTTAATGGGAGAAGCTCCAAACCTTGCTCACATAGACTTAATAGTTGGTTCAAAGGATGGACCCGTAGGAATTTCATTTGCAAATGCACTTAGTACCCCATCAAAAGGTCATGGAGGATTACTTGCTACAATCCGCCCTAATTTGCTTTCTAAACCGGTGAGTCTTATAGTTCCTAAAGTTACAGTCACCAATATGGAAGATGCAAATAAAATCTTCGGCCCTGCCCAGGCAGCTGTTGCTAAAGGTATTGCTGATGCTGTTGAAGAGGGAATAATTCCAATGAATAAATTGGATGAATGGGTAATAATAGCAAGTGTTTTTATTCATCCTGGTGCAACTGATTATAGAAAAATTTATCAATATAATTATGGCGCAACAAAATTAGCTATTCAACGAGCTCTTAAAAATTATCCTCCAATTGAAAAGATTTTCTATGATAAAGATAGAGCTAAACACCCTGTTGCTGGAATTAGAATACCCCGACTTTGGCGTCCTCCCTATGTACAAGTAGCTCTAGATCATCCTGCATTGGAGAAACAAGTTAAAGTTGTTAAGCAATTACCAAAAAGTGATCGAATAATTCTTGAAATTGGCACACCTTTTCTTAAGAAATATGGTATGGAATCAATTAAAAAAATACGAGAGGTTGCTCCCGAGAAATTTATAGTTGCTGATTTAAAAACACTGGATGTTGGAAAATTAGAGGTGGATTTTGCATTCGATGCCACCGCAGACGGAGTTGTAGCAAGTGGGTTAGCTGCTACAGCTTCACTCGATAAATTTATCTTAGAAGCTCAACGGTTAGGAATTCATGCATTTGTAGATACTATGGAAGTTCAAGACCCTATCGCAAAACTAAGTTCGTTGAAGCAAATTCCAGATGTTGTAATACTACACAGGGCCATTGATGTGGAGCAATCAACCGGATCTCAGTCTGTAGATGCGTCTCAAAAAGCTAGATGGGCATTAGTTCCGAAAATCAAGGAATTATACAAAGAACACAAAAAAGCTTCTGGAAAGGACCGTGTTTTAGTTGCTGTTGCAGGAGGAATAGAGCCTAGTTCTGCTCAATACGCCCTTGAGATGGGTGCTGATATCCTCATAGTGGGACGATTTATAGCATCAGCTAAAGATGTAGAATTCGCAATGAGAAGAATTCTCGGGGTTCTACCGGGTTATCAAGATATTGACTTAAAGAGAATCCATACTGAAGATGATGATAATTCTGTTGAAAAAGGCGGAGGCCCTAAATGGGATTAATTTTTTTTTTAAATCTTTGTTTTGTCTAAGAATAACTCACTTTTATTAAAATTTTAAAAGAAATAAGTAAAAAATTAATTTAATTATTTAGAAGATTTTGAAATTTGCTATTATTTAATATCTGATTTTTATGTTTTTGATTGTCGTCTTGCTTTTCTTTGTTCTCTTTTTAATTCTTTTTCTACGATTATCTTCTTTTTTTCCGTCAATTCACTGAATAGATCGGCGTAGGTTTCATGAGGGATATGATGTTTTTCCTTTTTTATGAGCGTGAGAGCATCTGAAGGACATTTTGCCACACAATTTCCACATCCTATGCAACGCTTCCGGTTTACGGAACTTATTTCCTCTTCTAAGGACAACGCATTCATTGGTCAAATATCTATGCAAGTCCCACAACCAATACATTCATCGGGGTTTACTTCTGCATAATAATTCGTGTGTACGAAATCTGCGGGATTTGGTAATGTATTAAATGCTTGTAAACTCTCACAACAGCAACCACAGCAACTACAAAGAAAATCTATTTTTTTAGCATTCCCTGGTTGAAGAACTAATCCTTCTTCTTGGTTTTTTCTTAAAACATTGAAAGCCTCTTCCTTGCTAATTTCTCTCCCCCATCCAAATTCAATATATTGAGATGCCATATTTCCTATTCCCATGCAAGTTTCCTCTCGAGAAGTAACTTGACATGGCTTTCCTAGCATACCCATCGCTTGCCTACAAATGCAATTGATTAAACAAAATGGTCCGTCAGAGGTATCAATAAGATCTTTTAATTCATCATAATTTGCTATATCGTGGGTGAGATTAACGCTTTCTTCCACGGGAATAATACGTTGCTGACCAATTTGTAGTTTTCCGACTTCTAGTGCAAAATGAGGGAAATATTTATGAAAATCCTTAATGTACTCTTTAGTAAGTTTATTTACTTGATATTCAAACATTCCTATTGCTAGCGGAGCATTTCCGTAGGTCTTTTTATCTCCAGTATTAATATACATAATGCATCCTTTTTTTGCCATCGTATATAGTGTTTTTTCCAAATCCTCGATGGAAATATCAACTTTCTCTTTCAATCGTTCATGAATTAATTTAACATCATCAAGATCTTCAACGGCAAATGTTAAAAATGTCGCAATTTTTGCTTCCTCAGGTGTAAATATATGCTTTAATAAACGAATTTCTACACCAGACTTCGTTGCTGGATACCCTACGGGCAACGAATTTAAATGTACTTGCAATTCTCTATATACATCTTCAGTCATTTTTCTCAGTTTAGAAGTTATTGTAATGTTTTAGATAAGGATTATTTGATAAAAAAAGTAAGTTTTTAATTCAAGTAAATAAAGATGTGAAAAATGATTATCGCTTCACATGTTAATTCTGTGATTAATAAGATTTTATTAAAATTTAAAAAGAAATAAGTAAAAAAATTAATTTTTTTTGTATAAACATACTTTATAGCTTAATTCAATAGTATATCTCTCAGTAGATTGTCCAAATCGTTAAATTGGGGGTGCTCCTAAAGCTTTACGGGACGTGATGAAGCTTGAAACACAGGACCTATGAAGTTGCTGAAAAGCTTCGAGTAGAGCTCTTGATTACTAATGACACTTATCATCTCTTTCTCATTCTTAGTGAAGGGGCATATTATTACTTCTTCTGCATCTCTGGTCACAGCAAAATAATCTCCTGGGGTATTAAGGTTTCTAAATTGAATATTTCCTAGCTGAAGCATCTTTTTAATTATTTTACCGTATTGGTCTAAGTCCCAATAACTTGTAAGCATAAACCGGCAAGCCTTTTTTTGATATGCAAATTCCGAAATAACTTGTAATATTTCAGGTATAACTACAGGCATTATGATAATAATGGATGATTTTATTCTATATATTGCATCTTTTATTGCTGCAATCAACGCATCTTTTCCAATTGTGTGCCAAGAAGTAACTGCGGCAATTTCTGGAATTGAACTGGAAGCATTAATTATATCTCTTAATTTTTCTTCACTATTTTCTCCCTGTTCAGTGGAATCATCAATAGAGTTCATAAATTGGAGTGTAAAATCAGCAATTGCGTCTTTAATATTTTGAATAGTTTCTCGCGTAGTATTTGATAGACTTGTTTGAAGTGTTTCAGCATTGTCTTTGTATTTGTTTTTGTGATCTTCGAGCATCTCGGCCAAGGTTTTGTCCATATCAGCTGACTCTCCATTCCAAAGTTCAATTTCAGAATCAATTTTCTGAGAGGTAATTGATTTAGAATTATCGAAATCAGTACGAATTTGACTAAGATGACCATCAACGATATTCTTATATTTTCCTCTGAAATCATTTACTTTACTAATTTGATTATTAGTCTCAGTTGAGGCATCAGTTTTTCTACTACCAAATTTTACATCTACATCTTTAACCCAATTTTCATTCTTTCTCTTAATCTCGGAGTCAAAATCGGAGTAGTGTCTCAAAGAATCCTCTTTATGTCTGGTAATGGCATCACTATATTGTTTACTATGTTGAGAGAAAGACTGTTCTACAGAATCTTTCAATTTAATTGTAGTGTCAGAGCAGTCTTTTATTCCACTTTGAAGAGTGTTATCAATTTCCATTGACATATCGGTTGCTAAAGTATCTAATTCTGCACTGATTGTTTCTTGTGCCCTTTTATCTAAATCAGTGGTCTCGGTTGAGAGTGAACTATTTTCTCTTGATATTGTGTCAGTAACTCCTGATTTTAATTCTTCGGTAGTTCTTTGAGTATCATTTATATAATTATTACAATCTTTTGTGAAATTATCCTTGAATGGGTTTGAAACTGAAGCGACATCTTGTTCGATTCTCTCCCACCTTTCAACATATCTTCTTTTTTTACCTTTGGTGAAAAATAAACCTTGCTTACTTATATCCTCTGAAAAACTACTAAACAAATTTGCTGTGTTAAGTAAATTCTCAAGTAAAGTCAATGCGCTATCCTTATATGAGCTAACTTGATCTTTAAAAATTGAATGTCTATCTTCAACCGTTGAATGGATTTCAGATTCGATACCACCTGTAGTACTTTTTACATGAGTTATATGCTCTGTGAGTAATCTAGTAATTCGATCTTTTAAATCGGTTACAACTTTATCCATTCGTTCAAGATATTTCTCAAGAATTTGCTCCATTTTTGGTTTAAGTTCGCTTGCGATGTTTCTGTGTCTGTCAACATGACCATCTAAATCTTTTTTAAGTTCTTTTTCTAAATTTTCTACACGAGATCCAAAATCTCCTAAAAGTTCAGCGACAAGCTTAGTTAAATTATCTTTTGTAGTATTAATTGTACTTTCGTTATCGCTAACAAATGATCCGGATATATCTTTAAGATTAGAATTTAAAGTATCCATAATGGTATGAATATTTTTTTCTAGGTCTTTTGAAGAGGTATTATGTGCTTCTGTAATTGAAACCAATTCAGAATCTAACTTACCTGTGTCGGCTAACAATTCTGAGTAATCTTTTTCTATGTTATCATGAAGCTCTTTTTCTAATGTTTTCGAAGTTTCTTTAAAACGATTAGTAGCACTATCGATACGGTTTTTTTTATTTAAATTTTTATTATCCGAATCTTCAAAGAACGCATAAACCTGATTAGTAACGGCAGTACTCACTTCTTCAATATTATTATTCTGAATTGCTTCAAGTTTTTCAAATCTGTTAGATTGATCTGCTAATACATTATCTTTAATTGTAGCAATTTCAGTTCGAAACTTCTCAGATTCTGTAGTAAATAACTCAAAAAAAGGCTCAAGGGGGATAAATCTATCAACAATACCCTCAACTTTAAGTAAAAATTTGCTTTCAATAAGTTTTTTTGTTATCTCTTCTACTTTGGCATATTCAATTTCTCCTTCCTCAAAGGAGAGGTATACCTCGCTCATGGTTGCTCTTGGCACCCTCAAATATCCTAAATAAACCTTAATATCATCTTCAGTTAAGCCATAGCGAGTAAAAACTTCTTTGGTGAATTCTTTTAATGACATTGTTTTCTCAAAATTTCTTATATAAATTCAGTTACATTAGATTTGAAATATTAACTATACTAATATATAAAATAATTTCAAATTAAATATTTACATAATAAAATCAAATTTTTTAAAACTTTAGGTATCCATAAAAAAATCTAAAGAATAAAAAATTAAAACGTATATTTTTTTTTGCTATTGTTATTGATGGGTGTTAGTAATTTCTACTTTTTGAAAAATAAATAATGAAACAATAATCATAATAGGGCCAGTAATCGCTATTAATACGATGTATCCAATTGCTTCTTCAGGTCCAAAAATTTCGAGCCCTACAGCAACTATTAACATAGCTAAAGCGGAAGAAAATGAACCAATCATCGAATATACTCCAGTGTATAACCCACTTAACGATTTGTTTTGTGCTTGATGCTTTAATTCGGCATCATCAATACAACTAGCTACTAATACATAGGGAAATACCATAGTCCCTATCATGGCGACCATGCAAAGAGTAAAAATAATAAGTCCTGCAATAAATATTGCCTCTTGAGACATAGGTATCAAAAAGATTATTATAAGAGAAAATGAGACACAGGAGTATATCAAACATATTTTCAGAGTTTTCTTAATCCCAACCTTTTCTGTTAGTTTATTCCAAAGTATAAACGATAGCATTCCGAGAGGAAACGAAATCCCAACCATTATCATAAATTCATCTCCTCTAAATGAAATTACGAGAGTTGTAAGGCTTATCAGTAGATATTGATAGACTATAAACGGAGCCCAAAATAAAAATATTGTTATTAACAAGGTTCTATAATTTTTATCTTTCATGGGTATTGCTAAGTCTTTAAAACTTTCTTTTAAAGTCTCACTACTATTTCTTTCTTTATATGGTTCTTTTATTAACAACATCATTGTAATAAAAAATAAGATAAAAACAATTCCAATTATTAAAGCAAAGAAATTTATCTGAACATAAAGGGTTCTCCCAATTTCAGAAGTGGAATAATAAATGTCAACTTTTTCTCTAGAAAGGTTCTTAGTAGCATCACCCATTACAAGAATCGGGCCAACAATGCCAAAAAAACCACCTATATTCATCATTATCATACTGATCATAGAAAGCTTAACTCGATTTTGTTCATCAGTGCTTAAATCTGGAATCATAGAGTGCAAGACGGGAAAGAATGAAGCACTAGCTATTCTGAATAGAAACAGAAAGATAATAAGCCAAATTATAAGAGGCATATATAGTTCCCCGGGATTATGAGCTGATTCTGGAGGAATAGGTGGAAACCAAAGCAAAATAAAACTTATTGCTAAAAGAGGTCCTGAAAAAATTAATAACTTTTTTTTTCCGATTTTATCCGCCATAACCCCAAAAAATATACAACAGAAAGCATAAACTATTAATGAAATTGAGAAAATACTCCCTATGATAAGTGGAGGTTGTCCGAGAATATTCACATAAAATATTAAAGAAAAAAAGATAACAATACTCCAAATTGCGGCTGTTCCCATTTTTGGCAATGAAAAGATAATAATCTCTATTGTTGATAACTTCTTTATCTCTTTAAAATTGTTAATTTTATCAGAATTAGTTTGTTCTTCATTCAATTTAAAGGCTTCCTAATTAATATAAAAAGATAGAATAGAAAATTATTGTTCTCTTAAAAATTTAGGCAAAGCAGACAAAAACGCTACAGAAAATTAGAAATTTTTAATTGAAAAGAAAGAAATAAATGGGGAAAAGTGTTCCTTAATCCTTTTTATATCAAATCAATTTTAGTTCTATAGAACAAATTTAAGAGATAAATTATAATGCAAAAAGTACAGAAATTATTAGTTGGTATTTTTTTGTTTTCAATCCTATTTTCAATGATAATAGGCTATAACACTCAATCTGTTGCGGCTTCGAAAGATGACGAAAAAGTCAATATCGATAATGGCGACCATGTTCAAGAACAAATTAAAGCCAATGAACGAGTAAGATTTCGTTTTAGAGAAAAAACGAGAATAACTGTTGAAAGTAAGGAAAGGGCTAATTGCTCTATTGATTGTGATGCTAAGGATATTGGAGATAAAGATTTTGAAATTGAAATTGAAACAGACGATCCACAAAATTTAACAATAAGCTGTAAAGAAGAGCGTCATATGCTTGGATTACGAAAAGGAAATACAGTTGAAGTCAGAAATCAAATCCGTCATAGGTATCAAGAAGGTTTTGTCGTAGAGATAGAATCTAGTGAAGATGATGTTGAAGCAAAGCTAAGAATTGAAGAAAATGATGAAAATAGAGGAGGTACATGGGCTTATTACGATAAGAAAAATGAAGAATGGGTAGCAGTAGAAACCATTTCTAATAATGGATATTTAGAATGCAAGACTGATCACTTTTCGATATGGACGATATTAGTACCAGAATATGACTTTACATTATTGTTAATTGTTGGAGCTGGAATCGGAGCAGCTGTATTAGTTGGACTTGCGTTCATACTTATAAAAAGAAGGAAATAAAGGATAGAAAACATACTTCTAATTATTATTTTTTTTTTATTTTTTTTCTTAAAAATAAACTAGAGAGATTGTAAATAATTGAAACTAAAAAGTTCAAGAATATGGAAAAAATCTAGTCTCTGCCTTGTAATTTTAATTATTATACTTCTTGAATTTAATTTATTTATTTATTATGGAATTGCTAGAAAAGATAGATATGTATCAGGATATAAAAAAAAAACAGAATTAAAAGAGGGGGAAGAAGTACAATATCATTTTTCTAACAATATTCAATTCGGAATAAAATCTGAAGTTCAAACTTCACTTGAAATTGATTATAACAAAAATATTGAAAATCGCGAAACTTATTTTAAAATCTACAATGATAATCATAATCCAATTTCACTTCAAATCAACATTAAACGGAGTATGGAAGACTTTGGTTTTTCAAAAAATCCTAATGAGTCAAAAAAAGGAGATGAACGGTTGAGTTCAGATTATAAATGTATATATCACATTGTGTCAAATTCTTCGATAGATAAAATTAAATTCGAGTTTAAAAAGGATTTAGAATATGGATTGGATCCTAACATCGAATATTCTTTAGCAGTTTATGAAGAAGATGAAAAATCCTGGGAATTATTGGATACAGAGGATATATCTGATGATTCAGGGATAGTTCTTAAAAGTTCAATCTCAGATATTAAAGCAGATACGGATTATTATATTACGATTTATGAAGTTAGTAATTTAGTATATGTATGGATATGGGGATCTATTATAGCCGCTATTGGGATAATCTCATTAGGGATAGCAATTTCAAAAACTGATTTTATTCACTATTTAAAAACAAGATCAACGTCCATTGAGAAAGGAGCTCATCGTTTGACTTTAGATGAAGTTTTGGAAAATGAGAACAGAAATAAAATAATTGATTTAATATTAAAAGAACCTGGAATTCATTTTAATGAATTATTACGTAGAACTGAACTCGCAGCCGGTAATCTAGTATGGCATTTAGATATTTTAGAAACTTATAAGATTATTGGAAAAAAAAGAATCTCAAATTTCCTAGTTTATTTTCCCTACTATCAAAAAAATCCAATCTCAAATTTAGATCTAAAATTAAGTAAAAGTAATTTAACTTTAGAGATATTAAAAATGATTGAGAAAGAACCAGGCATTTGGAATAGTATCATAACACAACGACAAAAAGTAGATCATAAGACTATTCACTATCATATTAGTAAATTAATTGATCTTGAGTTAGTCATAACAAAAAAAGAAGGAAGGAAAAAGAAATTATTTCCTAACTTAGATTCTGATTACTTCAACGCTAATATTATAAATAAAGAGTAGCTCCCCTAACTCAGTTAAATAAATAAAAAAAAGATTGGATTATAGTGAATTTTCTTGAATAAATTTTGCTGGCTCTCTTCCTCTTTCCGTTAGCCATCTTTTACCAAATTCCATTCCACTTTCTGGAATGTCAGCTTCTCCTTCACGGTGTTTCATATTAATTGCACCTTTTGGACACTTATAAGCGCATACACCGCATCCCATGCATTTTTCAGCGTGGAAAATTAATTCCTTTTCGTCTTTAATAAATTCCAAAGCCTCGATTGGACACACTTTTGCGCAAAGGCCGCACTTAATACACTTTTCCTCATCTATCTCTCTTATATAGTTTGATTTTTGAAGTCCTTTTGGGACAGGATCAGGCATTTTTAGCATAGAATCCAGATAAAGACAATAATCTGGATCACAATTACAAATTGTAACTCCACCATCTATGGAATTTTCAAGGCCATGAACTAATCCCGCATCGGCTGCTTGTTTTAATATTTCCTTTACTTCTTCTTTAGTAATTTCTCTACTTATATTATTTTCAACAGCATATCTCCCTAGTGCATCAAAATGCAAACAAGTCTCTGTGGGATATTTAGATTTTTCGTAAGCGGGATCTATATTATGCCTGCGTCGACAACCACAATGACTTACTGAATAATACTCAAAATGATCCAGATGCTTCACTACATCATCATAAGGCATGATAGTGCGTGTATCTTCTACTGTTTGGTTAACAGGAACTGCCCGCATGGCTATAGTAGTCTGACCCATGAATTCTGGACCAAACTCTTCTTCGTAGTATTTATTTACTAATGGTGCGAGTTTAGTATTCAGTTCATCATCTATTCCTGTCCACCAAGGAGTTCTTAAAAACATTAAAATTAAATCTCCATGGGCATAGCGAACTCGTTTACCCTCTTGATAACGAAATACAACACCCCTTTGAGCAAAATCATCCAATTTTTTTGTAAGCTCTTCAACAGGGATCTTTAATTTCTTAGATAGATAATTTGCTTTGTAAGGCATAAATGGAATTTTTGAAAGAAGTTCAGCCTCTTCGGGTGTAAAAATGATCTCAAACAATTCACGTAATAAATTGGGGCCAGGAGCGCCAAACACCCATTTATTATGATGGTCAATTAATTTTTGATAAGAATCTTTTTCTGCCATATTGGTTTCACTATTTTGATTTTTTAATGTTTAAGTATCTTAACCAAAATTCCTTAGAGTGGTATTATTACATCTTCAAGTTCTTCAGGTGCCTTTGTCAATTTTGTATTCCCGTCATTAGTCACTAAAACAGTATCAGAGTGGCGAAATCCGCCTAAACCAGGAATATATATACCTGGTTCTATACTAATCAACATTCCAGGTTCAAGTTTCCTATCATACCCTTCAGCTAAGTAAGGTGCTTCGTGCCCTGTAATTCCCAAACCATGTCCTGTGCGATGTATGATATAGTCACCATACCCTTTATCAGTAATAAATTTTCGTACTTTTTTATCAATCTCACTCATAATTGTTCCTGGGTTTGCGAGATCATAAGCTAAAGCTCTTGCCTCAAGCATTACTTCGAAGGGTTTTCTTGCCTCCTCGGGAATAAAGCCTAAAAAGAACGTCCTCTCAATTTCTACACCATATCCATCTACTTGACCAGCAACAATGGAAACATGAGGCCCTCCTTCTTCCATTTCCTGAAAAATCTGAGGAACGAGATGAGGATCATGAGAAATCTTAGGAGGCCAAACTGCACCAAAAACCCTGGTTACAATCATGTTGGCAGTACTAATATCTCCTACTATCTTCGATGTCATAGCAGCGCTTACTTCCGTGAATATAGCAAACTCTAGCACCCCCGGTCGGCAGATCTTTAATAGAGTTTTATGTCCCTTGTTTATAACCCGACAAGCATGGACAGTTCGCCCAATTTCATAGTCTGTTTTTACAAGGCGAACCTCATCGATTATGTCAGTTATTATTTTATTTCCTGGCGTTCTTTCAGCGATACCTATAGGCATTGCTGATTCTATACCAACCCGAGCATCAACTTCTATAATATTCCTATAATGATCATACCAGTTCTTTCCTTCAGGGGCAGGGAATTCATAATAACTTACATATTCAAGATCACATCTTGCCCGGGTCTCTACGTGAATTTTTTCCAAAAGGGGTACTACCATTTTAGGGATACCGGTCTTTTTAATCACTAATAAAAAAGGGCGTTCGTGAACATTATTAGCAAAATTAGTAAGATAATATATGTTTACAGGATCAAATGAGACATATACATCTAAATTCTCTTTTTCCATCAATAACCTTACTTTATTTAAGCGATTCGATAGTTCTTCTTTACTTGGAGGGGTTTTAATAGGTTTTATTTTATTATCCATAATTTTATACCGAAGCATTTTATTTTTTATTTTTAATTTAGCACTGTATAAAATCATCTAGAATCCATATATCTTCTTATTTTATACAAAATTAATATCCATTAGTGAAAAATACCGTAAAAAGTATAATAAAATGCCAGTAAGAATCATTGTAATCGGGGATACTCATATTTTAGATTTTAATGAATTACCTCAAAAAATGCTAAAAGCGATTCTTAGTGCTGATTGGGTAATACACGTGGGAGATTATACTTCCAAAAATGTCCTCAATGGACTTGTAAACCTTAAAGGTCATCAATTCATAGGTGTACATGGAAATGCAGACCCTTTATCAATAAGGAATCAAGTATTAGAAAAAGAGATTATTGAAGTGAAAGGAAAAAAAATAGGGATCACTCATCCTGCTGTAGGTGGAACTTACGAGAACACAAAAATGAAAATCTTAAGAAAATTTAAAGATGATGATGTTGATGCCATCATTTATGGACATACACACGATCCTATAATAGAAGAACTTAATGGAATCATGTTGGTTAATCCCGGAAAAGGATATCTAGAGAAAGAGTATTTTGGAGCCCCAACTTCTTTTGCAATTTTAACTGTCGATGATAAGATTCACGCAGAAATTATTAATATTAAATAAAAAAAGAAAGTTAAAAGGAAGATCACTTAATTTTAGGTCATTCTTTTTATAAAATGAGATTAAAACGCAGTATAACCTTATTCTTCTTCGTATTCTTCCAATCAAATATATAGGCAGAAAAATTATATGGTGAATGTTAGTGGTGTCAAGATATGTTGAATCCAATTGAACTGTCATATCGTAAATTTAATAATTTTAGATTGTAAATTATAATTAATCAAATTTTAATTTATATAGTGTTTAAAGAAATGGTAAAACATATTGGAATTATTGGATGTAGCGCAGAGGGTGCTGCTCTTTGTTATAAGACTATCTGTATAGAATCCCAAGAGATGATGGATCAATATGAGCATCCTGAAATAACTATGCACACACCTCCATTTTCAAAATATATACACTATATACTTACTGGATCTTGGGATAAAGTGGCTGATTTGATGCTAACTTCAGCACATATCGTGGCAAAGGCTGGAGCCGATTTCGCAATCTGTCCTGATAATACCATTCATGAGGCATATGAAATCATGATTCCTAAGTCACCGATTCCTTGGCTCCATATAGCTGAAGTCGTAGGGGAAAAGGGGAAACAAGAAGGCTTTACCCATCTTGGAATACTTGGAACTAAATATCTTATGACTTCCTCAGTTTATCCAAATGCTCTCAAAAAGTTTGATATTACTTGGAGTATTCCCAAAGAAGATGATCGAGAGAAAATTGACAAGATCATATTCAATGAACTAGTTAATGGAATGTTTCTTGAGAAATCTCGCCTATATCTTAATGGAATTATTGAGAAATTTAAAGCCTCTGGATGCGATGCGACAATATTGGGATGTACTGAAATTCCTTTAATTGTTGATCCTAATGATTGCCCACTGCCAGTCTTAGATTCTACACGATTATTAGCAAGGGCAGCAATAATTAAAGCAATTAAATAATTTTAAAGGAAAAATTTTGTTATCCTTTTAATTTTATATATCCGTTGCGAATCGCCTTTTTCTGTTCATTATTGAAGACGTTAAAAAATAAGCTAACATTATCTTCTATTTCACTCTTGTTATTCAATTGAATTTCAATATTTGTCCCTGGCATAACCATTCCTGTAAAGTTGCATGAGATTTCTTTTATATTTTCTGGATTTCCTTTAGCTTCTTTATTCGTAATTTCTCTAACGGCATACGCCAGAGTTGCTGTACCCTGGAGAATTATATCAGACAGCCCAACCATATGTGCAAATTTTTTAGATGTATGAATTGGAAAATATATTCTTGAGCATCCATCGTAGATGAAAGTTTGTAGCTTATCGATAGGTAAAACTTCTTTCCATAGAAATTTATCACTAATTTCTCCTTGAGGGATAGTTGGGAGATTTTCTATTCCATTTGCCTCCCCTATACATTCAACACCTCGAAGCATACCACCCATATATTCTCTAAACACTGGAGCATTGTTCTTGTCCAAAGCCTCAAAACAAGTAATAATATGAGTTCCTGCTTGATGTGGGAGCATAGCAATTATTTTCCCTTTTATCGTCAATTCATCTCCGGGCTTTATTAATCGATGAATAATAAGATGTTCACTATAATGAACTATCGTAGACATGACTCTGTATGGCAGTTTTTTGCCACTCATAAAATCACGGAGATTTTCTATAATGGGCCATGTTACTGCCACAGCATACATAGGTGGCGCAACGATACCTTCTTTTCTCTCATCATCAAAATAGCAAGGATTATTATCTTGTAAGGCGGCTGCATAATTCATCGTATCACGCCAATGAATTTTAACATTATAATCCCTTAAAGGTGTACCTACATATTTTGTCTCAATTTTCATTCGAGATCACCAATATCTTTATTATATTAGGTATTTTAAGTATTTTAAGTTAAAGGACATATTTATTAACGCTTATTTTGAGTATTAATAGATTTAAATACTTTTTAACCATAAATAATGCTTAAGTCAATATTTATTTTAACAAAAAAAATAAAAAGTAAAAAAATCGAATAATTTATTGCTTTAGAAGAAAACATGCTGTTTGCTTTTATTTCAAAATATAACCACCATTTAACTTTTCAATGGTATTATTTTTAAGGAATTTGTCAAAATGCTTTTCAATCATTATCTTCTCTGCAATAACTTCGAAGTCTTTCCCTACTCCATATTTCCTATAAATTAAATTTTTGTACATTAAATCTTGGCTAGTTTTAGGAGTTTTTTCAGAGAGATGAGACAAAATATTCTCTTCATATTTAATTATTTTAGATTTATATTTATCCAACTCTTCCCTTATTAGGGTTTTCCCTTCAAAAAGTCCCTTATGACCTGAAACAGCAATTTCTATATCTAACTTTTTTAATTTTTCTATTGACTCTTCGAAGTCAATTATGCTCGAATCAATACAGCCATAAAAGGGACCAAAATTAGTGAGGTCGATATCCGCGAAATAGGCTACTTTTGTATTTTCTTCATAAAAACAACAATGTCCCGCCGTATGACCTGGTGTGTGAATTACTCTCAACCGACAGTTATTAATATTTAATATATCGTTATGCTCTATAGTTTTGTCTATTTTAGTATTTTCCACTTCATAACTTTCAAAATAAAAATCCAGCAGATTTTCTGTGGCTGGGGTAATAAGACCGTAAAATTGTCCCATTTTAGATATGTCCTCAACAATGTGGACATCTTTACTATGGCAGAAGTAGGTTGCATTTTTTAGTGATCCATTACCTGCAATATGATCTTCATGCCAATGACTTAAGATAACATTATTTATGGTATAATCTTTTTTTAATTTCCTCATGTGTCTTCTCGAAATGCCAGTATCAATTAAGTAGTCTTCAATTAACATAGAATGAGAATACGGATATGCCCCATTTTTTTGACCTTTTACAAAATGGATATTATACTCATCAGATAGTGATTCTACTATATCATTCATAACAATTCATAACAAAAGAAATTGAATTTGAAAAT
>SDBS01001232.1_pt1 | contig 26117 bp, 33 predicted proteins | sample 2277091 | NCBI WGS metagenome assembly SDBS01 (sample SAMN10404972, study PRJNA504765) | marine sediment metagenome | isolation source: marine sediment core GS10_PC15, 163 cmbsf | place: Arctic Ocean: Southern Knipovich Ridge | collected 2010
AGGCAAAAAGATGAGCTATCGCGTCAACGAAATCTTCTACTCGCTCCAGGGCGAAGGCATGCGAGCGGGGACACCGAATGTCTTCGTGCGCTTCTCCGGGTGCAACCTGACGTGCCGCGTCGAGACGCACGGCTTCGATTGCGATACCGAGTTCGTCAGCGGGCGAACCCTCTCCCTCGAGGAGCTGCTCGAAGAGATAAAGGCGTGCTTTCCTCAAAAAAGCTATGCTACGGGCCCTCAATACTGGGTCATCCTCACCGGCGGAGAGCCCGCTCTGCAGATCGATGACGCTTTGATCCAGGCGCTGGCTTCTCAACATTGGTACATCGCCGTGGAGACCAATGGCTCTATCGAACTCCCGGCGGGAATCCCCTGGGTCACGGTGAGCCCTAAGGTCGCAGAGCATGCGGTGCGGCAGCTCCACGCAGACGAGGTGAAGTACGTCCGCTCCCATGGGCAAGGGATCCCAAAGCCCAAGTGCAAAGCGAAACACAAACTCATCTCACCGGCGTTCAACAATGGAGCGCTTGACCAAAGAGACCTCGAGTGGTGTATCCAGCTCGTGAAGGAGAACCCGACATGGCGTCTATCCGTGCAGCAACACAAGGCCTGGAAAGTCCGCTAGACGAGAAGCTCGCCTCCGGGCGCGCGGCCGTCGCACTTCTCCTCGACATGATCGGAGAGGACCCAGAGCGCGACGGGCTCAAGGACACGCCGACGCGCGTCGCGAAGTCGTTTCTCGAAATGACCTCTGGGTATCGGGAGGATCCTGCCGAGCTGCTGTCCACGACCTTCGACGTCACCTACGACGAGATGGTTGTTTTGAAGGGCATCCACTTCGTCAGCCTCTGTGAGCACCACATGCTCCCCTTCGTGGGGACGGCGCACGTCGGCTACATGCCAGGAGAGAGAGTGGTCGGCCTGTCCAAGATGGCTCGGCTGGTCCAGTGCTTCGCCAAGAGGCTCCAGGTCCAGGAGCGCATGACGCGACAGATCGCCGACGCGATGCAAGAGCACCTCAAGCCTAAAGGCGTCGCAGTCGTTGTTGAGGCCCACCACTCGTGCATGTCCTGTCGAGGGGTCCGCCAGACGTCGGCGAAGATGGTCACGTCTGCTATGATGGGAATCATCAAGGAGAGCGGTCCGCCTCGGGCAGAGTTCCTCCGGCTGATTGGATTGTAGCGATGGGTGGAAAAGGCAGCGGGCGAAAAGCCATCGTCGAATACATTCCGGTCGACGGAGTAGAGGCGTGGGATCGACAACCCGACGAGACGGACAAAGCGTTCGCGGCGTTCGCAGCCTACCGAGACCTCGGAGCAGACCGCACCGTGGCCAAGGCAATAGAGGCCCTAGGAAAAAAGCCGAACTACCGAAGCACCTGCGAAGCTTGGTCCCGCCAGTGGAGCTGGGTCGCGCGCGTTGGCGCGTGGGACTCGTACGAGGACAGGCGCAAGCGAGAGGCGGTCCTCAAAGTGGCCGAGCGGAAGGCCGTCCAGAAACTAAATGTCGCCGACGCTCTGTGGATGACCGCGGCGAAGGGTCTGGGGATGTGGGCCAACTATCTAGATCGATTCTTGGAGGACCACCCCGGCGAGCAGCCTCCCATTTCGCCCGCCGATGTGAACCGCCTCGCCGACACGGGGCTCAAGTTGTCGCAGCTTCTCGAGGGCAAGCCCACCGAGATCGAGGAACAGCGGATGCAGATCACAGTGGAAGAACGACGCAAGGGGCTGCAGAGGATCATCGGCAACCCACAGCTCCGCGCCGCGATGAAGCAAGCCAATGACGCCATCCAGAGCGAAGGCAAGAAGGAACCGGACAGTGGTGGAAACGGCCACGTCAGCAATCTCCATTGATCAGGTCGAAGACGCCTGGCGCTATAACCTCGACACTTACGCGGAGCGTGTTAGTGACGGGGATTGGCTCCCGTACCGCTGGCATGTCTACCTAGCGCAGAAGCTCGCCGAGGCGGTGCTCGCTGGTCGTAAGCGCATCATCATCACAGCGCCTCCGCAGCATGGGAAGTCAACGCTCGCCGCCGAGTGGCTCCCCGCCTGGTACCTCGACACGTTTCCAACGAAGAGGGTGATCCTCGCGAGCTACGCTTCGCCGTTGGCGGTGAGCAAGAGCGAAAAAGTACGGGACCTCTTCGACGGCACCAACCCGCATACCTGGGCAAGGCTCAATCCAAACCATTCGACCAAAGCCGAGTGGCTTCTCAAAGAGGGTGGCGGCATGAAGGCCGTCGGCGTCGGCAGCGGCATCACCGGCTTCGGCGGGGATCTAATCATCATCGACGATCCCATCAAGGACTGGTTCGAAGCACAGTCGACAGCGGCTTTGCAAAAGGTGATCGACTGGTTCAACGGAACGCTCTACCATCGCAAGACCTCCAGGGACACGACCTTCGTTCTCATCCAAACGCGTTGGAACAAGCGAGACCTCGCGGGCTACTTGCTCACCGAGCATGCTGACGACTGGGTTGAGATCCGACTCCCCGCGCTAGCCGAAGAGGAGGACGCCAAGAGGGGCATTGGTCCGGACCCGCTCGGTCGCGCTCCCGGCGAGGCTCTGTGTTCCGAGCGATTCGATGAGGAGGATCTGCAGGCGACCAAAAAAGCGGTGGGTGCTCGCATCTGGGCCGGTCTGTTTCAGCAGCGCCCTGCTCCCGTGGAAGGCAACATCATCAAGCGCGACTGGATCAAATACTACGGAGGACCGACCGGCATCGAACTCCCGGAGGAGGGCGAGCAGGGACAGTCGTGGGATCTCAACGCAGGCGAGGAGACCGCGAAGGGCTCGCACAACGTGGGACAGGTGTGGCAGGCGATGTGGCTCATCGACCAGGTGCGCGAGCGATGGGGCTACACGGAGACAAAGGCGCAGCTCAAAAAGCTCTCTGAGAAATATCCCAAGGCACGCAAGAAATACGTGGAGAAGAAGGCCGCAGGCACTCCGCTCATCAACGAGCTGAAGGCCTCGGTCCCGGGCATCATCCCGGTGACGCCTCGGGGGTCGAAGACGGCTCGCCTCGAATCGGTCGCACCATATTTCGAGGCGGGCGATGTGTACTTCCCCCACCCTGCTATCGCCCCGTGGGTTCCCAACCTGGTAGAAGAAGTGGTGACCCATCCGAACGCGGACGCCGACGATCAAGTCGATACGTTGTCACAATGGCTCAACCAGTGTAGGACTCACACTATTCGTCCGATGAAGCTCAACCTCGATGTTGGTGTCCGGAGCAACCCAGGAGAACTCTCATGACCGTTTCCAGAGACAAGGATACCTGACGTGAGCAGCGTAGTTCTCGACATCGACCAAGCTGTCCGGCCGCAGATGCAGCTGGGCACGACGGGTCTTAAGCGTGCGTCGGGTCTCATCTTCGAAGAGTTCCTCCCGCGACTGCAGGGGATCAACGGCATCCGGTACTACCGCGAGATGTCTGACAACTCGCCGGTCATCGGCGCAGCGATGCAGGTCATCCAGATGCTCGTCCGCCAGGTCGAGTGGAGAGTGGAGCCCGCGGACGACACACCGGAGGCGAAGGCACAGGCGGAGGACACTGAGTTCGCGTTGTTCAACGACATGAGTGACACCTTCGAGGATCTCATCGGCGAGGTCCTGTCGATGCTGGTGTATGGATGGGCTTACTTCGAGATCGTCTACAAGGTTCGGCGCGGAGCCACCGACGATTCGCAGACCCGAAGCAAGACGGACGACGGTCTGTGGGGCTGGCGCAAGGTTGAAATCCGCGCGCAAGATACGCTGCAGCGCTGGCAGTTCGACGAAGAGGGCGGGCTCAATGGCATGGTCCAGCAGGACCAGTACCAGGGTCACGGCACGGTGTTTCTCCCCATCGAGAAGGCGCTCTTGTTCCGCACATCGAATGCAAAAGGCAATCCTGAAGGGCGAAGCGCTCTGCGATCAGGAGTGCTCTGCTACCACGACCTCAAGCGCATCGAGTCCATCGAAGCGACCGGCGTAGAGCGCGACCTCGCAGGCATGCCGATCATGGAGGTGCCTCCCGAGTTGTTGGCGCCTAACCCTGGGCCGACCCTCGCGGGTATGCGCTCGCAGCTCGAGAAGTTTGTCACGCAGGTCAAGCGCGACGAGCGCTGGGGCGGACTGGTCCCCAGTGAGGTGATGCCCGACGGCACATCCAGCCAGTACAAATTCAAGTTGATGACGACCGGCGGTCGTCGACAGATCGACACCAACTCAATCATCAAGCGCAAAGAGAGCCGCCTGCTCATGCTGTTCCTGGCCCAGTTTCTCATCATGGGCATGGACAAGGTGGGCTCGCTGGCTCTCAGCTCCAATATGACGGACCTGTTCGCCACGGCGCTCGGAACGTACATGGGGCAAATCGCGTCCATCATCAATCGCTTCCTCATCCCTCGGCGACAGCGCCTCAACGGCATGCCTCCCGAACTAGATCCCAAGCTCGTGGCCGGCGACATCGAAGGTCCCGACCTGGCGCAGCTCGGCGCATTCGTCAAGCTCCTGTCCGATGCAGGCATCCCGGTCACCGACCCTGGTGCTATCTTCCGGCTGCTGTCCGCGGCCGACTTGGCTCCCCCGAATGTGGAGGCGGTCGAGGAGGCGATGAACGCGAAGACGGAAGCCGACGCAGCCGCTGCGGAGGCAGAGGTCGCCGCCGCAGCCGCGCAGGACGAAGAGGATGCGGAGGACGCCGACGTAGACGAACCTTCCCAAGGACAACCGGATGAGATAGCCGACGAGGAAGATCCCGTCAGCTAGGAGAAAACCATGCCCGTAGTAAGACTCGCAGCCTCGACCAGCCTCGGCACTCTGCTCACAGACGGAGAGCTGGACTCGTCTCCAGTGACCGGAACAATCGACGTCGACAAGTTCGAGCGGCTCGTTGTGCAGACCCGACTCACCCGAGGCGGTGCGGCGACCAACGTGCAATGCACGGTGGAGGAATCGATCGACGGGGTCACCTTCAGCGCGGCCATGTTCGCCGACCAGTCCACCGGAGCTCTGACACCGATGGTGTTCACGCGCACCACTTCGGTCACTGAAAACTTCAGCTTCTTCATCGATTGCACCGGGTACAAAAATCTGCGGCTCACGTTCGACGGTGCTGCAGCGACTGCAGCCGATACGGTGACCGTGCTGGCTCACAAGGCCGTAGGTAGCTAGACCCGATGGGCAACGTGCTCGCACCAGGGCCGAATATCCGTGGAGGTGTGGCCATGGGTGACGCGTTCGCCCAGACCTTCCGGGATTTGAAACAAGCGGTCGCGAGCACCCAGTTCAAATCCATCACGCTCATGGCCGGCGTCCCTGGTGCAGGCAAGTCGACCTTCGTCGAGAAAAACAACGACCCCTCCGTGCTCTACCTGGACACCGTGGGAGCGAGGCCTGGGTTCCGCCAATCGGTCATCAACATAGCCAGGAAGGCGGGGCTGCCCGTCGACATCGTGTTCGTGGACACACCGTTTGAAACGTGTGTTGCGAGAAACAGCTTGCGCAGCGAGGGCCGAAAGGTTCCATACGAAGCGCTTGAGCGCGCAGCCGCCCATCTCAAAGCATACCCACCGACGAAAGCCGAAGGGTTTCGGCACGTCACAGTCATTGGAAAGCAGATGCCCCTATCTCGTTCATGCTCAGTTGAAGCGTTCCGCAGCAACATCGCCACCGAGGTAGAGGCTGGTAAGTCGCGAAACCAGGCTGTCGCCATCGCCGCCGACACTCTGCGCGAGGCATGCGCCGAGGCCTCCAAGCCGCTACCCGCGGGAACCGTCAAGGCCCTCGAAGAGGAGCTGGACGGCCTACCCAAGGTGGAGAAGCGCGGACCTCGGACGCGCGAATACCTGGAGGCGGCTCTCGACCGCGCTCGCAAGGTCCTCTCCCCTCGGGACTTCGCTCTCATCTTCCAGGCAGCGAGAGCATCCGCCGGCGGGAAGATTGCCGCACGCAACCGCCGCGACCGCCTGACTGCGCTCGAGCGCGCATACGTCGACAAAGCATTGCCGCGCGGCATGTCCGATGCTGAGCTCAACGCGACTCTTCACAAACTCAACCGAACCATGGCAGCGCGCAAGCGCAAGGGGGATAACGTCGACCCGCTCCTCGCTGCGGCCAAGCCATACGTCGCCGAGATGAAGCGTCGAGGTCTGAAGGTCGCCGGCGGAGCTACGAAGGCGCCGACAAAGAAGGGCTTCAGCACCGGGGAGCCCGAGGGCGGCATGCACGCTCACGGACTCGACCGCAAGGTGGGGCGCACGCTCAACGACGGTGACCATCTCCACATCTTCGTCATGCCAGGTACCGACGAGATTCTGATCACGGAAGAGGACGGCGCGCACAGCCACGAGATCGACGGAGACGGCACCAAGCTGGATGGGGCGCACACCCATCGGCTCCATCTTCCCGACGGTCGTCCCATTGAGACTATGCCAGGAGGACCACACACCCATGCGTTGATGATGGAGACCAGCGGCTTCGACGGTCTGCACAAGCACACGCTCAAACTCCCCGATGGACAGGCCATCAAATCACTGTCTCCTGCGGAGTTCATCGATCGCTTCAACATCGAGGCACTCGGCCATCCCATCCACAGCTCGCGCATGATCGCCGAGGCGCTCCTTCCCCCGCCGCTGCCCGAGAACGATACACCTGCGGAAGCTCGCTTGATTCCCATCGAGCTCGTCCAGCGCATGGTCGCCGAGGGCGGCGAGGTGATGCAGGTCGCGGAGATCCACGCCGAGGTGTTGGAGTCTGGGGACGGAGTCCTCACACTCGTGCTCGACGGCGGCGAGCCGTTCGACTTAGTAGGCGAAGGCGAGCCAGGCGACATGGTGACGATCCTCGCCACCGCCAAGAGCATGGCAGTCATGGGATTCAGCAAGCACGCCGAGCCCACGAGCGCCGATCGCGTGAAGGAGTGGGGCACCTGGCTGGAGCTGGTTTCCAAACAGGCGACGCAGGTCCCTTGGACAGGCTGGGACGGCGCGGCTGTCATGTTCGTTTGCGGTTCCCCCAGTGAGCTCGAGGTCGCCCGCGGCGAAGCGCTCGTGGGCATGGACGCGGCCACGTTCAAGGAACATTATTTGGACCTGTTGGGTCTCAAGCGCGCCGACGTATCCGTGGGGTTTGCGATCCCAGTCGTTGGCAGCGACCCCGTCCCGTGGCGTGCCCAGCTGGTCAAAGAGATGCAACGTCATCCCCGCGCCCGAGTCGTCGCGCTTGGCAAAGTTGCGCGCGATGCGCTGCAAGGCGTCGATTTTCTCACGCTTCCCCATCCGGCGGTGCTTCGTCGCAGGGGTAACCGCGGTGAAGTTGCTCGAAAAATCATGCGTCTCAAAAAAGCGCTTGACAATATTCCCGCGAAACCTGACCATGGCGGCCAGACACGAGAAGACGCCGAGGCGAAAAGGCAGCTCGAGTCAAACCCCGCTGAGGATATAAGCGGGATGCGGAAGGAAGCAGACTTTCGCGTTCAGGTTATCAAGTCCGACGATGAGTTGCAGATTGTGTCGGGGGCCGTGTTGGACCCCTACCAAGTCGACTTGCAGGAAGACTGGGTGCCTGTCGCAGAAATCGAGGCTACCTCGTACGACTTCATGGAGTCGTCCCGCACCATCGGATTCCGTCATGTGCAAGAAGCCGAGGGGGCAGTTCTCGTAGAGAGTTTCGTTGAGGCGTATCCGCCTGGACAACGAGAGCTCGCGATGAAGAACCAACCCCACAGCGTTTGGCGGCGAGCGTATGGTGCGGACATCATCCACAGTGGTGCTTGGATAGTTTCAGTGAGACTTCCCGATGATCTGTGGGCCATGCACAAGAACGGCGAGCTGAACGCATTCTCCATTGGAGGGTTCAGCTTCAAGACGGCGGTGACAACCGACGCCATGCCCGAGGTGGAGTTCATAGATCTCAAACCCCGCGCGTGAGAAGACCATGTCTCGTTCAATCAACATGTTGACTGGCGTACGGACGGTGGAAGTGTCCATCGTGCCGCGCGGAGCCAACAACAAGCGTTTCGCTCTGACCAAGGAGAGCACCATGCCATTCGCCGACGTAATCAAGAACGTCCTGGACACCGCCGCAGAGGGTGAGGACAAGATCATCGCCGCCATGAAGGGCCAGGACAAAGACACCATCCTTGCAGCCGTTGCTCATTTCCGCCTTCAGCAAGGTTTCGCCGACACGCTCGACAAGGAGGCGTTCGCCAACATCCTCCTGGCGACCGGTTATGCCGATCCCACCAAGAAGGAACCCACCAAGAAGGAGCCCACCAAGAAGGACGAGCCCGAGACCAAGCTCCCCGCGGCTGTGCAGAAGCAACTCGACGACACGCGTGACGAAAACGTCCGCCTGGCCAAAGAGGTCGTGGACATCAAGCGAGAGTCCATCCGAAAGGATCTGGTCGTCGAGTGTGAGAAGGAATTCGCACACGTCCCTGGGCTCACCTCCAAGGACCAGGCCGAGGTCCTGCTCAAAGCCCGCGATGTTGGCCCTGAGTTCGAAAAGCAGATCCGCGACCAGTGGTCTGCTACCAGCGAGGCCATCAAGAAAAGTGTCCTCCTGCGATCCGCCGGGTCCCCCGAGCGCAACGTCGTGGCAGGCAGCGCGTCCGAGGAGGTCCAGAATCTCGCCAAGGAGCTCACGGACAAGGGAGACCTGTCCCACGGCGACGCTGTGAAGCTCGTGCTCAAGAAGAACGGAGCGCTGTACGAGCGGTACCTCGCAGAGAATCCCGCCCAGACCGGCGATCGATAAGCAGAGAACCTCCCGCCCAAACCGGCGATCGACAAGGAGCCGAATCAAATGGCAAGCCAAGACAACGTCCCAACCATTTCCCTCGAAGCTTCGGCGGATTTGAGCGCTCATCAGTTCAAGTTCATGGCCGTGGACTCGAGCTCACAGCTCGCTCTGCAAACTTCCTCGACTGCCGCAAACGCAGGCGTCCTTCTGGACAAGCCTGACGCTCAAGGCAAGGTGGGAACGCTGGCCATCGGCGGCATGACCAAGGTCGAAGCCGGTGCGACGGTGACCGCTGGCGCGCAGGGAATGGCCGATGGCACAGGTCGGGTCATCGACCACACCGGTGTGAACATGAGCGCAGGCATCATCATCGACGGGGGTGCCGTCGGCGAAGTTGTCCGAGTGCTCTTGCAGCCCATTGGCATCACCTAAGAGCCGCTTCGGCCGTAACCTAAAAGAGGAGTTGAGCTATGCCCCAACCAACTGCAGGCGACCTACACGTCAACTCATTGCTCACCGAGGTGAGCATCGGGTGGATGCAGGCACGTCAGGACTTCGTAGCCTGGCAGGCGTTCCCCGAGATCCCGACCAACAAGCAATCCGATCGCTATGCGGTCTACGATCGCGCGTTTTGGTACCGCAACGAGATGCGGCTTCGTTCTCCTGGCACAGAGTCGGCAGGCGCAGGGTACGAGGTGGACACCACCCCGAACTTCTTCTGCGACGAGTATGCGCTCCATCACGATATCGCAGACCCGGAACGCGGCAACGCGGACACGGTGTTCCAGCTCGATAGCGACACCACCGAGTTCCTCTCGCTGCAGGCGATGTTGAACGCGGAGATCAAATGGGCTGCCGACTTCTTCGTTCCCGCCGTCTGGACGGACTTCACTCCTGGCACCCTCTGGGATGCCGCGGGTGGTGATCCCATCGGCGACGTGGACCTGCAAAAGGAAGTCATCAAGGGCAGCACCGGCTACACGCCGAACACGCTCGTCCTCGGTGCTCGTACCTTCCGCGGGATCAAGAACAACGCCGACGTCATCGATCGCGTCAAGTACACCCAGCGGGGCATGATCACGCTGGACATGCTGGCGGGCATCTTCGACGTTAGCAAGGTTCTGGTCGCCAACGCTGTTGCGAACACGGCAGCCGAGGGTGTGGCCGAAACCACCGCCTTCATCGCGGGCGCCAACGACGCGTTGCTCATGTACGTCGAGCCCAACCCAGGCCGTAAGAAGCCGAGCGCGGGTTACACCTTCGCATGGACTGGTCGCCCCGGCGCCGGCTCCATGGGTGGTCGCATCAAGCGCTTCCGCATGGAGAAGTTGGACAGCGACCGCATCGAGATCCAGCAGAACTTCGACCAGAAGCTGGTCGCTGCGGAGCTCGGTCTGTTCTTTGAGAACGCGGTCACCTGATGCGCGCTGACGTTCAATATGAAGCTGCTCGCGACATCACTGTCGGGCGTGGCGAGATTCGCAAGAAGGGCGAGCTGGTCCCTGAGGCGAAGACATGGAAGAACGTCAAAGCGTGGGTCGACAAGGGATTCGTCCGGGAGCGCAAGGGTGGGCCGTCTTCCCCATCCTTGCCGCCCGTCGAGGCGCAAACCGAGGCGCCTCTCGCTGCCGACGTGGTGGCCACAGAGCACACTGCGACAGACCTTCACCGCATGTTGAAAGCGGGTGTGATCGAGGTAGCCACGGCGCTCGGTCTGACCGGCGAGGGCACCAAAGACGATTTGATTGAAGCCGTGCTGGAGGCCCAGCAAGCCCAACTCTGACCAAGGAGGTTGACGTGTTCAAAGCGCTGCGCCCCATGAAGTGGGTGGCCAACGGTCACACGTCCATCCTCAAGCCTGGTGATCTAGTGCCCGACGGCGGAGACCCGGTCGACGTGAGAGCCTACCTCGCGAGGGGTTGGATTGCTCCAGTAGTCACCGAGGTGGACACCACCCCCAGCGTAGAAGCCCCAGCTCCCGATCCCTGGGATCCAGGAGAGCCAGACAGCGAAGGCTTCGAGGACGATGACTGAGCCGACGTTCACATACACAGGCGACCCGTCTAGAAGCGACACGGACGCTGTCCGGTGGTACGTCGGGGACACCAACAGGCGTCGGCCCCTGCTTTACGATACCGAGATCGCTTTCGCGCTGGTCCAACACCCCAACGTCTTGGGTGCTGCGGTGGTCTGCGCCGAGGCCCTCTCAGCCAAGTTCAGCAGCGAGTCGGATATCAAGGTGGGAGACATCTCCAAGGCGCTGAGCAAAGTGTCTGGACAATATAGGGAGCTCGCCGAGACATTGCGCCGTCGGCTGGCTCAGCAGGCCATCCCCAGTTTCCCGGCTACGCGCGTCAGCACCAAGCAAGCTCTCGAAGACGATACCGATTTGACCAAGCCCGAGTTCACCATCGATCTTGGCGACAACCCCGGAGTCGTTCAACTCAACGACGCCATCAGTGGCGTGGGGCCGTTTAATGGCTTCTTCTAGGGTCATCGACAAAGACACCGGCTTCAAAAACTTCTTCAAAGCGTTGGGGGAGCTGGACGGCCTCCAGCTCAAGGTGGGCATCAACGAACCGGAAGCATCCATCGATCGTGACGGGATCTCTCTCGGCGAGGTTGCCTTGGTTCATGAGATGGGCGGAGGCAATGTGCCCCAGCGGTCGTTCGTTCGCGCGACTGTGGATGAGAACATCGTCCGCTACTCGAGGGAGATGGAGAAGATTGTTGAGGGCACCGCCGCAGAGAGGTTCCGGCGCAACCGCAAAGCAGTGCTGCAGCAGTTCGGGAACAGAGTCGCCCTCGACATGAAAAAGAAAATCGCCGGCCATATCCCTCCCCCGCTGACGGACGCAACGATCGCCGCCAAGACCGGACCGGTGCCTCAGACGCCGCTGGTGGACACCGGCATGCTCATCCAGAGCATCACCGCCAAGGTGTCAAAGAAGTGACCTCGCTGCCCTCAGCTATCGACGCCTGCTCAGAGCCGGTGAAGTTGATTCGATTCCAACCCTCGGTCGTGGAGTCTGGGAGAGTTGCGAAACCGGCAGTGAGCTCCGAGACGGAGATCTTCGCCAGCATCCAGCCCATGACAGGCAAGGATCTGATGCTTCTCCCCGAGGGCATGCGTAATTCAGGTACGTTCAAAATCTACAGCGACTGCGAACTCATGTCGGTAGACGTGCCGGGGTGCGACACCCCCGACCAGATTCTCTCCGAGGGAGTCACCTACCAGGTCCGGATGGTCGACAACTGGAACTCCGCTGGTGGATACTTCAAGTCGGTGCTCACGAGGATGGACCGATGACCAGCTTCATTCAGCCCATCGATTGGAAGGACATCGAAACGGCCATTCACCGCATGGTCACGGACGAGCTCGGCTATGAGGACTCCAACGTCATCTGGGAGCGGGCCAACGTCCCGCAGCCCAGCTATCCCTACGTCAGCTTGTTTCGTCTCGTCGGCCCGACCAAGGAAGCTGGGAAGGACGAGATTCGATCGCAATTCGATTCCACGCAGCCGCAGGGCAAGCAAATCGAGATGCTCTCTACAGGTCCGAGAGCCTTCACCCTTAGCATCTCCTCACACGTCGACGAGGAGTCGGGCGCCAACGACCCCAACTGCAACGCGATGTTCGTGTGCTCTAAGCTCCAGTCAGCCCTGGGGAAGACTTCCGTTCTTGACCAACTGGCGGCCGTCGAAGTATCGGTGATTGAGGAGCTTGCGGTGACTGATACGAGTTTGGTGGTGAACGGAAAATGGCTGTCTCGAGCTACCCTCGACGTCCGCCTGCGAACCGTCTCCAACGTAACAGAGCGCACCGCTTGGATCGATGAGGCCGAGACGACCGGCACTATTTCTCCAGGCGCCCCCTTCACCCAGACCATCGACACAACTCCGTAGGAGTACACCATGCCCATCAACACCATCGTAAACGTCACCATCACCAAGCAGACTACGGCGCCTTCGCGAATCGGCTTCGGTACTCCCATGATCATGAGCACGGAGGCGGCGTTGGACAGCCGCTTCCCCACCACCGCGAAGGCCTATGCCAGCATCGCTGAGATGGGTGCGGCCGGAGACAACTTCGACTTGGCTGGTGTCACGTTCTTGATGGCGCAGGCGGCATTCGCGCAGAATCCCAGCCCCGATCTGGTCATAGTCGGCAAGCGCGCGGAGACCGCGGCCTCTGGCATGACGGTCAACCTCGTGCCCATCGTCAAAAACAGCACGCTTTATCGCGTGACCGTCGGCGGCCGAGACGGTGTGGCTGAGGACTTCGACTTTACCTCCGACGCCACGGCGACCGCGGCGGAGATCGTCACGGGCATCGTGGCTGCCATCAATGGTGGGACGCAGGATGTTCTGGCCACCGACAACGCCACCGACTTGGATGTCGAGACTGCGGCAACCCCAGGGGGTGTTGCGGGTTTCGGGAAGCCCTTCACCATCGCGTTCGACCGCTCGTTGTGGACCGCGCAGAATACCACAGTCGACCCTGGGGTGGTCACAGACTTCAACGCTATCCGCACCGCCGGCGATGGAAACGACGACTTCTACGGCGTCCTCCTGGACAGCTTCGGCGAGGCGGAGATCAACAGCCTCTCGGTGGCCGTCGAGGCCACCGGGACCCCCGGCAAGATCTACATTCCCAGCACGTTCGACGCCGACGTCCTCACATCCTCAACTACCGACGTGGCCAGCGACCTTCAGGGAGGCACCCTGACCCGAACTGGTTTGATCTGGCACAACCTCCCTCACACTGGCCCAGCGTCGGGCTGGATGGGCGGGCAGCTTCCCAAGGACCCAGGCTCCATCACCTGGAAGTTCAAGCCGATCGCAACAGTCCAACCCTCCAACCTGACCACCACTGAGTTGGCAAATCTCGAGAACAAAGGCGCCAACTGGTACAACACAGTCGCGGGCGTCAACATCACCTGCAACGGGACAATGGGCGGCGGCGAGTTCATCGACGTCACTCGCGGCATCGACTTCATCGCAGCCCGTATTGCGGAAGCCGTGTTCGGTGACGTCGCGAACCTTGGCAAGGTCCCGTTCACTGACCCTGGGATCGCCGTAATCGAGAGCGCCATTCGTGGTGTGCTCATCCTCTCGGTGGGCCAGGGCATTTTGTCCGCAGACCCTGCTCCTACCGTCACAGTTCCTCTGGCTTCTGCTGTGAGCTCAGCCGACAAAGCAAACCGTTCCCTCACCGGTGTGACCTTCACAGGCACGCTGGCTGGGGCCATTCACAGCGTCACGATCAACGGGACCGTGGTCCTGTAGGAGTCTCCCATGGTCGATACCCGAGTAAAAAACTACGACCCAGCGAAGATCACATTGGTCGCAGCTGGTACGCCCATCGAGGGTTTTGCAGATGGCACCTTCGTTCTGGCCGCGCGAAACAACCAAACGTTCACCTCGTTCACAGGCGCGGACGGGGAGGGGGCTCGCTCGAAATCGAACGACAAAAGCGGGACGGTCACGTTTACTCTGGCGCAGACCAGCGCCAGCAACGACGTCTTGGCCGCGATTCACAACACCGACGAAGGCACTGGGCTCGGCGTGTTCCCAGTTCAGATTCGAGACCTGAATGGCACTACGCTTGTCAGCGCGGTCACCGCCTGGGTTCAAAAGCCTGCGGACGTCGAGTTCGGGCGAGAGATCGCGACCCGTGAGTGGGTCCTCGAAACTACCAGCTTGGACATTTTCCCTGGAGGTGCTATCTCTATCAGCGGATAGCACATGGGCCAAGGCACTATCACCACCGAAACCATCGAGGACACCACGTATGGTGTCTACATGCTCGATCCGCTTGTCGCGAACGACATGCTGGTGGATATCATCAAGACCATCGGACCAAGCGTGGGTGCCATCCTCGGCTCGTTGGGTGAGGCCGACTCCAAGGACGACGCCCTCAACACCAAGATCAGCTCAGAGTCTATGCAGGCGGCATTCGTGGAGTTCTCCACGCGCGTCAGCAAGATTCAGCTCCGAGAGACCATGAATGTGTTGGCAAGAAAGACCGAGGTCCAGGTCGGCGACACAGCAAAGATGCTGGACAGCGTCTTCGCTGACCACTTCCGTGGGAGGATCGGCTTGATGTATCGCTGGTTCTACTTCGCACTGAAAGTGCAGTTCGCTGATTTTTTTCTCTACATGGGTCCCGCTATCGCCCGCGCTACTCAAGCAGCGGGGACGGCCGGATCGTCATCCCTGAGCACCTCAATCGAACCTGGCTAGTAGACCGTCTGGTGAAATTCAACGTGGCTCGTCTGTCTGAGATTCGAGACCACTGGGATTTGAACGACGTCCTGCGCTGGCATGAGCTGCTGGACATTCAGGCAGACGCCGACGCCTTGCACGCTCGTGACCTGAAGTCTAAGGTAAATCGGTAATGGCCCTTCGCGAAGTCATCGCCCTCCTCGGCTTCAAGGTCGACAAGGCGTCCGAGAACAACGCCAAATCCTCGGTAGAGACTCTCAAAAAGAGCGTGATCGCCCTGGGTGCGGTCGTCGCTGGCACCGCTGCGCTGATCACCAAGACGGTGTTCGACGTCGCCGCCCTGGGCGACGAGACCGCGAAGACGTCCAAGCAATTGGCCATCAACGCCCAGCGACTTCAGGAGCTGCAGTTCGCAGCCAACCTCGCCGGCGCCTCCAGCGGGGATCTCCAAAATGCTCTTCGCAAACTCCAGAAGAACGCCAACGAAGCTGCGAAAGGCTCGAAGGCGTTCGTCGAAGATTTTGCGCGGCTCGGTGTTACGGTCAAGGACGTCAATGGCGAGCTGAAGTCTGGCGATCAGTTGTTTGGGGAGGTTGCTGACGGGCTGAAGGCATTGTCCTCTGAGTCAGAGCGTGTGGCTCTTTCACAAAACCTCCTCGGTCGTGCCGGCACCAAACTCATCCCGCTCCTGACGCAAGGGTCGGAAGCCATCAACGAGCAGGCTGCCCAGGCCCGTCGCCTGGGCGAGGTCATGGACGACGACCTTCTGCGCCAGTCCGAAGAGTTTGTAGACGTTCAACGAGAAATCAGCGGCGCTGTCCAGGGTTTCAAAAACGTACTCGCACAGGCTCTTCTTCCCGTGTTCCTCCAGGTGGGGAGGGCTCTGCGGGAGATGCTCATCGATCTCCGTGGCAGCCAGGGGTTCAACACGGGTGTTCGAATCGCCACCAGTCTGTTCAAAGCATTCGCGCAAGTGACCGGTCTCGTCGTCGAAAACATCAAGCCTCTCGCCATCGCATTCGGCATCATCCTCTTGCTTCTCTCGCCCATGCTGGTCCTGCTTTTCCTGATCGGCGCAGCCATCATCCTTCTCATCGACGAGTTCGTCACCATGGGAGAGGGCGGGCAAACGGTGATTGGCGATTTGATCAACGGCTTCAACCAACTGCTCGAGGAGACAGGCAGCGTCGCCGATGCCATGGCCGAAGTGTTTATCACCGCGTTCGAGTTCTGGGCGGAGAAGGTGCTGGGGCTCTTCGGGACAACGCTCGACGCAATCAAGGACGAATTCAACGAGGCCGTGGACCAATCTCTCGCAACGCTTTCCAAGGTCGGTGGCGTTTTTAGTGCGGGTGTAGACGCGGCATTGTCATTTGTCCCAGGCGTCTCGGTCGCGCAGGCTGCGAGCACTTTGATCAACCAACCCAGCACGACCATCCAGGTGAGCGTCGATGCCCAGGGCGCCAACGACCCCAACGCCGTCGCCACCAAGACAGCCGACAGCGTGAACAGCGTCCTCGGCAACGCCCTTCGGGAGGCCAACAATCAGCTCACGGTGTCCGCGCCATGAGCAGTCTCTTCTCGGGTAGGGTTCCTCAACGCGTCCAAATCGGCCGGCGCCCTACTGAAAACACCTTCGTACTAATTCTAGAGCTCGATGCCTCCATCTCCGAGACGCACGCACGAAGCGTTGAGATCACAGAGCACCCTGTGGAGGCCGGCGTCAACGTCAGCGACCATGTTCGGCAGCAACCTGACAACGTGGTCATCACCGGCATCATCAGCAACACACCCGCGGCTTTGCCAGGCACCGCCTCGGGCATCGCGGGAGGGGCTGTTTCTAATCGGGACCGGGATGCCTTCGAAATCCTGGAGGACCTGCAGCTCAACGCGACCATCGTCACTGTGATCAGCACGATAAAAGTGTACGACTCCATGCTCCTCCAGAATTTCACCGCTCCGAGAGATGCTGGGCAAGGCGATTCACTCAACGTCACCATGACGTTTCGAGAGCTGCTCACGGCCAAGACGGATTTCACGCAGCCACCAGTCACAGCCCAAGAGTCCAGCAAGGCCACATCCTCCAAAGGCCGTCAGACTCCGAAGACCCCCGCGGCTGAAACGGTGGAGTCCACCAATCAGTCTCTACTGTCGCAAGGCATCTCGGCGCTCTTCTGATGGCAATCCTTGAGGTCCCAGCGTTCATTCCCGAGGTGAACTATGTGTTCAGCATCGAGTGGGATGCCGTTGTTTTCACCATGCGCTTTGCCTTCAACAACCGCGACGCCCACTGGTACTTCAGTCTGGAGAATGACGAAGGCGTGGAGTTGCGCAGCGGCATCAAGCTAGTAGAGGGCTTCCCGCTCTTGGCTCGATACAAAGACGTGGAGGCTCGCCCGCTTGGCGAGTTTCTAGCCACCGATCCCTCGGGCGCCGACCGCGACCCTTTGGCAGACCAGCTCGGCAAGGAGATTTTTCTTGTCTACATAGAGCAATCGTCTCTCCCGTGAGGCCGGCATGTCCGAGCTCTTTGATCGTGACATCACCATTAACGCAGGCGGCATCCTGATTCGCTCGCGCTCGCCTCAAGGCGAGCAGCAGACAATCCTCAAGGTGACGTTTCGGGTTGAGAGAAGCGTCCAGCCCGAGGCGAACACGGCGCAACTCTCGATCTGGAACCTGTCCAAAGAGAAGCGTACCTTTCTCGCCCAGGAGACATCAGTCCCCATCACCATCGAGGCCGGATACTTCGGAGAGACCCAGCAGATTTTCAAGGGGGACTTGGAGTTCGGCAGCACCACCCGCCAAGGGGCGGATTGGGTTACGTCTCTTCAGGCGGCGGATGGTGGCAAACAGATCTCACAGTCTCGGGTCAACCTGTCGTTCAAGAATGTGAAGATTGAGCAGGTACTTCGGAGGCTGGCGCAGGAGATGAAAGTCGGTCTGGGCAATCTCGCCAGCGCCGCAGCTCGTGGTCCTCAGCGCGGCAGCGTCACAGAGTACCTGAAGGGCATCGTGCTCAACGGGAAGACCTACGAGGAGCTCGAGCGCGTGGCCAAGCAGATGGGGTTGGGCGTATCCATCCAGGATGGGCAGCTTCGGTTTCTGCAGCCCTCCCAGGTTCTCCCTGGTGTGGCTACCGTGCTCACCTTCACCACCGGTCTAATAGGCAGCCCCGAGGCCGGCGAGGATGGAAACGTTCGCGCCCGCAGTCTGCTCCAGCCTGATCTCATCCCAGGCAGGCAGGTGAAAATAGAAGCGCTGGAAACCAACGGCTTCTTTCGTGTGGAGAAGAGCATCTTCCTCGGAGACACGCAGGGAACGGATTGGTACACTGACATCGAGGCAAAGCCGCTATGAGCACTTTCCAAGGAGTGGGTCGAGACCCTACGCTGGCCGAGGTCATCCGAAATGCGATGGACGCACGCTTGCGTGGTGTTCGTATTGCGCTTCCTGGAGAGGTAATCAGCTACGACGCCAACGAGCAGAAGGCTGATATTAAACCGCTGATCAAGGACTTGGTGCCGACCCGCGAGGGCAAGGAGCTTCTCGAAACGCTGCCCGTGATTCCCAATGTGCCAGTCATATGGCAACGCGCCGGAGGATTCCTCCTCACCATGCCTCTGGCCAAGGGCGACAAAGTCCTGCTCTTGGCGAACGATCGGTCCATCGACAACTGGGTCAGCGGTGACGGACGCGAGCAGAACCCCGACGATTTCCGTACGCACAGCTTGAGCGACTGCGTGGCGTACCCTGGATTCTATCCGTTCTCGGCAGCCTTGGGAGACACCGACCACAAGGATCACATGGTGCTCGGGCGCGAGGGCGGGACTGCACAGGTGCACATCAAAGCGGACGAGGTGAGTCTCTACGAAGAGAACGCCGCCGACTTCGTAGCGCTCGCGCAGAAGGTGTTAGACGAACTGCAGACTCAACAGACGAACATCCAATCGGTGCTCACCTTTGCGCAGTCGTTGAAGAGCGTCTTTTCGGTCGGCGTCCCAGTCCCGACGGATGGAGGGGCGGCCATTCTCACTGCTCAAATCACCGCCTCCAACTTGATCACCCCCCCTACTCTCACCGCCCCCAGCTCGGTGGCTGCGGCGAAAGTGAAAGCCACATGAGTGATTTGAAACTTGACCCGCAGACCCACGACCTGGACTTGTCCTCCGGCGGGCTCGAGCTCGTCACCGGGGACGACGCCGTAGTGCAGAAACTCTCCATTCGCTACCAGTTTTTTCGAGGCGAGTGGTTCCTTGACCAACAAGTGGGCATCCCCTACTGGACAGACATCTTCATCAAGAATCCCAACATAGCCAACGTGAATTCGATCATGCGCCAAACCGCCCTCTCAACGCCTGGCATCGACGAGCTGAGCGAGTTCACCAGCACCCTCGACCCAAACACCCGAGGGCTCGCCATATCTTTTTCCGCCCCGCGCGACGATGAAACCGTCCTCATTTTCGACCAGGAGTTCATACTCCCATGAGCAGTTTTGGCGTTCTCTCCACCGGCTTCAATCGCAAGAAGCTCAGCGACCTCAAGGCCAGCATCGAGGCTGGCATGCGTACGGCGTTCGGCGCGTCCATCGACCAGACCGCCGACAGCGTGCTCGGCCAAGTCAACGGGGTGAACGTAGGGGAGCTGGATGAGGTTTGGCAGGTGGCAGAAGCCGTCTACAACGGGCAGTTTCCGGACACGTCGAATGGGGCAGCGTTGGACGCGATTGCTGCGCTCACCAACTCCCTGCGCTTGAGCCAAACCAAGTCGACGATGACGGTAACTTGCACGGGTACACCGACCACGGTCCTCTCCATAGGTCGCGTGGTCTCGGTCGTTGCAAGCGGCGCTCGCTTCATCTCCCTCGCGGCCGACACGATTGCGGCGACGGCAGTGTGGACAATCTCCACCGCATATGCGGTCGACGATCGGGTTACCAACGGCGGCAACGTCTACGTGGCCACGGTCGCGGGCACGTCCGCTGGCGCAGGCGGTCCCACCACAGAGGCCGAGGCCATCGTGGACGGCACGGTCACATGGAGATTCCTGGGCAACGGAACGGGCGACATCGATGTTGCGTACGGGAGCGAGACAGACTTCGGTCCCATCGCCGCACCGTCCTCCACCTTGAACATCGACACTCCGGTAGCTGGATGGGACAGCGCGAAGAATCCGCTGGACGCCGTTCTGGGCAGAGACATCGAGACGGATCCAGCGTTTCGTATACGCCGTGAGGCTGACCTCCAGATCCAAGGGTCGGCTACGGTCGAAGCCATCGCGGCCAACTTGGCTGCGCTCGATGAGGTGCTCGAGGTTTTCGTCTTCGAGAACACCTCAGATTTCACAGATGCCGACGGGCGCCCTCCTCACTCCATCGAATGTGTGGTGGAAACTACCGACGACACCGACGTCACCATCGATCAGCTCGTTGGAGACACCATCTTTAGCGTCAAGGGCAAAGGCGCAGGCATCGAAACCTTCGGCTTCGGCATCGCTCCCCAGAAGGTCACGGTCGCCGTTGTAGACTCCAGAGGCTTCGCCCACACCATCTTCTGGACACGAGTCACGGATGTCGACGTCTTCATGGATATCGATGTCACTGTGGACTCTGCGTTCTATCCGGTGGACGGAGACGACCAAGTGGCCGCGGCCATCGTGGCCGAGGGAGCCAAGCTGGGCGCAGGCGATACCGCCATCGCAGAGAAAATCAAATGCAAGGCGTTCGATGTTTCCGGTGTTTTGGACATCACCCTCTTCGAAATCGACACGATATTCCCGCCCGTGAACACCGCCAACTTGCCGTTCACCAGTCGGGAAATCGCCAAGTTCGATACGTCCCGCGTACGAGTGACGAGCGTCTAGCATGGCCACGCAGTCGGGAATCGTATGGGTGTCTCAGAGCGCCGCCACACCCGGCAACACTCTCAACGGTGTCACGTACGACCCCGAGAATGATCTTTGGGTCTTTGTAGGCCCCGGTGGCGGTGGGACAGGCGAGATTCTCACAGTACCTGGCCAAGAGATGTTCGAAGGCACGCCCACGTTCACTGCGAGGACATCCGCAGGGAGCACGGCCATCAACGGCATCGCGTATGGCCCCATCGGGGGCTCGTTGGCTCCTTTGCGGGCTGTTGGAGACGGTGCTGAGATTCAACGCTCAATTGATGGGATCATATGGAGCCTCGACACAACTGCGGCATTGTCGGCAGACTTCTTCGCTGTGCATTTTGGCCCTGGGCCTGCAACCCTGAACCTTGGGGAAGGGTTCTTTGTCGCGGTAGGTAATTCGGAGATAGCCACTCAGACCCCCTTGTTTGGACTGCCCACGGACACCTGGCAGCTCGTCGCCACAGAGGCGGGCGTTTGGCAATCCGTGGTCGACATGCCCGATGTGCGATGGGTGACTGTGGCCGGGAATGCGGCGATTACGAAGGTGTCGGTGGATGGCGGCATTACGTGGGCGCCGTTCGTCACAGATCTCTCCCAGCGGGGCAGAACCATCGGCTTCGGCAATCGCCGGTTCCTCTGCGCTGTCAACGGCGACGTTGAATCCAACCCCACCGGGGAAAACAGCAACTGGTCGGCCGTCACCACCCCTCCCTCCACGTCGGTGAACGCGCTTCGGCACATCGAAGGAAGCAAGTGGGTCGCCTGCGGCGTCGACGGGGACGTGTCGTACAGCCTAGACAACGGGGATATCTGGGTCACCCAAGATCTGGGTGTGAGCACGGACGACTTCTTCGCCATCGGCTACGACCACACCCGCGACCTGGTAGTCATCTGTGGAGAGAACGGCCGCGTGTTCACGTCCACCAGTGTGGTTGTGGTCGAGTCCCCGTCGCTACAGCCCAACGACGACCACGAAGGCCAAGCCCTCGGGCGCCTCGCTGAGCAATTCAAGTCATGAACAATATCGAGAAAATGGTTGCCGTGTACGCTGCGGAAACCCAAGAGGTCGAGAACGCTCTGTTTGAAGTGCTCGTAGATTCCTTGATCACAACAGGCATCGGCGTCCAGCTCGATGGCATAGGAGTGATCGTCGGGGAGACTCGACAAGGCCTCACCGACCTGAAGTACCGTCGCGTACTCCAGGCGGCAATCATTCGCAATCGCTCCGCGGGCACCCCGGAAGAGATGTACGATGTGGTCCAGGCGGCCCTCGGTCCCGCGGTGCGCCTCGAATTCGGGCCGGAGTCGAATGCGGGTTTTGAGCTGGAGGCACTGGATGTTTTGGGAGAGGGTGACGGGGCGCGGGCTGCCTCTCTTCTCCGGCGTGGGCGCATGGCCGGCGTGAACGGCTATCTCATCTTCTTTCAGTCTGAGCCCATCTTCGCCTTCGATGGAGGCCCGGCCGGCGGGGCTAAATTCGATGGCGGCTACAAGTTCAAAACGGCGCTGTGATATGGTAGGGGACGTGACCCATGGCTGAAATCAAACCCGTAGCAGTTCCGATCTACAACACGGGCGGCGCGAACCGCGTTGAGCCGATTGCCGCCAAGAAGATCACCGGCTGGGTGGTCGACGAAGAGCCTCCTAGCTCGTTTTTCAACTGGCTTCTGTTCTTCGGGGGCGAGTGGGACGAGTGGGCCAACGAGCGCCTCTTCGACGGTCTCATCACTGGAGGCGACGCCGAAGACTTTCTAGTCACCGCGCCTGTCGCTGTCATGACCGGCGGGCAGCTCACCCTCAAAGGCGGCGACGCAGGCACAGCCGCAGGCTTCGGGGGAGGTTTCCTCTTACAAGGCGGCGTGCCCGGCCTGACCGGGGAGAGCGCCGACTGCACTGTCAAATCGGCCGACGGCGGTGCCACTTCCGGCGACTCCGGGAACTTGAACATACGAACGGGCGACGTCCAGAGCACGAACATCGCCGGGTCCATTCTCATCCAGCCCGGCACGCCCAACGACTCTTTCGGCATTTCGGCAGAGCTGAGCGGAGGCGACGCCACTGGTACAGATGTCCCTGGCGGCATTGCGCGATTGTCGTCTGGGCGATCTACGGGAGCGCTGGGATCCGACGTAGACCTCCAGGTCGCCGTAGGAGGGGCGTCAGGAACGGCGTTTCGAAACCCCTCCACGAAGTTCTCGGTCAAAGGCACTCTCGAAAGAATCACTGGCGACTTCCCCATGCTAATCAACAGCGTTGGCGGTGACCTCACCATTCCAACCCTAACGCTGACAGGCGATGCAACTCTTCCCGTGCGCGGTCCGTTGTTGCTGGCCCCCGCCAACGCTGACCCATCTGCGCCTGCGGGAGGCGAGGTGGCTGTCGGTTCGGACACCGGTCGAATGAGCATCTTCGACGCGAACGCCGCGCGGTGGGGGCGTATTCAGCATCGAATATTCAACATCATCACGTCTGAAATATTAGTGGATGACCTCTCAGTCGATCAGGCCTTCACGACCAATGTTATGCCCATTCCTGCGAACACTCTGCGTGTGGGATCATCGTTCAGGATAAAAGCCTGGGTCGACATCAAGGCTGTCGGAGCTGCGGGAACCTTCAATGTTGGTCTGAGTCTTGGCGATTCGACTGTCCCCAGTGGTGCGCAGCTAGGGGCTGCCACAGCGGAGTCGTTCACCATCCCTGGCCAAGGATTTTTCATGGAATCCGAAGTGGTCGTAATCGGCCCTCTCGGCGCCGCCTGTGTTATCAGATCGTTCTTCACGGCCTCTGTGGACATAGACGGCGGCGGTGCTGTTTCTCCTTCAAACCAAGGCATAACCAATCAAACTATCGACACAACCATTGCCAACGAGATATTCGTCAATGCGGGCTTCTCTGTGAACGACGCTGGCAACGAGTTACAGCTCTTCATCCTCAACGTGGATATGGCCAACTGATGGAATACGCAAACGAAATCTGGGTCATCGTCTGGGCCTTCACCGTCGACATCTTCAAGAGCCCGGCGAACTACGCGATCTTGGTCTCGGCCTGGTTCGCCGTCGAAGCCACCGGCCCGCTGTTCGCGTTCCTCGTGTCGCTCCCGAAGGTCAGCAAGGCCGCGAGGCTCAAGCTCCACGCCATGCTGAACCGAGGCAAGCAAGTGGGCTCGACTCTGTGGTGTCTGCTCTTCACCATGATTCCTTACGCGCAGCCCGAGCTCTGCGATGCAGAGCGCCTCGCCGGCTGCCAGACCATCATGGATCGCATGGCTGTCGCAGTCGTGTTGGGCCTGGGACTCTCCGTCGGGCATCGGTTCGTCGCCCCTCGTATCCGCAAACTGATCGGACGCGACAAGCTGCACCGCATCACATGCTCCAACTGCCGCAAGGTCACCAAGATCGCATCGCTCGAAGATGCCTGCACCGAGTGTGGTGAGGTGCCGCTCGAAGTCACGGCTCCAAAGTGAAGGCGGCATGGGGATGGATCAAGAAGCGCATCTGGGTTCTCTGGCTCCTACTTTTGGGGGCGGGGGCTATTTTGGTTTGGCTTTTACGGATGTCATCGACAAACCCAAAGCGAGTGCTAGAGCTCGAGCGGCAAGCGATCGACGCCGGCGAAAAAGCCAAGATTCGGGAGGCCGAGGTAGGGCGCGACAAAGCCAACGCGGAAGCCGACCAGGAATACGAGGACGTCCTTCGTGACCTCGACACGCGCCAGGCCAAGAAGGAAGAGCGTCTTCGACGTAATCCTGCTGCTCGTGTTCGTCTGCTTAATCGCCTGTCCGCGAAACGCAAATAGCCAAGAACTGGACATCGTCGAGCTCGATCAGGGAGAGGCGGCGCCTTTCTCCGGGGACCTCTTCCCCATCCAACGGTCGATTCGAATGGCGCTCCAGCTCGAGGGATTCGAAGAACGCGCGGCTCTGCTACTCACTCACGTCACACGAAAATTTGAGATCGAACTCAAGTACGAGCACGACACCTCCAAGGCCAAACTAGAGGCCAAGGACGAACTTCTGTCCTTGCTTCAAAGGGAGCTCGATATGGCGACGGCCTGGTATCGGTCTCCCGTCTTCATCACCCTAGTCGCCACCGCTGCCACTATCGTGGGCATGTTCGTCATCGGCTATACCTGGTCGTTCTTCGCCAACGGAGTTTCGCCATGAGCATTTCAAAATGCCCCGTCTACCCGGTCACCTGGACTGAGGGCGACCAGCTCCCAGGCATTCTTGGGGTTCTCAAGGACGTCGACATCACCGGTTGGACCATTCAGCTCAAGCTTGATCGCAGCGCCACCATAGCCGCCGACACCCTCACCAAAACAGCCACCATCGTCGACGGTCCCAACGGTCAGTTCAGCTTTGCCTGGGCAGCCGGAGACCTCCTCGCTGGTGTCGGCCAGTTGACTACGGTCACCTTCACGAACACGCTCACAGAGCCGCAGACTCCTGCGCGATTCTTGGTCAACGTGGATAGCACTCTGTGACTACCGTAGTTTTCAGCATCGACCAACCGGGGCTGACCCTCGAGTCTGACGAGCAGACGCTCATCTTTGCGCCTGTGGTGACTCAGCTCGACTTGGGCAATCCCATCCAAGCGGCAGGTGTCGGCGAGGCCAACACCGGCGCCAACGTAGGAGCTGGGACCGGGTTGGTGTTCCGCGACAAGACGGGCGCCGTCCTCAATCTCAAATCGCTCATCGGCGGCGCCAACGTCACGGTCATCGACGGCGTCGACGCCATCACCATCGACTCCACAGCGGCGGGCGACGTCGTGGGCCCCGCGGGCGCCACTGCTTCGGGGTCAGCGGTGGCGGGGACGTTAACAGCGACGGGCTGGATGACGTGATCATGGGTTCTCCCCAGGCTGACAACAACGGTCGCGAAAACTCCGGCTCCGCCAACGTAGTTTTTGGCAAGGATTCGACCGAAACGGTAGACCTGGCTCAGCTTGGCGACGCTGGATTCCGTATAGACGGGGTTCCTCCGGATGAATTTGCGGGCTGGCAGGTCTCAGATGCAGGCGACATGAACGGAGACGGGCTGGACGACTTGACACTAGGTGCCGCAATGATGACGCATACCCCCGGCACAGAGGCACCTCTCTATGTCGTCTACGGTAAGTCCTCATCAGGGACTGTCAACCTGTCACAACTTGGATTTGGTGGTTTTCGAATTGACGGAGCAGTAAACTACCTCGCCTACACATCTACTGCCTCGGGCACAGGGGACGTAAACGGAGACGGAGGGGCGGACATCGTCATCGGCG
>SDBS01001233.1_pt1 | contig 26112 bp, 25 predicted proteins | sample 2277091 | NCBI WGS metagenome assembly SDBS01 (sample SAMN10404972, study PRJNA504765) | marine sediment metagenome | isolation source: marine sediment core GS10_PC15, 163 cmbsf | place: Arctic Ocean: Southern Knipovich Ridge | collected 2010
AAATTAGAACCATTAAATTTAATTAAAAAGGTTATTAAAATGGGAGAAGAGAAAGAAAAATATAATTGGAAAAAGTTAATTAGATCACAAAAAAAAGCATTTTCAGCATTCATTGTAGCAGGATCCGTGGCATTTATTGGCTTCTTTTTGGTTTTTCTGTGGTTAGTTGAATCATCTCTGATAGGAGGTCAAGGAGATTGGAATATAGGCCTATGGTCCATGAAACATTTGGTTGATTTTCTATTCCTAAGCATCTTCTGGGAATTAGTATTAGTAGTAGCCCCAGCAGCCGTTTTTTTTGGTGTTTTTGGATATATGTGGTGGACGAATTTATCTGAGGAAATAAAGGCAGAATTCAAATCCTTGGATGCAGAATCAAAGAGAAAGAGAAGAAACAAGCCAGCTTATCAAGGTGGAGGGGGTGGATTTGGTACGTTTATACTTCTTTGTATCATGATTGCGCTCGATGGGAAATGGGCTACACCGTTTGCTTCTTTGCCATATAGCTACTTCATTTATCAAATGTTACTTGGAATTATGTGGATAGCGATAATAATTGGCATCCCTGTCATGATTGCCGTGTTGATCTGGTATTTTACTAAGAAAAAGAAGGAATAATTTTTTTTATTTTTTTTTATTTTATCTTATTTTTATTTTCAAGCACTTAGGATTTTGACAATATTATCCCCACTTTTTATATTGTATTATTTCAATTATCCAAATTATTCAAAGAATTAGGATATTGAAATTGTATCCTAACTTTATTTGTTATGAACACGCAAAACGTATAATTTACTTTATCCAAAATATGTAAAAACTAGGATAAAATGTTTCAAATTAGAAAAGAATTCAATTTAAAGTAAAAAAAAAAAAAGTTAAAAATAGTTTAATGGCCTAAAATCATCAAGATAAACGAGATCATAATAACTGTCCCAGCAATTCCCGCATACAAGGGCGATACCCATGTGAATACAATAAAACCAATTGTCAAGACAACCCACCAGTTGTAGGGTATCTTAATATCGTATAAATCAAGAGTAATGATGATCAAAATAACAGCGACGATGATTCCAAAAATAGGATTAATTATAGCTGCTGCACCTACGAAACCATAGAGTATAAAAATATTTATACACTCATAAAGTGTAAATCCTGCTCCTACTATAGCTACAAATTTAGAATGAACAATATTTTTCTTTTCTCCAAGTATCTCCATTAACCCAACGGTTATAAGTAATACGCCACCTAAATATGGTTTAAATGTTGCGCCAAATCCAGAACTTGTTAAAAATGCTAGAACAACTAATACAATTCCAAGAACTAGAGATATAAACCATTTATAAGGAATTTTCACCGGTGATAAATCAATGAATTCTAACGAGATGAATATTACTATAGCGAGTATTATACTTACAATGCCAAAGATGAGATCCCAGATATTAGAAGTATAGCCTATGAAAGCGCTAACGCTTTCTCCACATAGAATCAAAACGGCGATAAAAGCTACAATTTTAGGACCAGTAATTTCTTCTGGGGTAGTTTCTTTAAGGGTAGTTTCTTTAAGGGTAGTTTCTTTAAGAGGAGTTTCTCCCATAACACATCACATTTTTTTGATAAAAATATTTCAATTTTTTTTTGAAATTTAAATTAGATTAAACTTGCACTCCAAAATTTAAAAAGCTTAACATACTTTTTATAGTATGTTTAATAGGTTTAAGCTGTTAGAAGTAAGAATTAGCAACACTTAAGGAGGTTTTGCTTTAAATTCTGTATATTAATTTATATTTAGTTTAAATTATAAATAATTAATTAGATAGTCATTCTTCTAAAAGCACAATTTCTGGTAATTATAATGAGAAACTAAGATTTCATCTTTTTAAGCACATGTGCAAAATTCCTACCTAGATTTCTAAAAGTCCGAATACCTTCCTCATCATCTAACACTTCCCCTGGTAGTCTACCAATTCCCACATTCCAATAAGTTGAACCAACAACAACCATTTCTTTGATTAAGAAGAAATAATTGATACTTGAGAAGACGTGATTCGCACCAGCACGTCGAACAGCTACGACAGAAGCACCAACTTTATTTTTTAAATGCCCCCTGACGGCATAACCTGCTCGTTCTATCAATGCCTTTGTACTTGTAGTTAAATTTGAGAAATACGTAGGAGATCCAATAATAATTCCGTCAGCTTCTAACATTTTCTGAATGTATTCGTTCATTTTATCCCCTTTTATAATACATATTTGATCATCATTTTCTATGCATTTATAACAAGCAGTACAACCTTGCAATTTTTCCATGCCAATCCAAACATAGTCACACTCTACTCCAGCTGCCTTTAATTCATCCATAACAGTATTTAGACAGTGGTAAGTGTTTCCTTCTTTATGTGGAGAACCATTAAACAACACAACTTTCATTTTATTTTACCTATTATTATTTTCAAATTAATCTGCAATAATTATTTTAATACTATTAATTTTTTTAAAATGGTAAGAAATTTAGGTAGTACTACTCTTGCAATAAAGTTAAAATTAAGATCATTGAATAATTAATATTGTTGATTAATATCTAAAAAGAAGTGATGAAAATATAAATCGTCCAGAACTATTGGCTCCTGTTCAAGAGTGGAATTCTTTAAAGTCTGTTAGTGGATTAGTCGAAGCGGTATATTTTGGCGTTAAGAATTTTAATATGAGAGCAAAGGCAAAAAATTTTGATATAAAAGATTTAAGAAAAATAGCGGAATTTTGCCATAATCAAAATCCTACAATGAGAGCTTATCTAACAACTAACATTCTTATTTATGATTCTGAATTACAGGATCTAGAAGACTTAATTTCTGGAGCAAAAGATACTGGGATTGATGCTATTATTGCTCATGACATTGCAGCTATAAGAATTGCAAAAAAAGAAAATATAGAATTTCATATCTCAACTCAAGCAAATGTATCAAATATTGAAACTGCGAAGTTTTATGAAGAATTAGGAGCAGACCGAATTATTTTAGCAAGAGAATTATCACTTGAACAAATAAAACTTATAAAGCACCTCTTAACCAACACTAAAATAGAATGTTTTGTTCATGGCTCAATGTGTACTGCAATCTCTGGAAGATGTTATTTTTCGGCTACTGCATGCAATTCTGAAGAAAAATCAGCAAACCGAGGGAACTGTGTTCAATTATGTCGTAGAGAATGGAGAGTAATTGATGATGAAAACAATGAATTCATATATGATGGTCAATTGTTTTTAAATGCGAAAGATCTATGTATGATTGAATATATACCTGAATTAATTGAAACTCACATCGATGCTTTTAAGATTGAAGGAAGAATGAAAAATCCTTTATATATTAAAACCATTTCTGAATGTTATCGCGAAGCAATAGAAAGTTATTATAATGACACTTATACTGAAGAAAAAATTAAGGGTTGGTTAGAGCGTGTATCACAAGTGTATAATCGGGGATTTCATACGGGATTTTACTTTCACAGGCCAACAATTGAAGATATTGAATTAACAAAAAGAGGTAATGTTTCTCATTTTAAAAAACATTATCTTGGAAGAATTCTTGCTTTCGATGAGAATAGTAAATCTGCCAATATATTACTCGAAAGTCTGGAAATACCTCTAGAAGTTGGGAATGAAATTATTATTATTGGAGAAAAAACATATCAGATTGAGAAGGTAAAGAAAATGATCTTCAAAGGAGAGAAGATTAGAAGAATAGTCAGAGAACGGTATAATGACCCCATAAAAGTTAATTTGCGCATAGATCACTGCGAAATCAACGATAAAATTTATAAATATCATTCATTTCTAAAATAAACTAAAAATTAAAGATAAATTTAACATTCTGCAATGGATTTTGAAGAAAAACGAAAAAGATTAGTTAAAAGTCTTGTAGCTCGAGGATCTCTAAAGAAGGAAAATGTAATAAAAGCAATGTTAGTTGTTCCCCGGCATAAATTCATACCTAAAGAAGCGGAATCGAGTGCATATATGGATTCTCCTCTTTCAATTGGTTTAGGACAAACAATTAGTGCCCCTCATATGAATGCGATGATGTGTGAATATCTCGAATTAAAGGAGGGGGATAAAGTGTTAGAAATTGGTACAGGGTCAGGATATCACGCTGCTTTATGTGCAGAGTTAATTGCTCCAAAGAATTCAAAAAGTCCTGGCCACATATTTACAGTTGAACGACATGCTGAGCTTGTTGAAAATGCCAAGAAATCACTAAAAAGTGCAGGATATTTATCTGACCGTGTTTCGGTTATCCATGGAGATGGAACGTTGGGATATGAAAAAGAAGCACCTTATGATAAAATTTTAGTTACTGCTGCTTCACCTAAAAAAGTTCCCCCTCCCTTACGTCATCAATTAAAAGATGGAGGAATTCTCTGCATACCAGCAGGTTCAAAAAGTTTTGCTCAAACTCTTTATGTTATCAGAAAAAAGGGGGAAAAATTTGAATCCCAAACCATTACGGGAGTTAGGTTTGTGCCGTTAATAGGAAAGCATGGGTTTGATGATTCTTAAAGAGATTCTAATATAATTGGGTCAATGATTTTAGATAATACACTTATTTCTTTGCGTACTTTTTAATTTTCTCTCTCATTAATTTGTTTCGTATATTCTTTACAAATTCATTATTATCGATATTTTTCTTTACTGATTTGTGATTATATGTCCAACCAACCCGTTTTTCATTATTATGTAAACCCATTTGTAGACCCAACATAATTATATGATTATATTACATATTTGATCCTTAGAATATATAAATCAGCTGATAATCGACAAAATTCATTCGTTCAACACGAAAAATCAAATTTTAGAAAGAGATAAATATTAGTATATATTTATTTTTAGATGAAATTCTAACTTCTTATTAAGTTTAAAAAGAGGTGTAATGTTAATTCCTTGATAAATCTTTTTGTATCCTACATCTGTAAAAACATATGCGATAATTGGAAATTTACTAATTTTAATTGAATCTGAATTGCTTGAGATATCAAAGTCAATATGTAGATCATAGGATTCATCATAAGCAGTGAAATGTGAGCCTGAATATTGAAACGGTTCTAATAAAATTTTTGATTTCTCATCTTGAAAATCTAATTGTTTACTTTCCCATTTGAAGTTATTTGGGTCCCCATTAAAGAAAAATGGAAGATCAATCCCTAGATTCAAATTTTTAGTAATTCTGCTTAAAACCTCTTCATTTTCCTTTGATTCCTCAAAACATATTCGGCAAATAACTTCGATTTCATTATCCTCAACATATATATCTTTACTAATTCGCATTGGGACTCTTTCATCAGAAATTGTATCTTTTATGGTTCCATTCGATTCCATCTCTAAAATAGCTATTTTTCCTTCTTTTTCACTACTTGTCACGTTAAATCGATTATCAATAAAATCCCCAAACTCAAAATAGTTATCGGCTTGAATTTGTTCTATGTTAACATCATCATGGATAAATCTGAGACGTAATAAACTCCTTCTATATCGATCAATAAGCACTTCTTTTGAGTCAATTTTTTTGCTTTCATGATAGGCTTCTGGCCATCGTGTTAATGTATTCAACAGATTATAAGATTTAGGTTTATAATCCAATTCAAATATAGTTCCCCCATCATTGGGATCTATATAAATATTAAGTAAATCTGATTCAATTACATATTCTGTTTGACTATCCTTGGTAAAGTCAATTGGTGTTATATATACATACGATTTTAGTTTTGGAGTAATTAATGTATTAATATCATCAACTATTTTCTCAGCATTGATCAGATGGGTGTAAACTGAAAATCTCAGAAATTGTAAATATACACCACCAAATAACCCATGCCAATAACAATCATTACATTGAGATTTATAAACCTCGTCCCATGCTTTTTCGATCTTTTTTAATATTAGTGACACAAGATTTTCTTCTATTTTTATTAAATTTTCCTCGACGTTGATGAGTTTATTTCTAATGTGAAGCATTTTTTTATGCATATTATTTGATTCTGGATACTTAATGAGAAAATATCGCCAAAATCCACCTTTCAGAAATTGATATGTTTTTTCATTTTGATCTTCTTTTAGGTCCTTTCTAATCCTTTTGAAATCCTTACGAATTTCTGTTGGCAATACCCATTCTTCCATTTTATCATAACTATCCTTAGGAAGATAGATTAAGCTTTTTGCGGGATATTTTTGCATATAATCTGTAAGTGTTATCGATTTAATCCATTGATTATTCATGATCTGCTCAAAAAACGCAGGTATGAAAGGCTTACCATTGTCTCCTTCTTGATGGCCTTCCCCTTCAACATAACAAAACTGATGGGTAGTTCCCCAAACTCCCATTTTTTCAGCATCAGATATTAACAATGCTAATCGATTACCTTCCTCATCAGCAATATTTTTTAAATAATCAATCGAATAATATGTTGGTTTCCATGGTGTTAAATATCTCAATTCTTCATTTATCGGGAAAACCCTCAAGGTCTTTCCTTCATTTTCTGTAACATAGGAATAAAGAGAACCTTCTTCCGTAATTCCCGTGGATCTAAAATGGTTATCATCAACAATTACGTATTTTAATCCCGCATCATGCAAAAATGAGGGGTAATCAGGTTCCCATACTCTTTCTGATAACCAAGCACCTTTAACTTCTAACCCAAACTCTTTTCTGATTAAATCAGATAATTTCTTCATTTGAGCTATTTTATCCCGATACGGAATTATACTAAAAATTGGTTCATAATAACCCCCTCCTATAATCTCAATTTGCCCCCTCTTTGCCATAATTTTGATCTTGTCTATGAGGTTAGGTTTATTTTTAAGAAACCATTCCAATAAATTTCCAGAAAAGTGAAGAGTTATTTTGAGTTCTGGAAATTGTGAAATTCTATCAATTAAAGGCTCATAAGATTTCTGAAAGCAGTCTTCTATGACAAAATCAAAATTGTCTACTGGTTGGTGGAAATGAAAGATTATTGGTAGGAAAATCGATTTTTCGGGCATAATTTTTACACTTCTTTTAGGAGGGTGAAATTTAAGAATAATTAAAACTTTATAATTTATTCATTTGGAAAATTTCTAAAATTTACAAAATTATTCAATCCTTAATCAAACATAAATATATCTAAATCTATTAGGTATTATACAGAAAATGAAAATTACATACCGCGAGAGATGCAGTTAGTTTTAATGTATTTTGATACCGTAATGGGTCCAATTATTTTTTTTTCTCATCCCGGTTCAGTGTTAGAGAGAGTCAGCAAAAAAATGGAAGGTTTCTTCGATTTAGATATGAGAGATAATTTTTTCGAAGTTTCGCTAATTGAAGAAAATTTAAAGCTAACAAATCTCTTTTTTGAAATAACTTCAAGTTGGGCTCGAGGTAGTGTTGAAATGGTTATGCTTTCAATAATTTCAGAAAAAGACTATAATACTGAATTATCTTATAAGATCCTAAAGGACTATTCATCCAAGATAATGTCTAAAGTCAATATGTATAAAGCTTTTTATACACGAGGCTCTCCTATAAAAAATGATTCCGAGATTGAAGTGAAAAATCAGGAGTTAAATATCCTTTTGAGTGAGTGTTATAATCATATAGATGATACACTGAAACCTGGAACCCAATCTGATGAAATAATCAAGAAATTCAAGAAATTTGAGTGGTAACGATCATGGAAAAATCTCATTTCCTCTATATTGCAGGACTTATAATTCTTTCGATAATCGCTGCTTACGTGTTAATCCTTCTCCCTCATGGAGAAGCGATACCAATACTAGAATCAAACTTCTATTTGTTTGGTCTTGCCTTAAATAGTACGATATTATTGTGGACAATAGGGGGATATTTACTTATTAGATGGATTAAAACAAACAGAAATAACCCATCATTGTTTATTTGGAGCATTTCCTTTCTCGTTTATAGTTTAACATTTGTAGGTCATATATTTAGAGCCCTAGAATTACCTTTTGCAAATGAAAATTCAACCCCTCTTAACTTTTTCCTATGGAGGTGGGTGATGCCCTGTTTTGCTGCAGGAATTCTATATGGAATTTTAAATATTTTAACAGATAATAAAAAATTACAGAGAATTCCAAGTGTTTCAGTCCTTGTCCTTGGATTTCTATGGTTAATCCTTGGTCTCTTTGTAATTCCATCAGCCAATCAAATTGAAACTACTATGTATCTTTTCCTTCACACAATTTGGATTCCTGTCTGTTTTTCTATGGCTTACATTTTCATATTCTATGGTTATAAAGCAAAAGAACTTGGACCAAAACTTATTGGATTGGGGTTTTTTCTCCTCATGGTTTCATATCTTGGCTGGGCACCTTGGCATTTTGATGATGTAATTTACTTATATTTTATCTGGTATTTTATATTTCTACTGTCACTCGTTCCGATTTTACTTGGATTTATTGTAATGACTTATGAAGAAAAACATAAATAATATCAAAAATTGAATTAAGTGGTTCCTATGAGAGATTATTTCAATAAAAATTTGATTCAGAATATTTATAATTCAAATGAATTTAAGGGATGGTTGCTATCAAGGAGGTGGTTTGGGGATAAATCTACTCTATCTAATTTAGAATTTGAGATATCGATTATCTACTTTAATGTCATCTCAGATAAAATCTTCCTAACTGTAATTGAAATTAAAACCAGAGAATATACCAAGAATTACTTCCTTCCATTTATTTATTATGAAAAGATTAAAGAAATCTTAGAGCCTACTGAAAATGTGAGAGATAATATAATTAAACTAACTGATAATACTTTTAGCAAGAAACTTGTGATAAATTTAGATGAAAACCAAAAAGTAATTACTATTAACTTATTAGAAGCTGAATATTGTCTTTTTTTCTGGAGAAAAATGTTATTTGATCCTAAAATCTCCGAAATGTTCCCTTCTCTATCGTTAGAACTTAATCTTTATTCAAAACAATTTGAAGATGAGATTAATATGAAAAAGGTTCAAACTTTAATAGAAGCAGGATTATACTCTGATAGATTTGATTTATCATTAAGACAATTAGGGAAAGGAAATACCACAAATTCACTTTTTCAACTAGATATTTTAAATAAAAGAGAGCCAAATCAGAAAACTGTTTCATTCGTGTTAAAATCCTATAAAACATTCTCTGAAAGCATAGAACCATCACGTTTATTTGTTCTTTTGAAAAATCAATTCCCCAATGCCCCCAAAATATATGGTACAATTAAGTTACTAAATAAAGAAACGATTGGAATAATTGAGAATGTACAGAACTCTGGAGACCTTGGAAGTATTTATTGGAATGAGCTTAATAATATGATAGATGAGGTATTTAAGGATGGTACTAAAGATTACTCCGGTTTTAGTGATAAATCAAACATATCAAAAATTATTAAAGAAAATTGTGTTGAGACATTAAAAGTTTCAAATGAAATAGGAAATTACATCAAAAACTTACATAAGTCACTAATTTTACCTGACAATACAGAATATAATATACAAACAATAAATAGTAATGATTACCTTGAAAGATACTCAGAAAAATTAAATTCTATGACTTCAGAATTAATTAAATTTATGACCCAAAAACCTGAGAGTGCTTTTTTTAATTTGCCAAAAATAAGTTCAATATTAATTGATATGAAAGATATTATTGAAAGATTTCGGAGAGACTTTGAGGATCAAACGATTAAAATTCAACCAGTACATCAAGATTTACATATGGAACAAATTTTATATGAGAAAGTTGATGACAAGTATAATTTCTATTTTATAGATTTTGAGGGAGACCCACAACTCACTATAGAAGAAAAGAAAGAAAAATATCCAATTGAAAAGGATCTAGCTTCTTTCCTAAGAGCCCTTAGTTATATTAAATTCAATACATTACTTGGGTTTATTGAGAAAAGTGTAACTAAAAAAGATAGATTTGTTGTACCTGAGGAAATCCTCTATAACCTATTTTTTAGGAGAGCTGCTATACCTATAGAGAAAAGATTGGATGCAATACTTAATGTTTTGAATGCTTGGGAAAATAAATTGATGAATAAGATCTTTAAATCTCTTGAGAAAAATTATGTATTAATAACATATTTCTACATTGAAAGAGCTTTGCATGAATTACATTATGAAATCTTGTTCAGACCAAACAAAATCATTATACCTATTTTAGGATTAAAAGAAATATTAGATAAAAGCTAATAAGTCTAGTTTTTTAAGATCTTTCTTCATCGAACTTGGCAAATTCGAAAGAATAATGAGAAGAGGATCTATTTACAGGACGAACCTCTCGATGATATTGCTGAGTTAAACTTTTACTTCCTTTAAAATTATCTTCGGTAAATCGAGGGTTAAACTTTTTCTCTTTAAATAAGCTCCATATGAATGCTTCAACAAATCTTTTCGGTCCAAATTTTTTTAAAACTAAAATATAATTATCCTCATCAATTTCTCGAGGAAAAAAACCTAAATGGTCGCATAAATCCAACTTATATCCAATTTTTGACTTATTTTTAATTGTTGCGATATCATTTATAAATCGAGCTAAATTTTCTCCGAAAATTATTTGTTCGCTTTCTTCTTCTTTTTCAATTAGTTTTCTTAAATAACTTTTTTTAACCAGAACCATATCACGCTTATTCAGAGACTGTAGTGAACTCTTTTGTTTGATAATATAATTTGACATTTCTAAATAATTTCTTATTAGAACTGCCTTTGAAAGGCCAAGTTTTTCACGAATCTTATCAATATTCGAATTTAATTCTTCATCAATTCTCACTGTTATAACGCTAGTAGTTTCTTTACCTTCTTTTCGTTTACCTGGAATATGTTTTTTTGCAGTTGGAGTTTTTTTAGCAGGAGTAGGACTCATTTAGCCACCTAATTAGTTGTAAATAATATATGCAAAAAATATCATATGTAATTAAAGTAATAAAAAGATGTTAGTGATAGTATTTATATTTTTATGTAAAAATAGTATCTATAAATCTAATCCATTTGAATTGATCTGGTCCATTTGATCACGTTAAGTTTAAGAAAAAAGAATTATCTTAATTATTTTTGAAATCCTAAATGGAATTGTTCTGATATTTGAGTTTTTTTCTTTTTTATTAGTTAATTTATCTAACCTATGCATATATTTATCTATTTAATTATACCAAATCTAATTATTCAATTTTTCTTAGAAAAAGTTAAAGAAACTAAATATTCAGATTTTATAGAATTAAATTGATTAGATTTCTATTTTTGTGCAAAGGAATTTTTCATAACAGCGTTTTACTTAGGAATTATTGCAAAAAGAGCCAATTTTTATGATTTAGATATGTAAATATTAGATTTCCTTTTTTTGAGTCATAATTGTTACAAAACTTTTCCTTAATAGAATGAATTTCTACTAGTTAAAGCAGATTCCTAACTAGTCAATTTTGATTAAGTTAAAAATCTTATCAATTGAAATCAAGATATCTCTTATGATGGTTTGATATGTTTCAGTATAAAATATTAAAAGATGAGTTTTTTGGAAGATTATTTTTTATCAAATATGTATTTATCCTAACGATTGTTTAACTAAAGCAAAATTAAGATTTTTTCATTTCAATCATCAAATGTAATTAAAGTAATTATTGTATTATATTTTACTACAAATGAATCTCAAAAAAATTATATAAGCTCAAAAAAATATAATCTCTTGTAGGCAAAACATAAATTTTATTAAGGGTTAAGTAAAAAATTATGGAAATTACAGACACGGGTATTTTGGAAGTAAGTTTATTAAATAAAACCGATTCTATCACAATCAAATCTGATGAGAAAATTGAACTTATCGTAAAAGCGTTATCATCTAAAACCAGAAGAAATATTTTACGTCACATCCAAATTGAACCGCTTGATGTGAGTAATATTGCATCGAACCTGGAAATGACCGAAGCGAATATCTCAGCACAGATCAAAAAGCTTGAGGCTGCAGGGCTCATATCTTGTGACTATGCCTCTGGAGACCATGGAGTTAGGAAGATTAGCAATATCAAATACAATAAATTAGTTATCAAGTTTTAGAAGATTAATAAATTAAAGGTTTTTTTTAAAAATTTTCAAAGTTTCCGAAATAGAGGGATTAAAGTATAGGAAGATTTTTGAACGAGTTATCAAATTTTAAAACTCGTATTTCTTGCCAAGTACTTGATTACTTACACCATTCCTTAGTTTGTCTAAGAATTCTTTCCTCTCGTCATCTGGGTCAGATCCCCACCAGCGCTTATCATATTCCCAAGTAGTCGAGTAAAGCACTTCTTCTTTTACAACTTCAGGAACAAATGAACCAGTCTCAAGAAGTTAGAGTGCTAAGACTTGATACCCTAACGCAATTCTGGAATAACTATTGTCTTCTCTTTCTATTCCTTCCTTTAATTCATCGAGTTCTAATAAAATTTCTTCGAGGTGACTTTCTAAAATCTTCATTGTTAATTCAGATTTATTATTAAGATCACAAATTTCATAAATGATCCAATTCACCCAATCACCTCCCTCATCATCCATGTCCCGTGTATCCAAAAGAAACCAACTCCAAGATTAGAATAAAAATAATAACTTATAAAGATTGTGAGACATTGAAATTATAAAAAGAAAATAAAAAGCACGTTTTCCCTGGATACGTTCTAAAACTCCATATATCGATGCCAGTTTTATCCGTTCTGCCATGGGAGCTTTATCCTTTTTGACGTTTTCCCAAATGTCTACTTGTTCTAGTAATTTATCATATTCGCTCGAGATCTTTGATGCTAATAGGTTAAATCCATGTAGATCTTTTATAAAAATATTTTTTCTTACAGAAATAAAAAAAAGAAGAAGAAAAAAATAAAAAAAAGATAAGATTCGATAACAATCGCAAAACAAGGTCTTACTAATTACTACCTACTACTTATTTAATAATATTATTTTTTATTGATTTGTAACAAATAGAAGCTTAAGCCTAATATCGAGAATCTCGTGCTTGGTGAGGAGCGGCTTCAGTTACCACTACTTTACTCGCAGCAGAACCTTTATCACCCTGAGTGATCTCAAATTCTACTTTATCGTTTTCATTTAGCGTAGCAAATTCATCACCTTCCTTAACAATGGCAGAGTGATGAACGAATATATCTCCTTCTTCTTCAGTTGCTATAAATCCATAACCTTTACGGTTATCAAACCATTTAACTGTACCTTCGGTCAATATTAAAACCAATTTTCAAATAAATTAAATTTTTTTATCAGTTCATGTTGAACTGTTTAAGAAAATGAATACTATTGTAAATATATTGTGTATTTCCAATGATTTATTGGAAAATTCATAGTGTCTATTTGATTTAAAAAATTTGGTTTAGGCCTTGTTTAAAGCAGAAGAACAAAAAGAAACCATATCTATTTTTTTAGATAAAATGGTCTCTGTAATGAACAAGGAACATAGGATCCTCTAGATTGTCTTTAAGAGGTTTTTTAGGTTTGAGAAAATGAAATAACAATAACTTCATATAATCTACTTTTCCTATTTTTAATTAAGTTTTTATTTCAGGTTTTTCAGCTCTTATTTAGCGAATTTAAATAGCTTTTATACTTCTTAGTAGGAGCTCCCTTGTAATAAGGTTTCCCTCCTAGTTTTTGCTGAAATTTTTTATGAGTTTCTAATTTCCAATTATCAAAAGCCTTAGTTATTGTTCCTCCATATATTGGATTCTTCCCTGTCAAATTTTTATAAGTATTACTCTCCATATCTTTTGGCGTTAAGTTTTTAACAGCTGCTTTCTTTTTATTGACAGAGTTCTTTGGAATCACTTTCCTAACTGTGGATTTTTGTGTTTTTGGCTTTTTAGGTGAAGATATTTTAGAAATAGACGGCTTGACAAGACTATTTAAGTACAGTTTGTATTTCTTAGTAGGAACTCCCTTATAATAAGGTTTCCCTCCTAGTTTTTGCTGAAATTTTTTATGAGTTTCTAATTTCCAATTATCAAAAGCCTTAGTTATTGTTCCTCCATATATTGAATTCTTCCCTGTCAAATTTTTATAAGTACTACTCTCTATACCTTTTGACGTTAAATTTTTAACAGCTACTTTCTCTTTATTGACAGAACTCTTTGGAGTCACTTTCCTAACTGTGGATTTTTGTGTTTTTGGCTTTTTAGGTGAAGTCTTTTTAGAAATAGACGGTTTGACAAGACTATTTAAGTACAGTTTGTATTTCTTAGTAGGAACTCCCTTATAATAAGGTTTCCCTCCTAATTTTTGCTGAAATTTTTTATGAGTTTCTAATTTCCAATTATCAAAAGCCTTAGTTATTGTTCCTCCATATATTGAATTCTTCCCTGTCAAATTTTTATAAGTACTACTCTCCATATCTTTTGGCGTTAAGTTTTTAACAGCTGATTTCTCTTTATTGACAGAGCTCTTTGGAGTCACTTTCCTAACTGTGGATTTTTGTGTTTTTGGCTTTTTAGTTTTCTTTGTTTCTTTTACTTTTTTCTTTATTTTTGGTTTGAAGTTCCGTATAATTTCCATCAATTCGCGACATTCAAAGACGTTTCCTTTATTATCACTGAAATAAGGAAGATTAAAACTATCTAAATATATGGAAAAATCGAAATAATTAGAATGATCAATCTCAGGTCCCATATATTGAGCTGTAAGGACAATTACGTCCTTATCTTTAGAAATCTTGATGATATTTCTTTTATATTCAGAGTATTGATAAAGAGTGATTTTTTCAAACTCTTTAATATTAGTTAATAATTTAATTTGAGCTTTAGTTTTAATCTGGACGTCGTATTCTTCATACTTTTTTTTATTAATAATAGCATTAAGAGCAATTAAAGAATAAACTTCTTCTGAATCAAGGGTTAAACTTATTAAAGCCTTAACAAATTGTTTAATGTTATCCCATTCTGCCGCATAAGCAATTCCAATGATCTCCTTAGGTATACTTTCAAACATGGATTTAGTACGTAAAAAAAGATGTAATTAATAATAAAATTGTGATTATAAACTTTCATCTACTGATAAAAAATAAGACTTACAACTATTATATTTTTGGATAATTTCCACTAAAACTCAATATGGTTTCTGGTAGTTTTTTATAGTTGGGAATAATCCACTCGTTACTAATACATGTATGAAATCTCTTTGATTAAAATATCTGATCTTTCTACTAGCAGATTCATAAATTTCAAGTAATCTAGTGGATATTTTGATAAAGATAAAAAAGCAATAGGTGTAGAGCATTCAAGTATATCAAATCTAATTTTCTAATCAGAAATTTTTACAGTTTTTGTTAACTTCTTGGTTATAGAAGGTATTTCATTTTGCGCATCGACTTCCTTTTTTTGCTCTGTCATATATGGCTTCCCAGCTTTGGCAAGGTCCATAAATCCTTGCATTTCATTTGAGATGGTAGATGTAGACATTCCACTTTGTCGGAGCATCTTCATTCCACTGGAAATCACTGTTTTTGCAAATTGAGGGATATTCTTGAGCATCCAATTATGTTTACCGAATGGGTTAAAATATCTTTTTGCTAACATCTTAAGCCATCCTTTGCTCAGATAGTAAGCAGAATAGGCTTCAGCAACTAACCTGTAGATTTCTTTACTTGTTAATTGCTCAGTTCTCATCATTGGATGAAACAGGTTATAGTATTTAGGATCCTTGGTAGTTATCATATTTTTTTCATCCATTTCTTTATAGAAATCGGTTCCTGGAAATGCTGTTATAGGTGTCATTTGAACAAACTCCATCTCCAGCGATTTAGCATATTGAATGTTTTGTCTTACCATTCTTTTAGTTTCTCCTGGGAACCCTATAATCATTCCTCCAAAAATCGAGATTCCAGCGTCATGGAGCATAGAAACTACTTTCTTAACCTTTTGGGGTGTTAGATTTTTCTTATTCATCGCTTCAAGACTCTGTTGATGTACAGATTCAATTCCTAGAAACACCTGTCTCATGCCAGCTTTGTGCATTAGATCTATTAGCTCTGGGTTTCGGTATAAAGTATCAACACGAGATTGACAGGAAATATATATTTTATTTGGAACTCCTGAACGAATTATTGTGTTAAGAATTTCCTTAGTTCTGGAAACCTTGATGGTAAAGTTGTCCTCACAGAAAAAGATAAAGTCGTTGCGCCAATCAATGTCGTAAATCTCTTGCATTATCCGTTTCGTTGATTTTGTCCTATATGTCATCTTTTTACCCGTTGAGTTTCTCCACATTTTTATTATACAGCAAAATCTACAATTATGAGGGCACCCACGTGAAGTTTCTAATTGAGCAACTCTTGCCCCTAGATATATGTATTTCTTATCATCTAAAAGATCTCGGCGGGGCATAGGAAAATTATCTAAATTAGGTTCTAACATCCTATCCTTATTATGAATAACTTTTCCTTCTTCATTTTTATAAGAGAGGCCATCAATATCCTTCAGTAGAATACGATTACGATTCCCATCTAGGTATTGTATCAATTCCTTGAAAGTGTGCTCTCCTTCTCCTCGAATTGTATAATCAATAACATTATGTTTAGCTACGTAATCAGGAGCTAACGTTGGGTGGTACCCTCCTACAATTGTAGTACATCCGGATTTTTTAGCCATTTGAGCCACTTCGAATGCGTGAGATATCTGCGGCGTCATGCTTGTAATAGCTACAACGTCAGATCGATTTAAATCACTTTTAAATCGTTTTTCGCGGTATTTGTGAACTTTAAAATCAAACAATTTTGCATCATGTTCAGGAACCATTGCGGCTATAGAAATAAGACTAAGTGGAGGACCTTTGATTACAGCATCAAGCCCAGATTCTATACGCGAAGGATTAACATACAGTATTTTCATTTTTCGTATTACCCTAATTTCCTATAATGTGTTTTAACATTTTCTTAATTTTAAAATTGTAAAAATTAGAAAAAGCTCCGAGAAGTGTTAAAGAAAGTGTTTTCTAATATTTAAATCTTTTGTTGTTTCTATATAGTAGTAATATTAGAATAGAGAGCGTGATTCAGTAAAAGGTAAAAATTTAGAATTATACCTATGTAGAAAGCCATTTGTTGAGACTTAAAATTTTTTATTTTCCTAGTGAGTGATTAAGAAATAATTAAAAATGTTCTGAAGTTCCAGCTTGCGGCTTCCAAAATTTCTTGTCGAAGCTTCTCAGATATAGTTCCTCCCGTTAATAGAGCAAAATAACCTATTATTGTTATTATGTTTTAAAGTTTAAACAACTATTGTTTTTCTTTCTTGGTTTTCTTTCCTTTCTTTTTTTTTTTATCCAATTCCTCTATTCCTCTTTTAAATCCTTTTTCTATATGTTCTCCAGATTTAAGATGAACCTGTACCCTTTTTGAATAGTTTTTTTCTTGTTTAGATCGATTGGGACTATCACGGGCATCTCTTTCAAAAATTTCTATTAAGGGTTTACTTGCATTAATCGTCTTTCGTACTTCAGACTGACCACCTTCATGTCTTTTTTCCCCTGTTTTTGATGAGGGTGGAACAACACGAACTACAATGTCAGCCTTTTTTACCATCTTTTGTTCACGATTATTTGTTTCCGTTGGTGATGTTTTTTCTCCAGGTTTCCAATGATCTTTATCAATTATTGATTTAAAACCTGGGATTTTATTGATTTTTTCTGCTAATTTGTGAGCCTTTGTAGTACCATAACCTATTTTATTATCATGAACTACTAAGATTCTCTTTTTAGGAGGAGGTCTTTTCTTAGCAGGAGCCTTTTTTGGAGTACTAGATTTCTTTTTAGGAGCTGGTCTTTTCCTTGCAGTTGTTTTTTTAGCCATTACTATTATAAATCTACAATTAAATCAAATATAATCATAAAATTTGAATAAAAATTCAAAATATTATATGCACTTATTCTGGGGATAATATATTCAGCTAGAGAGTATTGGATTATGAATACTAACATTGAATATCTAGAATTGAAATTTGGGTGACAAATTTAAACTGATTTATACATAATGAAATTTTAAATTGTGAATTTTTTCGGTAGCACAACATTATTTTTAATTATAGCATACGATCCTGGGTTAGGGCTGTTTTGACCTCTATAATTATCCGAAGAGAAAATAGAAAGTAGACGTTCATCAAAAAACCATTTATATCCTTCTGGAAAGCATTCATGAGCACGAATTAGAAATTTAAGGTTGTTGCCACTCATAAATTTATTAAATACGTCTTTTCCAAAGTTAAATATACCATGACCTCGAAAACTTCCCTTGAAACCTTCCATCTCTTCTTTTGGGTCATTCCACATCATTTGATAGATTGAAATCCCGATTTTCATATGTATCTTAGTGGTCGGCACATTTTTCATTTCATTTAATGCATTTATATCAGTAGGAATTCCCCCGTGTAAGCATAATATTTGATTATTAATAATGGCGCAAATTGGAAGCGCATCATAAATGGATAAAATTTCCTTAAATTTGTCAAACTCCTTGAACTTTTGGAGAAATTCCTGAAAAAAACCATATGCATCATTCATCTCAATTGTTTCATGATTTCCTTTCAATAAGAAATAACGTTCAGGCTCTATTAACATTAAACAACAAATGTAAATTAAGCATTCTAATTGAAAAGGTCCCCGATCAACGATATCACCTAAAAAGATTACATACTTAGGGCTATTTTCAATAATCATTTCATGAATCTTTAGAAGTGAGTTTAAATTCCCATGAATGTCTCCAATGACGAAAATTTCATTATTAGGATCTAGATTATTAAATTCAAGTACCAAATTTTCGTGTTCTAAATTCTGCTTCAAATTTCTTAAGATAGGAGATATATCAGCAAAATCAAGGTCTTTTATCTTTTCGGGATTTGTAATTAAATCCCTCATAAATGTTTCGTCGTTCATTGTTTGAAATTTCAATTTACTAACTTATACAAGATAATTATAAGCGATAATTAAAATATACTCACATTTCTATAAAATTACTTGGACAATGGAGGAAATACAAATACAAACCGATCTATTTATTGTGTTAAATAGGAAATTAGTGTATTTTTGATTCCCTCGAAATGGCCAAGGTGAGTTTTTGCAAGAACCGTAAGTGATTCTTTTACCCCTAATTTCATTATCTGCTTACCTATTTTAAAATATGGGGACTTTTTTAATTTTTTAACTAGTGCTTTGTTTTCTCCTATATTTTCAAGGAGAAAATCAATCGGTTCTAACTGATAAATGTTAATTATTCCTTGAACAAGTGCCATGAGCATCGTATCGAACGTAATTCTTAAGACAACCTCGTGTTCAAAATCCATTTTCATTGGGAACAGATATGATTTAAGGAGAGAAATTGACTCTTTAAAGAGTTCAAAAGATTCTTGCCCAAGTTTCTTAATCTCCTCATTATATGATGGATCTCCTGAGGTTCTTAAGCAAAACATTGCGACTGCTTGATATTCAGCCGTAAAGTGGATAAATCGAGCTTTAGCGTTGAGCATTGTTTCCTTAGATTCCTCTTCGTCGATAATATCTCCTAAATTATCAAATGCTTCTCGAAAATGTTCAGCAATTTCACTGAATTTTTTAGCGGAACTTTCGAATTCCTCTTTGGATAATAAATGGTAAGCTTTTTCCTCTTCTTGTTCATATAATTCATCAAAATCATTCAATTTCATAACTGCTTTAAAGATTAGGCGTTTACCTAAATCTTTCTTTACGCTGGATCGTTCGAACGCCTGACCTGCTTTCAGAAGAAATATGGATGACAAGCTCTTAAAATCCTCTGGATCAACTTCATATAAATAATTTGAGGCTTTTTCCCATGCTTCTCCAGCACTCTCCCAATCTCGCATTTTAAATGAAATATTTCCTAACTGCACTAATAGTTTAGCAGAAACTTCGGGTAATTTTAATTCTTCTGTCTTTCTGATTATTGATTCTAATCTATAAACTGCTTGTATATTATTCTGAAATTTTGAGATTATTTCAGTAATTCTGATGTATAATTCGTCAATTTTAATATAGCTTCCAAGATCTAAATAGATGGAGGCTGCTTTTTCGTAATACTGAACAGATTCTTTTCCTTTACCTTGATCTGCTAATGTTTCAGCATAATCAATTAATTTAATGGCTTCAAGTTCTTTTTCATCATTGAAATCTTTATTCAACATTGTTTTTTTTTAACCCTATTGTATCCATGTGTGTCAAATAGATTAAAATTGTACTACAACTAGCTTATAGCAAATAGCTTATAAAAACCTTTTTTTTTAATGATAATGCATATTTTGTAGAAAGTACTACCAAGAAAAGTCACTTTTTTACCATATTAAAATGGTAGATTTTTAGAATAGCTTAATATTTTTATTTTTGGTTATATTTTTTAATTCAATTGATTGGTAGACTGAAGAAAATGATTCCCTTGCATCTTCTATCGCCCCATAGAAAATAAAATTTGATACCCAAGCTACTAGAGACATTATACTCGCCCTTCTGAAACGGGTGTGATATTTAACATTTAGGCGAGGGGAAGAGTATTGAAAAAGAAATAGGCTTGGAGCTGTACCAACAGGAAGTTTCAGAGAGGTATTAATTAATTTTTGTGTTTCCAAGATATGAGCTAAGCTTTCTAAATTAACGACTCCACCATCAATCCAGATTTTATCAACGCCCATGTCCAATAACCCATTTATAATACTAATATTATTAGGTTGATTTTTATCTGAAATATAAGCATATCTTTGCGTAGAAGTCATGTTTTCTGATCCAAGAATTAAGACAACGACTGAATTGATTTTGTATTTTTGCAATACTTCTATTTCCGTTTTATTTTTAAGATTTGAAATAGTATTGTAGATATATTGATCAGGAGTAATCCCTCGCTCAGCCAAATATTCTATCCCGGCAATTCTTGATTCTAAATTTCCTCCTAAAACAAATGGAGGATCGTAATTATCTAAAAAGAATTCTAAATAAGCTTTCATAGCTTTAGGTGTTGTCGATGATATCTCGATTAAATTTGGGATTTTGTACTTTTTCGAAAGTAAGAGATGGTTTTCGATTCTTTTTTTAGCTTTCAGTTTATTGAAAACCTCACTATTTCTCCTATCAATGATAGTTTCATCTTGATAAAATATAGTCCCTATAAGGACAGGTGGTAAATCAAAATTTCCTTTCCCGACTTTTAGGTTTCCATAGGAAAAAAAATCCGGCTTATTTTCGACCAAATTAGATTCACGTTTTATTTTTGTAACTATTATGAATTAATGACTCTAATTATGTTCTTCGTTATTAAATAGTTTTAGCACTTAACTTGCCTGAACAAATCGATTATTTGATTTATACCTAAATGAGTTTTAACCTAATTAAAATATCTAACTCTGCTATTAGCCAACAAAGAATGTCGTAGGGCGGTGATTCAAAATATATAATCGCCGCTTTTGCCCCAATTAACGCCTCATCGTTATATCTTGGATCTTTTTGAGCTCGAAGTTGGTTTTTGGCGTAAAACCAACATAATTTATCATAGCTATGGTTTTCCTGAGCAAGGAAGTATGCTGCCACATCTATTTGAGATTTAATCTCAGGATTCAATTCATTCATATCCTTGAGCACACTTATCTTATAATTTGAATTTAATTCAATTAGAAATGTTGTTAAAAGATATGTAATTTTACATCACATAACTTACAATGGTTTTCTTTTAATTCTTGGAAGCAAGACTCATGGTAAAGAGTTTCACACTCAGGATTACCGCACTCAATGGCAGATTGCCCTTTCTCAAAGATCATATTACAAACGGGGCACGCATTAAATAGTGCGTCTTCTCCCAGTTCTGAAGTATCTTGAATAAATTTTGCGGGTAATAATTCAGGTTCTTTAAAAGTTTCTTCTTTTGTTCCTTTAGTAAGAACACGTAACTTCTGAATTTGAGAGACTTCGGTGGGGATTTTTAGAAGGTAAAAACAATGAGGACATCTAGCAGTTCCTGATTTCTTGATTTTATGATCTTTCTGAGAATCCGCCCAAGCAGACAGACAATGAATATGAAAGGGAGTATTACACTGTGGACAATATCTCCCGGTAACATAGAAAGTACCACTAGTAAAAGGATTTTTATCAGAAAAACAAATTGAACACTTTTTAAAATCTCCTTCTCCCCTAATTTGCTTTATACGTTGTTCTTGGTCTTTGGTCAGATCTTGAACTCCTAATAAATTTGCTGCTATCTTCCTTAGAAAAGCAGGATTATCTATCGCACCTTCCTTTCCAGAGCCATAGGTTTTAAAATTATCATCAGCAATTTCTTGTGATGATCGAATAAGGGCTTCTCGATCATTTGTATAAAAATTTCTTCCGCCTGTTATGTCACTCAATCTTTTTAAAATGTTTTGCTGACTTGTACTCCCAACCCTAAATGTGTCTATCCTAATATTTAAACCCTGTGCAAGACGCGCCATTTTAAGGGGATCTACTGCAGAATTCAGACATATACCATCAGATATAAGAAGAATTCGAGGAGTTTTAGCCCCAACCTTACGTAATTCCCCAATCAGGATTTTAATAGACAGCCCTAAAGCATCACCTAGTGCAGAGTATCCCCCACACCTAAGAGAATCAAGTCCTTCATTAATTTTATGCATATAGCTAGATGTAGTGAAATCTACAACTTTTTTTGCTTCATTTGAGAATTTTATTAAGCTGAAAGCACTGAAACTATCTATATTAAATCTCTCACTTATCAAAGTTTTTATCGCATTTATGCAACTCATTAGTCGATTAGGTTTAAAGTCTCTTCTATACATAGATCTTGAAGTATCAATGCATACTACTATATTTTCAGGTATCCTTTGATCCGACATTTCATTAAAATAGATTTATGGGAGTAGATTTTCAATTAATATTAAGAGATTTTTTGTTTAATGTATAGCTCTTACATTTAATGATTATTAAGTGATATTTGTCTTATTTATGTTTATTGAATATAAAAATGGTTGAAGAAGAGAAAAAATTTTTTGATGATTAATACTGATGATGTTTTTTAAGTTGAATTGCTTTACATAAAAATTTAATAATAACAGATTTACCTATTATATTAAAGATCTTTAAAATTAAATTTTATTTAAATCTGATGTGTCATGACCGAAAACATTAATCAAAAATTGAAAGATTTCTTTAAACGTAATATCTTAATCAATGAGATTGATGAGATATTAAGATTAAAACCAGAAGCACTAATTGGGGTTGATAAAATTAGCTCTAACCATTTAGTTTCTGAAGGCATCATCAATGTTGCGGAGTTGGCTAAGTTATCAGTTGCAAGTCTGCCAGAGATTAAAGAAATTTTACCTAAGATGCTTCAAAAGTGGGTGAAAATTGCTCAAGTTATACAGAGGAATGTTCAAGAACAACTAAAGCGCCATCGGAAATTATTACTTATAGGACTTGATAACGGCGGAAAGAGCTCCATATTAGCCGTAGTTCAAGATAAGTTCTCTATCATTAAATCACTATTACCTACAAGGGGTGTAAAACGAGAAAAGCTAGATTTTTTTGGATACCCGATAATCTCGTGGGATTTAGGCGGACAAGTCCAGTATAGGGAGAAGCTTTATTTTAACAGACCAGAATTATTCTTTACTGAAGCTGATATTTTAATATATGTAATTGATTCGCAAGATCCGGATAGAATTCCTGAATCAGCTAATTATTTTCGAGAGGTCCTCAAGGTTTTAATTGAATTAAAAGAAACTCCCCAGATTTTGATAGTACTTAGCAAAAGTGACCAAGATGCAAGAAAAACGCTCCAGTGGCAACAAAGTTCTAATTCCATTGAAACTAAGTTTAAAAACATCGCAGATGAGTTTGAAGAATTCGAGGTTGATTTCTGTGATACTTCAATATTTCAGAGAGAAACTATTATGCAAATGTTTAGTGTTGCTCTTAAAAAAATTTCTGATACTTCAGAAATCATTGAGAATATCCTTGAAGAATTTTCTGGATTAGTTGAAGCTAAATCTGCAAGTTTAGTGTCTATGGATGGATTAATTTTTGGGAGTTTTACTAAATCAGATACTGATGAAATGTTGGTAAATAATACTGCTTTACTACTTCAAACACTTTCTAATTTTTATAATTCAATAGGACTCATAAGGGAAAGATCAATAAAACTCGAATTACCACTAAATGGATTCACTATACTTGGAGAGAAACTATTTGAATATTCAGATTTACAAATACCTGTATATTTATGGATGCTATCTGACAAACCAGAATTGATAGAAGGGAAACTTGATTATTTTAAAGAACAATTATTGCCCTTGATTAATTTATTCATGTAACCATATTTTTTTATTCTCATTTATTTTCAATATCTCTACTTGTTGAAAGCAAATATTCATTGCATTTGTCCATCATTTCAATTGCGTTTTCTAGGTTTTCCACAACTGATTCTAATCCTTTTTCGAGTGCAATATTTCTCCATTTCAAAAAGCTAGCCTTATGAGATTCATTATGGTTAGCCCAATGTTGACATAATTTTGATAGTTTAAGAATTTCTTTATCTTGTCTACTCATATTTTTCTCCCATAATATAATTATTATAATGTCAGAAAAATAAAATTGGCATGTAAAAAGAATCTTTCTTTATAATTAATTAGTAATTTCCTTAGATATTTAGTAAAAGTTGAAATTTATAATGATTGAAAACGTACAGCTATATTCTACAAAATCAGATATTGAAAAAATAAAAGAAGTAAAAAAAATAGAATTTTAGGGTTCTCGACATATTCTTTTTAGTAAAGTTGGATCCACAATTTCTTTCGGTTTCCAGCCTTTTTCTTCGAGGAATGCATGAATCTCATCTTTCAAATTAATAGGGATGTCAGCTTCAAGACGAATAAACTTTTCTAAATCGTTTGGAAATTGAACTCCTTTATATTTTCGCTCTAAATCGATCCAGTGAGATAATTTGATAGATCTCCCTTTTGAGTTATCTGCGGGGCGTATTGCTAATTTAGCAACTAAGGGGATGGCTTGTTCAATGCTCTCGGCTGTAGTTAATAGATGTTCGGGTCCAGGGCCTACAATATGTCCTTCAGTTCCATCTCTTGCGTTAAAAACTTTCCATGACTCCTCGTCATCAGATCTACTAAGATACAATCGACGATACTCAGCACCGTGAGGACCTATTACTGCCGGGACACCTAATCCGTTAGCCATACTTGCGATACTTGCAGCTTTTTGAGAATACGCACCCCATGCTACACCTACGGCTCCAAGACGATTCAGGATGTAATCAGCGATTTCCTCGAAATTACCCCGAAGTGGTCTTCGTGCAAAGATATTAGCAACTTTTGTGGCTGCTCCAAGGATCCAAGCATTAGCCACACAAGAGCCAACGTTAACTAAGCATCCGCGATCAAAATCGCCTGCAAATCTTTCATATAGAGTTAAACCTTCCTCATCCGTCACTAAACCGATGTCCATAGCCGCACAACCGCTGACACATACTATATAGTTCCGAATTAGAAATTCTTCTGCCATGGTATAAAGTTCTCGAATATCGTGGGCATAATTTGAACATCCAATTATAGCCACAATTCCAGGAATCTCACCTAGTACGATAGGGGCCCCTACATTTCTGATTTCTGTGTCTAGGATAGGTCCGCGTCCAGATCTACATTTATATTTTTCAGTTTTAATGTATTCTTTTGAAGCGTGCATAATCAAGGTTAAAGGCGAGACATCTTTCATGCAATCAGCCTCACATCTTCCACATGATAAACATTCATCAAAAAGACTCGCAAGTAAAGAAAAATCCCCATCTTTAGCCAAATTTACACCTTCTACAAGGGGTAAATCGTTTGGACAGTTTCTCTGGCAATTACTGCAACCATTACATCTCATTGCCATATCTATGCATCCTTTCTCATCAGGAACGCCACTTTTAGCATTTCTAACAGGTTTAATTCTTACAGCTGTTTCAGCGGCAACCGCTCCTGCTTTTGCTGGATCTAAAATTAAAACACCATCTAGTTTTCTACTTACTAAATCATCAACGATTTCATTAACGGGATCATTAGTTCTATCTGG
>SDBS01001234.1_pt1 | contig 26112 bp, 24 predicted proteins | sample 2277091 | NCBI WGS metagenome assembly SDBS01 (sample SAMN10404972, study PRJNA504765) | marine sediment metagenome | isolation source: marine sediment core GS10_PC15, 163 cmbsf | place: Arctic Ocean: Southern Knipovich Ridge | collected 2010
GTTTGCACCTTTAGGATGAATAGATTTTCCAGCATCATCTTCTAAATGAATTCTAGTTAATTTAATTGTGGTTTGATAAGTATCTTTACTTTCAGGTGAAAGATTTTTTGCTTCTGGGCAAGTGATGGTTAACTCCCCACCCTGGATAATTGGTTGGTCAAATTGGGAGATTTGATAACCTTTGGGTGAATCGGGATAAAAATAATTTTTACGATCAAACTTTGAAAAACCTGCCACTGTTCCATTAAGTGCTAATCCTGCCATCACCGCATACTCCAAAGCTTTTTGGTTAGTTACAGGTAGAACCCCAGGTGACCCAAGACAAACCGGACAAACATTGGTGTTCGGTTTTTTGTTCTCGCTATCATTATCACAACTACAGAACATTTTAGTTTTGGTCTTGAGCTGGACGTGAATCTCAAGCCCAATTACAGGTTCTAAATTCATTATTTAGAAATAATTTGATAAACTGCTTTTTTGAAAATCTTCACAATTCGACTTGCTTCTTTTCTTTTGACATTTGAATCTAGCTCATGAACAAGGCGGTTTCTAACTTTATGAGCAAACCAGACATCGTTTAAATTTTTGATTAATCTCTGACTGTTTTTCAATCTCTCTCCCAAAGTAGTTCCACGAACCTTTTTGAACTGTAGAGAAAAATCTAATAATTTATCGGATTCAATCACGGCAGTTTTGTAAGCAGCGTCGCTATCAATTGCTAGAAGTTGACTAATTTCTTGGAATTTTTTGTCAATTTTTTTCTTGATCGCAGATTTTCGTAAGGCTAGTTTCTTTTTTAGCCATGCTAAAAACAGGAATAAAATTGCTAGAGCGATTGCGATTGCGATTGTAAGGATGAAATAGTCCATGGTAAATGTCATTGCGAGTCCCGCCAAAGGCGGGACGAAGCAATCCTAGAAGGTTGTGCGATCTTACTGCCTTTTAAGATTGCTTCGTCGTTCCGACGAGTCGGAACTCCTCGCAATGACTACTCTGCACCGCTTTCTAAAACATACCCTGCCTGAAAAATAGTCGACTCCTGAAAATGATTTCCAATTAACTGAACCCCCACCGGAAGTTCTTTACCATCCTCCTTAACTGTCCCAAATGGCAGAGAAATTGCAGGGAGACCTGCCAAATTAACCGGTACTGTCAAGACATCAGATAAATACATTGCCAAAGGATCATCTAGTTTTTCCTTAAATTTAAACGGGAGAGTCGGAGTGGTTGGAGTAATCAGAAGGTCAACTTTTTTGAAAACTTTTTCAAAGTCTTGCCTGATTAAAGTCCGAACTTTTTGAGCTTTGAGGTAATAAGCGTCATAGTAACCGCTGGAAAGCACATACGTTCCAATCAAAATTCTCCGTTTAACTTCATCACCAAAGCCGACTTTGCGACTCTTGAAATAAACATCCATTAAATCATCGGTTTTTTGATCAGGATCGTTCATCACCGAATAGCCGTAACGCACTCCGTCGTAACGCGAAAGATTGGAGCTGACTTCGGCTGGAGATAAAATATAATAAGTTGCAATGGCATACTCAGTATGCGGCAGACTAACTTTTTCAATTTTTGCCCCTTGTTTTTCTAATAACTTAATTGCCGAATCCACTTTTGCTTTGATTCTTTTATCTAAACCTTTAATAAAATATTCTTTTGGCACACCAATTTTTAAATTTTTTACCCCGGCTTTTTGAATAGATTTTAAGTCGTATTTTGGCTGATTTCTCTTATCTTTATCAGGGACACAAGTGGAGTCATTTTCGTCTGCTCCCTGAATTACTTGCTGGACCAAAACAGCATCTGTAACATTTTTAGTGAATGGACCAATTTGATCAAGCGAAGAAGCCATCGCCACCAAACCATACCGACTGACTGCGCCGTAGGTTGGTTTTAGACCAACTACTCCGCAAAATGCCGCAGGTTGTCTGATTGAACCAGCAGTGTCTGACCCGAGTGAGAAAACCACTTCCCCACTTGCAACAGCGGCAGCTGATCCTCCAGAGGAACCACCCGGGACTCTAGTTAAGTCATGGGGGTTTTTGGTTTGTTTATAAAAAGAAGTTTCTGTCGAAGATCCCATTGCAAATTCATCCATATTTGTTCTCCCGATAATAATTGCGCCAGCTGCTTTCAATTTTTTTACAACCGTTGCATCATATGGTGAATTGAAATTTTCTAAAATCTTTGAACCACAAGTAACAATTTTATCTTTCATAACAATATTATCTTTCAAAGCAAACGGAATTCCTTCTAAAATTCCTAACTTTTCACCTTTTCCTATTTTCTGGTCTGCTTCTTTAGCTGCCTTAAGCGCTGCTTCTTTATCCAAACTAATAAAAGCCCCCAAATCTTTTTCTTTTTTTTCAATCACTTTAAAAGCATGCTGAACCAACTCCACTGCCGAGATCTGTTTTTCGCGAAGTTTTTTATGTGCTTCTGTAATTGTTAGTTTTTCGAAGTTCATATTATTTGAATACAGATTTAACTTTAAAGAATCCATCGTCGGTATCGGGCGCGTTTTTTAGAACTTCTTTGGTGGAAAGTGATTCGGTAACCTCGTCTTTTCGAGTAGCATTTACAATTCCAGTTGTCTGAGAAGTCGGTTCATTTTTTTCAGTATCTAATTTTTCAAGTTTTTTAAAATAATCCAAAATCTCCGAGAGTTGTTTTTTCAACTTCGGACGTTGTTTTTCTGGTAATTCTACTCGAGCAAGTTTTGAGAGATGGTCTAGTTGTTTGTCGTTGATTGACATGTTTTTATTATGTTTCTAGAATAATTATAGCATGGGAAAGGGATCTTTATCAATTAAGGTTTTTATGTTAATATAAGGAGCACTGAACAAGCAAGTTCATTCGAAAATTAAAGGGGGTGGCATAATGTCAACCGAAAAGCGCTGTATTAAGAAAGATTTGAATCCCACTACCAACAAACCCTATTGTTATACCGAGTTGGTAAAGGGTGTAATCCGTATTGACGTTGGAAGTGGAGAAGTATTAATTTTTACCCATCGTCATAACCCCAAAGGTTCTTGGGCTAGATACACGGATATCCTTTACGTCTTTCGGGCGATGCTACACATCCTCGCAGGGTATTCTAAAACCGACGGCCTCACACCAGAGAGGATTGAGGAAATTAAAAAAATCGTTCCTCATATCCGAAAGTTAAAATGGGCACTCGGAAAGGAAATAGATGTGCTTACTGCAACCTTTAATGAGTGCTCACGGTTGCTAGAAAAGAACTTTCGGAACAACGGCAAATTAAGAAAAAAGACGATACAGGAAATCTGCCGTAAGCTTCGAGGATCTTATGCTGCACCGTATCAAAAGTCTGCGGCCAAGATAATCTTTTGGCTCTCTCAATATTTTTATCTTTATAAAAAAAATGGGGAGCTAACTTATTCGGAAAAGAAATCGGCTGCAGCTATTATAGCTGTCATCCGAGAAGAATTTCGAAAGGTTAGAGCTTTCAACCGATTTAAAAAATCACAACCAAAATAAGGCCCTAGGAAACTAGGGTCTTAAATTTATTTGACAAGATCTTAATTTTGAGTATAATTTAAATGTTACTAGTATCTTCATACTGCCTTATGTCCCGTTTCGGCGGGGCAGAAAATAATGGAGGCTGGCATAGCTCCTTAACATAGAAAGATATTAGATTGCTACGGGCGGAACAATTTGATCCCCTCCTATTCCTTTTGTGAGTAAGAGGAATCTTTTGATATATCACCCGCCCATTTACCCCCTCCCGCGGTTATCCACCTCCTTATTTTGCTGCCGCGGGAACCTAAACACAACAGGTGAAATCAAGACCCTTTCTCATCCTCCGAGGAAGATTATTTACCACCCGATTTCAGCCTGTGACTATAATACAAACGTCGCGTCTAACGCGACGTTTTTCTATTCAAAAAACCGACCTTGTTTTATAAAGCTGGTCGATTTTTTTATTAATACACAGCTGAGCTTCCGAAAGCGCAGTTGCTTGGTTTTTTCTACTACTTCTTACTCGAAACCTGCCATAGCGCCTTATAAAAAGTCTTCATTGTCTCTGCATAATCCGGGCTCTCAATCACCACCGCAACATCCTCCTTTTTGGACGTAATCATTACCACCTTATCATCATAAATTGCCATTGTGGTATTAAATGAAAATCCCTGCGGAGCAAAACGACTTTCTCGTAAAATTTTCTTATCCCATTTCGGACTACCATATTTCCATTTTACCTTTTCGCCCCGTTTCATAATTGCCTTTGTTCTAATTTTTTTCTTAACCCTACCTTGGGCTAACCAATCAGCAAGATCTTCTGATGCACGCTCAAAGAAACTTTTTTTAGGCAAAAGATAATAAACTATTTTTTCTTTACATTCCAGAGTCTCCCGTAATACACTCTCAACTCCTATTCTCCCCTCATAATAACGCACCTTGGGTTTTACAGGGGAAAGATTATAAATTGATTCCAGTTGAGGCAGGGCATTTTTTAGCAAGCCTTCTTTTTGTTGGGACATTTTTAGGAGATCCTTGGGGGTAGTGGCTATAATTTGCCTTTTCTTCTCTTTAATCGCTGTTGTCACAAATCCTCCTTCAGCCAATTTCCCAATCACTTCATAAACCGTAGAGCGCTTGATTTTGGATTTTTGAGATAACTCTAACATTGAGGATTCCCCCAACTCCAAAGCTGCCAAATAAACTGCAGCTTCTTTTTTATTTAAGCCAAATTCGGTTAAAATCTCTAGTAATTGCATAAAATAAGGGTTATTGGATTTAATTTGATTTAATTTTTTTAATCAATGCCGGTAATTCCGACGTTAGTTTGAGTATAGCATATCCGGGAATAAAGTCAAGTCAATGATCTATACTCAGGATAACCTAAAATAAATATTTTATAATTGCCGATAATTTTAATTGGTGTTTCAAAAAATAGCACCAATCATAGTGTCGGTTTTATCGAATATTATTAGATAATGACAATTATTATAATCAAATGCCGAATATATCGGCAATGTAGTTATTAAAACAGACTAAGCAATTAAATTAATTAAAACCTAAATATAATTTATATTAACGCTGTATAATAAAGGTTAATTATCTAGTTATTTAAGGAATGGCTAAGAATAATTTAGGTAGAGTCGGCAATGTCGATTATATTACCGACTGTCGAAATGCTTGACAGTAATTAGAAAGCATGCTAAATTGGAGGGCATCACAGAGAAAAGCTAGGCACTTAACATACACATAACAAGGAGAGAAGATGAAAAAGATCCTATTAGTAATCCCAGGAACACCAAACCCCGAAGGTCATTATATATCAATGACTCAAAATTACTCTTTTTTAAGCAAGCTTTATAACTTGCTTAAAGAATGGGGTTACTCTGTTTCTCTCAAAGATTACAGGAGAGAAAGACTTGGAGCAGGCAATTTTAAAAGTATCGATATTATAATGATGTCGGTAACATCCATTGATTATACCAATGGACTACGAATCGCAAGATTGGCCGGGTCCCAGGGGATAGAAGTAATCATGGGAGGTCCACATTTCAACCTCCAAAAGATTGCGATTAAAACTATAGGTTTACGTCATTATGTAAGCAAAGTTGTGGCCGGGCAAATCCCTTATGAAAATCTCGTGAGAGATTTAATTGAGAATAAAAATCTGGAGAAAATTCCTGGGCTTTGCTGGAGAGATAGAGGAGAAATCCGTTTCAATTCTCCTTACGATCCAGTTCCCCTCTGGGCTCTTCGTGGAGCTCAGTTGCCGGACCCGGAGTTGGATAAAAATTTCCGGGAAAAATATATAGGAGGAATCATGGAAACACCTCCTCCCCCTCCTTATTGGCAAGGGATATATAAACCAGGATGTCCCCGTGCAGCAAATCCTTGCCGGATCTGCAGTTGCCCTGACGGACAAAAACCAGGGAATGAGAAAGCTTATCTCAAAATTTTTCTCGAAGAAATTCCCCCGGGTTGTAGATTTATGAGGTTCTGGGATGAAAGTGGAATTTGTGGTGACCTTGCTCTCCTGAAAGCTATTCAGGAAAAGACAGGCGGGTGTCATATCAGCACCTACGCCTCCGTCCTAGGACTGTACGCCTCTTTCAAAAACGATCCTGACTATTTCAATAAGTTAAGGTCTGCAGGAGTTGTACATATGCCTATCGGGTTTGAGTCTTTTTCACCTCCAATAGCATCCTTCTTAAAAAACCTCTCGCCAAATTTTGGGAAGGAATATGTAAAAAGAGCTCTGAAAGTTGCTGAAGGACTCGGTAAAGCAGGAATAAAAATTACCTGCTTCCTCGTCTTTGGTCCCGGAGAGAATTCCCGAACTGTTGAGAATAACATCAAGGGTATAGAACAACTCAAAACTGTTGTTCAAATTAGCAGTTGGGGTTTTGAACGAGCGATCCCCTTTCCCGGGTCGGAATTATTTAAAATCGTTCAACCCTTACCACCAGCTAACGATATTCAAATTTTCCAATTGGGAGAACTACAACGAAAGCTTCTTGGGGAATATGTGCTTAATTTATTCCAAGAAGCAAGGGAACGAGTAACAGAAGCCTTCGGGAGAAAATCTACCGCTGGTATTCAGCTGCGCTATCAGTTCGCTTTTAAAGAAACCTCTAGTGGTGGTAGCAATCCCCCTTTCAAGGGTGTAGATTAATAAAGATTCGAAACCGGCTCTTTGTATGAGCCGGTTCTTTCCGTTCAAAAATTTAATAAATGTCGATGTTTTCGACAACGGACTGCCGGCAATTTTGACGACATACTCATAGATTAGATCGAGAATAATCCATAAAACAGGTGTAATCAACACTAAATAGACAGGGTAGGGAAATATTTATGAACCCGAAATACTTATAATTTTATTAAGGTTTGGGGTATATGACGATAGTATTGACAAGACTATACGGGTGTGATAAGTTAAAATGCACAGTGATAAGATGTATCTTAAAGCTTAAATAAACGATTATTTCTTTCGAGAAATAACAATAAATAAAAAGGAGGGCACAATCCTCCCAAACCCTAAGTAAGGAGAGATAGTATGAACAGATTTACCACCGCATTTCTCGTGCTCGTGATGGTAGTGACGATTTTCGCCACCACCATCTACGCTGCTGAAACCGAAACCGAGGCCGTCACCCTCAAGAGTGCCTGGCGGATGGATCTAATCGCCAAGGAATCTGCCGGAGGGTCCGCAAATTTTTGGACCATCGGCAATGTAGAAATCGATGCTCTCAAATGGGGAAGCACAGAAATCGCCCCCCATTGGGAAACGATCACTCCCATAAACACCAACTGGATGCGGATTAATACCGCGGCCAGGATCAAGACTCCTTGGGGAACGACCCTATACCCGGGTGGTGGAGTAAAAGTCAATCTCGAGACCTTCGAGATTGACCAAAAAATGGGGATATTCATGGCCTATGGTAGCTACGGTCGGATAAAACCGGTTTCAATTAACTGGTTTATGTTTCCCGACAACGCCACTTTTTCTTGGTGGAGTCGGCAACAGCTTAGTTACGTTATTTCCAAGAAGGTCGGATTTTCCCTTGGGGTTCAATATCAAGGAATTGATCTGTTTGATCCTCAAGGACACGGTACCGCAGGACCCCGCTTCAAGCTCAAGCTTGGGTCCGCTGTACTCGAGGGATTCTACGGAGTATACGGGATAGGAAGCGAGACGGATAAAGAATTTTATATCCGTTTTACTCACTTCCTCTAACGACTCGATTAAATTATAAAGCCGCCCCATTCCGAGGCGGTTTTCCTTTTGAAAAATTTTTAAATCAAAATCACTTTATCAATTTTTTAAACTCCCCTTCATCAACAACCCTCACCCCCATCTCCTTCGCCTTCCTAAACTTCGACCCTGGATCCTTTCCCGCCACAAGATAATCCACTTTCTTTCCAACACTACTCGCCACTCGCCCACCTTTTGACCTAACCAAATCCTTCGCTTGATCCCGTCCAAAGTCTTTCAAACTTCCTGTGAACAGAAAAATCTTTCCGGTAATTTTACTTTTTTGAGTCGTGATTTTAAAATCAAGTGGATCAATTTTAATTCCCGCTTTAATTAAATGATTCAAAAGTTCTAAATGATTTTTATCCTGAAAATATTGGTGAATCCCTACCGCCACTTTATCACCAATCCCTTCAATCGCTTCCAAATCCGTTACTTTCATCCTTTCAATAAAACTTATCGCTCCTTTAAGATTTTTATTCTTACCTTTGATTTCCAATAACACATTCCGTGCTAGCAAATCAGCCGTTTCCTCGCCAACATACCGAATCCCCAATCCGAATAAAAACCTACCCAAATGGACTGTTTTGGCTTTTTCGATTGCCTGAATCAAATTATCCGCTGCTTTATCCGCAAAATGCTCTAGTTCTAGTAAATCACCTTTTTCAAGCGTAAAAATATCCGCCGGGGTGGTAATTAAATCTTTGTCTATTAACTGAACAATAATCGCCCTCCCCATTCCATCAATATCTAGAGCCTTCTTGGAAACAAAATGAATTAAATTATTTTTTTGCTGGGCAAAACATTTTTTATTCGGACAACGATAAACTACTTCTTCTTTTGGTTTGACTAATTTTGTTTCACAAACCGGACAAAGCTTCGGCATTTTGAAATTCTTTTCTTTCCCAGTTCTAAAACGTTCTAGCACTTTCACAACTTCCGGGATCACATCCCCCGCTTTTTGGATCACCACCGTGTCACCAATTTTAATCCCTAATCTTTTAATTTCATCTTGATTATGCAGGGTCGCACGGGAAACTGTCGAACCCGCCACCGAAACTGGTTTCAAAACTGCAACCGGAGTGATTGCACCAGTCCGACCAACTTGAACTACAATATCTTCTACGATCGTCGTTGTTTGCTCAGCTGGAAATTTAAACGCTATTGCGAAACGCGGGGTTTTAGCCGTATGCCCCATCCGTTCTTGTTGACCAAAGTCATTAACCTTTATAACCAGTCCATCAACTCCATACTGAAATTTATCCCGTTTTGGCTTGAGCTCTTCATAAAAATCATTAATCTCCTGAGCACTTTCACAAACTCGATAATCCTGATTAACCTTAAAGCCTAATGATTTCAATGTTTCAAGAGCTCCTTCTTGAGTCCCCGCCTGCGCGGGAACAAGTTTTTTGATTCGATCAAAACTGGTGAGCGTATATAAAAAAGTGTTCAGATCTCTGCCTGCCGCAACTTTGGGATCAAGCTGCCGGACCGAACCGGCTGCAGCGTTTCTGGGATTCGCAAATAAAGTTTCTCCATTTTTCTTCTGCAATCTATTCAACTTTTCAAAACTTTTTTGAGAGATAAAAACTTCCCCACTAACTATTACATCAACTGCTTTTTTTAATTTTAAAGGCACACTCTCAATTGTTCTTATAACATGCGAAACATCTTCTCCGATTACACCATTGCCTCTTGTAGCTGCTTTTATAAATTCTCCTTTTTTATAAGTCAAAACAATATGCAAACCATCAATCTTTGGCTCACAAACATATTCTAATTTTTGTCCGGGAACTAATTTTTGAATTCGCTCCTCCCATTTTTTTAGTTCCTCCAAATCAAAAACATCCGCCAAAGAATAAATCTTTTTAACATGACGGATTTTTTTTAAACTCCCCGAGAGGACACTTCCAATCCTTTGAGTGGGTGAATCTTTCGTTATAAACTCTGGAAACTTAGCTTCCAATTCACCTAATTCCTTTTTTAAAGCATCCCGAGTGGCTTCTGTGAGATCAGTCTTTTGATTTAAGGCAAAGTACTGATAATTCCAGTGATTAATTTCCTCTCGCAGTTTTTGAATTCTTTTTTTTGTTCCCCGCTTCCGCGAGGATAAGTTTTGTTTGTCCATAATTACATGGTAAAAGGCGGCGTCTCGTACCGCATGGTACGGGGTAAATGCTCTCGATCAATCCGGTAGGCCTTTATGTCCGCGTCTTCGTAAAAAACTTTAGCTCTGATTGTATATTTAATGTAAATATCTAATCGATCTTCTACTCCCTGATTATAATATTTTTTATGCATGATTAAATATTTTATGTTTAATTCTTGGAATTTCTGGTCAATCTTTTCTATATTGAAACTCCTCTCTATTAAATCAGGATCATAAGGATTAATTAGAAAACGCAAGCCTGGCATCCCCAAATATTTTGAAACCTTGTGACGAGGAAAGCGAGAAATGAAACCACTAATGAGTTTTTTTTGATGTACCCTCTGATAAGTTTGGACCATCCCCCTAGGTTTTCCAACTCCATAATAGCCTGTTGACCATCCACAAGGTAAATCCAAAACAACACAATCTTCAGGATCTTTTTTAATTTCTTCGTAAATCGGAGGGACAGTAGCGTCTGCAATAGGCATCGGGACCGTGATGGATTCGGCCACAACCAGACCAAGAAAAATTGTCCCAATCATCCCCTTAGCTGTCAATTTAAACCATTTTGATTTAATTTTTGAAATCAAATTTATAATATAACCAAGCCCAATACCTGCTGTAATCACAAACATAATCATTGCAAAGATCGAAAAACGGGATGGCGCTCTCAGGTCGCCCAAAAATGGTAAATTATAAATTGCTATAAACGGTAAAGCAATATCAAAATGTAAATTATTAACTTTAAAATCCTTCACTCCAGCAATGTGCAAAAATGGTCCCAAAGATAAAATCAAGAAAATGAAACCAATCACAAGCCAGTGCCAAATCCTCATCCTCCCTCCATTTTTACTTTGCTTAATCTTTTTTAATTTAAAATAAGCGGCTGAAAACACAGTTGCAATGATAGACAAAAACAATGTCGTGTATCCTAAGAACACAGTTCCTTCTGTTTTGCCTCTTGGGATAACGCTTTTGATCTTACCAGCATATTCACCAAAAAAAGTGCTAAGAAAACTTGGGACTACAAAACGGGCAAGATCCGCAGAATAAATAATATAACGGCCAAGAGTTATTTTTTCTAGCCGATTTTCTTGGTAATTCATCAAAGCCGGGAAAAGCAATGGAGAAAAAACAAAAGTAGCTACCAAAACCATTAGAATACTTTTGACCAGGAAAGTAGAAACCAAAAAACGTTTCGGCTCAGCAATTAAGTAGAAAAGATATACCAAGATCACAAAAGCTCCAAGTAAAACCGCGTATTGCAAGCTATTTAAACATAAAAGCCCAGCAAAAATTCCAGCAAAAATAGCTGGATACCATTTCTTTTCATAAAGCATTTTGACTAAAAACAAAATGAAAAATGGAATTGGCCAAATCGTTGATAGGTTGAAATGTCCCAAAGAACGAACCATTACATACGGCGCGAAAGCAAGCATTGTCCCAGAAACTATACCAGCTATAGCGCTTTTGGTGAGATAGCGTACTAGTAAATATGTCCCCCAGCCAGTTAAGACAAATCCGCCCAAGAAAACTAAATTGAAAGCAGCAATAATACCGAAAAGTGATTGGAAAGGTATCGACATTAAGGAATTTGTAAGAGCTAATGTATGAAAAGTTAAGTCAACTCGGTGTGGAGCAGCGAGTAGATCCGTAAAGAATGGATCTTGGTGTAAGTCAAAAATTGCATGTTTAACCCACCACATATCCCATAAAAAAATCCCACCGTCACCCCCGTCGCCCGGGATAGCGGTTGTAAAATTCTTGATTAAAGGATAGGTCATAATAATCGCCAGGACAACAAAAAATCCGATTACGAAGAAATTAAACCACCACCTTTGATACCATTTCTGATCTTTGTTTTTTAAAGAATGTGATTTAAAACCAAAGAGCTCCCTTTTATCTAATTTTTTAACTCCTTCCCAAAAATCCGTTCCTTGACTCTTCACCCCCGCCAAAAACTTAACTCCTCTTTTCTCTATCTGCTTAACCACCCTCTTCTGAAATTTAATACCTTTTTTACCTGTCATCCCGAGCGACTTCGTCAAAGACGAAGAAGTCGAGGGATCTTTGCTTTTTGAATTGTTAATTTTGAATTGATTTCTAACCATCCCCCCATCCATAAATTTTCTGCTGATATTTCGCTTAGGAACTTTTTTTCGTAACAAAACTTCCCGACCCTCCTTATTAGTCAGTTTTTTTGATCCCCGCTTTTGCTTGCCTCGCTGCAAAGCGGGCGGGGATAAATTGCTATTACTTTTTCTAACCGGTCTAATATCCAGCATAAGGAATTATGAATTCAGAATTCAGAATTCCCAATGCCACTATTCTTTAATCTAAAATCTTACCACGCCATACGACGGGGTAAAACCGTTGACTTTGATTTTAAATAGTGTATATTAAGACCTTGAAGTCAGTACAAGCACGAACTTTAATTTAATAAAATATATATTTTAGTCGATATAATCAACCCAAACCCATTTTCATAGGAGGAAAATATGGGTGCAGAAATAACTATTCCGGTAGAATTATTAACGGCCGGAACATTAGTAGCCCTAGGAGGTCTTTTTCTCCTGGGGATTGCTTTCGTCTTTATGTTTATTCTCTGGAGGAATGCCGATAAGGCAAGACAGGGGGAAACAGGCATTTCGCCGAAAACGATGGTTTCCTTGATCGAACAAATTACCACGATGTCCACCGACGATGACCAATATCGCGAATATCTTCTCGAGCAAGGACAGCAGGAGGGAAAAGAAGAAATAATAGAGGAAATAGTATACTACCTTCCATTCTTAGGAGCGGCGCTGAGAATATACGAGGATTGGTACAACGGTCTCAGCGAGAAAGAACGAAAATCCAAATCCCTCCCCGATGTTCCTTATAAGATCGCGGTTGGACTAGCAATGGCTATCGAAAGCGTTATTATATCCATCAGGTATCTCAGAACAGAAGTAGTATCGCCACCTGACGAAGAGATGATGTTATTGCTATTCTTGATAAACGTTTTCAATATCAAAGACGAAGAAGCTCCCCCGGAAGATAGCGATGACAACGATACTGGCGAACCTGACGGCGGCGATGACGACGATAAGCCTGAAGGCTCTGCCGAATAATCCAACGGAAGTGCTAAAAAATATCGACTGTAACCCCCTTTTTTAGGGGGTTATTTATTTCCCAAACTTAACCTCTGGATTCTTTTTTTCCTCTTCGCTATCCAGCTCAAACAAATCAAACTTCTTAAACCCAAATGACGAAGCAATTAAATTCGAAGGAAAAGTTTCGGATTTAATGTTAAAGTCCCGCACATTGCCATTGTAAAACCTACGAGCAGCTTGAATTTTATTTTCCGTCTCTGCTAGCTCCCGTTGCAACTCTACAAAATTCGCATTCGCCTTCAAATCCGGGTAATTCTCTGCCACCGCAAACAAAGTCTTCAAAGTTCCCGCAAGCATATTTTCTGCCTTAGATTGCTCCTTGGGATTCCCTGCATTAATTGCTTGACTACGCGCTTCGGTTACTTTCATAAAAACACTATCCTCATGCTTGGCATAACCCTTTACTGTATTGACTAAATTCGGGATCAAATCGTATCTGCGTTTTAATTGCACATCGATATCAGACCAAGCTTCTTTGGTACGATTTTTCAAACGAATTAAGCTGTTGAAAATCGCAATTACCCACAAAACCAATGCAGCGACAGCTCCAATAATAATCCAAAAAATTGTTAACATAGACACACTCCTTTATATTATTAATTGCTAATTGAAAATTGTTAATTGTTAATTGATTATTCCGATTGCTCCGTCTCCAGGTCACTAAACTTCGTTTGATCCGCATGAAAGAATAACTCAATTTGTCCTGTCGGACCATTACGATGTTTTTTGACCAAAAGATCTGCAATGTTTTTACGCTCCGAGTCTGGTTCATACATATCTTCCCGGTAAATAAACATCACAACATCCGCATCTTGCTCAATCGAACCACTTTCCCTCAAATCCGATAGTTGCGGAATCTTAGGTTGGCGTTGTTCAACTGCTCTCGAAAGCTGCGAAAGCGCTACCACCGGCACATCCAGTTCTCGCGCAATCCCCTTAAGACCTCGAGAGATTTCCGAAACTTCTTGAACACGATTATCACTATTTCTACTCATAGAAGTTCCTTCCATTAACTGCATATAATCAATAATAATTAAATCTAATCCATGCTCTGCTTGTAAACGACGCGCTTTGGTACGAATTTCCATGATGTTTAAAGTAGCTGCATCATCAATAAACAAAGAAGTGTCCGATAAAACTCCCATGGCATGCCCGAGTTTAGGAAAATCATCATCATCTAGCTTACCAGTTCTGAGCTTCCAAAGATCAATTCCGGCCTCAACGCAAAGCATACGATCAACCAACTGCTCTTTAGACATTTCCAAACTAAAATAACCCACAGTTTTTTTCTCCTTTACCGCAATATGTTGCGCAATATTCAAAGCAAGACTTGATTTACCCATTGAAGGACGAGCCGCCAAAATAATCAAATCCGATGGTTGAAAACCTGCTAATAAATTATCAATTCCTTTGAAGCCAGTAGGGATTCCCCTTAATTGACTTTTATCCTTATGCAATAAATCAATCCGGTCAAAAGCATCTGTTAAAACATCTTTTAGAGGAATAAATTTTTCTTTAAGATATTTTTGAGAAACAGCAAAAAGCATTTGCTCTGATTTGTCCAAAAGTTCATTAATATTACTGTCTTCCTGATAACCAAACGCCATAATATCATTTGCGGCTTTGATTAATCTTCTTAGAGTCGCTTTTTCTTGGACAACTTTTGCATAACTAGTTACATTCGAAGCAGTGGGAACTGTATTTAAAAAGTCTGTTAAATAACTTGCTCCTCCAATTTTTTCAAATTGCTTTTCTTTTTCCAGAGTCTCGGTTAATGTCACCATATCAATTGGGTCTCTTGCTTCATAAATTTTAAGCATGGCATTATAAATAATTCCATGCTTGCCTTGATAGAAATCCTCAGGTTTTATAATATCCGCAATCTTTACAACTGCATCTTTATCAATCAATAAAGAACCCAAAACTGCTTGCTCAGCTTCAAGGTTTTGAGGTGGAAGGTCAGTGCCTTCTGATTTAAATTTCGGTTGCTTATTCTCAGCCATTTTAATTATTAATTAATCATTATCCATCAGCCATTAACCATTATCAATTACTTTCCCTCCCCCGAAAACATCCATCACATCCCCAGTTTCCTTCTTACCCTCATCTTGCCCAGAAACTTTCTGAGAATTTTCTACTTTCTGCTTCTTACTTTCTGATTTCAGATTTCTGATTTCAGATTTTTCCCCCTCCGTTGCCATTTCTGATTTCAACCGCAATTCAAAACCAGCTACATCTTTGATTACACCCTCCACTGTTTTCTTATTTTTCAATTCATCCATTTTGTCTTTATGAAAAGGATAGCGATATTTAATTACTAACCAATTACCTTTTTCGATCTCACAAGGCTCGCCTGCTTCCAAAAACGCCTTAATCGAATGATTGTGCTCCTTAACTTTTTCAAGGATTTTCCCCCAATTATTTTTCAATTCTTCAAGAGACACCTCTTCGCCCGTCGCCTCTTTATCCGTCATCCCGAGCGCTTGTCCGCCTTTGGTGGAACTCGTCTTCGGCGAAGGAGTCGAGAGATCTTCGCCTCTGTTTACATTATTTTCTTTTTTGCTACCAACTTCTTTTTCACCATTTTCTTCTTCATCTTTTTTTAACTTTTGACTTTTGACTTTTGACTTTTCTTCCCCCGCCACCTTATGCAACAAATAAGCGTTCTTCGCCGAAGGTGCCGCCGAAAGATCACTTCTCTCGCCTTCCCCAATCTTGCTTTGAACTTTTAAATCCTGACTTTTAGCTTCATCCTTACAAAAGTCTAAAACAGCTATTTCTAAAGGCAATCTTTGAATATCAGTCACTTTTAACTGAGCATTTGCTTGATTTAATAAATCAAGCAGTAAAATAAAATCCCTGCTTTGATTTTTTTCAGTAATTTTTTTAAATAATTCCAGATCGTCTTTACTCAACTCCCTGCTCAAGTCATCACCACCAATTTTAACCAATAAACAATTTCTAAAAAAATCAACCAAACCCAAAACTAATTGCTCAGGATCCTCCCCTCCATCTAAAATTTCTTCTAATTTTCTGATTGATTTTTTCCCATCTTTCTTAAGTAAAGATTCAGCAAGATCACTAATTTTTTTAAAATCTGGAAGTCCCAAAACAGTTTTGGTTATTTCAAAATCAATTTCATTATCAGAAAATACAGATAATTGATCAAGTAAACTCTCGCTATCACGATAGCTGCCTCGAGCTTTTCTAATAATCAGATCAAGCGAATCATCATCTATCTTAATCTCCTCTTTTTTGGCAATTTTCTTTAATTTATCACGCAGGTCATCCTGATTAATCAAGTGGAAATCAAAACGCTGACAACGAGAGAGGATTGTGACAGGGACTTTTTGAACTTCGGTTGTCGCTAAAATAAAAATAACATGTTTTGGAGGTTCTTCAAGAGTTTTTAAGAGCGCATTAAAAGCTTCTTTGGTAAGCATATGTACTTCATCAATAATGAAGATTTTATATTTGGATTTAGCTGGAGCCACTCGTGATTTATCGCGCAAATCCCTAATTTCATCAATTCCTCGGTTAGAAGCAGCATCAATCTCAATCAAATCTAAAACCTTATTTTCATTAACTTCTATGCAATTCTCACATTTATTACAAGGCTCACCATTTTTTTGTTTCTCACAATTAAGTGCTTTGGCTAAAAGACGAGCAGTTGTTGTTTTTCCTGTACCTCTTGGTCCACAAAATAAATAAGCATGCCCAACTTTATTCTTTTTTAAAGCATTGAGTAATGTATTTTTGATGTGGTCTTGACCTACAAGGTTAGCAAAAACCTGAGGTCGCCAACGTAAATAAAGCGCTCCCCGCATAAAAATCTATTAATTAGTTACACCCCCAGTATAGACTTATTTGAGGGAAAATTAAAGGGGAAAAAGTGGGGATAAGGCAGTTTTTTGGCCTAATACTAAAAACAGGCCTTACAAGGTCTGTTTTTAACTTTTTTTACATTTTTATTTTTAACTTTTTACTTTTTAAACTGGTGCCGAAGGCCGGACTTGAACCGGCACGAGGGGTAAGCCTCATTGGTTTTTGAGACCAACGCGTCTACCAATTCCGCCACTTCGGCAGTCAAATTAACTATTTTTATTATAACACTAAAAAATAGTCTCTAGAAGAGATTAGGATTGGATATAAATACTCAAACACCTAATTTCATTAGACAAATTAGCTCCACCTATGTTAGTCATCCCGAGTGAGCTTCGATGAAATCGGAGCGAATCGAGGGATCTTCATCGGGTTTCAACCATCCCCAATCTCTAAATCAACCCATCCAGGATTATGTTTCTCGATTAATGCTATCTTTTTACTTCTTCTCCAGTTTTTAATCTGTTTTTCACGCTCAATTGCTTCATTAGGATCATCAAATATTTCATAATAAACTAGTTTTTTGATGTTGTACTTTGCAGTAAAACTTTTAGGATAATAGTTATTCTTATGTTTCCAAATTCTATCAAGTAAATCACCTGAAAAGCCAGTATAAAGTCTGCGGGTGTGGCTTGCTGTGATGTAGACGTAGTAGTCTTTTTGGTTCATGGAGATTATTAAGAAGTTAATATCAAATTAATATCTCGATTAATTGAAAGTCAGTAAAGAACTGGCTAAGATTCCTCCACTCCCCCTGCAAAGCAGGGGTCGGTCGGAATGACAAATTCCTGCAAGCTTTATTCTCTGCCTTTTGCCTTTTTACTTTTGCCTTTCCTTAAGGCTTACACACCCCACAAGGATCCTTCCCGTCTGCTTCGGCCTCCCCTTTTGACCCATATAAAGTCCTATTTCCATCCTTCATTTTCTTCGCATATCGACAGTCGAGGAGATGATATTTCCCACCACTTTTGCTGGCAACATATTTACCAGTGCTTTTACTTACAGTAGCAGACTCGCCTTGCAAGCTTGACGAAGCGGGCTGAAGTTCATTATTGCTACTTATTGTTTCAGGCTCAACAAACAATGGCAAAATAAGATTCAAAATCTCATTATTCAAAACAATCTTAAGATTAAGCGTTTTAGCTTTTTCTGATGGGATAATTTCTAAATCAGGACTCGTGAATTCTTCACTTTTATAAGTTAGCTTTAACCCCTCGCTAAGCATTCCTGTAACCTCCTTGGAATCTAGACTTTTAAACTTTAATTGATAATTGCTTGATTGCAAAGCATTATTGTGAGTAATATTATTACCCTGAGTTTCAAAAACACTTTTTCCATAAACATACCCTCCAATCACCCCTACTACAATTAAAACCAAAATACCACCCATTAAAATTGAACGGGTTACGGATGAAAGCCGTCCTAAGAATTTCAATTCCGAAATAACATTAATCTTTCGTTCCATTAAATCCCTCCTTTTAATTAGATTAAACAATCAAACTAAGCTATACTTAAATTAATAATTAGTAATTATTTCATGTTTTACGCATTTACTCTAGGAAATCATCCAACCCTATCTCGATTAGAGATCGCAGCGGTTTTTAAAGTTAATAAGATAAATTTTGAACTTCAAGAGTCAGAAAATGATTTTGCGATTTTTAAAACTGAAAAAGAGATAAAACCACAAGATTTGATTAATCAACTTGGTGGTACAATTCGGATTGCCGAAGTTGTAGAAAACGATCCCAAACACTCCCTGCCATTCAATCAAAAAATCACCGAATTTATAAGCCAAAATATTCAAACTGATAATAAATTTTCTTTTGGTATTTCAACCTTCGGATTAAACATAGCAAATAAAGATTTAGTAGAGATTAAGAAAAAATTAAAAAATCTTAATCTTCGCCCCCGCTTCATTCCTTATAAGGATAGGCAAAGTCAACTTTCTAGCGTTCAAGTAACCAAAAACAACCTTATTGAAAAAGGTCTCGAGGTGGTTGCTCTAACTGGGGAAAACTGTAATTATCTTGGTAAAACTCTCACTGTTCAAGATTTTGAAAGTTATAACAAGCGCGATTATGGTCGCCCAAAAAGAAATCCTAAAGCGGGAATGTTACCACCAAAACTTGCTCAGATCATGATTAACATTGGACGCGGATTGGTAGACGATAAGAACATCACCTTGCTCGATCCTTTCTGTGGGGCAGGAACAATCTTACAAGAAGCAATCTTAATGAAATTAAAACCAACTGGTAGCAGTAGAGATGAAACTCAGATTCGAGCAGCAAGAAAAAATCTAGAATGGCTAGAAAAAGAACTTGGAATTAAAGATTCCAAATTTAAGTTAATTAATTCTGAAATTGAAAACCTGGAACGATACGTAAAACCAGATAGAATCAATTTAATCGTCACCGAGCCCTATCTTGGTCCTCCCCAAAAACACGAACTTACAGAAAAAGCCTTTGAAAGTATCGCTTCTGAGCTTGTTCCACTTTATTTAAAAACATTCGAAAATATAAAAAAAGTACTTAAAAAAGATGGGATTGTTGTAATAATTTTCCCAATTTTCAAAGTTAAAGATGGACAAGATGGCAGCTTAAAAATCCTTGACGACCTCCAAGAAAACGGCTATACTCTGATTGAGCCGTTAAAACGGTTTTTAAATACTGCAGAAAAAGACTTGACCTACTCTCGCCCTGATCAAATCGTAAAACGGCAGATAATGGTTTTCCAACTCAAATCCTGATGAGATTTGCTCGAAATGACCCTGGATTTAATTCTGATTTCTGATTTCATAATTCTTCAAAATGGCACATAAGAAAGCGGGCGGTTCCGCGACAAACTTAAGAGATAGTCAATCAAAGCGCTTAGGCGTTAAACTTTTTGGTGGCCAAAAAGCTGTTGCTGGGAATATTATTATTCGACAAAGAGGAACAGTTTATAAACCGGGAGAGAATGTTCGCGTAGGTAAAGATCATACGATTTTTGCAATAAAAGATGGGGAAGTGGAGTTCAAAAAAAAGATGGTGAAGAAATTTAATGGAAATTTGAAGAAAAAGACTTTTGTGAGTGTGAAATAGCACAATGAAATTCAATAAAAAAATACTAGCTAAATTAATTATTCCAGGAATTATTTTCCTGGTTTTAATTTTGTTTCTTTTATTCACTACACCAGGAATGAAAACTGTTGACTTTGTTTATGCTAAAACATTTAAGCTATCCGGAAAAGTTGAAGCTATTGAAGTAGAAGAAAATAATGACTACTTAGAAGGAAAAATTAAAAATGGATTAGACCAAAGAGTAAACAAAATAGAAATATTTTATAGCTACAGTTATCTTAATTATTCATCGAACAGATGGGACAGAGGTACAAAAACTGAAACGAGAAAGATAGATTTAAGTGGAGTTTTGCTTCCGGGACAAAGTAAAAGATTCCGAATCCAAGGAAATGATCCATCAAAACTTTTTAATACTTATCAATACGTTTATTAATATTATCTTAATAACATTAAAAAACAGAACCGAGCAAGGCGCTGTTTTTTGATACTTTATTCCATACTTCAATTTCAAGAATATAACCCCTATTAAAAATATTAACTGTTAAATCATCTTATGATACCCCTCTTGATATGGATTACTGGCTGTGTTATAATTAATACATCTACAAGAAAAAGCACCTCTTTGGGTTTCGTCCCTTGGCGGTGTTTTTTCATTTATGCTCAAGCTTTTTCCTTAAATTATGCATAAAAATAATCTTTTCTTTAGCCTCTTTTTTAAGCAGAGTAGAGCAAGTTTTAACATACGGGCTTATTACAAAACAAAGTTTTTTAGCTTGGTAGAGATGTTTCACGAGAGAGTAAAAATCACCATCGCTTGAGACAATAATCGCCATGTCGTATTTAGAGAAATCAATCATAGCTTGCAAAACAAGATCAGCGTCTACATTACCTTTAACATTTCCATCTCCATCGGGGATAGTTGGCTTAAATACCAATACGTACCCCGCTTTCTGCAGTTCAGAATAAATTGGTTGATTCCCAGGGACATAGCCGATAAAGTAATACGCTGTTTTTACAGAATATTTCTCGGTAAGATATCGTCGAAAACGTGCATAATCCAGTTTCCAGCCTAAATCATTCTTAACACCAAGATTAAAGTTTTGGCCATCAATAAACGCAAAATTATTTTTCTCTTTTTTCATCTGTAAAGTTTTTTAAAATTACTCTAATTTCCTTATAACGCCTAGTAATTATTACTTTATTTTTTCTTAATTTCTCCCCCTTTTTTAATTTCATTAGAAAGATCAACCTCTGGCGAATTACTTAAGACTTGATCGTTCAACGATGAGAGATTTATTATTCCCTCCTGGTTTTGATTTTTTTTCTTATCCATTTAATTACTTATTAAATAAATTACTAAATGAATTAAAAATAACAGAGCAGCTAGGTAGAGAAAATTTCTTGCCCTAATGAAATGATTGTATTTTTCAACAAACATTTGATTATTTAACTTGTAAGATTCAGATATATTAATCATTATCTCCGTCTTTAACCATACTATTCCCTTCTTGTAATTATTAAATAAAGATTTTAATAGCTTATCCGGATCGGGATCATTACGCCAAACTTCATCTTTATTTAATATAAAAGCCTTAAATGCATAAAATACAGACAAACCAAAGAAAAGCAAATTCAAAACCACAATAGGTATAGAAATACAGAATTCCCAATTAATAAAACTAAATACAGTTATACTTCTCCCAAGAATAAAAACAAGAAAAAAATCCCAATGAGGTATCTCTAAAAAAATATCAAAGTATTTAATTAGGAAATTAACATATCCAATAAACAAAATTCCTAGTAAGGCAAGAAATATACTTGCCTTTGTGTCTAAGGAAGAAAGCATGTTTATTTGTTGTTCTAAACGCTTAGAAACAGTTTCATGAACCAAATCAAACTGTTCTTTCAGCCTATAAGATTCTTCTTTGATTTTAACCATATATAATTTTGCTCAATTATTTCAACCTCCTTCAACCGCTTCCACTTCTTCAAATTTCCTTAGGCTTCAAAGGGTCTTTATCATAACTTCTACTCTAATCATACCACACAAAAAACAGTCTTTCCAACAAGCTGTTTTCCTATCATTTTTTTATTAAAATAAGGAAAATAAACAGTACTTGTCATGCCCGCGCAGGCGGGCATCCAGAAAAAAGGAATTTATTTTTTGCTTTCTGGACTCCCACTCCCCGTTTTTACGAGGACAAGTTTCGCAGGAGTGACAAACTCCCAACACTCTCGCTTATTAAATCATCCCTTAAAGAAACCATCATCCTAAAACAGAGTCTCATATAAACACTCCCACCCAGGATTAACTGATTCAATCAATTTGATTTTCCATGCCCTTCTCCATTTTTTCAAACACTTCTCTTTTTCAATCGCATTAAGAATATATTTAGTTTCTTCATAATAAACCAAATTATGAACTTGATAGCGCTTTGTAAAACCATCATTTAGATCATTTTTATGCTCATGTACCCTGCGAATCAAATCTCTCGTTACCCCGATATATAAAGTACCATTCTTTTGACTTGCTAAAATGTAAGTGTAATACATAAATCAATTTTTATCATCAAGAAACGAGGATAGTTTCTATTAGACATTAAAAAAGCCCAGCTTAAGAATAGCTGAGTGGTAATTAAGGGAAGATTAATCCCTGATTAAAATTTTTTAATAAAAAAAACAATTAACGCTCTAAATACAACACCCTTCCCTCAATCGCACTTTTCATCACCTCCATAAACTCAGCATAAATCTTCGGGCTAGCACTTTTAACCGCTTTTGCCCATTTTCCTGCAGTCTTAATCTCTTCTTTCCAATTATTCCTTGATAGCCCAAAACGAGCAAAGGCAATTACTTCTTTATCTACCCCTTGATCAAGAAGCTTGTTTTGGCTGACCATTTCACCTCCACCACAAGCAGCCTCAATTGCAGAATCGGGAAAACCATAAGCCTTTCCGAATAACTTCATGTCCTCATCTTGATAAGCTTTCTCAAGCAATTCAAGACTTTGATTACTCCCTGCAACAAGGAAATTAACTTCCTTTCTTTTATTAAATTCCCCACTTTTACGATCGGCTATAATACTATCAACAATCTTGCCTTCCAAAGCTCGCCAATAAAGACCGAGTTTCTGAATAAGATCCTCAACCGTTTTAAGATCCTGCAAAGCAATTTCTTTTTCACCTTTCCCCTTCTTCCACTCTTCTGAGTAAATCGCAATCTCAGTCGCTGGCTTTAATCCCTGAAGCACTAAAAGCAACTCTACTTTTTCTTGAATGTCCAGATCGGAATTTTCAATATTTTCAGTATTTTCCTTTTCTGATTGTTGTTTAATCTTTATCTTTTCCTTCCCATCCAAACTCCGAACCTCCACCTTCTCAAGCTCCTTCACTTCTTGATTCGCATATCGCACCGTCTTCTCTGCCGCTTTTTTCAAAGCAATTTGCTTTACTTCTTCTGAAACAGGTTGTTTGGCAACCCGAAAAAAATGTAGCAATGTAAGCGGCCCCGGAATTTCTTGGACTTCTAATAATATATCATCTTTCCCCGTAATCTTTTTTAACTCCAAATTCTCTTCATGCTTCCGGCCAACTAGGAACATATAGTCCTGCTCCACAAACAATCTCCCATATTTAATCAAACTTGCCTCTTCTAGACCAAAATCAGGGAAAACTTCCTGCAATTCTTTAAATCTTTTGGAATATCCTGGATCAGTCAACAAACATCCACCCCCAGGAGTTGCATAACTTTTAAAGCCTAATTTTTTCGCCAATGCCATTTGTTCTTTCCGACTTTTCCCCTTAATCGCTAATAACTTATTCCGATCTATCAACCCTTGTTTTTCAATCTCGGTTTCAGGAAGCAATTTTGCCGATAAAGGCCTTAATATTTCGTTTTCCAGACCTGCTAATTCCTCTACAATCCGCAAAGATTTTTTATTTTGTGACATTGGACGTTGGCCTAAAACCTCTCCCGTTGCCACAAAATCATAGCCCTCTTTTTTAATCAATTCCCCTGCTTTTCGAAACATTAACCCATGACAATCAATACAAGGATTGACATTTTTACCATGACCATGAGGAGGATTTTTGACAATCTTAAAATGTTTCTTAGCGATATCAACCACCTTCAATGAAATTCCTAATTGCTTAGAGACTTTCTCGGCTTTTTTAGCACCAAAAAAAGGAGTAGTAAAAGTTAATCCAGTTACCGCTACTCCTTGATCAATTAATATTTTACAGGCGAGCATTGAATCTAAGCCGCCTGATAATAAGACAAGTGCCTTTTTCATAAAATTAAAAATTAAAACATTTGTTAATTTTTGTACTTACCACCAAACCAATGTCGAGTCTTTCATACATGATCGCATAAAATCTCTAAACAATGGATGGGGTTTTGTGGGACGAGATGTAAATTCCGGATGAAACTGTACTCCCACAAACCATGGATGATTTTTATTTTCCATAATTTCCACAATTTTTCCATTCAAGAAATCTCCCGCTACAATCAGTCCGGCTTTTTCCATCCGTTCTTTATAGCGATTATTAAATTCAAAGCGATGACGATGACGTTCGGAGATTTCATCTTTTTTATAAGCCTTATAAGCTAAAGTACCCTTTTTCAATTTACATGGATAGGCCCCAAGCCGCATTGTGCCGCCTTTTTTCTTAATTTTTTCTTGCTCCGGCATAATATAAATCACCGGATCCTTTGTTTTAGGACTAAACTCTTCGCTATTGGCATTTTTAATCCCAAGAACATTACGCGCAAATTCAATCACCGCAATTTGCATCCCTAAACATAATCCCAAATAGGGCAAATTATTCTCTCGGGCATATTTTGCCGCAGCAATTTTTCCTTCTGTTCCACGATCTCCAAACCCACCCGGGATAACAACTCCAGCAATATTTTTAAGCTGCGTAAGATCTCCTGCTTCTAATCTCTCTGAATCTACCCATTCAAGCTCAACTTTAACATCCCAAAAATAACCTGCCGAATTCAGAGCTTCAACAACGCTAATATAAGCATCATTTAAATCAGTGTACTTACCAACCAAACCAATTTTAATCACTCGATTAACTTGATCAATTTTTCCAGCTAATTCAGTCCAGTCATCAAATTTGAAATCAGTTGTTTTGAGCTTTAATTTTTTGGCAATAATTTTATTAACACCAAGTTTATTAAAACTCAATGGAACTTTATAAATACTGTCTAGTGTTGGAGCAGGAATCACAGATTTTTTCTCAATATCACAGAAAAGAGCAATTTTTTCTAGAAGTTCCTGGTCAATATCAATATCTGATCTAGCAATAATCATATCTGGGTGAATTCCAATGCTTCGCAGTTCCCGTACGCTCATTTGAGTCGGTTTTGTTTTAAGCTCCTCAGAAGCCTTAAGATAAGGCAATAAAGTTAAATGAATAAAAAAAGTGTTTTCTTCTCCCAAATTACGACGCAGTTGACGAATTGCTTCTAAAAACGGCTGCCCCTCAATATCCCCTACTGTGCCGCCAATTTCACAAATTAAAACATTTGCCTTACTGGTTTCTGCTGTTTTTTTAATCATTTTCTTAATCTGGTCCGTAATATGAGGAACAATTTGAATAGTTTTCCCAAGAAAATCTCCTCGTCGTTCTTTTCTCAAAACATCGCTATAAATTTGACCAGTTGTAACACTAGAATATTTTGTTAAGCTTTCGTCAATAAATCTTTCATAATGTCCAAGATCAAGGTCTGTTTCCATCCCATCATCTAAAACAAAAACCTCTCCATGTTGGAAAGGACTCATTGTGCCTGGATCGATGTTTAAATAAGGATCTAGCTTTTGAATAGAGACCTTAATCCCCGAGGCTTTGAGTAATGCCCCGATTGATGCGGCAGCGATCCCTTTACCTAAACCGGAACAAACACCACCAGTTATGAATATGTATTTACATTTTGGCATATAGTTTTCTATCATCCCGAACTGACTACTGTCATCCTGAATCATGTGCTGAACTTGTTTCAGTATTATTTCAGGATCTCTTTCGGGATCTCCTTCAGTAAGATCTTTAAAATTAGGATTTGATTGTTTAATTAAATTAATTTTCCACTCTCGATGCCAGTTCTTAAGTTGTTTTTCCCTATCAATAG
>SDBS01001235.1_pt1 | contig 26108 bp, 39 predicted proteins | sample 2277091 | NCBI WGS metagenome assembly SDBS01 (sample SAMN10404972, study PRJNA504765) | marine sediment metagenome | isolation source: marine sediment core GS10_PC15, 163 cmbsf | place: Arctic Ocean: Southern Knipovich Ridge | collected 2010
TTTCAGAGATATTTGAGAGCGTTGGAATTATAAGAAATACGAGTTCACATATTGGTTATGTTGGATTCTGTGTTAACAAGTCCCGGATATGCCGCCGTGACCAGAGCTATAATTAACAGGCTTTCTAGAGGTTATGACTTTGATCCTTTGCATTTGGCTTATAATTATTCCGGACAAACATTAATGAGGGGGACAACCTTCATTGACGGGGAGACAATTAACTTTCCAATCATAGGAAACGGTGTGAAGCATTACGGAGAAGATGTCAAAGAACCATATATCAAAATGTTAAATACCGACATCTTTTGGGTGTTCACGGATACTTTTTTCTTCTGGCCGTGGTTTTTGAACAAGAACTTCACTCCTGCGAAGAGCGTGTTTTATTTCTTAAGTGATGGGGAAGGTGGAATGCCCGCACAGAACGGAGTACACGACTGTCATAAAATTCTTGAGAAGGTAGACCTGCCAATCGCCGCAAGCAAGTTCGCACAAAGACAGGTTCGCAGCAAGTATGGTATGGAAACTAAGTGTATCCCGGTTGGTGTGAACACTAATAAATATTTTCCATTAAGTGATGAGAGAAGGAAAACGGTCAGAAATAAATTCAATGTATTCGACATAAATGGTAATGTGCTTTTAGGTGAAAACATACTGGTAAAGAATTTTGTCATAGGATCTGTCTTTAGGAACCAGCCGAGAAAGAACGCAGATAAGCTAATCAAAACAGCAGCTTACCTATTGCACGAAAAAAAGGTTGAAGACTTCATATTTTTACTGCATACCGATCCAAATGACATTGCACAAGTCAGCGATTTAAGGCACCTAGCAGAGGAGTTTAATGTTGGTCACAAGATATTCTTCACAGGAATGGCGTACTATAGCGGTTTCACATCCAATGTTATGAACGATATGTACGGTTGTTTCGATGTTTTTTATCTGCCAACGAGCGGTGAAGGATGGGGAATGCCGACTGTGGAAGCTATGAGCTGTGAGATTCCGGTATTGATAACTGATATAACTACAACATATGAGCAGTTAATTGAGAACGGGCAATGTGGGGAGCCTATAAAACTTGAGGGTGAAACTACCATTAATAAAAAAGATTTGGTAGGATATTCTGATGATATAGAAAAAAAGCACAACAGGAGATATTCGGGAACTTCAACTGGAAATTGGCATGTCGAACGTGGTTTTGTTTGCGTTGCGGATGCGGCTGAGAAGATACTTAGCTACAAAAATAATCCAGATAAGATGAAACAGCACGGTAAAATGGGACGTGTAAAATGTTTGAAATACTACGATTATGATACGAAAATTATACCACAATGGAAAAAAGTGTTGCTGGAACTGATGGAAAAATGAACAAATGCCTGATGCCAAAAAGGATTAATTGTTACTTATCAAAAAATGAAAGTTACTGTTTCAACCCCGATGAAAAAAACAAGAATAAGCAAGTCTATCGAATTAAGTACAGGGAAGAAGAATGTCCAATGGCGAAAGAATGCAGACTGAAGGCTTTTGAAATAAGAAAGGGAGTTCAGTTTACAGGAAATACAAAGGAGAACGAAAATGAAGGATAACCCAAAAATAGTATGTGCATTAATGGTGCAGAATGTTGAAAATTGGATAAAACCCTGCCTTGAGTCCATACTCGGATGGGTAGATAGAGTAGTCATTGTAGACGGGGGCAGTACGGATAATACTCTAAAGATAGTGAGCTCATTCAACGACGAGCGAATAGAAGTACACTATGTAAGGTATGAAAACGAGTTCAAAGGAGCAGATGGAAAACAACGTAACGAATATCTTAGAATATTGCAAGAAAAATACATAGACTGGTGGGCATTGGTAATTGACGGTGATGAAGTAGTGGGAGACAATGGTTTCCTACTAAGAAAGCTCGCATTAGAATACGAAGAAAATAATGTCACGTGTGTTGATATGCATATGGTGCACTTCATATGGAATCTGGGTATGATAGACGACTCAGCCGAGAAACATTTTTGCATAAGACGTTTCTTTAAGGTAACACCTGACTTAACATACCCTGAAATGGAACACACACTAATTGAAGGTTATGAGGGAATACACTCCACCAAATGTGAGGAAGTAACGCTTTACCATTACGGTTATGTAAACGGCGTATCTCCAGTAATCACCAAATTTTTAAAACATATACACAAAAGCGAAGTGCACAATAAAGATTTTTTGCAGGGTTGGAAAACTAAACACCTATTCGGAACATACCCCACTAAGAAATTCGTAGGAGAGCATCCAAGACCTATCAAGGAGAAATTTTTTCTATGATACAGAAAAAACTAAACTGTAATTTTATTAGAAAAAAAGAGGATTATGTAAAACTGATAAAATGAAAAGAAAAATATTAATTCTAGGATGCGCAGGATACCTTGGTTTGGCACTAACAAAAACACTGTTAGAAGACGGTCATAGCGTTGTTGGTATTGATAATTTTCTGAAAGACTTTTTAATTGATAGAGTTGGGAGTAAAAAAATATTACAAACGAGTATTTATCATATGGCATGTTTTGAAAAATTCAAATTTCACCAATTTAACATTGCTAATAAAAGATATTTAGACGTAGCTATTAGTAACTACAAACCGGATATAATTGTGAATCTATCTCAAATTCCAAGTGCTCCTTATTCTATGATAGGATATAATGAAACTATGGAAACCATAGATAATAATATTAAAGGTACCATTAGCCTTATGTATAGTGTAGCAGAACATTGTCCAGACGCTCATATAGTTCAACTTGCAACTATGGGTGAATATCCCAGCAATTCAGGAGTTGAGATACCGGAGGGATTCTTTAAGTTTAAGTATAAAGGTAAGGAAAGTAATCTTATGCCTTTCCCGAGAATGGGTTGTTCACATTATCATATTTCAAAAATAAGCATGAGCAAACATACAGAACTTTTGGTTAAGTGTTTTAATTTGAGGGTTAGTGAGATCATGCAGGGAATAATATACGGGGTTACCTTGAGTAATGGATTTTATACACATTTTCACATAGATGAATGTTTTGGCACTGTTCTCAACCGTTTTGTAGCGCAGGCAATAATAGGTGAACCATTAACCATATATGGTGACGGTAGTCAAATAAGAGCATTCTTGTCTCTTGCAGATGCGATGCAATGTTATAAACTTATTATGAATAAAATACCAGAACCAGGACAATACGAATGTTATAATCAATTTGATGAAAGTTATAAAATAAAAGAAGTTGCTAATAAAGTTATTAAAATAGCTAAGGAATTTGATATAAGTGCTACAGTTAAGGATTATACTAATCCTCGTATAGAACCAAAACAAGAAAATTATATGCCTATTAATGAAAAACTTAAGGCTCTTGGATATAAGAGAGAGGAAATGATGGACGATACTCTTAGGGATATGTTTAAGTTTTTAATACCTAAAAAAAGAGATTTGTCAGAACTTAAAGATGTTTTATTACCTAGTATAGATTGGAGGAAGCCCAACAATGAAAAGAAACGTTGTGTTCGTAATAACTAACGGTAGGAGCGGAACTAATTGGTTAAATTATATTTTACAACAAAACTTGAAAGGATGGTCGGTTTATCATGAGAATCCGCCCACACTTAATTTTTCTGACTATGACGGAAAAAATTGGAATAAGAAAAAAGAGTTAATAGAAAAAACATTGAACGATAATAAAGGATATATTGAAACAAATCATATGTTTATCAAAACATTTTGGAAAGATGTAGTTAAAGACTTCAGGGATAAATTAAAAGTTATAGTTCTCTTCAGAGAACCAGAACTAATCGCAAGGAGTCTCTTTTGCCTTAATACCATTCCAGGAGAAAGTCATAATGCGAGGATATGGTATTTTGATCCTAAGAATGAAGATAATTTATTCAAAATAGAATTAAGGGATGATTATGACAAATGTCTTTGGCACCCTTATGAAGTTATGTTTAGAGCCTTAAAGTTCAATAAGGACCATCCTAGTATCCCCATTAAAACTGTTTTGCTTAGCGAATTAAATACTCATGATGGGATGAAGGATTTGCTCAGCTGGATAGAGGATAAACAGGTAGAAGATGTTATGTTGAATACAACTCCCACTAATTCAAAGGCAACAAGGTTCAAAACAAAGGCGATACGTGATGATTTACTTACTGAATTTTTAAGAAAAAGAGAGGTTATGGAATATGAATGGGGAAAACAACTCGCAATTTGATGAAAATTATTTCAAAAACAGAGGATTGGAACATCGATTTTTTAATGATTTAAATGCATGGATGAATGTATTCGGTGAAGACACAACTTTTTGTTTTTTAGGGTGTGGTTTAGGACACCACTGCTTTGCTGCCGATTATTACGAGACTGACACTGCAGGATGTGACTTGGAGTATCCCATAAAAAACAGTCCATATAAAGAAATTGAGGACAAACTATTCATAGCAGATATCGGTAAAGATGATTTATTAAAAGTATTTGGTAAAAAATACGATTGTGTCGTAGCATATGACGTACTTGAACATCTTAGTACAGTTAAGGATGTTGAATACGCTCTTAATGAGAGTTATAAACTTAGTAACAAATATTTGATTGTTAGTGTTCCATGGATTGGTAATAATAATTTAGATGCAGATCCAACGCACAAGATTAAGAAAAGCAAACAGTGGTGGTATTACAAAGTTAATAATGTGGGTTTCGACATAATGAAAGTGCCGGAACATTTTCCTTTTTATCAACAATTAATAATAGGAATCAAAAATGAACAAGGAAAAATGGAATAAATACGTACAAAAAGAAGATATTATTAATACAGAGCACGGTATGGAAGGTAACGATAGAAGCAACGACTTAACTTTTATACTTAATTTTCTTAATTATAATAATAAAAAAGTTCTTGATATAGGATGTGAGGAGGGACTTGTTATTGACGAACTTAGTAGATCTTTTGGGTGTGACGTTATGGGTGTAACTTTTGGTAATATAGATGAAAAGAAAACCCATTATATTAAACAAGGCGATATGCACGAACTTCCTTTTGATGATAATTCTTTTGATGTAGTTTTCATTATGCACACTTTAGAACATTCAATATCACCCTATATAGTTTTATCTGAAATAAAAAGGGTACTGATGGACGGTGGTGAACTATTGATTATCATGCCGGAGGAAGGGGATATATGGACGAGCGTACCACAGCATTATTCCACTATGACATTCAGGCAGCTTTTTAATTTATTACATAAATTAAAATTTACATCCAGATATAATTTCAGAAAAGAGTATTCTATTAATTTATGCGAGACAAAAAGGGATATAATTTCCATTTGGAAAAATACTAAAAGAAAGGAAATAGGATTATTGGAAAAACAATCTTTTTTAGTGCCCTCGCTTGGTGCCCCACATCCGATAAAAAATTATACAATCACACCAATTCTAATAACCATATTTGATGAGGAAAAAATGTATAACAATCACTTTATCGGAAGAACTGACAGTTTGAAGGGAGGATAGAAATGAAAAAGGAAAGAATTAGTGTGCACATCTGTTCGCGAAACAGAGTTGGTGAACTTTGTGTGCTTTTAGAAAGTTTAAGACATCAAACATACCAAGCGTTTGATTTGATTATTTATGATGATGCATCAAATGAACCAATCTTGAATAACGTATTATTCAGCAGAATGGAAAGTATTATGAGATTTGAGAAACATAAGGTAAAAGTCCTGAGAAGTGATATTCCATCAGGTAATGTTTGCAGAGCAAGAAATGTTATCATAGAAAATGACAAATATGACAACCCTTATATCTGCAGACTAGACGATGATGTAAGTTGCGATTCTAATTATTTCGAGTTATTAATGGATGGAATTAAGGTAGGTTATGATTTAATGTCAGGAGTTACGCCAACATCTTTTATGCCACGAATTAAAAGGGATATCAAATTCGCTAAACCACTGATTAATAAAATAGTTCTAAACGAACAAGGCATACCAATCAGTATAGGGGACGATTGCGGAACAGAATTTCTACAAAATGAAATACTGCCAACACATCATTTTCGAAGTTGTGCGCTGTATAAAAAAGAGCTTTTGAAAGAGGGCATTAAACACGAATATGGTATTAACTTTTTTAGGGAAGAAGCTTTTTTTAGTGTGCGAGCCATCCTAAAAGGATTCAAATTAGGCGTCCACACGGGTGCAAAAGCATGGCATCACATAACTCCAAGTGGCGGTTGTAGGGACAAATACCATTTAACCCAACAAGACGAAATGAACTTCAGGATGTGGGTGAAAAGGCAATATTTCCTTCACGGAGATTTCCTAAGCAAGTACGATAATATGCTAAGAAAGGAGGGTCTACTTAATGGTTAGGAAACTGCACATACTAAAAAAACTCTGTCCAAATTGTGGAGAACGTTTATACAATAAAATTTGTCATAAGTTTACTAGTATTGTATGTCAGAAATGTAACACTTTTCACAAAGATATAAGTGGATATAAAGACTATACTGTAAAAATGGATAACAGCAACAGGAAAAAGAGATACAGAAAAACAAAACAGGTAGATGTGGATTTTATGAGGAGGTTATTGGAAAATGCTTAAGAATATGAAGGTGAGAATTATGGGACCCGTATTTAATGAGGATGGGTATTCTTCCCATGTAAAAGGACTATCCGAGGCGTTAAGTAAGGAGTGCGATTTAATGGTGGATTGTCCTAAACCAAGAGGATGGGAGCACATGTGCAGTGGGGACTTAAGAAAAGTGTTGACGAAAAATTTTGATATTGAAGAAACTATCACGATACAGATAGGACTGCCACCATCCTGGGAGATAGCATTATCACAGAATCCAAAGAAATTCATTGGTTTTCTAGTGTGGGAATGTTATGAACTTCCACAACAATGGGCGGACATATGCAAGGACAAAAGAGTGGATCAGGTGTGGACACCCAGTGAGTTTACAAGACAATCCGCTATAAGAAGCGGGGTTGATGAAAAGAAGATATTCGTGATTTCGCATGGGGGGAACCCAAAATTGTTTTTTCCAAAGGAGGTTAAAAAATGAGTAAAGGGCAAAAATTACTTAATGATATAAATCTTATTATTAAAATAGGTGATAGACTTTGTATGCCAATAAAAGAAATAGAACTGACTATTAAACAAATAGAGGATTTGAAAACCGTTGATACTTGGGTTAAAATCTCCGGAGAAAAATTCAAAAAAGAACATATTGGTTGTATTTATGGAGTAAAATTAATGGAGGCTAAAAATGAGTAAGACATTGAACATACTTTTTTGCAAGGGGTTTTGCTTTCATAAAGGAGACAATGACCGAGGCGGCTTCGTCACTTTGTTGAAGGCCTATGCGAAGGCTTTCACTAGGAATGATGATGTGGTGTTGACATGCAAGTTCAATTCTGCTTATAATAACGGATCAATAACTTTAGACCAAGCATTGGCAAACACTGGAGTGGATTTAGGCAAGTGCCCTCCTTGTAGGTTTGTAGTGAAGAATATTCCATTCGAACAATTGGTTGGGATATATCAGCTAGCAGATGTCTCTGTTATACCAACAAAAGGAGAGGCGTTTTGTTTGACGGTTCTTGAGAGTATGATGTGCGGTGTCCCAGTTGTCACCAGCAATTTTGGCGGACAAACGGATTTTATTAATGATAAGAATGGTTGGATACTTCCAACTAAACTCGGACCAGCGACAGATGATATGCTCTGTTACGAGGGGATGCAGTGGGGGTATGTTGATGTAGACGAACTTGCAAAACTACTGAGACATATTTACGAGAATCGTGATGAAATAAAACCAAAAGCAGAATTGGCATTGAAGGATTCTAAGAAATTCACTTGGGAGCACAGCGCGAAGAAAGCAATAAACGCGCTGAAGCAATTATAACAAGTATATACTCCATTATAATAAAGTTTATAAACATTAATTCTCTATATAATACAGCATGAGAGAGGTTGTAGAATATGATAATAGAAAATTGTATATGAGTAGGGACAAGCATCTGATTAATATTTACAGTCCTAAACATGATAAAATTGTACGCTATAATTTAAGGAGTATGCGTATGGAAAAGAAAGATAAAAATGGAGATTGGTACGCTGTTAAGCATATATACTCGTTTTTTCAATGCTATAGTATTCAGGACATAGAGTATGAAGAAGAAAAATTTAAAGATATGATAAAGAAAACGGCAGAACTGAATCCTAAATGCAGAAGTGTTTCCAGTTTTGTCGCTCGTATGAAAGATGCACTTGTCTATGAGAATTATGTTGATGAAGATATAAAAGCACAATGTTATCTTGGTTATCGTGGACACAAACGAATTCTCACTAAACCTTTAAATTTTTATAATAAGATAATGATAAGGTTCTTTAAAGAATATGATATAGAAGTGACAACAGATATTGAAAAGGAATTTGTAAATTACTACAAATTTTATGATAAATTAATTTCAATACTGTTAATATCCGATGCAGATAATGAAAATAAAAAAATATTCTTCGAATCAATAATCTATTATTCTTATCCTTTTAGAGAGTTAGTTAATACACATAATTATAATATGTTGGCGACATATAATTACATAGTTGGGTATTTGTTACCTTTTGAAAATTTACAGATTCGCGAAAGTATTAGTTTATTAAATGATTATTATTCCATGGCAAATAGTATTGGCAGGGATGTAAAGAAATATCCCAAATACATTAAAAGTATGCATGATATTATCATGGCTAACTACGCAGCCTACAAGCAAGAGTATGATGAACTGCAATTTGAGGGATTAATAAAGACTGAATTGGAGCACAAGGGGAAGAATTACAGTATTGTCGTGCCGAAATGCTCGAAGGATATTATAAGCGAAGGTACTTCTCTAAACCATTGCGTCAGCAGTTACGTTAATAAGATATTAAAACAACAGACTTATATCATGTTCCTGAGGAAAACGAATAAAATAGATGCCAGCCTTATCACTTTGGAATTTCAGGACAATAAGATATTGAATGCGAAGGGCAGCTATAATCGGCCTATGAATGAGGAGGAGCAGGAGTTTATAAACGAATACTGCAGGAAAAAGAGGATAGAATGCACTGTGAAGTAGATACTGCAGTATATATGTTACATTATAACAAGGTTTATATAGTTTAACGATATACTTATATTAAAGCTTATGGAGGCAAAAACAATGGAAAACGAAGTTACAATAGAAATAGTTGATGGCTGTTTGAGGCTGTCAGGTAAAACAACAAAAAAGGGTTTCAAGGAACAGATAGAGAAACTCAAGAAAATGGGCGTAGATAAACTGAGCGGCGAGACATCCGCTCAGGACGAACCGTGCGTTGCCGATCTTGTGGAAAGCAAGGACGGTGAGGACTTTATTTCTATAATAGAATTACAAGGATTAATCAAGCATAGAATAGCCGGATTGCCAGAGGATGTATTGCAATTTGAACAACTAAAGGTCATACACGAGATACTTTGCATCCCGCAGCAGGACTGGGAAGCAGATAAAAAGGACAACGAAAGAAAAGAGAAGCAAGAAGACACTTTATTTGAGGAAGGAATGAAAAAATTCTACAATGTCAAATTCGTTGATGTTGAAAATGACGGGGAAATTTTGGAGGGGAAAAAATGAAGTACAAATACAAATATAAAGACGAAGTAGAAATTATTAAAGGTTTTTATAAAGGGTGTAAAGGAACAGTAAGAATAGTCACAGATGATGGACTTTTATTTAGTAAATTTAACTATCTTATACATCTAGATGAGAGTATAATACATACTGAATGGATAGAGGAGAAATACCTTAAATTACAGGAGAAGGAAGAATGAAAGACCAACTACTAAAACTGGCGGACGAACTCGCTGAGAAGCTCAATCAATTAAGCATCCATATCATAACAGATGCGGACTTGAAATTGATAGAAGAGAAGATGAAGCTTAATTTATTTCTGGAGACAAAAATCCTTGAGGGAATAAAAACTATTCTTGACAAGGAGAATTATGTCAAGGAACAGCTATATGGTAGTAGCGTTTATCTCGATAGGAAAACAAACAAGGCATTAATCACAAAGATGGAAGCCGAGATAGAGGGTTTGAAATATAAGTTCCGCGCCATAAAGACTATACTTGAGGTGAAAGAATGAAATGCGAAGCATGTGGTGGAATTATTTCATTAATTAAGTTAAATATGTTAAATGGTGTTGTTTATACATTATGTATGAATTGTCATGTCGCATTAACAAATTATTCATTAAGTAAAAGTCAATTTTTTCAGCTTTTAAAGAATGGGCATACCGATGTTGAATTTTTTCTGCATTGTGATTTTTATGATGATGAAACAGGAGAGGCTTTGCAACCACAATGAAAACTCAAGTCAACCTAAATATATTCGGGACGAATTTTAAAGGCAAGATAACGAATTTTACCACGATGCCAGATACCAAGGACACATTGGTAAGCGTACTAATTCCCAGTTATACCTCCCAAGTTAACAAAACATCAGGGCTGAATGCTATAAAGTATCAGCCCGTTCTTATTAACTTGAAGATTAATGATGCAAAGTTATTGGGTCAAATAAAGAAAGCATTTGCTGAGGAAAGGAGGTTGTTGAAATGATATTAATAACAATAGATGAAAATAGTGACCAAGCAAAAAATATAACACAATGTGATATAAGGAACTTACTACTTTATATGAGCAGTTGCGGACATAGTAATGTAGCAATTAAAATAGGGAGCATTTACAGAGGAGAAATAAAATTAACAATGTGTGACAAAAATGGGAGTATAATAAAATGAACACTGACGAAGATCCAAAAACTTGCGCGCAATGCGAGGCGGACATACACGACGAGACCGACGAGCATTGGGAAAATAATAATATATTCTGCTCGGACGACTGCCTGAGGCAGTGGAATATCGAGGCTGATATCTCGAGAGCGGAACAACTATGTGAGGATGATATAGAATGATTAAATTAACAGATGCAGTGATGGAAAGATTCGAAAGATACTCAGATATTACAATTCTGTCAAATTGTTTTTTTGCAATAAGAGTAGACGGTAGAAGTTTTCATACAGAGGTTAAGAGGATGAAACTTAAGAGACCATTTGATAAAAAATTAAGAAATGCTCTTAATAAAGCAATAAAAATAGTTATGAAAGACTTTGGGAGTGTATTTGCATATACTGAGAGTGACGAATGCACATTTTTGTTTTTGAAAGATAACCAAATATTTGACAGAAGAATTGAAAAACTCACAAGTTTAGTTGCCTCAAAAATGTCCGTAGAATTTGCAAAAAGTTCGTTAGTTAGGGATAACAAAATTTCACCAACGTTTGATGCGAGAATATTAGAATTACCATCAAAGGATGATGTTATAAAATGCTTTCAATGGAGACAAATGGATAGCCATAGAAATTCGATATCGACACAATGTTTTTGGAGATTAGTAAAATCTGGTATGTCTGAACGTAACGCACAAAAAAAGATGATGGGTATGAAAGATACTAATAAAAATGAATTATTATTTTCACAATTCGGAATAAATTATAATGATACTCCACAATGGCAAAGAAAAGGGACTATGTTTTTTGTAAAACAAATTAATAAAATTGGGTATAATCCTATTAAAAAACAAAAAGAAACTGCTATTAGAAATAAGATAATGTGTGAGGATATTAAAATATATTTTAAAAAAGATAATTTGGATCAATGGATAAATAAAGGGGTAAAAATTTTGTAAAATGAGTAACAGAATAAGAAAATTGTTGGGCATGTGTGTTCACGATTGGAACAAATGGAATTTTGTAGTAGAGAGTTGGGTTGAACATAGCTTAATAGCTCCTAATTACGAGAACAGATTTATTAAACAAGCACAGACTAGAACTTGCAAAAAATGTGGTTTATATGAAAAGAAATACATAAGATGATCTTGAAAGTCGGCGTGTGGCGAGGAAATTGTTTTTGTCTCCAGATAAAATTGTTTCTGTCATACGCCGGCCAAGAATAAAAAAGGGAAAATGAAAAAAATAGATTACGTAATGTCGGAGAAGATGAAGGGTAAGCTCACCCACTGTGTCCCTAACAAGTATGCAGACAAGGTTAGGGAGGGCAAGTTTAAATTAACAAATAACCGTGGGTTCAAACCATCGGGGCTGTGGCTCAGCCTCAACAAGGGATGGGAGAAATGGTGCGAGTCAGAAGAATTCCACGATATAGAAAAGGATTACACCGTATTCGGAGTCGCTCTGAAGCCGGGTTTGAAGCTATGGAACATCAACAGCAAGGAAAACTTTTATGACGTGTGGTTCAGGTTTCTCAACAAGAAGTATTCTTACAAAGATACTAGGATACATTTCATATTAGACGCCAATAAAAAAAATAATAAAGGACAGACGATATGGGAGTGGCTCAAGGATCAGGGATACGCCGGTGTGTTGCTGACAGACAAGGCTCAGTGGGAGACGCGGCTGAGCACCTGGCTTTACGGTTGGGACTGCGCGTGCGTCGTCATGTTCGATTCCAAGGATGTTATAATAAATTACGAGATATCAAAATAATTATATACTGTATTATAATAGTATTTATAAATGAGTAAAATATGATATATGCATGGGAGAACGAATAAGATGAAAGTTATACAAGGAGAAAATGTGCCCATTAAAATGTGGGTTAGGGATGAAGACGTAGAGTCAGGAACGATAGACCAAGCAAGGATTTTAACACAATTACCTTTCTTGTTTAAGCACATAGCGCTTATGCCTGACTGCCATCATGGTTACGGAATGCCAATAGGCGGAGTAATGGCAACTAAAGGTTATGTACTGCCAAATGCTGTAGGCGTTGATATTGGATGCGGAATGATAGCGCAGAAAACTAACATTAAAGTTGAGGATTTTACTACTGAACAGCTTAAACAAATAATGAGTTTGATAAGGAAAGCTGTGCCTGTCGGGTTTAATAAACATAAAATTCCTTGCAAGAATAAAGAAATGCCAAAAGAATTTTTTCATAATACTATAGGAAAGATTGCTTTTATTGAGTATAGTAATGCTTGTTTATCCTTAGGAACTCTTGGTGGAGGTAATCATTTTATTGAAATACAAAAAGGTGATGATGGTTTTATTTGGATTATGATTCATAGTGGAAGTAGGAATCTTGGAAAGAAGGTTTGTGACCATTATAATAAGTTAGCAAAGGACTTGAATGAAAAATGGCATAGCAAGGCTCCAAAAGACTTAAACTTTTTACCTATCAATTCAATTGAAGGAAAAAATTATTTAGCAGAGATGGATTACTGTCTTGAATTTGCACAAAAAAATAGACAAAAGATGATGGAAGCTTGTATAGGAGCATTTACTGAAGTATTTGAGCATGTTAAGTTATCGCATACCATTAACATTCATCATAATTATGCAGTGATGGAAAACCATTACGGACAGAACGTTATGGTGCACAGAAAAGGAGCAACAAAAGCAACAGAAGGGCTTAAAGGAATAATCCCTGGGAGTCAGGGAACCTGCTCATACATAGTCGAGGGTCTTGGCAACAGGGAAAGCTTTATGAGTTGCTCACACGGTGCTGGTAGGAAGATGGGCAGGAACGACGCTAAAAGAAACCTTGATTTCGAAGCTGAGAAAAAAGCTCTTGACGATAAAGGTATTCTGCACACAGTGTGGACTAAAGGGGATCTTGATGAAGCTCCTGGCTCATATAAGGACATTGATGTTGTAATGGATAATCAAAAAGACCTTGTTAAAATACTTGTCAAGTTAGAACCATTGGGAGTAATTAAGGGATGAAAATATTATCAAATAAAGAATATAAGAAGCTAAAAGAAGCGCGGGATAATGTTCCAAAAAGGGATGTTGATAAATTAATTAAAGCTATGGAATTAATTGAGAGGTTAGGTTGTTACATTGTTTTGCAGAAGAGAAGATGTGAGAAAAGCATATAAACAATTAAAATGTATTAAGAAAATTAATTGTAAAAATGTATTGCAAGGCAGTTTTATAAATAACTTATTGACTTGTGACAAATGCAAATTTAATAAAGGGAGAAATTATTATAAAAAATGAATAAAGAACCATTTTGTGAAGACTGCGGTATAAAATTAGAATATAGTTTATTGAATCAAAAATTAAAGGGACAGGAATGGAAAGATGGTTGGAGATGTAAAATGTGCAGCAGAAGAAAGCAATACCCTCTTCTTAAGTTTGGTATTCAAACAATTCCTTTAACAAATACTAAAAGACCAGGATTTAGAAATGAATAAAGAGCTAGAATTTTTAAAAGAGCACTGTGTGTTCAACACTCCGCACGAAGTCTACGTGCTGTTAGCGGTCAGCAGAAAGAAAGACACTTCTTGGATTACTAACTCGCAAGAGATAGTGTTTCGTGAAATAATAAAAAGTCAAGAAGACATTGCTAGGAAGTTCAGACGACTGCAGTTAATGTGCAAGAGCTATAGAGATGATGACGATAGAAATTATCCTTTTTATGTTTATGTTACCAACAACTCGCGATGTAGTTTGAAAGCAGCGAATACATTAGTTAGATTAATTTTGGATGGGGCATATGAGGAAGCGAAAGGAGTGGACATGAGTAGCACGTTTAAAAAGCTTGATTACAAGTTCACGAGTGCTCTGATGAAAAAGACAGCTAAAGGATCGACACGAAGGTTCATGATAGATGTTGATACTAAAGATTTAAATTTTAATAAAAGGATAAAAGATAGTCTTTCTAAACATGATGATAATAATGACACTTGGACAGAATTAATAAAAATAGAAACTCGTAATGGTTATCATTATAGAACAGCACCATTTAATGTGCAGGATTTTAATTTTCATTTTTCACTAGATGAGCTTAAGACTTTAGTGAATGTTAAGTCAGACGGACTGCTGTTCGTGGAGTACATGAAAAATGATTGAATATACTTATACTTATCATCTTGGAAAGACAAGAAAAAGAACACATTGCGATGGTTGTGGGGTTAAGGTTAGGTATTTTGCAGGATACTGGTTAGACGTAATAACAGATATTACAACAAAACCTTGTAGAGAATGGAAAGATGGATTATTTTTATGCCATCCTTGTAATAAAATTGGTTATAATGTTGTTTGCTTTAGAAAAAATAATAAAAGAAAGCATTTTCTTGTACATCGTTTAATGGCTAAACAATTTTTATCCAATCCATTAAAGAAAAAACAAATAAACCATAAAGATGGGAATAAATTAAACAATAATATAAATAATATTGAATGGTCAACATGTGAAGAAAATATTAGGCATTGTTGGAAAAATAATCTTCACAGTAGACCCTTTGGTGAAAATAATTCATCAGCTAAACTTACAGAATTTGATGTTAAAGAAATAAGAAAAACAAATAAACCAATTTCTTTATTGGAACTTGCTAAAAAATATAAAGTTGATAAAACAACAATACATCTTATAATTAAGAGAAAAACATGGAAACACATATAAAAAATCTATTAGAAAAGGTCACAAATATTATGTCTCCCCACCCTGTATATTTGTGTGGTGGAGCGGTAAGAGACTATTTATTAGGGATAACTCCTCATGACTATGATTTCTGCACTCCTGCTCTTCCTGAAGAGATTCAGGCTCTTATCAAGAAGGACGGCAGACGGGCTTACCTCACTGGGAAGCGTTTCGGGACTCTCGGGTGCAAGGTTGACGGTCACCTGATAGAGATAACCACTTTTCGTACCGAGACTTACGAGAGGAACAATCGTAAGCCAGAGGTTAGTTACGTTAAACACATTAATGAGGATCTGAGCAGAAGGGACTTCACTATTAATAGCATGGCTATGCGTCTGACTAAGGGGCATTTGCGCATTATAGATCCTTTCAGCGGAGCTGAGGACATAGAGGCGAAAATAATAAGATGCGTTGGCAGTCCTAAGCAAAGGTTTAAGGAGGATCCTCTTCGTATGCTCCGAGCAATACGTTTTGCTTGCAGGTTTGATTTTGTTATTCATCCGGATACTTACAAGAAGATACAAAGCGGTGCGATACAAATTCTTAATATTAGCAAGGAGAGGTGGGTATCAGAGATTGACAAGATATTGCTGAGCGATAAGGTTGGTTTCGGATTGTGGCGATTGTGGGATACCAGATTATTTAATTATATGATCCCAGAGCTTAGTTTGCAGTTTAATTATAATCAGAACAGTCAATATCATGATTTCGAGTTACACGAGCATACCATTAAAGTAGTTGAAGCCTGTCCAAAGGATATTAATTTAAAATGGGCAGCCCTTTTGCATGATGTAGGAAAGCCTTTTGTTAGGACAGAGAAAATGATTGTAGAGCCTTCTGTCACTGTTGGTAAAAGTGAAAAGGTTAAAATAGGCAGTTTAGAAATTACAGAATTAACAGATATAAAATTCAATCACATTGCACTTACAGGTATTAAAGCTAATTACGTTGGTCACGAGGTTCTCGGGGCTGAGATGGTTAGAAGGGTAGCGTTGCATCTTAACTGGAGCAAGGAGAGGTCTGAGGCTGTGGTTGGGTTGGTTAGGCATCATCTTGAGGACAGCTGTCCTTTGCGAGAGTTTGATGATAAGGGGAAGAAAAAATGACAGAGATAAAAAATATAATTAAGAAGAGAATGGACCTGCACGATGTGCAGAAAATACTGGCGCGAAACGGCGAACTCTGCAATGATGATATGGTGATGACTCCGATGGAGAACAAGCTGGGACAGGCTCTTGTTGAGAACAACATTAAGATAATTCCCAACTTTATGCTAGAGAACAAGAGTTTTGACTTTAAGTTGTTCCATTACCCCGTACTAATAGAGTGCGACGGCGGTTACCACAAAGAGGAAAAGTCAAGGCTCAGGGACTATAGGAAGGACAGGATAGCCCAGAAACGAGGCTTTAAGGTTCTGCGTTTCACCAATTTCGAGATACACAATGACACTCACAGCTGTGTTCAGCAAATAAATGCGATAATAAAAAGGATTAAACAACAACCACGTGAAATATGGCTGTGTCAGTACACCTTAATTGACCTCATTAAAGACAGGATTAAGAAATGGAAAGAGAAAAAATAGACTTCTTTGATACTACTTGTTATATAGCTGTTAAGTCAACATAGACTTGATTCTACGCTTTTTATTGGAATAAATGTAACTGACTATAGGTATTAATAATTTTTCTTAATTTCAACGTAAATTACTTGTAGAATTATTTAATAAAAATAAAAAAAAAGTTCCGCAATTATGCGAAACTCACTGATAGTTCTAATGTATCTTCTGGCACTTTGAAGGTTAGTTCATTATCTTCTACGCTGTTTTCAACATCTTCAAGCACTACGCCTTTCGCTGTTAATACATCGTGGTCCCACGTTGAAACTTTTTCTTCACCAACTGATACGTTTAGAAGTTCTTCTTTGTCTAAGTCAACACTTAGGCATACATCTGCGAAGCATATTTCTTCATTACCTGATAATGCTACTTCACTATCAGCGAATAGTACATCTACAACTGGTGTCCAATCTCTACTATCGTTTTTAGCCCAGAATTCTGTACCATCCCAAAGAACCTTTTTAACTCCTTCTTCATCTCCGTGCACGAAGTTTCCTTCAAACACTAAGACATTTTCTAAGTCTTCACCTAAATCAAATTCATCGAAACTTAATTCGAATTCACTGTATTCAGGTTCGTTGTCCCAGTCAAAGCTCATGGTTGCTAATCCTAGTAAATCCAAACTGTCACCTACTCTTAGAACTGCTTCATTTGCTTTAGTTGCTTTCAACGCATACTCGAAACCAATGACATTTTCTTCTGTGTCAATGAGCCAAGTCCATACATCTTCACCCTCTTCGTCTTCAATGAACACATCTCCGTCTCTTACTGTTTCGTAGATATCTTCTCCAACTCTAAGGAATGCTGCTGCATGTCCGTCTTCTCTGTAGAAAATGTTACTTACTTTAACTCTTTCTCCGCAAAGCTTTACTGTTTCGTCTTCATCGACTGTAGCAACTTCGCCGTCTACAACACATTTTAGTACAACTGCGTTATATCCAACCATCAGTAATTCTATACCTTCGTGTTTACTTCCTTCTTGTACATATGCCTCATCGCCGTACATTAGTGTAAGTTTATTGTTCTCAGCATTTATGATTGTAAGTTTTTCGCCGAGTACATCAATATCTAAAGGTTCTTCAGCACTAACGTCTGCAAAGTCAAATCCATCCTTTATCATAACAAATAACTTTATACTGTTTTTGCTATAAACAAGTGCAGGTTCTGACTCAAAGTCTTTATTATCGACTAGGCTATAAGCTACTCTAAGACCTTCTGTTACTTTCAGATATGTCTTAACTGTGTAGTCATCATTTATGAATTCTACTTCTTCCTTAAATAGTAATTCTCTAAATGCTACATTGTCACCTAGTTTTAATCCGTCTTCTGTGAAGCTTTCGAATAATGGTAGTCCTTTAACTACAACTTCTTCAACGGCTTCTTCAACGGCTTCTTCAACGGCTTCTTCAATTGGTGCTTCTGCTACCGTTTCTTCTACAACATCTTCTGTTACAGTTTCTGTAACCACTGGTTGTGGCTCAGGATCTTCAACAGTCGCTGTTGGTTCAGGAGTTACATCTGGAACCGCTGGTTCTGATGTGCATCCTACTATGACTAATAGTCCTACTAACATAATCGCTAGCATCGCTATCAAGCCTATTTTTTTTTTCTCCATTGTATAACACCTCCTATATGTTTGGTTATATATGGTATAAACATTAATATTCTTATCATTTATAAAGACTTATATTTTATATATATAAATACCCTTTATAAATCTTTTGTTTATTGTTTACTGAAAAACTTGGAAAATTCGCCAGATTTTCTTAATACGTTCTTGAACTTGTCAAGTCCTGAAAGCACTCCAGCCGCTAAACTAGCTTTAAGCAACGGCACACCCCACGCAGCTCCTCCGGTAAAGAAAGACACAGCTGTGACTAATCCACCTATTAAGGCTACTCTAGCCCCTCTTTCAAATACTCTGTAAGCTGGCATCTCTCTCATATTGAGTCTCCAATCCACAAATCTTTTCCACAATTTTTTACAAAATTTTTTCATTTTTAATTCTCTCCTTTTTTACTAATATCATAAACTTTACGATGCTTCCATTCTTCACACTTACCTTTATTCCAAAACTTTACAGGCCTGTGATAACCAACTATACGACTGTATACCTCGCATTCAATAATTTTTTTATTCATTATAAATTACCATCCTGCTATCCTCCCAAAATGAGTTCCGCTTTTGATTTGGTAGCAATTATTTTTTGTAACTATGTAATGTATTACATAATCTGTTTGTTCGTCATACTTTTTTATTAATGGGATGCTTCCACTATTCTCCAAGACATAGAGTTCCCCATCAGAAACAAATACATTAAAACAATGCCCGTTTCCTTTGAGGAATCCCCAAGCACACCCTATCTCAGAATGGCAACTTGACGTAACAAGACTTATATCCTCACAATCGCCTTTTTTTCTTATAATAGTTTCTGCGGGGTATAAATAATAATCACCGCTTTGGGCTAAATTGTTATCGCTGTCCCAAGTCAGTTCTTTCGTTATTTTTCTACTAATGTTTAATATTACCTTTAATACATTATTAGCACTTCTATCTATATATCTCATTAATTTACCAACTTCATAACTGTCCCTCGTTATTAACTCGTTTAAACTAACAGAGTAATCAAGTCCTTCTATATTTCGTTTCTGCTGATATGCTATTGGTACGATTGATTTAAAATGACTGTCGCAATAACATTCAAGTATAGTATTTTCATTCAATTTATTGTACTTTTTTGTAAGACTAACTATTGTTTTATTCACATCATATAACTCATTACTTAATAAAATAAGTTCTTTCCTTAATAAGATAGTTTTGGGGTTCTTATCTTCCAAAAACTGCCAAAATTTATTTAATAAAGTCATCGTCCTCCATTATACTAATATTTTTTTTCATCATTAATTATTAAACAAAAGGAGTCACCACACTTACAGTACCTGCACTACCAGCATTGCCATTGATGCCGGCACCGTGGTCTGCACTGGTACCACCAGTACCTCCGCTGCCAGCAGTCACACTAGTGTTGGGTGTGTCGTCAGCATAAACTAAAATAAAACCGCCAGTACCTCCAGCGCCTCCACCTCCACCACCGCCAGCAGATGTTCCTCCACCATTGCCACCATTAGCACCGTTAGCAGCATTGGCATTAACATTGCAATCAGTATCTATATTCCCGCAATAAACAAGCACGAGACCTCCTACACCGCCAGCTCCGCCACCGCCACCTCCTGTACCGTTAGCATCACTATCACCAGCGCCACCATTACCACCAGCAGCGCCTGCAGTGATGATTCCAGAGCTTCCGCCACCGCCACCACCGCCACCTGGACCTCCGCCTGAATTGCTAGCTCCGCCACCAGCACCACCAGCACCGGCAGGCATAGTATGAGTTCTATTTAAGAAAAATTTAAACCAATCAAGAATTGCAGATATTTCTCCGCCACCGGCTGCACCGCCAGCACCTAAAGAACCATTACTGCTTCCTAGAGCACCTCCAATACCACCTGTAATAGCAGTATTATTAGTAAGAATTTGAAACGCACCAGCGGTACCATTAGCACCTGCAACACCATCTGCGGTAGCACATCGCGCAGCACCATTACTTCCAGTAGTACCACCGGCACCATTAGAAGATATTGTCCCACTACCAGTTATATTTTTGGCGAAAATAAGCAAAGTACCTCCACCAGCGCCACTAGCACCCCCAGCACCAGCACCGCCACCGCCTGCACCTCCAGCAACAGCTTGTCCACCACCATTACAATGAATAGTTCCATTAAGAGTTAGGGTTTCATTAATATTAATAATCATAGTCCCCGTACCAAACAAATTAAAAGTACTGTCTATTGTTAAATTTTTATAGTTTTTCACAGAATTTGCTCCTAAATTTGTATTTGAATTTATAGTTACGTCACCATCTTCTATCGAACCAAACAAACTAAACGGTCCTGACATCATGTTAACCTCACTAGCATACAATATGTCTCCTGCACTTTTATTAAAATCTCCTTCTGCCATTTTATTTTACCTCTTTTTCTCCTTCATATATTTTTAATTTTAAATCCGAATTAATAACCTCTATTCTGTAATTAAGCAACTCACACAGTTCCCGTATCCGTCCAAGTACCTCGTTTTTGTTGAAGAATATTATCATCCCAAACTCCAACATCATAACATCGTGAGGGTATGTCTCAACTCCCTCGAATACGTCCCTGTAACTCAACACTCGTTTAGTGAGTGCTTTAATATTTTCATCCTTAAATTCCAATCCCATTTTCCCCTCTAATTATTTTTATGTAATCATCTTTTATTCTTATAAAATTACATCCTAATTCTTTTTGAATTTCGCTTTGCCTAATAATATCTTTTTCTATTAATTTACTGTCTTTATAATGAGCTTTCTCATCTACCTCTATTACTAAATTATGTTCCTCATTATACCCATCAATAAAATAACCTATACATCTATACTGTCTTTCCAATTTAATATTCAGTTGCTTCTCAATAAAATCAAGAATCTCAGTTTCATATTTTCCCATACCTACACTAATTCCACCATTTCTTTCTATTCTCTTTATATGTGAAATACGCATTTTTTTTCTTGTTTCCGGACGTTTACACCCAATATTGTTTATTATATAGCATTTCATAGAACAGTGTTTTACTTGAGGCAAAACAAAAATATTTTTTCCACATCCTTCACACATCTTGTAAATTTTTTTAATTAAAGATATGTCTACACATTTTCTCGAACAGAATATTTTATTTTCCTTTTTTCTGGCTGTGAATTTCGTATCACAGAGGAGACAATTTTTAGTTTCTCTTTCAGTTTTATCGCTATGTGTTTTTCCCCTTCTTTTGTAATTATTCTTTAATATTACTTTACGATTGTATAACTCTTTTCCTACCCACTCTTTATTATTCCATCTTTGTCTTACTTTATCACTTATTTTCTTGCAAGTATATCTTTTACCGAAATTAGGATTTCCTTCACCTTTAAATTGTTCACTTCTGTAGATACTCATACATTTCCTGGAACAACATTTTCTATTTCCTTTAATAAAATGTGATGGTTTTAAATAAAAATCTTTTTCACAAATTTTACAACTAATATATTTACCTTTTTTCATTATTCCTCACCAGATTTCCATGGTGTACTGGATTTGAATTTCTATCGTGCCATCAGCCGTGATAGCGTTCCCCGCAAAAGCTTCTTTACCCCATAAGGTGTTTATTGATGACGCCCCGCTGGTGAAAACTCCTAATTCCTTATAAGCTGCTGTCCCTGATGCTGTTACACTATCAAAAGTTGTCGTGTAAATAACCTTATTGACTGTTGTCGCATCCGTACTATCGAACGTCGCCCAATGCACCGGCGTGTTCAGATCAGTGTCAGTGACTGAAAATGATGATGAACCTGTACCAAGTACACAATAATCTGGTATCTTGTTTGTTCCTGTTAATAATAAAGCTGTTCCGCTTTTCCCCTCGTTTACTGCTCCCATTTTTTATTCTCCTCCACTTACCACTGCTGTGTAAGTTAATTCCTTACTGCCCGCAAGCCACGGCTGATCCGCCCCAAGGCCACTACCAAGCTTCCCATTAATAGGGTGATTCAATATGAAATCGCTCCCTATGTTTCTAGTCAATGCCTTCCATAGGGGTACTCTGAGACCGAAACTGCCAGTCGCCAATTTTAATCTGGTGAGCACGTCGGAAGGATCCAATTCCTTCGCCTGCAATGCCTTTATGTCAAGACTCATTTGATTGATGGTATCAACTATGTTACGTACGCGCCTGCTAACTTTCACCGTAACCGTCTCATCATAGAACATTTTCTTAGGTGTCAAATCGTAGGTAACCTCAACTATGTCCAACACTTCGCTGTTAATACTCTGATAAGGAAAATCGCAAACACATGTCTGGGATGGCGTGATAGCCACGACCCCATTGAGTTCCACATCGCCTTCCGTCTTAGGATCCTTGTTGTTCTCCACCTCTTTTATCACCAAATCGGTAGCCACCTTTGGATCCTCTATACTGTTGTCAATTATGGTTTTTCCCTTCCTACCGTAGGCCTCAATACTAGCGTCATCATCCGCGAATTTTATTAACGGAGCCTTTTTGTCGTAATTAACTATAACGGTATCGCCAGCGCCGCTTGGTGGTACGCTGTCCGCCAAATCGGTTCCTGATAAAAATATTATTCTTTTCAAATCGTAATCGACCAAGTAGTCGACCCCGCTTATAGGGGTCGCTGTCATTTCCCAGATCCCACCTTTCTGTGTAACGTTACTTACCAGCACCTCGGTATTGTGTGGCCTGTTTGTTAACGTAAACACGCTGCCCGTATCCACAGGACCCGCAGTTTCAAATGCGTCCTGTCTTTTCGTGAATTGAGCGCCTCCGTAAACCCAGCAGGCATTAATTATTTCGTTGCGCGTGCTCTTGAATTTTGCCTTGATTGTGTTTGTGTTATCGAATGTCAGGCCACTGCTTGTTTTTCCCTTGACATGCCATTGCAGGTCAACCCCGTTAAAGTAAAAAACGCTGCCGCTGAGCTTAGCCAGTTGCTGAAATGCCGCCCATACCGTAAGATTTTTAAACTGTATGTAATCAAGTGTCGTAGACGTGACCTCAACCCCCGAATAGGTGAGCCCCGATGTGAAATTATCAATCAAATCTTTTACTATGACACTTACTTCCTGTGAATTGTAAACCGTTGGCTCGACTATGTTGTCCTGCAGTACGGCGTTTCCGAAGTCCGTACCGGATATTGTCAGCATTTCCTTGTTCGAAAGACCGCCGAAGTCTATTTTCTTAAGCATAAACGCACCGACGCTCGTCGTCGCCGGATTGGTATCCTTCTCGACTTTGATGTTGAGTTGGTCGCCTATGGAAAATGTGTCATCCTTGAGTCCCACGGTGTTATCGAAAGTAAACGAGAACGTGCTGCTTGTCCCATTATTGCTCTGGGCTTTCTTTACCTTTCCCCTGAGCCAATCGCGATACGTTGTGGCTCCTATTTCAAACTGAGCGTATGTTGGCACTAAAAACCACCGTCTATAGTTTGTATTTGTTCCTGCAGAATTTGAGCTGTCTCCTCAGGAGAAGATGCAAAAAGATTTTTTACATTAAGAGTTACATTTTTTATAACAGGAGCACGTTCAGCGGAAATAGGAATTCCCGGCAGTGGTCCTCCAGTCATTATAGTTGTACCAGGTGCCCCAAATGTAGGAAGGGCAGCTAATCGTGCGGCTGCTTTATCACTTAACATAAGAGTTTTTTCTAAATCAAGATTTATTTGATGTGTTTTTTCTAATATTTCATCTTTTCTAGCTATTTCTAATTTATGTAATTCTTTATTTACTTCATCCATACGTTCCATAATACTTCTTTTTTCCGTAAATCTTACTCTAAACTTTTCCTGTGCTATTTTTAATCTATCTTCAAGCCAAAATGCTTTTGCGGCACCTGCATCCGCTATTTCCTTATCTGTAGAACCCATATCTATTTTAGCTTGTCTAAGTTCTTTTTCCATCCCTAACATATTTTTGCTAATTAATAGCTCTTCTTCTGTTTTAGGAAGAATATTAATAATTGCATCAACTGCTTCATCTGCACCTGTTTTTACTAATTTAAAAGCTTTAGCTAAATTTTCTACAGCAAACTTATTAGTTTCTACTCCAGCAACTGCTGCATTAAAATCCTGAAGTTCTAATTCTGTACCTTTTAGAATTGTTGTTAAACCGTAAAATGATGTTGCCACAACACCAACGGCAATCACAAGCCCTCCAAGAACAGTACTAAGCCCTCCTAAAGCAATAATAAGGGGTGCTGCAACAACTGAAAAAGCAGCTACAGCAACTGTCGCTAATATAACGGCCCCAGTAAATAAAGCAACAACAGTAACACCTACTCCTATTGAAACTATTAATGTTTTAGTGCTATCGTCCATGTTATCAAAAATTTCTATCATACCAGCAACTGTTTCAGTTACCATAGATACTACAGGTAATAATTCCTTTCCTAATTCTCTTTGTAATTTTTCTATACTATCTTTAAGATTATTTAATTGACCTGCCGTCGTTTTACTCATCTTGTCCATCATGTTAGCAAACTTTCCACCGGCTGATGTCATTTTTTCAAAGGCGGCAATTACGTCCTTAGAACTTATTTCACTAGCACTAACCATATCACCTATAGCACTTGTAGCAACGCCCATCTGATCTGCAAGTGCTTCGTATATTGGTACTCCAGCAATAGCAAAATCTCTAAGTTCTCTGCCCGTGAGTCTACCCTGAGTTTGAACTTGACCCAAATTCAAAATTAGTCTTTGTAGGCCTTCTTCCCTCAATCCTAATCCAGAAGCTATATCACCAACACTTTTTAACACAGGTAAAACATCTTCAGCTGCAAATCCTACAGCCATTAATCTTTTTGCAGAATCCTCTACACCTTTTAAACTAAAAGGAGTTTTTGCTGCAAAATCAGTAAGTTCTTCAAGAAATTCTTTTGCTTTCTCAGCACTACCAAGCATAGTTGTAAAAGCAATAGTAGTCATTTCAAAGTCAGCAGCAGCTGTTGCTAAACTCTTACCAACCATAACACCAGCAATTCCTACAGCAGTTAAGGCTGTTCCAATTGCCAATGCAGATCGTTGTAATTTTGCTAATTCTTTTTCAGATTTATCAAAAACGGAACTAAAATTATCTATAGCACTAATAACGATGGAAACTGATCCACCAGATGCCCCACCAAGAATCCCTCCTAAACTTACCACTATCTTCTTCCTCGTTTTATCTTTGCTTTACGTTCAGCTGCTTTCGCACTTTTAATTTTTTGTTTTCCGTGTTTACTAAACACACTAATTAACAAATCTATTTCTAAATATGTTAATTTAGGTATTGTAAAAAAATCATATCCTTTTTTGTGTAAGAAATAATACAATTCTTT